>OJRQ01000974.1_pt1 | contig 8593 bp, 3 predicted proteins | sample 1599271 | NCBI WGS metagenome assembly OJRQ01 (sample SAMN03922533, study PRJEB24848) | human gut metagenome | isolation source: stool sample | host: Homo sapiens | place: Germany | collected 2010-05 | reverse complement strand
ACTGAAAAAATGAGAAAAGGCAGCGGGCTTTTGCCCACAGCCTTTGTGTGTGGAGTACCATCGATGAATCAGGGCAAACACGCCTGCCGGCGATGGTACTGCGGATACATGAAAGACAGCCCTCCGGCTTTCGCCGGAGGGCTGATCTTATGGCAGATGATACTGCGGAGACTTAGGGGTCAGCCCTCGTACTTCTCCTTGCGGCTGCGCAGGACCAGTACGGCGGCGCCGGCCAGAGCCATCACAGCGGACATGGTCCACATGGTCATGGTGCTGTTGTCGCCGGTGTTGACGCCGGGCTGCTTATCGCCGCAGCGAGTGCAGGTGCCATCCTTGTAGTCGTGGCCCAGAGCCTTGATGACCTCGCCCTTAGCCAGGACCTTACCGCAGGCGGCGCAGACCGTATCACCGGTGTAGCCGTCCTCGGTGCAGGTGGCGGGCTTGGCGTTCACGACCTTGGTGTCCTGATGGAGGTCAGCGGTGAGATCCTCGGTGACGTCCACAGTCTGATCGTTGATCTCCGTCTGGTGGACGGTGACGGCGGTGGAGGTATCCACGGCGGTGGGATCGCTGACGGTGAAGGTCAGGGTCGCCACAGCGGTACCGGCCTGCAGGCCGTCCACATCCACATAGCCCAGCGTGACCTTGCCGTCGGCATCCTTGTGAGAGGAGTACTGAGAGGCGAAGGTGACGTCGGCCAGAGTCAGGACGCTGGCGTCATAGTCCACGGTGAAGAGGCCGTTGGTGGTGACATCGTCGTTCTTGGGAACCACGGTGACGGTGACGGTCTTTTCATCCTCGGAGACAGTGATGGAGGAAACGGGGGTCGTGGTCTCGGCATCGGCGGGCTTGACAGCACCGGTACCCTCGCCGTTGGCAGTGTTCAGGCTGCCGGTGACAGAGGCAGGAGTCAGGGCCTTGGCCTGCGTCTCCACCATAGCGGAGGCGGCATCCAGAGTCACATCGCCCAGAGCATTCTTCACGGTGACAGCGTTGTTACCGGCCTCGCCGGAGGCGGCGGGAACAGCGGAGTACAGAGTGGCAGGCCACACCTCGCTGCCCACGTCGCCCAACAGACTGGCATCCCAGTAATGGGTGTCGCCGTCGTCGGTGGAATAGGCCAGACGATAGATGTCGTTGGTCTCGCCGTTGAAGTAGGACAGATACAGCACATCGCCGCCATCCTCCTCGGCATAGACCAGAGAGGCCATGGAGGAGTTGCTCTGGTCGAAGCCGGGATAGCTCAGCTCAGGCAGAGTGGTCTTTTCCACATCGCCCAGAGTGTACAGGCCGACCTCGTTGTTGTAGTAGACATATGCCAGCGTCCAGATGTTGCCGGCATCGTCCAGAGCCAGATACACATCGGCAGGGGCCTTGCTGCCGCCGACATTCACATAGAAAGCGCCGATATTGGCAATGGCGGTGAAGAAGGTAGCGCCTTCCATAGCCAGATCCGTCTGGAAGCTGTAAGCGCTGGCGCTCAGCTCATCGGGATGCTGCAGGGAGGAGACATAGTAGCCGTAGATCCAAACCATGTTGGTGCCGTTCTGTTCACCGGAGTACAGGTAGCTGTGAGCGATATCGAACAGGGGGAGATTGCTGCCGTTGCCGCCGTCGATACCATTCCAAGTGTGCAGGTTCTTGCCGGTGGCCAGATCTACCTCGTGCATGTTGTAGCTGTCGCCATCCAACAGCAGCAGGGTGTTGTTGTCATCATCCAGAGTGGTGGCACTCACGGAACCGGCTTCCAGCTCGGAACCGGCGGTCCAAGTGGCATCGTTGCCCAAATCCCAGGTGAAGAGTTCAGCCTTGCCCTTGGCATCCTGCAGAGCGCCGTTCAGGGTGACCTCCACCGCCTTGACAGTGACCACGCAGGTGGCGCTGACGGAGGGATTCTTCGCGGAGGTGGCAGTGATGTTGGCAGTACCCTTGCCCACAGCGGTGACGAGACCGTTATCATTGACGGTGGCCACGTCGGTGTTGTCGGAGGACCAGGTCACGGTGTCGGGCTGTACGCCGAAGGGCTCCACGCTGGCGGTGAGCTTGGCGACGTTGCCCTTGTAAAGGGTCAGGGCCTCGGTGTTGAGCTTCACGGTGACATCACCGGCCAGCTCATCGGGGTTCAGGTTCAGCTTGTAGGTGACGTAGTTCTCAGCGTAGTCGTACACCTGCAGCAGCAGATGGGTAGCCGTAGAATCGCCCAGAGACAGGGTGAAGTTCTGGCTGGCACCCTTGGCAGCGCCCTCGGGAGAACCGGCGTTCACAGCGACGATGCCGCCCTTGTCGTAGTCCAGCAGGGCCACAGCAGACAGATACTGGTCATCGCTGGCGGAGAAGGTCAGAACCTTATTGCCGTCGGCGTCGGTGCCCAGATTCACGTTGGAGACGGTGGGAGCCGTCTTATCCACGACCATGCCATAGTGCATGGTAGCGCCGTCGGACAGAGCATCCCAATCCACGGTGGCGTTGCCGTCCTTGTCGTAGCTGACGTAGTACTCAGGGGCCAGAGTCAGGTCCACATTCAGGTAGGTGCCGTCGGCTGCGTTGGGGGTAGTGCCCATGTTCAGGGTGTACTTGGTGCTGCGCCAAGTACCGCCGTTGCTGTAATAGTAGGCGGAGTTCACTGCACCCAGATCACTATTGGAGAGCACCTTGCCGCTGCCGTCGGTGATGGTCAGGTGGGAAGCGGCGGCGTTGCGGATGGCGGTGAAGGTCATCCGGTAGAAGTTATTGATCTCCGGGTTGATGGCATCACGGGAGGCATCATAGAAGTCATCCAGACCGAAGGGGTTGCCGCCGAAGTAGTAGGCATCGGTCTCGCCCACGGCACGGATGGTCAGAGCCTGATTGTTCACGGAGCTGGCGCCATTGTAGGCGTACATATAGGGGACACGGGTCTCCAGCTCGTTGGCATACTCAATGTAGCTGCCGATATCGAACATGGAGGAATCGGTCCAGCTGCCGTAGTAGCCCAGCACGGGGATGGAGTGGCTGTCGCCCAGCTCACCCTCAGCGGTGGTCAGCTCATTGGCGAACACGTAGCCCTCCACATAGGTGCCGGTGTTGTCGCTGGCCTTGTCGTAGGCGTCCAGACCCAGCAGAGTCACATCGGCGGTGACATGGAGGCTGCCGCCGGCGGGGATTACCACGGGAGCGGTGCTCAGCTGCTTGAAGAACAGGTAAGCGTCGTAGGTATCGATGCCGTTGTCGCTGTCGAAGTCAGCGGCGTCCTTGTGCTCGATGTCGGCACGTACGCCGGTGACATAGTCCAGCAGAGCCTGACCGTCGTCGGCATTGATCTTGCCGTCGCCGTTAAAGTCGCAGTTCTTCAGAGCGTCATTGTCAGAGAGGTCTACCAGATCGCCGTCCACGGTCCAATTGACATTGGAGGCCACGGGTGCGGTCCAGGTATCCTCGAAGTACACACCGTCGGAGGCCATCAGATCCTGCGTGAAGAAGTCGGCGCTCAGATCAAAGTAAGCAGCCTCGTCCTCCAGATTGTAGATGGTAAAGCCGAAGGAGTACTTGCCGGTGCGGGCGGGATCGTCGCCCAACTCCACCTTGACCTTGCCGTCGGCAGCGCCGGCGTTGGCACCATCATCCATCATGATGTAGGTGCCGGAGGCGATGGCATTGGCCACATTGGCCAGACCGGCGCCCTGACGCAGCACGGGATAGTAGCCGGTGCCATACTCGCCGTAATCCTCCACCATGGGCTCGGCGGTGGACATCAGCAGGGACTGGGCCAGCTGACGGGCGGTGAGGCCGGTCTGCTCGGTGAGGTTATTCTCACGGATGTACTGAGCCACCAGAGCGGCCATACCGGTGATCTGAGGAGCGGCCATGGAGGTACCGGACATATTCTGATAGGTACCGCCGTCCTTCAGGGAGTAGATGTTGCCGCCAGGGGCGGTGATCTCGGGCTTCATCTCCAGAGAACCGGGAACGCCCCAGCTGGAGAAGCTGCTCATGGTGTAGTAGTCGGCGGAGGCATGGTTGACAGCGGCGGAAGCACCCACGGTCATGGTGCCGGTGTAGTACACAAGACCGGAATCGGTGGTGTGCTTCTCGGAGCTGGCCTTGATGTACTCGCCGTCGGCCTGCAGCATGGAGACATAGGGGGCCGTGTAGTTATAGCCATCGGTAACCATGCTGATGGTGCCGGGCTCGTTGTTGGCCACGATCAGGGCAATGGCACCGTTGGAGATGGCGTTGTTGCCCTTATCGGTGAAGGCGATGGAGCCACGGTTGCAGATGGCGATCTTACCGGTGAGGATATCCTTTACGGCGGCAAAATCCTCGGCATTACCGGCGGTGTCCACATACACGAACTGCTGCTCACCGGCCAGAGTTGTCAGAGCCTGGATGGGAGCGCTGGTGGTGTCGGTGTAGAAGAGCTTCTTGCCGGCCACTTCCACGTAATCACCGGTGCCGCCCACGTTATCTACGGAGGCAACGCCCAGAGAGTTGGTGTAGGAGCCGGGGGAGCCGGTGGTGGTCCAGCTGTTGCTCTCGGCATAGGGATAGCCGTTGGCAGTGTTCTCGAACCAGTTGCCGGAGTTGCCGGCGGAGATGGACACCACGGTGCCGCTCTTGGTGATGTTCTCCATGATGGCCTGATAGGCGGCATAGGAGTTGCGGGAGGTGCCGGGGTTGCCGCTGCCCAGAGACAGGTTCACGGAATCAGCACCCAGCAGGATGGCGTCCTCAATGGCGGCCATGTAGTCGGAGTCTTTAGCGCCGCCGTTGGTGCCGAACACCTTCATAACGAACACCTGAGCATCCGGAGCCACGCCCTGCGTCAGGGCGGTATCCAGAGCGGGGGAGAAGGAGCCGTCCTCGTTCTTGATATAGCGGTTGCCGGCGGCAATACCGGTGACGTGGGAGCCGTGGTCGCCTTGCTTGTCGTTGGCGTGGGTGATATCCAGATCGTCATCCACGTAGTTGAAGCCGTAGGGGATCTTGGCGTTGACGTACAGCTGGTCAGCGGTGACGCCGGGCATCTTCTTGGAGGCATTCAGCTGCTCCAGAATGGCATCCGTCAAATCGGCGGCGGCCATCAGCGTGACGCCGCTGTCCTTCACGGCATAGGTGAAGGCATCGGGATCCAGAGAGGGATGGTCGGTGTCAGCACCGGTATCGATGATGGCTACCTTGGAGCCAGCGCCGGTATAACCGTCCGCCCAAGCCACATGGGAGCCGATCATGCTGCCGGAGGTAGCCATGTTGGGATCGGTGGTCTCATTGTCCTTCACCACGCAGGGCTCGTAGCGGGTCTCAATGAGCACGGCCTCGACGCCGGAGATCTTTTCGATCTTTTCGATCTGGCCGTATTCCACATTGGCGGAGATGATGTTGGCCGCCAGAGTCAGGTTCCAGACCACGTCCAGAGCCTCACCGCCCAGAGCCTTTTTGGAGATGGTCTTAGCCATCTTCTCCTGCTTGGTCTCCAGCTTCTGGCGGTACTTCATGGCCGCAGAATTGGTAGCGATATCCTCGCTGGAGTAACCCTTCGCCAGCGTGGAGGCATCTTTCAGAACGATGGAGACACGGACTACGTCGGTGTCTGCATATTCCGGAGTGTCTTGCTCCACCTTCTCAGCGTTGTTCTTATCCAAACGCAGATCGGTGGAACGGTTGTCGATCTTTTCCCAGGTGAGGCCGTTGCCGGTGCCGCTGGCAGGCGTCTTGGCGGCGGCCCAGGTGGGCGTGACCAGACTCAGGCTCAGAACCAGAGCCAGCAGCACGGACAATGCCCGCTTCATGGGCTTTGCGTGTTTCATAAGCACACTCTCTCTTTCCCCGGCGTCAGCCGGTTAGAATTGACCATACGGTGTGCCGGAAGCGGCTGCCCTGCTGCATACCGAGCAAGTATGGTTTTACCAATCATAGCACGATTTGGAAGAGATTGCAATTCATGAGAAATATATTTTGGCGAAATTTTTATTGAAATTATTCTCTTATGCGGGCGCATTTTTGCCGAATTTAACAGTTTTTTCAAAAATGGAATACCGAATCGGTTCGCCGAATGACTTACTACACGAAGAAGAATGTGTGTGACAGGAGGACAAAGATGAGAAATGTCCGGGAAATGGGCTATATGAAGGGTTAGCGAGGGCTAACCAAGGGCGTATGGAGGCGGGAGCGTCTGCCGGAGACGGACAGGGGTAGTAAAAGCTCCAGCCGACTTGGCAGAAATACCGTTGATGCTCTTTCCGCTTGCCGGAAATTGAAGGGCTATAACTGCGATGTGTATTTTCAAAATGCTGACACATACTTTCTGATGCGCATTACTCTGCAAAACGAAATAACAGGCTAAAACATGGCAATGATGATTAGTCAAAGCAGATAGAACATTTTGATTTTTCTCATTAGGGGGTGCAAGAGCGGCTTGAGGAAAGAAGTTCTCCGAATAAAGAAAAATCCAGACCGGCCGGGCTTTTGCACCCTCTTGTCTGGATTTTCCCGTATCACGGCATTTTTTTAATAGGAAAATAAAAAAGTACGGTAGCCCATTGTATCATGGACTACCGCACTTCGTGGCAAATGACTCTAATTTTGATAGAAACCCGTTAAGGGGGTGCAATTACGGTTTGGAGGGGGGGTGCATTTTTGATTTTAGGGGGGTGCACTTCTTTGCCAAAGGAAGAGAAGCGCCTCCATGAAATAATGTGTTAAGGGAAAATAATTTTTTGTTAAAATGCGTATGTTTTTCCCCGCACCTCTTGCAAACCAGAAAAAACGCGGTATAATATGACCAGAAGAACCGAAATGGTCATATTTCAGGGAGGGCGCGACCTTGGCTTTTACCGATTACGAGACTGAGCAGCTTCACAAGGCGCTGCTGAAGGAAACAAGACGCTGCGCCGTCACACTGGGGATGAAGAAAACCTCAGTGGATCAACTGACAAAGGCTGTCGGTATCGCAAAAGGTTCGTTCTATAAATTCTACGAATCCAAGGAGATGGCCTTCTTTGCGGTTCTGGAAAGTATCCACTCCGAGCTTTACGGGGTGGCTGACCAGGCGTTGCACAGAAATGGCGGCCTGCCAACATCGGGGCGTGCGGCAAAGGCGGTTCTTGCCGTCTGCCGGAGGCTGTCCGATACCGGCGACATGGTTTTCATTGAAAACGATGCGAAGCTGCTTTTGCAGAGACTGCCGGAGGATGTCAAAAATGTCCATTACCACGATGACGAAACGCATATTCGTCAGCTCTTGGAAAAATATGATTTGATGCCAAGGCGCGGCGCTTCTTTGGCTGCCGCGACGGTGCGGGGACTGATCCTCACCGTTTCTCACAAGGAGCAGATCGGGGAGCTATACCCACAGGTGCTGGAAACGCTGGTATACGGCGCTTGCAGGGAGTTATTTAAATAAGCGGAAGGCCGCAGAGATGCGGCTTTTCCAAGGCGCAACGGTTAGCGCTATCTAACCGCCCGGATGCACACGTCGGTTAGGTTAATCTAACATTGAAAGAAATGATAGCGATGCAGGAACACAAGAATTTCTGGGACAAAAATGCCGGACGTTACGACCGCTTTATGCGAAAGGATCGGGCGGCATACGAAGAGATGTATAAGCTGATCCGGCCGGTCGTGCGGCACAAGACGGTGCTGGAGCTTGCTGCCGGCACGGGATTGATTGCAAAGCATATCGTAAACGCGGCGGCACATATCGAGGCGACGGACGCTTCCGCAGAGATGATCGCCGAGGCAAAGCGGGATAATCGCTCGGCAAAGCTGCACTTCTCCGTGCAGGATATGTTCCGCCTGCCCTATGCGGAGGAGTCCTTCGACGTGGTGATCGTGTCCAACGTGCTGCACATCGTGCCGCAGCCGGAGAAAGCCCTGCAAGAAATCAAGCGGGTTCTGAAGGATGACGGCGTGTTGATTGCGCCGACCTTCACCCACGCGGGAAACTCGTTTTCCGGCAAGGTCAGGGCATTTTTTATGAAGCGTGTGGGCTTTCCCCTCCACAGCAAGTGGACGAGTGCGGAATACCTGCGCCTTCTAAGTCAGAATGGCTGGACGGTGCGGAAAAGCGCTGTTCTGAAGGCATCCTTCCCGCTGACCTATGCGGAATGTGTGAAATCGGAGGTGTGATATGTCATTCTTTGAAAACACCCGCAAGCCCGAAGGCTTTGGCGGGAAGCTCATGGTCGCTATGATGAATGTCGGGCACAGTGCCGTGGCTCAATGGGGTCTTCAATTTCTGAATGCTGCGCCGGACGCCAGGGTGCTGGACTGTGGCTGCGGCGGCGGGGCGAACATCAAGAGACTTCTGAAAAAATGCCCGGAGGGTATTGTCAAGGGCATTGACTATTCCCCCGTCAGTGTGGAGAAATCCAAAAAGGTCAACGAGGCCGCCGTAGCGGAGGGCCGCTGCACCGTTCTGCAAGGCAGCGTGGCGGATATGATCTTTGCAGGCGACTGGTTCGATGCGGTAACGGCCTTTGAAACCGTCTATTTCTGGCCCGATCTGCCGCAGTGCTTCCGGGAGGTTTACCGGGTGCTGAAGCCCGGCGGGACATTTCTCATCTGCAACGAGAGCAGCGGCGATACGGACAAGGACAAGAAGTGGACGGCGATCATC
>OJRQ01000959.1_pt1 | contig 8758 bp, 7 predicted proteins | sample 1599271 | NCBI WGS metagenome assembly OJRQ01 (sample SAMN03922533, study PRJEB24848) | human gut metagenome | isolation source: stool sample | host: Homo sapiens | place: Germany | collected 2010-05 | reverse complement strand
CTTCGACCTTGATGATCGTGCCTTCCGTTCCGGATGCCTGTTGTTGTTTACATCCTGTTGTCAGCAGGAGTGCCGGCAACAGGATGAGGAGTAGTTGTTTGTTCGTGGGAGGCTATTTTTTGAGCTTGGCGATCATGACATAATTATTGTCGTTATCGTCGATCGTGTTTTGAAGATCGGTCAGCTTTTTACGCATTTCGGAGGTGATATCCTGGTTTTTCAACGCGTTCTCGATGTCGGTCATGAGGTTACCGGGTTCGATATTCCGGATATAATAGCCATTTGAGAATGCATAACTGGGATAGTCGATTTCCAAATTGCCGAAATAGTCGTTATAGAGTTTAAAGAAAGAACCTTTTCCTGTTTTTTTGTCCACGATGTAATGAAAAGTCTTTCCGTTGGTCCATGATCCGGGAGCGACTTCAACCGGCGGTTCTGAGAAATCTCCAATGAAATGGTGTGGCCATTCTCCGTATCCGTGCCAGGGAATTTTATCTGTATTGGCAAAGTTGAGTGTGAATGTCGGGATCAAACGACTGTTGTCTCCGTCATATCGGTAGAGCGAATCGACGCGGGTCGGCATTATACATAAAATATTGACATCGAACGTGCCGGGGATATTGAATCCTGATATTACTTCATTACTGAAGTCCTGCGGTGCTTCCAAATGTCCCGGTTCCATGTAGCCGAGCCTGTTTCCTTTCAAATCCTGTGTCCAGGCAACGGCCGCAGAGCCTTTGAAAGGCAACAGAACTATCGAAACCTTGCCTCCGGTAAGATCGACATTGAATTTTGCTTTCGGACAACGCAAGCAAAGAGGAATCGGGTCTAAGACGTTTCCTTGCAAGTCGTACACTAAAAGTTGCGATGCATTCCAAGGCAGGATATAGATGCGGTTGTTTGCCTCGTCCAATTTGACATCATACACCATTTGGTATTCGCCGGGGCCTTGTCCGATCGCACCGATGTTGGTCAGGAAATTCCCCTTGCGGTCGAATAGTTTGAATGGGTTTGGCCGGCGGCCATGTACCAAGATGTAATTATCTGAAATTGTCACTCCGGTTTGTCCGACCAATGCCTCGTCCCGACTATCCAGTTTTACTATTTCCAATTTTTCTGTGAAGAAACTGAGAGGTATGCGTACAGTATCGGCCAGTAGTTTCTGGTCGCACGACATTACATTGTCTGTTCCTGCCTGTACATATTGACCGACTATCGGGCTGTTGGCCAAAGGATCGTCTGTTTGTGCGGATTGATTTTTGCCTCCCGTTCCGCAGGATGTTGCTATTGTGATAATAAGCAAACTTCCTAAAAGTCTCGTTGTCTTGTTCATAATCTCCGGATTAATTGTTTGTATTCTATTTGCATTAGATAGTCGGATACAAATAAATCGATTTAATTTGTTAAAAACAAACATATTACTGTTTATTCGTAAAATAACGTGCAATTCGTATTCTTTCTGCCTTTTTGCTGGTTTACTGTAATTGATGTACCTTTGTTTTATGTACAGTCGTAGGTTATATGCTAAGATTGTAGGGGGTGCAGTATTGATCGTGCTTTTATCCCTGATTGGCTCCTGGTTGTTAATAACACGGTTGTCATTTTTCTTATCATTTGTGTGTCTGCTGTTTATCCTGTTGATAACTCTGTTTATAATCCGGTTGGCAACCCGCTTGAACTATAAATTGTCCGTCTTCTTCGAGGCGATGCGAAACGAGGATACGACGCAACATTTCCCTGCTAATCCGGATGATCCCTTTACGAATGCTTTATATGCCGATATGAATCATATCCTCCGGCAGTTGGGTGATAAACATATTGAGATTGAAGAGAAAAGCCTTTATTGTGAGAGTATTCTCCGAGTGATGACACATGAAATTCGTAACTCTGTCACTCCGATCGCTTCTCTTTCGGCAGACCTGTTAAAACATCTGGACCGTACTTCCATATCCCGGCAACGCGAAGGACTTGAAGTTATCAACAGCCAGGTGAAGAATCTGACTGCTTTTCTCGATTCGTACCATCGTTTGACACATTTGCCGGAACCGGAATATAAAACAGTTTCCGTACCGGCGTTATTTACTAAGCTGGAACGGTTGCTACAAGCCGAACCGAGAAGTGAACGGGTCGTTTACTGCGACGGTAAAGCTGATAAGTCGACAGGCAAGGAACTTCAAGTATATGGTGATGCCAATCTGCTTACTCTTGCATTGATTAATCTGATCCGGAACGCATTGCAGGCAGTAGAAGGACAAGAGGATGGAATTGTCAGGGTCGATACATGTGCTGGGGCAACCGGGCATCTCCTTATAACAATAACAGACAACGGTCCGGGGATTCCTCCCGAACGGTTGTCTGCAATCTTTACTCCTTTCTTTTCCACCAAATCCGGCGGAAGCGGTATCGGCCTGCCGATTTCCCAACGTATCATGCAATTGCATGGCGGCCAACTTTCCGTCTCATCCATACCGAATGTCCGGACAGAGTTTCGGATGGAGTTTTAATATCCCAATTCGAAATCCTGATCTACCGCCGGAACACCTTCATTCATCCATTTAGGCATGGGGGCATTTTGCAGGTAGTGGTTGAAGAACTGGAACATGCGTTTCTGGAAATCGATCCGGTTTGCCAGACGCATCGGCCAGTGCGGTTCGCCGGTATAGTTGAGCAACCACGCCGGTTTTTGCAAGCGTTTAAGGGCAATGAAGTATTCGATTCCCTGATACCAGGGTACATGCCCGTCTGCATCGTTGTGCATGATCAGGATCGGAGTGGTCACCTTATCCATATTGAACAAGGGAGAGTTTTCAATGTATTGCAACGGCATTTCCCAGATATTGCCCCCTATGCGACTCTGCCCGTGTTCATATTGCATGGAACGGTTTAAGCCGGAGCCCCAACGGATTCCGCCATACGCACTCAGCATATTAACAACCGGAGCACCCGATTCGATTGCGGCAAAGAGCCGGGTGCGGGTAGCTAAGTAGGCAACCTGATAGCCTCCCCAGCTATGTCCCTGTGCACCGATCGCCTTTTCATTTACATAGCCTTTGGCGATCAGTGAGGTGATACCCGGCATCACGCAATTGTAACAACTTTCACCCGGATAGCCGTCTGTGAAGCGGACATCAGGATTGAAAATGATAAAGCCGTGGCTGAGGTAGAACGGATAGTCGATCGTTGAACGTCCGGGACTGGGCATGTGGTAGTTGTATAATGTATTGGCATTACGTTCGTAAAAATTTACGATTACCGGATATTTCTTGTTCGGGTCGAAATCGGCCGGTTTGTAGATGACACCTTCCAGAGGCCGGCCATCCAGGGAGATCCAGGAAGTCAGTTCGGCTGTCCCCCAAATGATGGAATCCTGCTGGCGGATGCCGTCTGTCAAACGGATGGATTTTTTGAAACTGAGGTTGGATAATTGGATATCCGGATATTGCTCGTATGTTTCCTGCGTGTAGATTACGGCATTGGCATCCTTTGCTTTGGCCAGGGCCGCCAGTTTGAAATTACCGGCAAGCAATGCTTTCGGGGCAACCGGCTTGTTGAGGCGGGTAGTATAATATCCGGAACCTTTGGTTCTTTCGTTAAATCCGGTGAGATATTGTGCTTCGCTTGTATTGTAGGCTCTTTTCTCCCGATCCAGTTGGATCAGCGAGTAAGTGATTTGTTCTTTTCGCCCGTTGACGGTCAGGTTGACCGGAGAAGAAGCTGCAATCGGATCAAACTTCCAGATATCGTAACGGTCCTTGATCAGGATAGATTGATCGTCATCCGTCCAACCTGCTATTCCGTAGGGTGAAGGATAGTCGGGGACATCGTTATCTTCGTCCCAGGCGGCAAATGTCTGCGGAGTTGTCAGGCGGTATTCTTTGCCGTCGGCCGTCGAACGAGTATACCAGGAACTATCTTGATCCTGATACCAGTATGTGTATTTTCCTTTTGGGGAGAAACGCATGTAGGAAGGGCTTTTCTCCTTGATCTGCCGGCGTTCCCCGGTTTCCAGGTTGATTATGTAGATATCATGAAACTGGCGTGCGGTCCACATGCTTTGTGTGCCGTAAGGTCTTGTGGTGGAGAGAAGCGCCCATATGGCATTCCCCTCATCGGCTGTCTGCAGAGTCGGAAGTTCTTCTGTTGCCAATTGGAGAAGGCGTCCGGAACCGAGGTTGTAGATGGCTGTATAAGATCGTTTCAAATCGGTCGCTTTGTTAAAGGACTGTTGCGTGTATTGTACCTTTTCATCCCAGCTCCATACCTGTACATCCGGGCGATTCTCAGCCAAAAGGGTCGTGTCTTTCTGTTTGGGCTCCGGAGCAGTTCCGAAGAAAAGACGGCTTGCGTTTTCGGAAAAATATAAGGGCGCATTTTCACTGATAATCCATGAAGCGGGGAATGCTTTATCCCCTCGTTCTGCAATCAGTTTGCCGGGGGTATTATTTTCTGCCAGATACAGGCTGCTCCGGGTTGCGGCCGAATCTTTATGGGGACAAAACAGGTAAGCGAGCTTGCTACCGTTTTCGTTGAATGCAATCTTCTTGAATACCCCTTTTTTATCGGAGATCCGGTTATTTCCTTTCTGAGGAATGTAGGTATAGAGGACAGAGTCGGATACGACGTATAACACATTCCCTTTTTGGGCAAATCCGAAATCGCTGACTGCCGGGAACGAGTCTTGTTGCATTCCGTCGAGCGACCGGATATAAAGCATGGAGTCTTTTTTGCTTCCGCGTTGGTAAGCCAGCCAGTCGGCTGTTTCCGATAGTTTATAAGATTTGAGCGAATCGATTGTTTCTATCCCTCCGGACAGGCGGGAAATGATGAGGCTGTTCATCGGCATTTTATCCTTGTCCGTTTTCTTTAGCTTCTCAGCCTCCACTTCTTTTAGGGGAGGCGTTTTTGTCACCAAGAGATATTCGGAGGAGGAACTGAATTGTGCTTTTGCAGCAGGTTTAAAAGAACCTTTCTCTTCTCCTTTATCATTATATAGCAGGATGGTCGCATCTCCCCGCCAGGGTTCCATCTTGCAGAATACCCATTTCCCGTTATCGGAAATACGTTGTTCGGATATGCGTTCCCATCCGACCATTTCATCGAATGTCATGGCTCTCTTTTCCTGGGCTTGTATGGATAGGCCGGAAGCCAGTAATAAGAGACTGATTAAATGTATGGAATTGCTCATTAATTTGATTGATTTGTTTTAGTATGCAATATTACTCTTTTTTATTAAAAGGAAAAAGTATCTTTGTAACCTTCAATGCTTATAGGAAACAAATAGAACATGAGAGATCGGAATCTGGATATATACAGAGGGGCTATAATGATCTATATCACCTGTTTTTGTCATTTGATATGGTGGGAAGGTGTCAAGGTCGGCATATTTGAAGGAAGCTGGATTACCGGGATATTCTTTGCAATGGCAACCGTGTTTTATATAGTAGGAGCCTCATTTTCCCTGTCATTGGAAAAACCGTTTCGGACTTATTTGAAGGGCCGGATAAAAAGAGTCGCGATCCCTTACTGGAAGTATGCATTGGTTTGTTTTCCGGCTGTTGTGTATCATTATTGGAAGTCGGGAGAGATAATACCGTTGAATGACTTTATATCTTATGTGTTCTTTACCCCTACGGTAGAATATCGATTATTTGATCATATTTGGTTTATTCCGCCTTACTTGATCATATCTCTTTGTCTTCCCTTTTTATGCCGGATGATTCGCCGGTGTAATATACCTTTTATCCTTTTCAGTGTCGTTTTGGTATTGTTGCTATTGTTCAAAGCTTATTATCCAGAGTTGCTTCAAACTGTAATAGTCTATCTGTTTTTTACGATATGGGGATTGTATTATAAGAAGAAGTTAGGCTGGCAAATTGTTGTTTGTGTAATAGCTGCCGTAGGATATTTGATTTATGCTTTCGGAGTTGAAAGAGTCCCTTTTGATCTGCAAGCTAATAAATTTCCGCCAAACTTATTGTTTGCCTCATACGGAATGGCTGTTTTAGGAATAGGTGGAATTTATATGAAAAAGGGATTAGTTTTCTTATATGACAGATCTGCAATGGTTCGTCGTTATATTGATATATATTCTAATGAAGGATATGAAATATATTTGGTCCATCCCTTTACCATCATTCTGTTAGGCGGTATAAAGCGGCTTTTGGGGTTGGACCCAATTATTGCCGACCATCTGTATTTGCAAATGGTGTATATTGTTTCCGGCTTTTTATTCATACTGTGCGTTAATGTCTATGTGCTGAAAACTTACAATTATATATGGTCTTTGGTAAATAGAGTTTTTTAAGTCGTATTTCCTGCCATGCTCATTAACCAGTTGGATCTTTGATTTATAATCCGCTGCGTGCTGAATTGTTTCAGGAAGAATACGGTTCCGTCTTTCACATCCCGTATGCGGGCCTGTCTTCTCCGGTAAAGTTCGTATATTTCAGGTAGGAGATCAGATAAGTGAAAGAGCCGTCATACAGCAGCTACGGATCGTTGCTTATCAACTCCGGGATAAATAAGTAAAGTCCGTGTTTCATATTCATTTGAATTAGGTTATTTGTCTTTTATAAATGTACGGATATCTTCCGACAAGAATTTATACCCTTGTCCGGCTTTCAGGACGGTGCTTTCCGGTGAAATATAGATAAACGAAGGAAGCGCATGTACCCCGTAATGAGCCGCTATGCCACTCATGCCCAGTCCGTCGGACAGTTGCAGCCAGTTGTCTGCCGATTCTTTGACTTCTGTCTCTTTCCAAACCGCTTCTGGATCTACAGACAGGCTGATAACGACAATTTTCTCTTTATATTTTTCCGCAATTTCCTTTAGTAAAGGAAACGCATCGAGGCAAGGGCCACAGTATCGGCTCCAGAAATCAAGGATGATGTATTTCCCTTTATAGTCGGAAAGATGGTGGATGTTCCCTTTGATGTCTTTCAGTTCGACATCCGCGATCTTGTCTCCTTCCTGAACTGTCGAGGAGATAGACAACAAGGAAGTTATCTCTTCCCCCAACCGGGATTGTCTTTGTTCGTCCGTCAGCTTGCTGTAGACAGATACGACTAACGCTTTATCCTTCAACTTTCCCGCTTGGCAACTCTTGGCAGCGTCTCTCAGTTCTTCCAGACCGGCATCGGTAATCGGATAGTCCAGCATGAGCAGCAACTCTTTTTGCAGGATAATCTCGTCATGTATGCTGTTCACCGTCTGCCTGATCGAAGCAAATTCCTGTTTGGCGACCGAATCTTTCGCTCTGATCTTGGGGAGCAGTTTCATACACTCTGCCGTTAAGTCGTGGATGCGTATGTTTTCCTCCCGTGTAGCCTCCCGGAAGCGGTTCAGTTCGACTTGTTCGGGGATTGGAATGTCGCTTTCCGCCAGCCAGTTCTGCACATAAGGGGCTTCTCCGGTGATTTTGATGTTCGCTCCGGGCTTCACCCATACGGTGTAGCCGGTGTTGTTGAGGGATATGTACATCTTGGTCGTCCTGTCGGCTTCCCTGGTGAATTTGAATTTACCGTTCACCATTTTTTCCTGATCTTCCGGTCGTACATCCATCCCGTTTCCTTTCATCTCCGCGCAAAAAAATCTGACGGTATCCGGCATATTCCGTATGTCTCCTTCGATCGTAACGGTCTTTTGCCCGTAAGCGGAAGAAGCGCAGACAAAGATTCCAAACAACCATGCAAGTGTCTTCATAAGCAATTCGATTTATGATTAGTGCCGGCAATATACAAGTTTATTTGATTTGGAATCATGCGGGGTACGATAATGTCGTAAGCCGTAACATATCTTGATACGTTACGGCCCATTCTTTCCCTTTTATAACATTTAAGACTTAGATCAACGTCTCCGTTACCACCTGTCCGTCGAACAGGTTGATGGTGCGGGAGGCAAACCCGGCATCGTGCTGGCTGTGCGTCACCATGACGATCGTCGTCCCTTCCTTGTTCAGTTCGCTGAGCAGGTTCATCACTTCCTGTCCGTTTTTACTGTCCAGGTTACCGGTCGGTTCGTCGGCGAGGATCAGCTTCGGGTTGGCCACTACGGCGCGGGCAATGGCGACACGCTGTTGCTGGCCGCCGGACAACTGCTGCGGGAAATGCTTTTCGCGGTGCACGATCGCCATCCGTTCCATTGCTTCCTGTACCTTTTTCTTTCGCTCGGCAGCCGATACACCCATGTAGAGCAAAGGAAGTTCTATATTCTCGTATACATTCAACTCGTCGATCAGATTGAAACTTTGGAAGACGAACCCGATAATCCCTTTGCGCAGTTTCGTCCGCTGGGCTTCCGTATATCGGGATACTTCGATCCCGTTCAGGTAATATTCTCCGCTGGTCGGGTTGTCGAGCAATCCTAAGATATTCAACAACGTTGATTTTCCACAACCGGAAGGGCCCATAATGGCTACGAATTCCCCTTCCTTCACCTCTATGCTTACTTTATTAAGAGCCAACGTCTCTACCTCTTCCGTGCGGAAGATCTTTTCTAATGCAACTGTTTTAATCATGGTCTTTAACTGATTTGTTTACGAGAAATGTGACAAAAGTCGTGCCATAATCGTAAAAAACTTGTAGATAAGATGTTATCTGTTGTGCCGGGTTTGATGATCGTGCATATACGCACAAAAGGAGTTCGGATGCGCACGGTTTATCATAAGCATCTGTATCTTTTACCCCGTTCTTCTGTATATATTAGCACTGTCTCTTATACACATCTGACGCTGCCGACGAATAGAGAGGTGTAGATC
>OJRQ01000938.1_pt1 | contig 8996 bp, 8 predicted proteins | sample 1599271 | NCBI WGS metagenome assembly OJRQ01 (sample SAMN03922533, study PRJEB24848) | human gut metagenome | isolation source: stool sample | host: Homo sapiens | place: Germany | collected 2010-05 | reverse complement strand
TGGACGAAGGAAAGGGTCGTCGAGGACGCCGACCCCTACGGCGGGTGGGAAACGGGCCATGTGCCGCATAATATACCGCGAGACCATCCCACGCCCGGGCGGGGGCCGGTGGAACGCGGTGGGGTCGGCGGAAACCGCAGCAGCGGGACGTCGAGGACGCCGTCCCCTACAGGGCGGCTGCGGCGACGTGGGGCCGGCGGTAAACCGACGCCCGGGAGAGGGTGGGACCCCGCCCCTACGGGATTGTTTCGGGTTTTGGCGCGGGCGCGTATGATTTTGCCGCGTGGGGCGAGTCGCCGCCTGTGCGCCGCATCTCCCCGGATGCAAAAATGCCCCTCCGCACACGGCGGCGGGGCGGGACAATAACAAGAGGGCCGCAATGGCGCGGCCCTCTTTCTTCGCAATTACTCCTCGACTATGGCGTCGGCGGGGCAATTCTCCTTGCAGGTGCCGCAGGAGACGCACTTGTCCTGATCGATGATGTACTTGTCGTCGCCCATGTCGATGGCCTCGGCGGGACAGTTGGCAGCGCAGGTGCCGCAGGAGACGCAGCTGTCAGTGATAACGAATGCCATGGTGTTACCTCCGTTCAATTATAAAATACATCCCAAAACCCGGGATTTTGTACGCTTTGTATTCTACCACATACCGTGGGAAAATCAATAGCCTTTTGCTTTTTGCACTCTGCGCGGGAATTGCGCCGGTCCTGGTTATAAGCGCCCTGCGTTGGAAATACTTTCACTGTCGCGCCGCTTCGCCCGCATCGGCGCTCCGGCGGCACTATAATGGGACAGGAGGCAAAGAGAAGGCATGAAAAACAGCGCAAGGTTCACAGAACGCGCCTCGGGCGCGATAGCCGCGGCACGGGACGCATCGGCCTCGCTTGGGCACAGCTACGTCGGCACGGAGCATCTGCTGCTCGGCGTGGCGGCGGAGACGGAGGGCCTTGGCGCGCGGGTGCTGCTCTCGCGGGGCCTGGACATGCTCGCGCTCACGCGGCTGGTGGCGGCGGAGGCGGGCAGCGGGGAGCCGGGCGCGCCGGAGCAGGGCCTGACGCCCAACGCGCGCCTGGCGATAGAGCGCGCCGCGGAGGACGCCCGCAGGCTGGGCCACGGCTGCATAGGCACCGAGCATCTGCTGCTGGGGCTGGTGCGCACGCCGGACTGCGCCGCCGCGCGGACCCTGGCTGCCGCTGGCAGCGGCCCCAACGAGCTGTACACGGACATAATGGCCCTCTTCGGCTCTCCCGAGAGCCGCCCGGGCCGCCAGGAACAGGGCCGGAGTCAGGCCCCCCTGCGTCCTCCCTACCGCCGCGCCGAGACCCGCGTCCTGGACCAGTACAGCCGCGACCTCACGCTCATAGCAGGCGGCGGAGGCACCGACCCCGTCGTGGGCCGGGAGCGTGAGATAAGCCGCGTCATACAGATCCTCTCCCGCCGCACCAAAAACAACCCCGTCCTCGTGGGCGAGCCCGGCGTGGGCAAGACCGCCGTTGCGGAGGCGCTGGCCCGCCGCGTCGCCCGCGGCGAGGTGCCGGACACGCTCAAAAACCGCCGCATAGTCACCCTCGACCTCGCCTCCATGCTCGCCGGCACGAAGTACCGCGGCGACTTCGAGGACAGGGTCAAGTGCATCATAAAGGAGGTGCAGCGTGCCGGGGACGTCATCGTCTTTATCGACGAGCTGCACACCATCGTCGGCGCCGGCTCCGCCGAGGGCGCCATCGACGCCGCGAACATCCTCAAACCCGCCCTGGGCCGGGGCGAGATACAGGTCATCGGCGCGACGACGCCGGAGGAGTACCGCAAGCACATCGAAAAGGACGCCGCGCTTGAGCGCCGTTTCCAGCCGGTGAACGTCCCGGAACCGGACGGCGAGTGCTGCGAGCGCATGCTCCTCGCCCTGCGCGGCTCGCTGGAGGCGCACCACGGGCTGCGCATCACGGACGAGGCCGTCTCCGCCGCCATTCGGCTCTCCACGCGCTACATCTGCGACAGGTACCTGCCCGACAAGGCCATCGACCTGCTGGACGAGGCGGCCTCGCGCGTGCGGGTGGAGGGCAGCCCGGCGCGCACGCAGGTGGAGGCCTCGGACGTGGCGGAGGTCGTCTCGGCCTGGACGGGAGTGCCGGCCTCGGCCATAACGGAGCCGGAGAGCGAGCGGCTGCTGAGGCTGGAGGAGGCGCTGCACAGGCGCGTCGTCGGCCAGGACGAGGCCGTCTCCGCCGTGGCGCGGGCCATCAGGCGCGGGCGCGTGGGCCTGGCCGACCCGCGCAGGCCGCTGGGCAGCTTCCTGTTCCTCGGCCCCACGGGCGTGGGCAAGACGGAGCTCTGCCGCGCCCTGGCCGAAGCCGTCTACGGCGACGAGGAGGCGCTAATCCGGCTGGACATGTCCGAGTACATGGAAAAGCACGCCGTCTCAAAGCTCATCGGCTCCCCGCCCGGCTATGTGGGCTACGGCGAGGGCGGCCAGCTCACCGAGCGCGTGCGCCGCAGGCCCTGGTCGGTGGTGCTCTTCGACGAGATCGAGAAGGCGCACGAGGACGTGTACAACCTGCTGTTGCAGATAATGGAGGACGGGCGCCTGACGGACTCGGAGGGCCGGCGCGCGGACTTCCGCAGCACCATCGTGGTCATGACCTCGAACGTGGGTGCAAAGGCGATAACGGAGAACCGCCCGGCGCTGGGCTTTTCCGGCGCGGCGCGGGACGGCGACGGGGCCGTGCGCGAGGCGGTCATGGCTGAGCTGCGCCAGACCTTCCGGCCGGAGTTTCTGAACCGTGTGGACGACGCCATAGTCTTCCGCCGCCTGACGCCCGCGGACGTGCGGCGCATCGCGCGCGGCCTGACGGACGCGGTGCGGGAGCGCATGCGCGCGCTGGGCGTGCAGCTGGAGGTGACGGACGCGGCGCTGGATCTGCTGGCGGAGCGCGGCTTCGACCCCACCTACGGCGCGCGCCCCCTGCGCCGCTGCATCTGCACGCAGCTGGAGGACCCCGCCGCCGAAGCGCTGCTCTCCGGCCGCACCGGCCCCGGAGACCGCCTCATCGCCGACGCGAAGGACGGCAAGCTGGTGCTGGAGACGCGGTGAGCGACGAAATAAGTCAGCAAAACTGGCGCCTTAGCGGCCGAGTGGCTGCTGACGTCAAGTGTGAGAGGTCGGTAGGGCAATAAACCTCACTGGGGAACAGCCGCCCCAAGGGCTTCTTTGGGTTCCACCCCGTTTCTTTGGGCAAGGCCAAAGAAACGGGGTGGATTTGCAGTATATGGCGCAACACATCAGCCGACTTTTGGGCGGGGTGCGTAAACGCAGCCCTTGCGTGGGCAGTCCCTCTGCCCCTACTGGAGGCTGGGCGTTTCGAGGAGGAAAGGCAGCGCGAAGTGTACGCGCTCAGGAAAGCGCAAGGAGGTTCCTGCCCCTGCCAAAGCCGTTCACTGCGAGGCTATGCGGCTGGAGATGTAGGGCTGGACCTCCTCGAAGGGGATGCCCAGGGCTACGGAGAGCTCGCCGTAGAGCAGGGTCTCGGCGCGCTTCATGAAGCGCGCGGCCAGCTGGGTGAAGTTCCGCTCGTGACAGGCTTCGGCGTGCATGCCAGGGATGGCGTCTATAAGCGCCTCCGCCTCCTGCCGGCTGATGACAGGGCGCATGAATACCTTCGAGTCCACGGGTATGCGTATTGTGCCGTCCTGATACAGGGGCTTCAGCAGGTAATACTGCCGCCCCGCCTCCGGACCGCGCTGCTGCGGCGTCTCCACCGCCTCCACGCGGCACACGCCCGTGCCGCCGTATACTATGAGTTCACCCACCTGGTACATTTTGGACTCACCCGTCACTTTCCCGGCCTGTTAGCCGCCTAATATATATATTTTAGCACATTTTTCAAACGAATGTAAGTAAAAAACCTCTCGACGCAAAAAACTTGTACATTTTGCCGGGCCGTGTTATTATCAGGAAAGCAAAGGAGGCGAGCACATGATACTCTGCTTTTCCGGCACGGGCAACAGCCTGTACGCCGCAAGGCTCATTTCCGCCGCCGCGGGGGACGAGGTCGTCTCCCTGAACGCCCTGCTCAGGGGCGGGGGGCCGGCGCGCTTTTCCTCGGAGCGGCCTTACGTCGTAGTCTCGCCCACGCACGGCTGGCGTCTGCCTGCCGCGGTGGAGGCCCTGCTGCGCCGCGCCGCCTGGGAGGGCAGCCGGAGGATGTATTTCTTCCTCACCTGCGGCTCTGAGCCCGGCGACGCCGCCAAATACTGCCGCCGCCTCTGCACGGACCTGGGCATGGAATACATGGGCCTGGCCGCCGCGGTCATGCCCGAGAACTACCTGGCCCTCTTCCCCACCCCGGACGAGGCCGAGGCTCAGGAGATAGTTGCGCGCGCGAGGCCGGGCATAGAGGCCGCCGCGCGGGAGATCGCCGCCGGGCGGCCCCTCCGCGACCCCGACGCCGGGGCGCTCGACCGCTTCAAGAGCGGGCCGGTGAACCGCGTTTTTCGGGCGCTTTTCATAAAGGACCGCGCCTTCCGCGTCACGGGGGCCTGCATAGGCTGCGGCAAGTGCGCAAGGCTCTGCCCCGTGAGCGACATCGCCATCCAGGACGGGCGGCCGCGCTGGCTCGGACACTGCATGCACTGTATGGCCTGCATAAACGCCTGCCCGGCGCGCGCCATAGAATACGGCCGCGCCTCCCTCGGGCGGCCCCGCTATTACCTTGAGGACACAGAAAGGATGACTGAGCCGTCTTGAAACGATATTCCCGGCCGCTTGGCCTTGTTCCGACCGTCCTGCTCGGCCTCGCCTGCTCCGTGGCGGTGACGCTTTTTGCGCTCTGGGCGCACCCCGTCTCCGTGCTTGCGATGCTGGGCAAGATGCTGCACCAGCCGCTCATTCTGCTGCTGAACTGGCTGCCCGTCGCCCTGCTGACGGGGGCTTTCGCCTTTGCCTTCCGCAACGCCTTCTGGGGCGCGGCCGCCTCCGGGCTCATTGTGGGCGTCATGTCCCTCATAAACCGAGTGAAGCTCACCGTCCGCGGAGAACCCTTCGTCCCGCGCGACATCTCCCTCATCAAGGAGGCTGCGGACGCCGCAGGCAGCTACGACATGAGCCTGCCCTGGTTCCAGGTCTGCTGCCTCGTCGTCATGGCGGCGGCCTTTGTAGTCCTCGGCCTGCTGCTGCCGCTCAAAAAGGCCGAGGGGGCGCCGAAAAGACGCGGCGTGCTCCTGCGCGTCACGGGCGTCCTGCTCTGCGCCGCCCTGCTCGTGGGCGCGGTGGCCTTCGTCTACAGCTCCGATGACCTCTACAACTCCTTCGAGACGACGGAGCCCTACGACCTGGCCTCGGTGAACAACGAGCTCGGCTTCGTTTACTACTTCTGCTACCATTTCTCTACATATAAGATAGAAAAGCCCGAGGGCTTTGACCGTGACGAGGCCGCGGCCTGGGAGACGGGCTACGCCGAGGCGGAAGAGCCCGCGCGGGTGAACGTGGTCTTCGTCATGAACGAGGCCTTCTCCGACGTGCTGAACGAGGACGTCTTCGTCTTCCCCGAGGGCGAGCACCCGATGGAGGTCTACAACAGCCTCGCCGCGGGGGAGAACGCCTACGCGGGCCACCTCGTCGTTCCCTACTTCGCGGGCGGAACGGCGGATACGGAGTTCGACGTTGCGACCGGCATGCAGACGAACCTCTTGAACCCCGCGGCCCCCTCGCTGACGGCTTTCCGCACCGTGAACCGCGGGCTCGACAGCATCTTCCGCGTCTTTGCCGCGGGCGGCTACAGCAGCTGCTTCATGCACCCGGGGCAGAGCTGGTTCTACAACCGCGAGAACGTCTACTCCTGGCTTGGCGCAGACGAGAGCCTTTTTGCCGAGGACTTCCCGGAGCTTGAGTACAAGGGCAGCTGGGTGACGGACGAAAGCGTCCTGCGCGAGCTGGAGAACCGCTGCGAGCAGAAGAGCGCGGACGGCGGCCTGGACTTCACCTACGCCGTCACCATCCAGAACCACATGTCCTACACCGAGGAAAAATACGGCGACTACGCCTGCCCCGAGGTGGAGACTACCGCCGAGCTCTCGCCGGAGATCCAGACCGCGGTGAACGTCTACGCCGAGGGCATAAGGGACGCGAACGCCATGCTCGCGGAGCTGACGGAGTTCTACTCCGCGCAGGAGGAGCCGGTGCTGCTGCTCTTTTTCGGGGACCACCTGCCCTACCTGGGCGACAACCGGCAGGGCTATATAGAGCTCGGCCTGTCCGCGGCTGAAATCTACGGCGGGGAGGACCCCTACGCGGCCTACACCGCGCCCTTCCTGCTCTGGTGCAACGAGGCCGCGGCGCAGGAGCTGGACTTCGAGGCCGCCATCGAGGCCCTGGAACTGCCCGGGGACGGGCGGATAAGCGCCTGCTACCTCGGCGCGGCGGTGCTGGAGCTCTGCGGCAGGGGCGAGGTCTCGCCCTGGTTCGGATACCTCAATGAAATGCGCCGCGAGCTGCCCATCATGCACGGCGGCGTCTTTGAGACCGCGGACGGGGCGCTCACGACGGAGCTCTCCGGCGAGCAGGCGCAGCTGCTGTCAAAAATGCGCTGCTGGGCCTATTACAAGCTCCGCTACGGTACGGTGGGATGAAAAAAAGGGGGCCGCCCGCGGGCGGTCCCCTTTCCTGTCGTGAAAAAAATTTGTGCAGCCGCGGGCGCTGTGCTATAATGTAAATGGGGAAAGCCCCAACGCCCCTGAGGGGCAATGAGAATGGAGGTGCGAAAATGGGCATAAGGGTCATAACCGTGAGCCGGCAGTTCGGCAGCGGCGGCAGGACGATAGCCAGGGAGACGGCCGAGCGGCTCGGCTGGGCCTACTACGACAAGGAGCTCGTTAAGAAAATAGCCGCGGAGAGCGGGCTTGCAGAGAGCTACATACTGGAGAGCGGCGAGTACGCCTGCTCCACCAGCAGCTTCCTCTTCAACTGGGTCATGAACGCGGAGGGCGCGCGCAGCGGCAGCCTGCCCATCTCGGACCAGCTCTACATCATCCAGCACAACATCATCAAGGATCTCGCGGAGAAGGAGCGCTGCGTCATCGTGGGCCGCTGCGCGGACTATGTCCTGCGCGACAGGCCGGACTGCCTGCACACCTTCTTCCACGCCGACACGGCCTTCCGGGCCGACCGCATCGTCCGCCTTTACGGCGAGCGGCCCGAAAAGCCCGAGAAGCGCCTCAAAGAGAAGGACGACAAGCGCCGCGCCTATTACCGCCACTACACCGGCCACCAGTGGGGCCTAGCCGAGAACTACGATATCTGCCTCGACTCCGGCAGGCTCGGCATAGACCAGTGCGTGGACATCCTCGTGAACGCGGCGAAGGCATGAAGGCGCGGGCGATACCACGCCCCCTGCGCGGCGGGCATGAGACCGGCTGCGTCGTCTGCGGCCGGCCCCTTGTCTATTCGGGCCGCACGCAGGAGCGCGAATGCTGCGTCTGCCACAGGGTCCTGCCCTCGGACGCGGTCTGCGAGGCGGGGCACTTCGTCTGCGAGGACTGCCACTCCGGCGGCGGCGCTGCGCTGCTGGCCTTTTTGCAGGACAGCCGGGAACGTGACCCCGTGAAGCTCTTCCTAAATGCCTGCGCGCTTCCCGGCGTACACATGCACGGGCCGGAGCACCACGGCATAGTCCCCTGCGTACTGCTGACGGCCTGCGCAAACTGCGGCCCTGGCCGAGGCCTGGGCGCGCGGCAAGCGCCTGCCCGGCGGCTCCTGCGGGGCGCTGGGCGTCTGCGGTGCGGCGGCGGGCGCGGGGATCTTTGCCAGCATTGCCTGCGGGGCGTCCCCGCTGGCGGCGGAGCGCTGGGCTGCGGCCCAGCGCCTGGTCTCCGACTGTCTGGCGCGCATAGCCGCCGTCGGCGGGCCGCGCTGCTGCAAGCGTACGGGCCGCCTCTCCATAGAGGCCGCAGCAGACTTTGCACGGAGGGAGCTGGGCGTGGACATGCCCGCCTCCAGACCGCGCTGTGAATACCCGGCCAAGAACAGGGAATGTATAGGCCGCCGTTGCCCATTTTTCTCCCCAAACGGGGACTGAGAGCACAGGGAGGTGCAAGATGATAAGCATCCTGAACCGCCGCGAACTCTACACCGGTACGGACGCCGAGGACGCCGAGCGCGTCTGGTCCACGCTTAAGGCGGAGGGCATAGCCTACAAAATGCAGACTAAGGGCGTGCGCAGCAGCCTCGCCCAGGGCGGCGCGCCGGCATGGGCATGGGCGTGACGGGCGGCGCGCTACTCTGACTATGCCGACGCCGCGAACTACGTCTACACCATCTACGTAAAAAACTCCGACCTCGCCCGCGCGAAGGAGCTCCTGGGGCTTTGAGCACCCTGACGGGGTTTGAAGCAGCACGCCGATTTGTGCCGCGGGGCTTCAGCTTGGCGCTGTGTGTTCCGCTGTGGGACAGATCTTATACTCGTCGCCACGGCGAGTGGTTGGGAAAAGGAAAATGCCGCCCATCGGGCGGCATTTTTGATTAAATGTGCGGGACCGCGTCCCCGATGGCCCTCAATGCCGCCCCCGTAGGGGCGTGGGATAATATCGCAGTAAATCCCGCGGCACACGGCCCGTTTCCCGCCCGCCGTAGGGGTCGGCGTCCTCGACGACCCTTTCCTTCGTCCACCGCCAGCCCCACGGCGTTCCTCCAACCCCCCTCGTAGGGGCGGGGGTCCACCCCCGCCCGTCGTCGGATGACTGCCAGCCCCACGTCGCCGCACCCGCCCCGTAGGGGACGGCGTCCTCGACGTCCCGCAGTCACGGTTTTTGCCAGCCTCACCGTGTTCCGCCCGCCCCGGCCCGGGCGTGGGATGATCTCGCAGTAAATCCGGCGGCACGCGGTCCGTTTCCCACCCGCCGTAGGGGTCGGCGTCCTCGACGACCCTTTCCTTCATCCACTGCCGGCCCCGCGGCGTTCCTCCAACCCCCCTCGTAGGGGCGGGGGTCCACCCCCGCCCGTCGTCG
>OJRQ01000935.1_pt1 | contig 9037 bp, 6 predicted proteins | sample 1599271 | NCBI WGS metagenome assembly OJRQ01 (sample SAMN03922533, study PRJEB24848) | human gut metagenome | isolation source: stool sample | host: Homo sapiens | place: Germany | collected 2010-05 | reverse complement strand
AGTTTTTTGCCCCGCTTTTTTACAAAAAAGCGGGCGGGGTCCAGGGGCGGAGCCCTTGGCCGCGCGCCGCAGCGCGCGGAACGCTCTTATGCTAATGAAGCGCAGGAGGGGGTCAAAGGGGGAACCCCCGCCGGGGGTTCCCCCTTTGCGGGCGGCCCCCGCCGCCCGCAGCCCGCGCGACACCGCGGGGCCGGAGGCGAACTAAGGAAAGGGTCGTCGGGGACGCCGACCCCTACGGCGGGTGGGAAACGGGCCGTGTGCCACGTGATATACTGCGAGACCATCCGACGCTTGGCGGGGGTGGAACCCTGCCCCTACAGGGGCGCGGGAAGCTGCGACACGAACCATCGTCCGAGGCAATAAAACAGTGCCGCCCGGAGGGCGGCACTGTTCATCTCAGGCTAAAATCACTCGTCAAAGTAATACCCCGGGTCGTAGGGGGTCTCCGTGGGATAGGCAGGATCAGTGGGGTAGCCCGGGTCCGTCGGGTAGCCGGGGTCATAGGGGTCGGTCGGGGTCGGCGTCGGCTCCGGGGTGGGAGTCGGGGTCGGCGTCGGATAGACGATGTCCTCCTCGTGGTAGTGGTATTCGCTGTAGGCCTCTATCTCCTTGGACAGGAGATTGCCGTCCTTGTCATAGATGCAGCGGTAGGTCGCGGCCTTGTAGCCGGTGGCGGTCTCGGGGTACTCGCTGTTGTTGTAGACCAGCCATGTGGCGTAGGTCATCTGCACATAGCTGCCGTCCTCGTCGGTGCCGACGATGTGGACGCTGACGGTGTTGTTGGAGGTGTCAACGGAGGCCTCGATGCGGATGGGCCAGTCGCGGTTGTTCGTGAACTTGAACTCCGGGCCGCCCCAGCTGACCGTGGCGTCCAGGCCCGCAGGCAGGTAGCCGACGGGGAAGTAGTGGCAGGTGCGGGTGTCTATCTGGAGATTGGCCAGCAGCGCGGCGTAGTAGAGCGTGGAGCTCACCTGGCAGATGCCGCCGCCGACCTCCTGCACGACCTGGCCGCCGGAATAGGCGCCTGCGGCCTTGTAGCCGCGCTCAGTTGTGCGCTCGCCCAGCGCGTCGTTATAGGAGAACTGTTCGCCTGGGGCGAGGACGATGCCGTTTATGGCCTCCGCAGCGAGCTTGACGTTAGTGATGCGGTTCTGCGTGCTGCCGGAGAGGGAGGTCGTGACCGTCTCGCCCAAATCGTCCGCGAAGAGGCGGGACTCGACGTACTCCGTAGTTTTCTCAGGCTCAGTGAGGGTGAGGGGGATGTCCACCGTCTCGCCGAGCTCGGCGGCGTTCCAGAGCTCCGTCGCCTGGGCTTTGTCGAAGTCCACGCCGGTGACGGACTCGACGACCTCGCCCGTTTCCTTGTCATAGTAGGCGTCGGAGGCCTCGCAGCAGACGCTGTCGTAGAGCTTGTCGATGTCGAGCTCGACGGAGGCGTTGACCTCGACCTCATAGTCGAGCGGGCCGTATTTCATGTCCTCGAAGGCGGTCTTTACGAGGCCCAGCAGCTCAGACTCGTCGATCTCAACGGCGCTGGCCCCCTTGACGACCTCAAGGGTGTCGCCATTTATCTCGACGCCGGAAGTCATGAGCCCGGACTTCACCTTCGTGACCTCGTCGCGCACGAGCTCTTCGAGCGCGGCCTCGTCCACGGTGGCCTTGACCTCGATGTCCTCGCCGGAGATTATGCAGCGGACATAGGCCATGACGTTTTCGATGATGGAGCCGCCGTGGCAGTAGTCGAAGGCCTTCTGTGCGGCTTCCGCGGCGGAGACTTCGGCCCCGACCTGTTCGGCGGTGACGCTCAGCGTGTGCTCAAGCGGAAGCTCGACGGTGATGGTCTTGTCGCCCTCGCCCCAGCCGGCGGCGGTGAGCGCGTCGGCCGCTTCCGAGACCGTCATGCCGCCGAGGTCCGTGCCGTTGAGGCTGACCTTGGGGTAGATGGTGTCGGAGCCGGAGACGTATATGCCGAAACCGGCGGCGCCGGCCATGAGCAGCGCGACGACAACGACACATATTATAGTGACTTTTTTTGCGGTGTTCCCGGCGCGCTTTTTCTTGGGCGCCAGGTGCTTGTGTTCAGCTTCTTTTTTCATTTTATCCTCGGCTTTGTCATCATATTTTTTGTCCCACGCGCTTAAGACGGCGGCCTGTTGCTATTGTTCCCGCCTGTTGCCTTTCATGTACATGTCTCGGAAAAGCTCTTCGTCGTCGGGCGGCAGCTCGGTCTTTTCCTCGGCGTCGAAGGCCTCCTTCATCCAGGGGTTCACGGCCACGCGGCTGCCGGACTGCGCCTCAAGCAGCGCGCCTATGAGCAGGTTCGAGAGCAGGAAGCCCGAGCTGGTGAAGCGCCAGCGCCCGTCGTCCTTCTTGTAGGCCCAGCCTTTTTTTGCAAATTCCTCAAGCGTCTGCCCGAGCGGGCGGAAATCGGAGCGGTAGAGCCGCGTGTACTCCTCTCCGTCGATGCCGTGAGCCGTCCTCATGCCAAGCATGATGTATTCCGAGGCGCGCTCCACGGGGGTGATGCGCTCGTACTCGTCAACTATGTTGAGGTCGCGCAGGACGCCGATGATGTATCTGTCTGCGTCCTTGACGTAGGAGAAGCGCGCCCCGCCCATGCAGGAGTGCGCCCCCGCGCCGAAGCCGAGGTATTCCTCCAGTTTCCAGTAGCGCATGTTGTGGCGGCTCTCGAAGCCCTTTATGGCAAAGTTGGATATCTCATATTGCGAGTAGCCGTAGTGCTCAAGCATGTCCGAGGCGTAGAGGTACATGTCGGCCTGCTCGTCGTCGGAGGGGAGGAAGGGGGAACCCTTGTACTTGTACATGGGCGTGCCTTCCTCCAGCGTGAGCCCATAGCATGAGACGTGCTCGGGCCGCAGGTCGATGGCGCGCATGAGGGTGTCGGCCCAGTCGGACTTGGTCTGGCTGGGCAGGCCGTAGATGAGGTCGATGCTCAGGTTGTCGAAGCCAGCGTCGCGCACGGCCTCGACGGCCATTTCGACCTGCTTCCAGTTGTGCCGGCGGCCTATGAGCTTCAGTATGTCGTTGTTGGCGGACTGCACGCCGAGGGACACGCGGTTGAAGCCCGCCTTGCGGAGTTTTTCGAGCTCCTTGAAGTTGGCGCTGTCCGGGTTTGCCTCCACAGTGACCTCGCTGCTTTTGAGCACGCGCCCGGAGCCGCGCAGCTCGTCCCAGAGCTCGATGAGCCTGTCGGCGCCGTAATAGCTGGGCGTTCCGCCGCCGAAGTAGACGGTGTCGATGTAATAGCTCTTCATGGCGCCGTAGCTCTCGCGGATGTGCTCGACCAGGGCGTCCTGGTACTTGGGCATCAGCCTGTCGCAGCCTGCCAGCGAGTAGAAGTCGCAGTAGCCGCACTTGGAGGCGCAGAACGGTATGTGGATGTAAATGCCGAGCGTTTTGTCCATGTGTGTGCCTCCTGTGGGTAAAGCAGAATAAGCCTCGCAGAGTTTCATGCCCGCAGGCATGAAATAAATGAAATACTTCTCACGGAGCGGAGTGTCGCAGCCTGCCCTGGCGGGCAAGGCATGCAGCGCAGTGCGATCAGAACAGCGAGCAGACGTCCTCGGCGTAGGCGGAGGGGTCCTCAAGCTCCTCGCCTGCGATGAGCAGGGCCTGGGCGTGCAGGATGCCGACGAGCTTCCTGGCGCGCTCGGCATCGGATTTGACGGCGGCCTCAAGGGCCTTGAAGGCGGGGTGCTCGGCGTTGAGTTCGAGCACGCGGGTGGCCTTCGGCGGCTCCATGCCGGTGTCGGGCATGCGCCTGAAATAGCGCTCCATTTCGAGGGTGATGCTGCCCTCGGTGGTGAGGCAGACGGGCGCGGAGACCAGCTTGCGGCTCAGACGCACGACGGCGACCTTGTCGCCCAGGGTGTCCTTCACGAAGTCGAGGACATCCTTGACGTCGGCCTCGCGCTTTTCCATGTCGGCCTTCTCCTCCTCGGTCTCCAGGCCGAGGTCGCCGGTGACGATGTTGCAGAACTTCTTGTCCGCATGCTGGCCGAGCTGCTCGACGATGTACTCGTCAACTTCCTCGGTCATGCAGAGTATCTCGAAGCCCTTGGAGCGCACCAGCTCGGCCTGCGGCAGGCGCAGGATCTTGCGCACGTTCTCGCCCAGGGCGTAGTAGATGAACTTCTGCTCCGCGGGCATGCGGTCGGTGTACTCCTTGAGCGTTGCGGTCTTGTCCTCGGAGACGTTGTAGATGAGGAGGTCGCGCAAAGACTCGATGTTCTGCCCGTAGTTTGCCACAGCGCCATAGCGGAGCTGGCGGCCGTAGTTCTTGTAGAACTGCTCATACTTCGGCCTGTCGTTCTCAAGCATCTTGATGAGCTCGTTTTTGATGCGCTTGTTGAGGTTCTGGGCAATGATGCGCAGCTGCCTGTCGTGCTGGAGCATCTCGCGGGAGATGTTCAGCGAGAGGTCGGGGGAATCCACGATGCCGCGCACGAAATAGAAGCTCTCGGCCAGCAGGTCGGGGCACTTTTCCATTATCATGACGCCGGAGCTGTAGAGCTGGAGGCCCGGCTCGTAGTCGGAGCTCATGAAGTCGAGCAGCTGGCGGCCCGGGATGAAGAGCAGGGCCTTGTAGCTGACCTGGCCCTCGGCGTTGACGCGGATGACGGCGGCTGGGTCGGTCGTGTCGTGGAATTTCTCCTTGTAGAAGGCCACGCAGTCCTCGTCCGAGACCTCGGACTTGGAGCGCTGCCAGATGGGTACCATACTATTGACGGTCTCGCGCTCGATTTTGTCTAAAGTTTCGTATTTCGGCGTGCCGTCCTCGTTCTTTTCGCCGGTCTCCTTGAACTCGGGGCGCTTCACGTCCATCTGGATGGGCCAGCGGATGTAGTCGGAGTATTTCTTTATGAGCCGCATGAGCTTCCAGAGCTGCAGGAACTCGGAATACTTCTCGTTCTCGTCGTCGGGCTTGATGTGCATGATGACGTCGGTGCCGACGGAATCCTTCTCGCACTCGGTGACGGTGTAGCCGTCCGCGCCCTCGGACTCCCACTTGTAGGCGGTGTCTGAGCCGTAGGCCCGGGTGAGGACGGTGACCTTGTCGGAGACCATGAAGGCGGAGTAGAAGCCGACGCCGAACTGGCCGATGATGTCCACGTCCGCGCCCTCCTTGGTGGTGTCGTCGATGCCGCCCTTGAAGGCCATGGAGCCGCTCTTGGCGATGACGCCGAGGTTCTGCTCCAGCTCGTCCTTCGTCATGCCGATGCCGTTGTCGGAGACGGTGATGGTGCGCGCGTCCTCATCCATGGAGACGAGTATGCGGAAATCCTCCCGGCTCATGCCCACCTTGTCGTCCGTCAGGGAGAGGTAGCAGAGCTTGTCGATAGCGTCCGAGGCGTTGGAGATGATCTCGCGCAGGAAGATCTCCTTGTGGGTGTAGATGGAGTTGATCATGAGGTCAAGCAGGCGCTTGCTCTCGGCTTTAAACTGTTTCTTGGACATGTATTTGTATTCCTCCCGAAAGATATAATATATAAAGTTATTTGGCAGTCTTATTATTATAACACGCTTTCGCGTTTTTTCAATACGCCCGCCGCGGAAGTAGGAAAATCTTGACGCGGGAGGGAGAATGAGTTACTATAATCTAATGGAAAACGGGTGTTTTTCAGAAAAGAAGAGAGGAACGGAGGAATCTCCAATGAGCGAGAAAGGCACATTCTACATCACCACCCCCATCTACTATCCGTCCGACAAGCTGCACATCGGCCATACCTACTGCACCGTCGCGACGGATACCATTGCGCGCTACAAGCGAATGTGCGGCTACGACGTCATGTTCCTCACCGGCACGGATGAGCATGGCCAGAAGATAGAGGAAAAGGCCAAGGCCGCGGGCATGACGCCCCAGCAGTTCGTGGACAACATCGTGGAGGGCAAGGGCGGCATCCTGGACCTCTGGAAGCTCATGAACATCTCCAACGACCGCTTCATCCGCACGACGGACGACTACCATGTCGAGGCCGTCCAGCGCATCTTCAAGAAGATGTACGACAACGGCGACATATATAAGGGCAAGTACTCCGGCATGTACTGCACCCCCTGCGAGAGCTTCTGGACCGAGAGCCAGCTCGTGGACGGCAAGTGCCCCGACTGCGGGCGCGAGGTGAAGTATGCGGAGGAGGAGGCCTATTTCTTCCGCCTTTCCAAGTACGCGGATAAGGTCCGCGAGCTGCTGCTGACCGGCACCTTCCTGGAGCCCGCCAGCCGCGTGAACGAGATGATAAAGAACTTCATCGACCCCGGCTTGGAGGACCTCTGCGTCTCCCGCACGAGCTTCACCTGGGGCATCCCCGTGGACTTTGACCCGGGCCACGTCGTATACGTCTGGGTGGACGCCCTCTTCAACTACCTGACCGCCCTCGGCTACCTCAACGACAAGCGGGACGGCAAGGAAAAATACTGGCCCGCCGACGTCCACATGGTCGGCAAGGAGATAGTCCGCTTCCACTCCATCATCTGGCCCGCCATGCTCATGAGCGTGGGCGAGCCGCTGCCCAAGAAGGTCTTCGGCCACGGCTGGCTGCTGCTCGGCGGCGGCAAGATGAGTAAGTCCAAGGGCAACGTCGTGGACCCCTACATCCTAGCCGGCCGCTTCGGCGTGGACGCGCTCAGGTACTTCCTCATGCGCGAGTTCCCGCTCGGCTCGGACGGCAACTTTTCCAACGAGCTGCTCATAAGCCGCATTAACTCCGACCTTGCGAATGACTACGGCAACCTGCTCTCCCGCACCGTCGCCATGGTGCTCAAGTACTTTGACGGCAAGCTCCCCGCGGAGCGCGAGGACGCGCCGGAGGACGCGGAGCTCGTCGGCATGGCCTCGGCCCTGCGCGGGAAGTATCAGCAGCTCATGGACAGCTTCCAGACCCAGGCCGCGCTGGAGGAGATATTCAAGGTCATCTCCCGGGCGAACAAGTATATAGACGAGAACGCCCCCTGGACCCTCGCCAAGGACGAGTCGAAGTGCGCGCGCCTGGCCAGCGTGATGTACAACCTCCTGGAGAGCCTGCGTATCTGCACCTGCCTGCTCGTGCCGTTCATGCCTGAGAGCTGCAAGAAGGCTTTCGCGCAGATAGGCGCCGACGAGTCCGTCCAGAGCTGGGACAGCGCCGCCGTCTGGGGCAGCCTGCCTGCCGATGTCGCCGTCACTAAGGGCGACACGCTCTTCCCGCGCATCGACATGAATAAGGAGCTGGCAGAGCTGGAGAAGATAGAGGAGGAGGCCCGCCTCGCCGCCCTGCCGCCCATAGAGCTCGAACCCCAGGCGGAAGAGAACGTGGATTTCGACACCTTCTGCAAGTCCGACTTCCGCGTCGTGAAGGTCAAGAGCTGCGAGGCCGTGAAGAAGTCAGACCGCCTGCTGAAGTTCATCCTCGACGACGGCACGGGAGTTGACCGCCAGATCCTCTCGGGCATCCACAAGTGGTATAAGCCCGAAGACCTCGTGGGCAAGACCCTCGTGGCCATCGTGAACCTGCCCCCGCGCAAGATGATGGGCCTCGAAAGCAACGGCATGCTCATCTCCGCCGTCCACAAGGAAAAGGGCGAGGAGGTCGTGAGCCTGCTCATGCTCGACGACAAGATCCCCGCCGGAGCGAAGCTCTGCTGAATAAGCGCTACAAAATGCACCAGCCCTCAGGCTGGTGCATTTTCAATTGCCATGTCCTTAAAGCTATGCTATCATGGGCGTATAATTGAAAAGGAGGCAACACATATGGACAAGAGGAAAAGGGTCATCGCCCTGTGCGTCCTGCTAGTCGTCATGGTGGCGGCGCTCGTCTGGTATCACCTCCCGATAAAACTAGCGGAGAGCATGGAGCTATATTGCTCCGACCCGGCCGGCGGCTCGCTTGACGCCGAATTTGACCTCAGCATATCCCGCTCGCTCTTTGCCCAGGACAAAATTGACGGGACGATCCGCGCCGGGGACAGGGAATATGTCGTGTGGACTTGGCCGAAATACGGTTTTTTTGAAAGCATGCAGCGCAAATTTCTGGGGCAGATGAACATACCGGCCTTCGTCAACCCGGACAATTTCGGCCATAGCGTGGAGCTGCTGATGAGCGACGTGCTCTGGGTGCCCTTCATCGATTTCGGCTCCGGCTATGATATCGAGAATGTGAGCCTGCTGTTCACCTCAGATGATTACGTCGATGGCCTCTGGAGCAACTACACAGTGACTTAACAAGAAGAAGGAGACTTTTTCATGGAATACAGACGCTTTGGAAACAAGATAGTCGCGCGCATAGACAGGGGAGAGGAGGTCTGCGCCAAGCTGCTCGAGCTTGCCGAGGCCGAGGACATCCGCCTCGCGTCCGTCAGCGGTATCGGCGCGTCGAACGACGTGACGCTCGGCGTGTTCGACACGGGCACGAAGGAGTATTTCAAAAAGCACTATAACGGCATAGACTACGAGCTCGGCTCTGTCACCGGCAGCCTCTCCCGCCAGGACGGAGCGCCCTATCTCCACCTCCACGCGGTCATCGGCAGCCCCTCCCATGAACAGTGCCACGCCGGACACCTCAACGCCGCAGTGGTGAGCGCCACCTGCGAGCTGGTCATCGACGTCATCGACGGCGAGGTCGGCCGCGAGTTCTCCGACGAGATTGGGCTGAACCTCTTCAAGTTCTGATTATATAACGCCGCCAGGCCGTGCGCCTGCGTCCTGCACATCCCTCACTGTGGGGGCGGGGCTCCACCCCCGCCCGGCGAGGGATGACTGCGGGTGTCCGTAAATCGCAGGGGCTGCGGGCGGCGGAGCCGCCCGCAAAGGGGGAACCCCCGGCGAGGGTTCCCCCTTTACCCCCTCCTGCGCTTCTTTGGCATAGAGAAACGCCCAGGGGCTCCGCCCCTGGACCCCGCCCGCTTTTTTGTAAAAAAGCGGGGCAAAAAACTTTTAAACGCCAGTCCACATCCAACCCAAGCCCCTCGCCCTTGGGGCGAGTGATACAATCCGTCCGCGAAGCGGACACCTTAGCGGCCGAGTGGCAGCTCCCACGCGAGT
>OJRQ01000929.1_pt1 | contig 9152 bp, 13 predicted proteins | sample 1599271 | NCBI WGS metagenome assembly OJRQ01 (sample SAMN03922533, study PRJEB24848) | human gut metagenome | isolation source: stool sample | host: Homo sapiens | place: Germany | collected 2010-05 | reverse complement strand
GCGCCACCACCCCAAGCGCCTTTCTTTGGGGCTCCACCCCGTTTCTTTGGGCAAGACCAAAGAAATGGGGTGGAACAGGCAGCACAATTTAAAAACATTCAAAAAACGTATAGGCGAGTTCCTGAAACCCACCCCCGGGTGGACCTGGACCCCGCCCCTACAGAAGTTCCGGGCCGCCCGCCATCACCCCAAGCTCTCGGCAGCGCGGCGGAAAGCGGCGGAGCGGGGGAGGAGTTTCAGGAGCGGCAGGCCGATGACGTACATTACCACGGCTTCCTCGGCGGCTATCTGCGCCGCGCTCAGAGCCAGGGCGGACCAGAAGGCGCCGGTGCTGTAGGCTATCACCGCGCCCACTATCGGCCCGTTCCAGACGACCGGCATCAGGCACACCGCCAGCGCACGGCCCAGGCCCAGCGGCTGGGACCGGCCCTTCGCTATCGCCGCCATGCTCAGCGACGCCCCCAGCGTCGCCAGAGAGCCGAACACTATGTCAGGCAGGCCATAGCCGCCCGCCAGATTCGCTATAGCGCAGCCCGCCCACAGGCCCCAGGCCGTGCATGGCAGAAAGGCCGGCAGAATACAAAGCGCCTCCGATACGCGCAGCTGTACGAGGCCGAAGGAAATCGGCGCGAGCAGCAGGGTCAGGGCGGCGTAGGCCGCGCCCACCACGGCGGCGGAGGCAAGTTTTCGGGTACTGATCTTCATTTTTCGGTCATCCTTCCCATTTTGATTTAGGTCTTTATAACCCGGCGGGGTGTGGAAACCCACCCAGTCACCGATTCAGTTTCCCGCCTTGGAATACAGGCAGCCGCAGTAGTCCTGCCGGTAAAGCCCAAATTCGCGGGAGAGCTCTATGCTCCTCTTATAGCCCTCGCGCTTCTTAAAATCCGAGGGCAGCCATTTGACGCTGTATTTCTCCCCCATCTCCCGCCCTATGCGGTTTATCCGCTCCGCGTCCTTGTGCGGGGAGACGGACAGCGTCGTGCAGAAGTACTCATAGCCCAGCTGCGCGGCCAGGCGCGCCGTCTCTTCCAGCCGCAGCCGGAAGCAGACCGTGCAGCGCGCGCCGCCCTCCGGCTCCGCCTCCAGTCCGCGCACGGCGGCATCGTACTCCTCCCCGCGCCAGCCGTATTCGTGCAGGCTGACCTCCGGGAACTTGGCCAGGACGCGGCGCTGATTCTCCAGCCTCAGCTCATATTCCGCCTCCGGCTGGATGTTGGGGTCATAATACAAAAGCCCCAGGGAAAAATACCTGGACAAATACTCAAGCACATAGGTCGAGCAAGGGCCGCAGCAGCTGTGCAGCAAAAGGCCGGGCTTCCTTCCACCCAGCGCTTCAAGCTCCCTGTCCAGTTTTTTCTGATAGTTTTCCATGCGCCCAGTATAGCACATTTGGGCTTGACTTAAAAGATGCCAGACGCTAAACTTAAAGAAACTGAGAACGCGAGGTATGTGCAATGGACACAAGAAGGGGCAAGGAAGACTACTATCTCGACATCGCCGACGCGGTGCTGAACCGCTCCACCTGCCTGCGCAGGAAATACGGGGCCATCATCGTGCGCAATGACGAGATACTCTCCACAGGCTACAACGGCGCGCCCCGCGGGCGCCGCAACTGCACGGACGTAGGCGGCTGCATGCGCGAGACGCTGGGCATCCCCTCCGGGGAGCGCTACGAGCTCTGCCGCAGCGTGCATGCCGAGGCCAACGCCATCATTTCAGCCGCGCGCCGGGACATGCTCGGCGGCACGCTCTATCTCGTCGGGCGCGACGCCAAGACCCACGAGCTGCTGGAGGACACCATGCCCTGCTCCATGTGCAAGCGCCTCATAATAAACGCCGGCATCACGCAGGTCGTCGTGCGCACCGGTACAGAGAGCAACAGGGTCATCCATGTCCGTGACTGGGTGTTCAACGACGACTCCCTGCCCGCGAACATCTGACAAAACACGACCGCGTCCGCACAGGGCGCGGCCTTTTTTACAGGAGGTATGCTGTTATGAAGACACTCATAGCCTATTTCTCTCACCGCGGCATGAACTATGCCCCGGGCGGGATGGTGGAGCTCAAGGTCGGCTACACGGAGCGCGCCGCGAAAGCGGCGGCGGAGCTCACAGGCGCCCCTCTCTTCGAGATACGCGCGGAGCGGGACTACCCCTTCGACTACCACGAGTGCGTCGAGGTCTCCAAGCGCGAGCTCAAAGAGAACGCGCGCCCGGCGCTGGCAGAGCTGCCCGAGGGCCTCGGGGAGCTGGAGACGCTCGTGCTCTGCTACCCCTGCTGGTGCGGGACGATGCCGATGCCGGTCTGGAGCTTCCTTGAGGCCCTGGGGCCGGGCGCGCCGCGCATCCTGCCGCTGTGCACCAACGAGGGCAGCGGCATGGGCCGGAGCGAGGCCGACATCCGCCGCCTCTGCCCCGGCGCGGAGCTGGCAAAGGGCCTCTCGGTAAGGGGCAGCGCCGTCGGCGAGGCCGGGCCGGAGATCCGGGCCTGGCTCGAAAAAAACAGGCTCCTTTAAACGCGAAAAGGCCCCCCGGATATTCCGGGGGGCCTTTCTTTTACCCTGTTCGTCAGTCGGTGACGTAGGGGAGCAGGGCGATCTGACGGGCGCGCTTTATGGCCTCGGTCAGCTCGCGCTGGTGCATGGCGCAGGTGCCGGTAGTGCGGCGCGGAAGGATCTTGCTGCGCTCGGAGATGAACTTCCTGAGCTTCGCGGCGTCCTTATAGTCTATATAAGTGCACTTATCCACGCAGAACTGGCATACCTTCTTGCGCTTGCGATTCTTGGGTCCTTTGTTATCGAAAGCCAAGGTTATACCTCCTTAAAATGTGGTGCCTCAGAACGGGAGCTCGCCGTCCCCGTCGTCCAGCTCGGCGAAGGCCGAGGGGGCCGGGGTACGCGGGGCCGCGTCCTGGCGGCTGTCCCGGGAGCCGTAGCTGTCCCGGGGGGCGTAATTCTCGCGCTGGCCGTAGCTGCCGCGGGAACCGTAACTGTCGCGCTGACCATAGCTGTCACGCGGGCCGTAGCCCTCGCGCTGCTCGCCGTCGCGGCGCTTGGATTCGCCGAAATACACGTTGTCGGCAACTATCTCGGCGCTCGTGCGCTTGTTGCCTTCCTTGTCCGTCCAGTCCCTCATCTGGAGCCGGCCGCTCACAATGGCCATGCTGCCCTTCTGAAAGTACTTCGATACGAACTCTCCGGTGGAGCGCCAGGCGACGCAGTCGATGAAATCGGTCTGCTTCTCTTCGCCGCGGCCAAAGTCGCGGTCCACTGCGACGCGGAAGGTCGCAACGGGCAGCTGGCTCTGGGTGTATCTCAGCTCCGGGTCGCGGGTCAGGCGGCCCATGATGACGATGTGATTGAGCATGCCGCTCCCCCTTACTCGGGCCTCTTGGTGATGAGGCTGCGGATGACGCCGTCCGTTATGCCGAGGATACGGTCGAGCTCAGCCGGGAACTCGGGGCCGCTCGTGAACTTGACGAGCACGTAGTAACCCTCGGTGAGATAGTTGATTTCATAGGCCAGCTTGCGCTTGCCCATCTCCTCCATCTCATCAAGAGTGCCGTTCTGCTCGACAAGCGTCTTGAACTTCTCCACGAGAGCGGCGGTCTCCTCCTCCGAGAGGTTCGGATTGAGGACGTACATCACTTCGTACTTCTCGCTTGTTTTCGCCAATTTGTGCACCTCCTTCTGGACTTATGGCCTGCTTTTGCAGGCAAGGATATAGGCCTGTCCTTTTTGGCAGGCCTATAAATTATACATTATTTTATCGGTTTGTCAAGGATTTTTCCTGTTCAGACCTTGAAATTCACGCTGGTGTCGCCCTGGAGGTCGCTGCCGAACTCGTAGTCCTTGCCGGGCAGGATGGCGTTGAGCGCGATACCCACGATGGCGGCGGTGGCCAGGCCCGAGAAGCTGACGGTGCCTATCTTCACAGCGCCCGTGCCGGAGTAGGTGACGCCGATGGCCAGCACCAGGATGAGGGCGGCGATGATGACATTGCGGCTCTTCGTGAAATCGACCTTGTTCTCGACAACGTTGCGCACGCCGACGGCGCTTATCATGCCGTAGAGCACGAGGCTGACGCCGCCGATGGCGGCGGTGGGCATGGCGTGGACTACCTCGGCGAATTTCGGGCAGAAGGAGAAGATGATGGCCAGCACCGCGGCGATGCGGATGACGCGCGGGTCATAGACCTTGGAGAGCGCCAGGACGCCGGTGTTCTCGCCGTAGGTGGTGTTCGCGGGCGCGCCGAAGAGGGCCGCAAGGCTGGTGGCCAGGCCGTCGCCCAGCAGGGTGCGGTGCAGGCCGGGCTCCTGGATGTAGTTCCTGCCGCAGGTGGAGCTGATAGCGCACATGTCGCCTATGTGCTCGACCATCGTGGCAAGGGAGATGGGAATGATGGTGATGGCCGCGGTCGCGAGCATGGCCGTGTCCACGTTCCCGCTGCCGAAGAGGCCGAAGACCGTCTCGCTCCAGGTCACGGGCAGGCCTATCCATGCCGCCTCGCGCACGGCGGTGAAGTCCACCTGGCCGCTCACCGCGCCGACGAGGTAGGAGGCGATGACGCCGAGGAGGATGGGGATTATCTTTATCATGCCCTTGCCCCAGATGTTGCAGACGATGACGACGAGGATGGCGACGAGGGCTACCGGCCAGCTGGTGGCGCAGTTGTTGACGGCGCTGGAGCTCAGGCTCAGGCCGATGGCGATGATGATGGGTCCCGTGACGATGGGCGGGAAGAAGCGCATGACCTTCCGCACTCCGAAGACCTTGAACAGCAGGCTCAGCACCAGATACACGAGGCCCGCACAGGCAACGCCGAAGCAGGCGTAGGGCAGCAGCTCCGTGTTAGGCACGTTGAAAACGCCCGGGCTGTTCGGATTCTCCAGCATCGGCGCTATGGCCGCATAGCCGCCCAGGAAGGCGAAGCTGGAGCCCAGGAAGGCAGGGACCTTGCCCTTGGCCAGCAGATGGAACAGCAGCGTGCCGAGGCCGGCAAACAGCAGCGTCGTCGAGACGGACAGGCCCGTCAGCGTGGGGACGAGCACCGTCGCGCCGAACATGGCGAACATGTGCTGGAAGCCGAGCACGAGCATCCTCGGCGCGCCCAGCGTCCGGGCGTCGTAGATCGGCTCGTTTCCGATGGTTTTCTTGTTCATTCCCGATTTACCTCTCTCCGTAGTGTATTTTAATTGGGATTGACGCACAAAGTTATTATTCGGAGCCGCCCAGCTCCATGAGGTATACCCCCGTCTCCCCGTCGTACTCGGGTAGCCTCGCCTCTATGAGCTCTGCGTGCGAGGTGGGGACATTTTTGCCCACGTAGTCAGCCCTGATGGGCAGCTCCCTGTGGCCCCTGTCCACCAGTACGGCCAGCTGGATGGCCCGCGGCCTGCCGCATTTGAGCACGGCCTCCATGGCCGCGCGCGCCGTCCGGCCCGTATACAGCACGTCGTCCACCAGGACGACGGTCCTGTCAGCCACGGTAAACTCCAGCTGCGCCCGCGTGACGATGGGGTCCTCCGCCAGGCGCTCCAGGTCGTCCCGGTAGTAGCGCACGTCCACGCTGCCGCAGGGGACGCGCAGGCCCTCTATTTTTTCAATGTTGTCCCTAATCTGCAGCGCAAGCGGCTCCCCGCGCCTGCGTATGCCCACGAGACAGACGTTCTCAACGCCGCGGTTGCGCTCGGCTATCTCGTGCGAAAGGCGCATCAGCGCGCGCTTCACCGCCGCCTCGTCCATGAGCCTGGCCTTTTCTCTCACTCCGCGCACCGCCCTTAGCAACAAAAAAGTGCCCTGCCGGCACTCCGGCAAGACACACCAAAACCCCGCGCTTCACAGCGCGGCTCTCTGAGCGGTTTTGCCGGCGTCTCTGCACCGGTCCTTAAAATCCACTGGGCGAAGTATAGCAAATTCCGACGCCGTTTGCAAGGACAATAAAATTTTGCTGTTCAAAAAAAGTTTACGCTTTTAATGAAATTCTAATGCTGCTCTAACAGCCTGTTAAATTGTCTCTGTTATCCTGTGAGCGTGACAGGGAGAGAAAACAGAGTTTGTGATTAAAATAACTTTTTCTTTTAACGTTACTTTAATATTCACGCTCTATAATGAGCCCATAAAACAAAAACGAAAAGGAGCTAAACACCATGAAAAAGAACATTCTCTATATAAGCCCGATGCAGGCCCGCGCCCTCGCTCTCGAAGCGGCGAACGTCCGGAGCGCGAGGTTCGATTCCCAGAAGCTGCTCGAAGGCGGCAGCCTCTACGAGCTGGAGTTCACGACCGAAGAGATGCACTACTGCTGCTACATCGACGCCGCGAGCGGCGAGGCCCTCGGCCTCGACTACTTCCCCGTTCCCGTCGAGAGCTACCCGTCCTACTTTGAGGAGCGGCGCTGCGAAAGGCAGAGCGTCAGCGCCTGAAGGGTACGGGAAGAGCCCTGCCGGTGAGTATCCCCCTCACTCACCGGCAGGGCTCTTTTTTGTCAGTCCAGTCTGGCCTTGCGCAGGACGCCCATACCCAGGGGGTAAGGGCCGGTGTGCACTGCGATGACGGAGCTTATGAGGCGGATGGGTATCTCCCCGTGCGGGATGCCCAGCTCGTCGAGGAGCGCGGCCACGCGGCCCTGGAACTCAGCGGCCTCGTTGTAGTCGTAGCCGTAGCCGACGGCGATGGAGAGAGGCTCTCCTGAGCTGAAATTCTCCTTCAGGTACTCGCGGGCGACGTTCAGGGTCTTGTCAAGGCTCTTGCCCCGGCCGCGGCAGACGCCGGAGGGGAAGATCTCGCCCTCTTTGAGCGTGATGATGGGCCGGATGCCTAGCACGGTGCTGACCTTGCCGGCCAGCTTGCCTATCCGCCCGCCTATGCTGAGGTAGGACATGCTGCCTATGGTGAAGAAAATGCGCCCAGTGGGCCTTATCTCCTCCAGGCGCCGGACCGCCTCGTCCAGCTCAAAGCCGGCGTCGCGCAGATCGCAGGCCTCCAGGACGTATAGGCCCTGGAGCACGGTGTTCACCATGGAGTTGTACACGGCTATCTTCGCGTCCGGATAGTCCTCGCGCAGCAGCTGCAGCGCTATGCGCGCGGTCTGATAGGAGTTCGAGAACTTTTCGGTGATGCAGATGCATATGGCCTGCTCGCCCGCCTCCGCGACCTCGCGGAAGACCTTGAGGTAGTCCTGGGTCGAAGGCGTGGAGCTTTTCGGATACACGCCCGGGTGCGAGACCATCCACTCATAGAATTCCGGCGTACCTATGTCGGCGTCCTGCTTCAGGTAGTCCCCGCTGCCCAGCATGACGTAAAACGGAACGACAGTTATATCTCTCTCTTTTATGAGCTCCGGCGACAGATCCCCGGAGCCGTCCGTTATCACCCTGAACTTTGACATGCTCATCCCCCATTATAATAAGAATGTTCCCTCCGCCGAGCCAACGCCTGCGGCGAAGGGACAATCGCGACGCCGGACACGGCTCACAGCCGTGCCCGGCCATTTTGGCGGAGAGGATGGGATTCGAACCCATGGCCCGTTGCCGGGTCACCGGTTTTCAAGACCGGCTCCTTAAACCGCTCGGACACCTCTCCGTATATAACGAAAAGATTATAACATCAAATCCGGATTTTACAAGCGACAATCATGGCTCAAGCTGTGAATTTTCCGTTAATCCTTGACGCTGAGTTCAGTAAAGGTTAGAATTTCCCTGAAAGGACCGGGATATTATGAGCTTTACGATACGCAGGGCGGAGGCGGCCGACGGGCCGGCCCTGGCCGCCGTCTACGCGCCCTACACCGAGACGGGACTGACCTTTGAGTCCCCCGCGCCCACTCCGGAGGAGTTCACCGCCCGCATAACAGACACCCTGAAAGGCTATCCCTTCCTCGTGTGCGAGCGCGACGGCCGGCCCGTGGGCTACGCCTACGCCCACCGCTACCGGCCGCGCGCCGCCTATGACTGGGACGCGGAGCTGTCCGTGTATCTCGAACAGGGCTGCACCGGACGCGGCCTGGGCCGCGCGCTCTACGGCGCCCTGCTGGATCTGCTCAAAGCGCAGGGCTACGTGAACATCTACGGCACCGTCTCCGTGCCGAACCCGCCGAGCGAGCGCCTGCACGAGAGCATGGGCTTCCGCCTGGTATATACGGACCTCAAGACCGGCTGGAAGCTGGGCCGCTGGCGCGACCTTGCCTTTTACCGGCTCCAGCTGCGGCCCTATGAAGACGCGCCCGCGCCCGTCCTGCCCTTCCCGGAGCTGGACGAGGCCCTGGTCCGCAGCGTCTGCGAGCGCCGCGCGGCGCAGATAGGGGGAGGCAAATGACAAAGACCAACGCCATGCGCCTGCTGGACGCAGCGGGCATAGCCTACCGCACGGCGGAGTACGAATACGACGAATCTGACCTCTCCGGCAAGCACGCCGCGCAGCAGGTCGGCCTGCCGGAGGAGCAGGTATTCAAGACCCTCGTCACCCGCGGCGACAAGACTGGGCTGCTCGTCTTCTGTATCCCCGTCTCGGACGAGCTGGACCTGCGACGGGCAGCCTCAGTCTCCGGCAACAAAAAGCTGGAGATGATACACGTGAAGGAGCTGCTGCCTCTCACGGGCTACATCCGCGGCGGCTGCTCGCCCATCGGCATGAAGAAAAAGTATCCGACCTATATAGACGAGACGAGCATCCTTTTCGACGAGATCGCCGTCAGCGCCGGCCAGCGCGGGCTCCAGATCATCCTGTCGCCCGACGATCTCGCCCGGTTCGTAGATGCGAGAGTCTATTGAAGCCGCACGCACTCGCCGTTTTGTCGCTGATCGGCTTTACCTTGCGCTGCAAATCCGCCCCGTTTCTTTGGCCTTGCTCAAAGGAATGGGGCGGATTACCATATAAAAGCGTCATTTGGCGGTGCGGGCAGGGGCTGCGGGCGGCGGAGCCGCCCGCAAAGGGGGAACCCCCGGCGAGGGTTCCCCCTTTACCCCCTCCTGCGCTTCTTTGGCATAGAGAAACGCCCAGGGGCTCCGCCCCTGGACCCCGCCCGCTTTTTTGTAAAAAAGCGGGGCAAAAAACTTTTAAACGCCAATTCTCCACCAGCCCAAACCCCTCGCCCTAGGGGCGAGTGATTCAATCCGTCCGCGAAGCGGACACCTTAGCGGCCGAGTGGCAG
>OJRQ01000926.1_pt1 | contig 9210 bp, 10 predicted proteins | sample 1599271 | NCBI WGS metagenome assembly OJRQ01 (sample SAMN03922533, study PRJEB24848) | human gut metagenome | isolation source: stool sample | host: Homo sapiens | place: Germany | collected 2010-05 | reverse complement strand
GAATTTATTTATGAATGTAATATGCATCCGGAGGATACAAAAGAGCTAAGAGATTATATTCTTGATCATTGCCTTGATGAAATACAGGACATAGCTTTCGAGCATATTAACAGGATTTTTGAAGCTATGAACTTTACTGGGCTAAAAATAGAGGCAAGTGAGTAAGTTGCAATTTTTACCAAGTTCAATGAAAAACGCTTGACAACACATCTTCCTTTGTAGTATAACAAAAAACAAAGGAGGAATGAAAAATGATTGTGGAAGATACCAAAGATTTGGTTGAAACTGCGGACTATGTGATCATCGAAGCTGTTTTAGTGGATGATGGATTGCGTTACAAACAACTTTCTGTTGGCATTAAAGCCAAAAATGGTGACATTATCCGCATAATTCCAATATCGACAATGCTGATGTAAAAAAAGGCCGGGTAGTTCAGTAACTGCCCGGTCTTTTTCTATACCTCGCATTACCAAGTACTGCAACGAGTACTGCAACGCCAAAAGTTTTTTATTTTCTCTCATTTTTTACACAAGCGGAAATTTGGCTTAACTAAGCCAAAAATGGAAACAGGAAGAAATAAAGGACGGCTAAAAAAGCCGTCCTTTTTGGTCGAGGTGACAAGATTTGAACTTGCGACCCCCACGTCCCGAACGTGGTGCTCTACCAAACTGAGCCACACCTCGATTTATTGCTACAATAGGATAACACAAAATGCGCGCGGTTGCAAGTGTTTTTTACAGAAATTTGTTTTGCGACGGGTCATAGGTCATGCCGATGGCAGCCAACTGGGCCTCCAGCGCCGCCCGGTCCACCTGCAAGTCTGCACACAGAGCGTCCAGACTGGGATAAAAATCCCGCAATTTGGTATTGATTACGCTAAACAAAATAAACGGGTCCTTGGGTAATGCAGCCATCTTTTTTGCCTCCCGGTGCAGATTTGATTTTAATTTACCATAAAAAGCGGGAGAATTCAAGAAAAATCCCGCCTTTTATATTGATTATTTTCTATTTATATGTCATAATAGGCTGTAATTTTATATCCGGCGCAAAACGGCGCTATCGCCCGTTGGCCGGAACAGTAGGTGAAATCATGACGGAAAATGAAAAAATCGCAGCGCTGCTCTTTCCCCATATTACCATGACCCCGGCGGATTACGAAGCCAAATACCCGCCCCGGCAGCTGAAAGAGGGCGCCAGAGTCAGCCGCTTTTCGCCCAGCCCAACAGGCTTTTTGCACTTTGGCAATCTGTTTTCCTGTGCGGCGGCATACCGCACTGCCCGCTGCACCGACGGCGTGTTCTATGTGCGGGTGGAAGATACGGATCAAAAGCGCAAGGTAGAGGGCGCGGTGGAGACCATGCTCTCTGCGCTGCAAATCTACGGCATTACACCGGACGAAGGCGTGATGGGGGACGGAAGCGAAAGCGGCGCCTACGGCCCTTACACCCAAAGTCTGCGCAAAGACATTTACCAGTGCTACGGCAAATCTCTGGTGGAGGAAGGGCTGGCTTACCCCTGCTTTTGCACCCCGGAGGAACTGGAAGACCTGCACGCCCGGCAGGAGAACGAGGACATTAAAGGCTACTGGGGTCCCTACGCCCACTGTCGGGATCTGACCTACGACCAAATCAAGGCCAATATAGACGCCGGCAAGCCCTGGACCCTGCGCCTGCGCTCTCCCGGCAAGCCGGAGGGCAAGGTGCGCTTTGACGATCTGATCAAAGGCAAAATTGAAATGCAGGAGAATGTAATTGATGTGGTGCTGCTGAAAACCGACGGCATTCCCACCTATCACTTTGCCCACGCGGTGGACGACCACCTGATGCGAACCACCCATGTGGTGCGGGGTGACGAATGGATCGCCTCTGTGCCCCTGCACCTGCAGCTGTTCAAGCTCTTAGGCTTCCGCCCGGTGAAATACGCCCATATTGCCCCCATTCTTAAGGAAGAAAACGGCGGCAAGCGCAAGCTCTCTAAGCGCAAGGACCCGGAAGCGGCCGTTACCTACTACGACCAAATGGGTATTCCGGCGGCAGCGGTCAACGAATATATGATGACCATTGCCAACTCCAACTTTGAGGACTGGCGGCGTGCCAACCCCACAGCAGACCTGGCAGACTTCCCCTTTAACTTAAAGAAAATGAGCGTGTCCGGTGCCCTGTTTGATATGGCCAAGCTGACGGATGTGTCCAAGACCGTCATCAGCAAAATGACTGCACAGGAAGTGTTTGACCTGGCCCACGCCTGGGCCGATCGGCACCAGCCGGAACTGGCCGCGCTGTTTGACAGCGATCCGGCCTACGCGGTGGCAGTGCTCAGCATTGACCGGGGCGGCAAAAAGCCCCGCAAGGACATTGCCAAATGGAGTGATCTGGCGGACTACATCAGCTATTTCTACGACCAAACCTTTACCCCCTGCTACGACCTGACCGGCAATGCGAATCCGGCACTGGCAGTACAGGTGCTGGAGCAGTACAAAGACCTGGTGGACACCGCAGACGACAAAGACACCTGGTTTGCCAAGATCAAGGCGTTGTGCCCGCAGGTGGGCTGCACCCCCAATGTGAAAGAATACAAGCAGGACCCCACAGCGTTCAAGGGCCATGTAGGCGATGTGTCTACCGTGATCCGAGTGGCGCTCACCGGGCGCACCAACACCCCGGACCTGCACGCTATACTGGCTTTGCTGGGGCAAGAGACCGCACAAGCCAGACTAAACGCCGCACTGGCGCACTACAAGGAGGAGTACCATGGCTGAGGAGATCAGAGAAAACTCTAATTTTATCCACGATTTTATTGATAAAGACCTGGAGGACGGGGTATATAGCAGCATACAGACCCGCTTTCCCCCGGAGCCCAACGGCTACCTGCACATTGGCCACGCCAAGGCCATTTGCATCAATTTTGGGGTAAAGGAAAAGTACAAGGGCGTGTGCAATCTGCGCTTGGACGACACCAACCCCACCAAAGAGGACACCGAGTATGTAGACGCCATCAAAGAGGACATTCAATGGCTGGGCTTTCAGTGGGACAACCTGTACTACGCCTCCGACTACTTTGACTTTCTCTTTGACTGCGCCATCAAGCTGATCAAGAAAGGCAAGGCCTTTGTTTGCGAGCTGACGCCGGAGGAAATGCGCGCCTACCGGGGCACCCTCACCGAGCCGGGCAAAGAGAGCCCCTACCGCAACCGCTCCGTGGAGGAAAACCTGGACCTGTTTATGCGCATGAGCAAGGGCGAGTTCCCGGAGGGCAGCAAGGTGCTGCGTGCCAAAATCGATATGAGCTCCCCCAACCTGAATATGAGGGACCCGATCATTTATCGCATTATGTACGCCCACCATCACCGCACCGGCGACAAATGGTGCGTGTATCCCATGTATGACTTTGCCCATCCCCTGTCGGACGCCAGAGAGGGCGTGACCCACTCTCTGTGTTCTCTGGAATTTGAAAACCACCGCCCGCTGTACAACTGGTTTGTAGACGAGCTGATCGAAGGGCAAAAGCCCCGCCAGATCGAGTTTGCCCGGCTGAACCTGAACTACACCCTCACCAGCAAGCGCAAGTGCTTAAAGCTGGTGCAGGACGGCATTGTCAGCGGCTGGGATGATCCCCGTATGGCCACCCTCAGCGGTATGCGCCGCCGGGGCTATCCGCCGGAGGCGGTACGGGACTTCTGCGAGCGCATCGGCGTGTCCAAGGCGTATAGCGTGGTGGACTTTGCCCTGCTGGAGGCCTGCGTACGGGAGCACCTGAACACCTCCGCTCCCCGAGCCATGGCGGTGCTGGACCCCATTAAGCTGGTGATCGACAACTACCCGGAGGACAAGACCGAGGCCCTGGAAGTGGAATACCACCCGGACCACCCGGAATACGGCAAGCGCACCGTGCCCTTTGGCCGGGAGCTGTACATTGAGCGGGACGACTTTATGGCCGAGCCCATCAAGAAATACCGCCGTCTGTACCCGGGCAACGAGGTACGGCTGTACAAGGCCTACCTGGTGACCTGCACCGGTTATGACACAGACGAAAATGGCAATGTGACCTGCGTGCACGCCACCTACGACCCGGCCACCTTTGGCGGCGACGCCCCGGATGGGCGCAAGGTACGCGGCACCATTCACTGGGTCAGCGCCAAAGAAAACACCCCCCTGACCGCCCGGATCTATGACCGGCTGTTTAATGTGGAGAACCCCAGCGACGACAGCGGCGTCAACTCCTTTGAGGAGAACCTAAACCCGGACAGTCTGACCGAGAAGCAAGGCTACGGCGAGGTGGCACTGGCCACGGCTAAGGCCGGCGATCGGTTCCAGTTTATGCGGGACGGCTACTTTTGTATGGACAAGGACTCTGCCCCCGGCGCACCGGTGTTTAACCGCACCGTTGCTCTGCGAGACAGCTTTAATATCAAAAAGAATAAATAAGAATTCGGGTGAGCACTTTGAGTACAAGAAAAGATATAAAAAACATTGCAATCATTGCCCATGTTGACCACGGCAAAACCACTCTGGTGGACGAAATGCTGCGCCAAAGCGGCACCTTCCGCCAAAATGAAGTGGTAGAAGAGCGGGTCATGGACAGCAACGACCTGGAGCGTGAGCGGGGCATTACCATTATGTCCAAGAACACCTCCATTCACTATAACAACACCAAGATCAACATTGTAGACACGCCCGGCCATGCGGACTTTGGCGGCGAGGTAGAGCGTATTCTTACCATGGTAGACGGCGTTCTGCTGCTGGTAGACGCTTTTGAGGGCTGTATGCCCCAGACCCGCTTTGTGCTGAAAAAGGCGCTGGGTCTGCACAAGACGCCGTTGGTGGTGGTCAACAAGATTGACCGGGACGGCGCCCGCCCTGCCGAGGTGGTAGACGAGGTACTGGACCTGTTTATTGAGCTGGGCGCAGACGATGACCAAATCGACTTCCCGGTGATCTACGCCTCTGCCAAGGACGGCTACGCCGGCACAGAGCCGGATGTGCGCAGCGGCGATATGCGCCCGCTGCTGGACGCCATCTTAAAGTACATTCCATCTCCCCAGGGCGACCCGGAGGGTCCCACCCAGGTACTGTTCTCCTCTTTGGAATATGATGACTATGTGGGCCGTATCGGCGTGGGCCGTGTGGAGCGAGGCAGCGTAAAAGTCAACGCACCCTATGTGCTGTGCCGCCGGGATGATACCCGGGAAAACATCCGGGTTACCAAACTGTACCAATTTGAGGGGCTGAAGCGGGTGCCGGTAGAGGAAGCGGTCATGGGCGACCTGATTTGCGTGGCCGGTATTGCGGACCTGAACATCGGCGAGACCTTGTGCGCCCCGGAGTGCGTGGAGCCGCTGCCCTTTGTAAAGATTGATGAGCCCACCATCAGCATGAACTTTATGGTCAACGATTCTCCCTTTGCCGGGCGTGAGGGCAAGTATGTCACCTCCCGCAACCTGCGGGACCGCCTGTTTAAGGAAGTGGAGACCAACGTGTCCATGCGGGTGGAAGAAACGGACAGTATGGACACCTTTAAGGTATCCGGCCGAGGTGAGCTGCACCTGTCCATTCTCATTGAGACCATGCGGCGAGAGAACTATGAATTCGCCGTCAGCCGTCCCCAGGTCATTCTGAAAAAGGATCCCCAGACCGGCAAGACCCTGGAGCCTATGGAACTGGCCATCATTGAAGTGCCGGAGGCCTATGTAGGCGCCGTGATGGAGAAACTGTGCTCCCACAAAGGCGAGATTGAGAACATGGACACCCGCTCCACCGGCATGACCCACCTGGAGATCAAAATTCCCGCCCGCGGGCTGATCGGCTACCGCAGCGAGTTCTTGACGGACACCAACGGCAACGGCATTATGAACCAGCTGTTTGGCGGATATGAGCCCTACAAGGGTGAGATCGCTACCCGCACCCACGGCTCCATCGTGGTGCACGAGACCGGCACCACCAGCGGCTACGGTCTGTGGAACACTCAGGACCGGGGGCGGCTGTTCGTTGGTCCCGGTGTAGAGGTGTACGAGGGTATGATCGTGGGCGAATGCGCCAAGGACGAGGACATTGTGTGCAATGTGTGCAAGAAGAAGCATGTAACCAACACCCGAGCCAGCGGCTCCGACGAGGCGCTGAAGCTGGTGCCCCCCACCACTCTGTCTCTGGAACAGAGCATGGAATTCCTGGCAGATGATGAGCTGCTGGAAGTGACCCCCAAGAGCATTCGTCTGCGCAAGATGATCTTGGACAAATCCCTGCGACTGAAAGCGGAAAGCCGCAGAAAATAAATCAAAAATGAACGCAAAAAGGAGTGTGAAGTATGGCCGCAGGTCTTTATATTCATATTCCTTTTTGTTTTTCCAAGTGCCCGTACTGCGATTTTTACAGCACCAAGTACACCCCGACAGCCGCCGACGCTTTTGCCGAGAAGCTGGGAGGGCAAATGCAAGACTATACCGGCAGTTTTGACACGGTGTACTTTGGCGGCGGCACCCCCTCCATCCTGGAGCCACAGGTGCTCACCGGCATTTTGCAGGCGGTGCGGGATCACTTTACCATTGACCCGGCGGCGGAGATCACCGTAGAGTGCAACCCCTCCAAGGACCTGACCGGGGATATGGAGCAGTACGCAGCGGCGGGAATCAACCGGGTGAGCATCGGTATGCAAAGCGCCGTGGATCGGGAACGGTTCGCCCTGGGGCGCCGTGCCGGCAGCGGGGAAGTGGCCCGCACCGTAGCGGCAGCCAAGGCGGCAGGCATTACCAATATTAGCCTGGATGTAATGCTGGGCACCCCCAAACAGACCCCGGACAGCTTGGAGGAAACCTTTGCCTTTATTGAGCGTATGCAGGTGACCCACATCAGCGCCTATCTGCTGAAGATCGAACCGGGCACCCCCTTTGACCGCCTGCAAGCCAAGCTGGCGCTGCCGGAGGAGGACACCGTGTGCCAAATGTACCTGCAAACGGTGGAGCGGCTGGGACAACTGGGCTTTGCCCAGTACGAGATCAGCAACTCTGCCCGCCCGGGGTACGAGAGCCGCCACAACTTGAAATACTGGCTGCTGGAGCCGTACTTGGGGCTGGGGCCCAGCGCCCACTCCCTGTGGAACGGTAGGCGCTTTTACTTTGACCGGGACTGGATCTGGCAGGACGAAGGCCCCGGCGGCGACCGAGAGGAGCAAATTCTCTTAGGCTTACGACTGAACCGGGGCATACCGGAGGACTGGCTCACCCACGATCCGGCGCCGTACATTGCCGGGGGATTTATGCGCCGCGCCAATGGTCGCATTTCCCTGACCCCCCGGGGTATGCTGGTATCCAACACCATTTTAGCAGAATTACTGGACTAAGGAGGAGCCTATGTTAACCGGACTGGCAGGCGGCGCCCTTTGGGCGCTGGACACGGTCATACTGGGCATGGCTCTGGCACTGCCGGTGTTTACCGGCGATCCCAGAGCAGCAATACTGGCACCCTTTGCCAGCACCTTTTTGCACGACCTGTGCTCTTCCCTGTGGATGCTGGGCTATACCGGGCTGCGCCGCCAATACAAGGCAGTATGGCAAGCGCTACGCACCCGGGGTGGCCGCTTTGTGGCGCTAGGCGCACTACTGGGCGGCCCGGTGGGTATGACCGGCTATGTGCTGGCCATCAACGCCATCGGCCCGGCGTACACCGCCATCATCTCCGCACTGTACCCGGCACTGGGCACGGTGCTGGCACACTTTTTCTTAAAGGAAAAATTGCGCCCTGCCGGCCTGATCGGTCTGGCGCTGAGTATTGGCGGGGTGATCGCTCTGGGCTATACCCCCGGCGCGGCACTGCCAAAGGGACATCTACTGGGCTTTGGCTGCGCACTGCTGTGCTGTATCGGCTGGGCAGCAGAGGGGGTCATCTGCACCTACGGACTGCAAAGCAGCACCGTCACCAACGCCCAGGCACTGCAAATCCGCCAGCCGGTGTCGGCGCTAACCTATGCCATTGTTTTGCTGCCGGCCTGCAAGGGCTGGGGCTTTACCGCCGGGCTGTTCGGCACGCGGGCACTGTGGATCATCGCCCTGTCCGCCCTGTGCGGCACCGCCTCTTATCTGTGCTACTACAAGGCGCTGGGCAAGCTGGGCACCGGCAAGGCCATGCCCCTGAACATTACTTACGCCGCCTGGTCGCTGCCGTTCTCTTACCTGCTTTTGCACCAAGTTCCCGGCACCAAGGACATACTCTGTGCCCTGGTAGTGCTCCTTGGTGCGCTGCTGGCCGCTTACGAAAAGCCACAAAAATTGGAAAAATCAAACAACCAATGAGCGCAAAAAACGGGCATACTAAAACCGAAGGAGGTTTTCAGTATGCCCGATTTATTTCATTTAACGCCGGAGATGAACCAATACTTTAACGCCCTGCCGGAGAGCGTAAAAGAGAATATCATTCAATCCGGCGCCAAGATCAATTCCCTGGAGGACTTAAAGGCCGTGGCGGCACAGCTGTGCAATCATGCAGAATAACCGCCACTTTCCCCAAACGGAAAACAGCCTGAATAACTGGGACGCGCCGGTGCGCCACGCACCTGGCCGTTACCGGGATTATCGCGAGAAGTACGCCCTGACCACCGGCGAGGTCACTGCCCGCTACTGCGAAAATATCACCAACCCCACCGTCCAGCCGGACGGCAAAACAGAAATGCACACCCCCATTCCGGATGTGGCCCATGTGGAGCAAAGCAAAGCCTATCAAGAAGAAAATCAGTTGTAACCCCATCATCAGACGGCAGCACTCTGCCGTCTATTTTTATACCTTTTCATCGGATTTTGTAAATTTTTGCCGCTATTTTGGCGTATTTTCCCATTTTGCCACACTATATAATAGAAGGACTTTTTATTACACAGTGGAAATCGTATGGAAAAAGAACAAATTTTCAACATAATAGATGCATGCAATATGCACCGGCAAAAGGTCCTTGGGGTATGTATGCGCTACTTCGGCTTTTCCATAGATGATGCCGAGGATTGTGTGCAAGAAGCATATTTTGCCCTTTACAACGACCTGTTACAGGGGAAGAAAATTCAAAACCCAACGGCTTGGCTCTATAAAGTCGCTATCAACCAAGGCAAAAAGCTGGTCTGTGCACAACAACAAAAAAGAGAATACACCTTCACTTCTACGGAAGAAATGGAACAGGTCATTGGCAACATTCCCTGCAATCCGGATTTGTTAGACTTGATGGTCACCGATGATG
>OJRQ01000918.1_pt1 | contig 9308 bp, 3 predicted proteins | sample 1599271 | NCBI WGS metagenome assembly OJRQ01 (sample SAMN03922533, study PRJEB24848) | human gut metagenome | isolation source: stool sample | host: Homo sapiens | place: Germany | collected 2010-05 | reverse complement strand
CGGGCAAGTTCCGTGTCATTGCCATTCCAAGGCACGTAGAACATGTCCTTCTGCGGAACGAACCGGAAGGTGTAGGTCGTGTCTGCTTTCTGCTGCGCAATGATAGGAAAAGTTACCGTCATCAGCCCCAGAAACAGGGTAAGAAAAGTGATTTTTCTGCTCATATAAACTTGAATTCATTATCTTTGTCATCTCCAAAGGTAATAAATGCCATTCAGCGCCCAAAATATTACAAAAACTTTTTCTGTTGAAATACAGCGTTTTATAAAAAATTGTCGTTTGAGCACTTTTCAAATTGTCGTTAGAGCACCTTTTTGTCGAATTAGCACTTTTTTTGTCGTTTGAGCACTTTTTGAAAATGGGTTTCTGAGACCTTTTTCAATGTTTTTTAGTACACAAATTATTCCCGATTTGCTTTTTTCCATTTGGCAGGCGTACATCCTTCCTTCTCGGAAAATAATTTGATAAAGTTACTGCGGGAAAGAAAACCGGAGGACTCAGTCAGCTTCTGTATATTGATTTCCGGATGCTCCTTCAGCATGTTTTTCGCATACTCCAACCGGAGACTGGTTATCCATTCGCGGAATGTCATTTTATACGTAGTCTTGATATAAGCGGAAAGATAGGTACGGTTCGTATGAAGTATTTCGGACAGTTCTTTTATGGTAAGTCCCTGCTGGACATAGCCGTCTGTCTTTATCCAGTTGTCCACCTTCTCTATAAATTCTGTATAGGACACTGGAACTTCCTCATCTGAAACCATTTCGGGTTCAGTTCCCGAATTTGTCAGAAGTTCTTGTTCAGATTGTATATCCTGCTCAAACGCATTTTCCACCTGTTCATAGAACAGCAGGTAGTTCTGATAGCTGTAGAAAAGATAACAGTAGAACGGAATTGACGACAAAATCCAAATAAAAACATATTTGTTAGGCAGGAATGTCAGCAATCCGCATCCGACACCGAAGATAACAGCCCAATAAGTGAATATGGAAAGCCATTCGATATATGCGCCTATATCATCCGCCTGAGTTTCATTGAAAATTCGAATGGCTCTACGATATGCAACTATGACTCTGCGAGCTAAAACGACTCCAAAAACAACTAACCAGACAGCTAAAGCAAATAAAGAGATTTTTTGTATGATTCCGCTTGGCACCAGGAACACCACAACTCCGGAAAGAGTTGAGAATATAATCCATAAAATGATATGTGTCCACACACGCCGTTTGGTAATGTAAAAACGATCAAGCAACATTATCAATGCCGAACTGAACAGAGAATAGCAAAGGAAGTATGTGGACATGTTCATCAATATGGTAGAATCCGCATTTTTGAATCGGACACAAAAGAAGAAATGTACCGAATAGTTTGCCGAAAGCAGCAGCATAGCTATACCCATAATCTGTCGGGAGCGGAGATAATTCTTGAAAATTTTCTTTTCAGGAGTCTTTGCAAACAAAAAATAAAAGCCGAAGAATAACATCAACGGCAGTGCGGCACAAAGTGAAAAACTGTATATAGATGGCTCCATTGTTATGCTTATTTGATTTTGATACAAAGATACGTCTTTTTCTTCACAAATAGACACATAATCTATGATTTAACGTTATAGATTCGGTCATATTAGATTGAAAAATTATTAGAATTAAAGCCAGTGGTGAAAAATTCAACCACTGGCTTTTTCTGTCAAGACTTCGATATTAAAGTTTTACACCTTTGGATTCCGATAAACCGGGTCTCCCTATAATTAAATGACTGCGTACAAAGTCCACGTGCGGGCTTTCCGGCTGTTGTTCCGTCTGTTTTTTCTCGTTGCCTTGCCGGTTCTCTTCCGTGTTTTCCTGAGCCGGAGCCAGCTCAAGCTGTATCTTGCGGTCCAGTGCGGCGAGTTCGGACTTCAGCTGTTTCAGCTCGTCCTCCTTCTTCCACACCTTGCCCGCTATCTCCTGCAACTGCGGAATCTCCTTTTCCAGCACTTCGTTCTTAGACTTGTACTGGTCGATGATGGTCGGAATCCTCTCCAATGCGTTCAGAAAGTTTCGTGCGGCAGCAATCGGGTCTGCCATCGCCAGATGCCCGTTGTTGTAGGTGTACTTGTAGTTACCCTCCACCACGAAGCGGTTGTCAGTGAACTCCAGACCTTCTTTGAGTGTCCTCTCGCTGACCACCTTTATCGGAAAGCCGTAAAGTTCCCCGACAGCCTTGTACAGTCCACCAGTCGTGGCGTTCTTGGCGATTTCCTGCAAACGCTTACCGATGACCTTCTCATCCGTTGAATCCACGCCGTCCACCTTGACAAGATTAAGGCGGCTGCCTTCCTTATCAGTCTGCACAACGGAAAGAAAACGGTTCCAGTCTTCCGTCATGGCTTCGATGAAAGCCGTGTTGTTGCGCAGTTCTCCCGTCTTGGATTCCAGCTTGAACTCCGAATCGCGCTTGCCCTTGCCCCACGACTTGCGTTCCCCTTCGAGCGAGGCGATACGCTTCTCTAATTTCGCCTTATCCAAAAGGTCGGTATTGCCGGAGAGCAACGCCATATACTCCGAGAAGTTCATACCCGATTTTTCGTCCATTGCACCCTCGTCTATGGTACGTGCGCCCATCGCTCCACTTTTGAGCTGCGATATGAACGTCTGCTTGCAGTGCAGCAGATTGAACTTGTAGCTGTCCAGCGACTTTTCCACCGCGTAGATGATGACATCCACGTTGTTCTCGGCAAAATGCTTGGCAATCTCGTTCCCGGCTCTAACACCCCGTCCGTCACGCTGTTGCAGGTCGGACGGTCGCCACGGTGTATCAAGGTGATGGATGGCGACACATCTTTTCTGCGCATTCACGCCCGTTCCGAGCATACTTGTGGAGCCGAACAGCACGCGCACCGTCCCGGCGTTCATGGCATCTATCACCGCCTTACGAGCCTTATCCGTCTTACACTCCTGAATGAAGCGCACCTCACTTGCCGGTATGCCGTAATCCTCCACCAACTTGCGTTTTATCTCGCTGTACACGTTCCATCCTTCCCCCGGCTGGTATGTCCCCAAGTCGGAGAACACGAACTGCGTACCCTTGTGCGCCTCGTACTTGTGGTAATACTCTGCAATCATCTTGGCACAATGGCTTGCCTTGTTGTCGGGATGGTCCTCGTAGTTCGGGTCTATCATGCGCATATCAAGAGCCATCTTTCTCGCGTAGTCGGTGGCGATGAGCATCTTCGCCTTTTCCTCCGTTTCCGACAGGGGTAACCTGCCAAGCAGAGTGGCATCGCCGGTTTTGGCAAACTGCATCAGCTTCTGTATGAAGTCCTCCTGCTCCGGTGTGGGCGGTATGTGGTGCAGTATCTCATTCTTGTTTGGTCTGTCCACACCTACATCCTCCGCCGTGCGGTAGTCGGTAATCTCGTTGTAGAAGGCGGCAAGCTCCGGCACCTTGATGAAATAGCGAAAACGCTCCTTCTGAACGATATTGTTCGTTACGTTGAACTCAAAATCGGTCGTCTTTTTGGCGAAGATGGCAGCCCAAGCATCGAAACAGCGGATGTCCTGCCGTTCCAGTTCGTTGGGGCGCAGGTATTTGAAGAGCAGGTACAGTTCCGTCAGACTGTTGGAAATGGTCGTGCCCGAAAGGAACGTAGCCCCCAAGTCCTTGCCCGTGCGTTCCTGTATGGTACGGATGGCAAAGAGCATATTCAGGGCCTTCTGGCTTCCTTCCGAGTTTCCCAATCCCGCCACACGGTCATGACGGGTGTTGAAAGTCAAGTTCTTGAACTGGTGACTCTCGTCAATGAAGATGTGGTCGATGCCCATCTGCTTGAAGTCCACCACATCATCCGTGCGGGACTTGATGGCGTGTTCCACCTTCTCCAGCTTCGCCACAAGGTTGTGCTTGCGCTTCTCCAGCCCTTTCAGCATCGCCCGCGACACGTTCTTGCCCTGCTGCCGCAAGACTTCGAGATTTTCCTCCACCGTGTCAAGCTCCGCCTGCAGGATGCGCTGCTGCAATTCCGGCGACTGCGGTATCTTCCCGAACTGGTCGTGCGACATGATGACGCAATCATAGTCGTTGTTCTTGATGTTGTTGAAGAAACGCACACGGTTGGCGGTCGAAAAGTCCTTTTCAGAAGCGTAGAGGATGCGGGCGTTAGGATAGGCCGCCTGATAGGTGGCGGCAATCTCCGCCACATTCGCTTTCAGCCCGATAATCATCGGCTTGTGCGCCAAGTTCAGACGCTTCATCTCATGTGCCGCTATGCACATTATCAGCGTCTTGCCGGTTCCCACCTCGTGGTCGCAGATCCCGCCGCCGTTCTGTTTCAGCATCCAGACGCAATCCTTCTGCGACGGGTAAACGCTCTTGATTCCCCGGCTTGCCAGCCCTTTCAGGTTGAGGTCGGGAAAAGTCTGGTGCGAGCCGTCGTACTTCGGGCGCACGAAACAGTTGAACTTGCGGTTATACATCGTCGTGAGCCGTTCCTTGAACTGCGGCGACTGTTCTTCCAACCATTCGGAGAACCCGTTACGGATTTCGTCTATCTTCGCGTTGGCGAGCTGTATGCCCTCGCTGTCGCGTACCTTGATGTCGTTGCCGTTCTCGTCCTTGCCGATACTTTTCATCATGTCGGGGCAGGTGTTGTGCAGGGCGTGCTTCAACAGGTGCATACCGTCATAGTTCCGGTAATAGCCCTTTACTAAAAACTCGTCCGTGATCTTCATGGTACGGTAGCCGCACGCCACGGAAAACTCGTCCATGCTTGCGGAGTAGGCTATTTTCACGTCCGTGTCGAAAAGGTGGCTCATGTAGGCGGCATACACACCCGTGGGAATCCAGCGTTCCCCGAAATTGAAGTCGAGGTCTTCAAAGGCGATGCGCTGCGGTTCGGCCTCCTTCAATGCCTCCCACGCCTGTTTCACCTCCGGCATCCGCTCACTTTCGGGATTGTCCTCCATCCAGCCCTCTATGCGTTCCGCCTTCTCTATCACGTTCCCCGCGATGAAGCGGTCTTTGATTTCGTAACCGGTTACGAGCGGGTTGTAGAAGATGCGCCCCTTGAGGGCACCAAGCAGTTCCTCTTCCGTGGTGTCGGTTATCTTCCGCATATAGCCGAGATTGACCGTGCCGAACTTGTTGAGCGATGCGGACAAGGCTTCTTCGGGAGAGCCTGCATTGACACGGCTCTCCACCGAGAAGGAAACGGGACGGTCGAAGATGTCCGCCTTGACAAACTTGCCGTCCTCCGCACGTTCCAGCGAAAGGATGTCGCGCCCTCCGGCATCCATCATCACCAGTTTCACGTTCTGTCTGGCGTTAAGGTTACCGTAACGCATGACAAACTCATCGTAGTAGGTGTTGAGATACCCGCGCTGCGGTTTGTGTTCCGTATGGTTCTCCGTCTCGTGGCTATACAGACATTCGTAAGCGTCACGGAGCGATATATACAGCATCGCTTTCTCTTTTTGATAGCCACGGAGGTCGAGCGGTTGGAAGGTCGCACCGTAAGGCGTGAGGTCTTTCAGGTAACCGAGATTGCGTGAAGCATCCAGCACCATCGAGCCGTCACGGTGGTGTGGCTCCAGCAGGCCGTTGAACGGACGGGGAGAAAGGTCCATGACTTCCTCCTTCGGCTTTTCCGTTTCAAGTTCCGGGAACAGGGAAGTGGCAACCGTTTCGGAAGTAGGCACAACTTCTGCCAGTGTTTCAGGTTGCTTTATTTCTTCCGTTTGTTCCGGCTTTTTATCCATATTGTCCGAAGAAGGCGCAAAAGCAGGGTTCAACGTGTCTTTGATACCCATCTTTTTCAGTTGTTCCTGCCTGTGCCGTTCTGCCTCAAGCCGTAGGGCCTTGCGCCGTTCCGCTGTCAGGCTCATCATTGTCTCATAGAAGCCGTTGATGGGAGGATTGGTTTCCCAATCCAGAGTGGCGTAAATGTCGTCCGGGTCGTTTGGCTTTTCGGCATTTTCCGGCTTTTCTTCCTTATTACCGTTTACCGGCTTGGCGGCTTCAACGAGTGGAGTAACTTTGACTTGCGGTTTAGGCGTGGACGGCATAGGCTTCGGCTTGCTTTCCTTTTTCGCTGCCTTTTTCTTTTTTACCGGTTCCTCTATGGGCATACCCCAAAGGTCGAGCAGGGTAAGCTGCACGGCTGACGAATGATTGGGTTGGCGCGGCTCAATCTCCGGCTTTTCCTCTATGGGCTGTGCCTGCGGCTTCTCCACTCCCTTGACAGGCTCAATTACAGAAACGGGGGCTATTACAGAAGGTGATACCTTTTCTGTTTTCGGAGCAGGTTGCACTTCCGCAGCCGTGCTTTCCTCCTTTGTCGGATGCAGCCTGTGTCTCTCATACAGTTTCCTGTCAAGTTGTTGCAGTTCTATTTTCAGATGCTCCCGCAAGTCTTCCGCCAGTTGTGCGATGTCCCCACAGTGCAGGAGTTTATAGGCTGGTTTCCCGTACGGGTCGGTACTTCTGATCAAATCCGTGTGTGAAAGCGAGCCGATGCTCCATACATACCCATTTACGGAAGTGCCGATAGGGGTCTGTTCGGTCTGCACGAAGAGTTTTTCGTTGTAATACAGTTCACCGTTCTTTCCGCTGTTCTTTTGCAGGATAATCAGGTCGCTGCCCACCTCCGTTCCCGCGTTATCCGTAAAGAGGTTGTTCGGCAGGCGGGCTACGCCCACCAGATTGGCATGGTTCATCATATACTCGCGTATGGGCGCGTTGGTCGGGGCATCCAGTACCCCCTGCGAGGTGATGAACGCCACGATTCCGCCTTCACGCACCGCGTCAAGGCTTTTCAGGAAAAAGTAATTGTGTATCGTCCGTGCCGCCGAGAGCCTTGCAGGATCCTTGCTGCCCGAAAAATCCGGGTCGAACACCGCCACATCGCCAAACGGTATATTGGAGACAGCCAAATCAAAATGGTTCATGAACGGCTTTTCTATCTTCTCGAAGCCCTGTACCCTTACTTTCTGTCCGGGATGCAGGTGCTTCAGTATCTTGCCCGTCATCAGGTCTTTCTCAAAAGCCATGATGTCCGCGTCCGGTCTGTTCTCCAGCACGGCGTCCACGAATGCACCGACACCTGCCGACGGCTCCAGCACCCGGTCGGGACGGATGCCGTGTTCATGCAGCACGTCCGCGATGGTCCCGGTTATCTCCGGCGGGGTATAGAAGGCGGTCAGCACGGACTGCTTCATGGCATCCATATTCCGTTTGTACTCCGTCTCGTCTTTTGTGTTCTCCCGCAGCAACCTGTGCAGTTCCACGGTAGGGGCAAACAGTTCGAGGTCGGACTTCGCCCAGTGGACGGCATCCGTCAGTTCCCTTGCAGGGTTGAGTATGCACTTCAGTCCCCCGAAACCGCAATAACGTTCTAACAAGAGCCGTTCGCGTGCGGTGGGTGTGCGCTGTTCCCTGTCAAGGAGGAATGCCGTCCGTATCGCCTCGATGTTGTCCCGCAGCCTCTGTTTGCGGTTAAACGCCATACTCTTCGATATAGAGGATGACGGCTCCCGTCAGCTCCGTGTAGAGCAGGTCATATTCGGGCGACAGGGCGAAATTGTCGTCCGAGAGGTCATAGATGGAGAATACGTTTCCGACAAGCGGCAGCAGCTTCTGGGTAAAGGCTTCACATTTTTCTCCCGGTACTTCACCCGCAAATTCGTTCTCCACGACTTCGCGCAGGATGGCGTGCTTGGAGTAGCGAAGGCCCTCCGTCAGCACCTTCATCGCCAGTTCCTGCGCCCCGTCGGCAGGATAGCCTTCGAGCCTTGCCCGTTCATACGCTTCGGCGGCACGGTCGGTTCTTTCTCGGATGAAGGCTTCATCGGCTGCCTGTTCGAACTTGTTCGTGGTGAGGTAGTCCAGCAGGTACAGACCGTAATAGGAAAAGTCGGTCCGACCCTCGTTTTTCTTCTTGTTGTTCATTTCTTTGGAATTTAGTGGATTGATAATGATGATAGGGATAATCGTTGGAAAACGAGAAGAAAAAGGCACCCGGTATCCCTCCGAGTGCCACCACTAAATCCAAAGTATGAGTGTAATCCGGTATCGAAGAACAATTCATTACTCTGAACAAGTGGCAAAGTTAATACTATTTCTTCCGTCCTGAAAATTTCCTGCTCGTTTTCCTTTCGGGGAACACGAAAGTCGTGTTATAGTCCCCGTCAAAGGCGACTATGGCGTCGAAGCTCTTGCCCTGCTTGCTCTTGAAGCCTTTGAGCGGCTTCGTATGCCCATCGGTGAGCAGCTCTTTGATCTCGTCATCGGAAAGGGTGCGGTTCGCCTTCAGGCGGAACACGGGTAGCCCGCAGTCCGCGTTGTCGCAGCGGACGACCTTGCCGTAGAACTGCATACTGCCCGTTCCGCACTTGGGACACTTGCAGCCGGAATCCCTGCGGGCGAACAGCTTGTCGCACGACAGCAGTTCGGAGGTAATTTCCCGTGTATATGCCTCAATCTTCCTGCGGAAGTCATCGGCGGGCAGTTCCCCACGCTCGATGCGTGCCAATTCCTTTTCCCATTCGCCCGTCATGGCGACATCGGCAATACGCATCGCCTTCACGACCGAGTAGAGGGCAAGCCCTTTTTCGGTGGGGACAAGCGACTTCTTGCAGCGTTCCATATAGCCGCGCTTGAAAAGCGTTTCGATGATGGACGCACGGGTGGCGGGCGTGCCGATGCCGCAATCCTTCATAGCCTGCCGCAATGCGTCGTCCTCTATCTCCTTGCCAGCCGTTTCCATCGCGGACAGCAGGGTGGCTTCGGTATGCAGCGGCTTGGGTTTGGTCTTTCCCTCCGTGATGGAGGCGGCTTTCAGTGCCAGCGTGTCGCCTTCCTGCCAACAGGGAATGGCGGCGGTTTCCTCTTGGCTGTTGTTCTCTTCTCCATTCTCCTTGCCATAGACGGCACGCCATCCGGCTTGCCTGATGATGCTGCCTTTTGCCACGAACTCCACTCCGGCACACTCTGCCGTGACGGTGGCAGTGTCCTTGACGCATTTTTCGGAGAAAGCCTCAAGCATGCGCCCGGCTATCATGTGATAGACGGTGCTGTCCTCTTTGGAGAGGAACAGCGGCTTCTCGCCCGTGACGAGCAGGGCATGGTGGTCTGTCACCTTGCCGCCGTCCAGGCTGCGGCGTGTCGGCACGGCTTTCGGCTGCAACTTGCCCTTCCATTCGGGCAGGCTGCCGATGAAGGCAAGCAGCTTGGGGATTTCCGCGAACACGTCTTCGGGAATGTAGCGGCTTCCGGTTCGCGGATAGGTGATGAGCTTCTTCTCGTAGAGCTTCTGCGCGATTTCAAGCGTCTGT
>OJRQ01000915.1_pt1 | contig 9345 bp, 9 predicted proteins | sample 1599271 | NCBI WGS metagenome assembly OJRQ01 (sample SAMN03922533, study PRJEB24848) | human gut metagenome | isolation source: stool sample | host: Homo sapiens | place: Germany | collected 2010-05 | reverse complement strand
CCCGAAACCTCACGGGGGCGCCACCACCCCATAAGCGCTTTTCTTTGGGGCTCCACCCCGTTTCTTTGGGCAAGACCAAAGAAATGGGGTGGAACTGGCAGCATAAGGTAAAGACAACCAACAGCAATTCGGCGAGTTCCTCCCAGCCAAAACCCACCCCCCGGGCGGGGATGGAACCCCGCCCCTACGGGCGCGGCAGCGTAAGAGGGTCCCGCGCAGGATATATCAGCCCCAGCACGGCGCGCCGGGCGCTTCAACGCCGAATTGCGCAAGTATCCGAGCCGCTATCTGACGCTCTGCCTCCTCAAGGCTCTGCGGCTTCGCATACCAAGCCGGTACCGGCGGGAATACCACCGCACCAAACCGAGCCAGCTCGTACATGTTCCGCAGATGAACCGCGGAAAGCGGCGCCTCACGCACCGCCAGCACCAGCTTGCGGCCCTCCTTCAGCGTCACGTCCGCCGCGCGCAGCAGGAGGTTCTCGCTGTAGCCGCTCGCTATGCCCGCCAGAGTCTTCATGCTGCACGGCACCACCGCCATGCCCAGCGTCGGATGACTGCCCGAGGACGGCGGCGCGGCGAGGTCCGCACAGTCATATACCGCCTCGGCGTACTGCGTAAGGTCCTCCGGGCCTAGGCCGCACTCCTCCCTCAGCGTCCGCGCCCCTCCAGGCGTCACGATCAGCTCCACGCCCAGGCCGCACTCCTGCGCCAAAAGCAAAAGCCGAAGCGCCAGCGGCGCGCCCGAGGCCCCGCTCACGCCCACTACAAGCCTCGCGTCCATCTTCAGCCCTCCCAGTCAGGCAGCCAGTGCCGCGGGTCGCAGTCCAGGAAGGCCGCGCGCTCGAAACGCGCCTTCTGCTCAAAAGGTACCGTGCAGTCAAAGATGGTCTTGCAGGAGATGCCCCGGTCGCGGATGCGCGCGTCGTACTCAGGCCCCGCGCTCGGGTCCAGCGGGTGGCAGCGCACGCCGGGGATGAACACGGTGTCGAGGTCGCCCTGATAGCGCGTGTTCAGCGCCCAGAGCACGTCGTCCGTGTCGAAGATGTCCACATCCTCGTCCACCAGCACCACGTGCTTCAGCTCCGGGAAGGCCGAGAAGGCCAGCAGCGCCGCCTGCCTCTGCCGTCCCTCGTCGGTGGGGGCCTTTTTGCACATCTGGAGGATGGCCATGTACTTGCCGCCGCCGGAGCGGTGGGCGCAGACGTTCTTCACCCGCCCCGGCATCGCGCGCTCCAGCATGCCGAGGATACTGGCCTCGGTGGGTATGCCCGCCATGTTGACGTGCTCCTCGCTCGGACCGATGCAGGTCTGGAGGATGGGGGCCCTCCTGTGGGTCAGGGCCTTGACCTTCAGCAGCCAGCACTCGGAGCTCGCCACGCCGTTGTAGCCGGGAAACTCCGGCATGGCAAAGCCCGTGCCGGAGTGCTGGTCCTCCTGTATGCGGACGCCGGGGACTATCTCGCCCTCGATGACGAACTCGGCGTGGGCTATGGCCCGCTCCGCCACGGAGACGCAGCGGCAGAGCCTCACAGGCTCGCCCCTTATGGCCCCGGCGATGGACAGCTCGTCATAGCCCAGGGGCGTCGTGGGCGGCTCGAAGCAGGCGCCGATCTCAATGGCGGGGTCCACGCCTATGGACACGGAGATGGGCAGGGGCCGCCCCAGCTCCTCCGCGCGCTCGGCCATGGCCCCGATGTGGCGGCTGCCGGGCTGCAGGAAGATGGACAGCTCGTCCCTCCCCTGGATGCACAGCCTGTGGATGGTGACGTCGGAGCAGCCCGTGTCCGGGTGCGTGGCGTAGCACATGCCGAGGGTGATGTAGGGTCCCGCGTCCACGGGCGTATTCGTCGGCGCGGGCAGGAGCCTAAAGAGGTCAAAGTCCGGCTCCGAGGCCAGGTGTACGACCTCCTGGCAGGGCGCGGGCGACTCGTCCAGCACCGGGGCAATGGGCGACGCGACGCTCTCGCACAGCAGCCGGCCGAGGTCCTCCTTCGCGCAGCCCAGCAGGCGCGCCACGCGCTCCCGGCTGGCCAGGACGCCTATGGCCGCCGAGGCGCCGGGGTGGCCCTTGAGGTTTTTGAAGAGCATCGCCGGACCGTTCGTGCGCGTGGGCCGCTTGACAGTACCCCCCGCGCCGACGAGCGGTAGACGCCCGAGAGCTCCGCCGCGGGGTCCACCTCCACCTCCGTCTCTACCAGCTGCCCCTGCATCCCGCGCAGAAACTCCAGCGCGGAGCGCAGGTCGCGCACGGGCGCGTCTTTGCGTTTGACTGCCATATCCCTGCTCCTTTCCGGCCCGGAGGCCGCGTTTCTTCACCCCCACAGTATAAATGATTTTTAACGCCGATGCAAATTCATTTGTCCCCGCGCCTGCCCATCCGCCGGAGCACGACGGCGAGGACGACGCCCGCCGCGCACAGGACGAGGCCGAAAATTAGCAGCACGCCGCCGAAGAGATAGACGGGGTTGTTCCGCGAGAACTGCGCGAGCTGGCCTGAGGCGTCCATGAGCAGGCCCATGCCCGACTGGGCGAGGCCGCCCAGCCCGCCGCCGGTGAGGATATCCGCGTCCCCGACGAAGGAAGCCGCGCTCTCGAACATGCTGCGGGACACAGCCCGGGCCAGCGCGCCCATGCCGGCGAAAAGCGCGCCCACGACGGCGAGGTACACGCCCGCGAGCCAGCCCCAGCGCCTGGCCGCGCCGCGCAGCAGCCGCGGCAGCTTGTCGGTCCAGTCCCCGGCGCGCTCCGGCTCCACGCGCGGCTCCTCCGGCTCCGCGTCAGAGAGCAGCCAGTCCACGGAAACGCCCAGCTCCGCCGCGAGGGGCGCGAGCTTGGAGAGCTCCGGCTGGGCCTCGCCGGTTTCCCCAACTTAAAGAGATAAATGGTTAATTTGCGTTTTTACTCCACTTTGCCGATAAAACGGTAGTAGATTTCGATCTCCTGGGTGCGGGTGTTGCTTTCGTCTTTCACAGCTTCATGGACGACGATCTTCTCGATCAAGGCATTCAGCAGTTCGGCAGTCAGTTCCGTGGGATTTACGTACTGCTTGATCAGGTTCACCCATTTTTCGGCATCCACGGCGCTCTGCTGTTCTGCGGCAAGGTCAGCGTTCAGCCTTTCAATCTTTTCCGCCAGCTCCTGCTGCTCGGTCTGATACCGCTGGGACAGCATATTGAAGTTGTACTCGGTGATGCGCCCAGCGGCCCAATCTTCGTACATCTTGGCAAACAGGCGGTCCAGTTCGGCTTTGCGCTTCTCGGCCCTGTTCAGCTCCGCCGCCTGCTTTTTCTGGCTGGCCGTGCGTTCCCGGTCACCGGCTTTCAGCAGCTTTTGCAGCAGGCGTCCCTCATCCATCTGTGCCTGGTAAGACCAATATTGAATCCGTGCCAGAACGTAGGTGTAAAGGACATCGTAGCGGATATAGTGCATGGTGCAGTGACCGGTGCCCTGGCCGTAGTTGCTGCAATGGTAGTGTCCATAGGGCTTTTTGTTCTGCTTGTTCATGCCAAACGCCAGCGACCAGCCGCAGTCTGCACACTTCACCAGCCCGGAAAAGATTTGTGTCGTACCGTCTTTCTGCTTGCGGCGGCGCGTCTCAATCAGCTCCTGTACCCGGTCAAAGACATCCTTACTGACAAGGGCTTCATGGGTATTTTCCACACGAACCCATTCCTCTTTCGGCTTGCGGACCTTTTTCTTGTTCTTATAGGAGATATTGGTCTGCTTGTTGTGGATGCTGTTGCCAATATAGGTTTCATCTTTCAGGATGCTTTTGACCTGCGCAATCGTCCAGGCATAGGCCTTTTCCTCCGGCGCACCCGCGTAAATGTTGGCGAAGGTGCCGTACCTCTTGTAGTTCAGCCAACCGGCGGTGGGCACTTTTTCCGCGATCAAAATGCGGGTGATCTTGGCTGCGCCAGCGCCATGAACGGCCAAATCGAAGATTTTCTCTACGATCCAGCGGGTTTCTTCGTCCGGTGTCAGCGTGTTCTTGATCTCCGGGTGGCGCTTGTAACCCAGCGGCGCATAGGCAAAAATGCGTTCTCCCTTTTCAAATTTCGCATGGAGTGCGCTCTTTACCTTGCGGCTGGTGTCCTTGGCAAACCACTCATTGAACAGATTCTTGAACGGCACGAACTCAGACAGGCCCTTTTCGGTGTCCTCATTCTCGGCAATGGCGATATAGCGGACCTGTTTCTCCGGGAACACAAACTCCAGATAATAATCCATCATCACGTGTTCACGTCCAAACCGACTGAGGTCTTTGGTTACGATGCAGTTGACTTTTCCCGCTTCCACATCGCTCATCATTCGCTGGAAGCTGGGGCGGTCAAAATTGGTGCCGCTCCATCCGTCGTCCACGTACTCGCCATAGACGCGCAAGCCGTTCTCGGCGGCAAACTTTTGCAGGATGGTGCGTTGGGTCTCAATGCTGACGCTGTCGCCGAAATTTTCATCATCGCGGCTCAGGCGCATATACAAAGCGGTGCTGTAGATTTTGGTTTTCGTATTGTTCGGTTGTTTCACTGTAATATCCTCCTTTGCGTTGAAACAACCCACGCTTACAATACTTCTACGTCTATTATACTGTAAGCGCGGGCGTGATTCAACGATCAATCATTGCTCTTTGTCTGCTTAAACAGCATTCAAAAAGGCCGGGGCGCTGCTGTCCCGGCCCGCATGGTGGCGAACGGCGTCTTCCACCAGCTCGTCCATCTGCTTGCCTCCATCCGCAAAATGCTCAGAGATTTTGATGCAGAGATTCCCGCAGTAGAAATATTCCGTGCCATCCGGCCCCACGACATAAAACGATGTGTTTTCCAAGGTCGGTTCCGGCCCCTCATACTGCTTGCTCCATTCTTCCAGGAGTTCTGCCGGCGGCTCGAAAACTGGGTCAAAGCAGGATTCAATGTCGATATAGCCATAGTCGGGTTCATTCATAAAATCTTCGTGTTTTCTCATGCGGTTTCCTCCATCAATTAAAGTTCCATATCCTGCCCGCGGCGGCGGGAAGGCTGCTCATGCTGTCTTGTTTGCGGGGTGTGGGTCAAAATGGCCACAAGAAAAGCCCGCACCCTCTCCGGCGCGAGCTTCACGGCGTCCAGATAGGGCTGGACGCTCTTTTTTAGTTCCTGATATTTTTCGCTCAGCGATTCATACCGCTTTTTCCAAATTGCGGCGCTTTTTTGGGCGGAAGCCAGCCGCTCCTGCAACCTGCCGTTGTCCGCCTTGACGGTAATGCTATTGACAGCGTAGGATTTTAATGTGTCGCACTCCTGAGGCGTCAGCGAAATGTTTCCGGTAATGGGATTTTTCTTGCCCATTGTCTGAATTTCCTCTGTGGTCAGGGCGACCGTGCGCTGCTCTTTGGTCTGGCTTTGAAGGGATTTCAGCTCCTTCGCCTTTTTCTGCGCGGCCACCTCAGTGGCGCTCAGCGTCTGCTCCGCCTGGGCCACCTGGGCGGTCACAGCCTCCAACCGCTGCTGCTCCGCCTGTACCTTGAACTGGGTCACGGTCAGATGCTCTTCGGTGCTGCCACGCTCGCCGCGCTCCACATCAGTATACCCGGCGGCGCGCATGCAATGGAAGAAATCGTCTTGCAGCACACTGTAGGACTTTTTCAAGACGGGCTTTCCGTTTTTCTGCAAGACCGGGTTTCCATCGGCGTCGAGGGCGGGCTTGGACATCCATTTCTTGCTCCGGCTGACCTGCATGACGGTCTCCTTCACCGTGCCGACCAGAGACTTGTCCTTGCAGCGTTTGCTCCAGAGGATCTGTTTCTCCACCACCGGCACATAGACCACATGGAGGTGGTAGTGGTACACCTCCTGGCCCAGCGCCTCCGACATGGCCCGGTTGATCTCGTCGGCGTGCATCACAGCGGAGAGAATATACTGCTCCCCGCCCACGATCTTTACGGCGGCCTTGTAGGCATCGGCGTAAAACTGCCTGGCAAATTCATAGCCGCCGTGGTTGTGGAAGTAGGCGGAGTTCACATCAAAAATCAGCTCGCCAAAGTGGATGGCGTCTGGTTTCAGACCGCGGGTGGAGATGATTTTGTCCTGTTCCATCTGCCGGAACATCTCCGTGTAGCTGGCGGTGGGGGCTTTGAAGTGGATATTGAGCGGGGTGCGTTCCGGGAGAATATCGGGGTTGCGGTAGCTGTCTTTTTCCCGTTCGTTGTGTTTTTGGGTGTTGCCGATGTCCTTGTCCGGGACATCCACATTTCTGGCGCTGGTACGGTCGATTCCGTCGTTTCTTGCCATAAAATCAACTCCTTTCGTTGGGGCGTGGACGGTCGCGGGACGGGGGATGCACTTCCTGCGGGAAGTGTAATAACCCACTATAACACTTTCATCCCGGAGGGCTGCAAAGTGCCGTGGGCTCTCCGAGGGGGAGTTGCGTCCACTGCGGTGGCCGCCGCTGGATATGAAAAATCCACCCCCGCTGCTTTTACATATTCAGCACAAAGGGCTGCTCTCCTGTGCCGGAGCGCAGCCCTTTGGTGTCAGCGATCACGCGGAGGCCTTCGCTGACGGCCCATCACAAGCAGCGCGCTGCTTGCGATGGGGACGAGAGTCACGGTTTGGCGCGGCGCTGCCATACAATGTCGTACCCCAGGGCATCGGCCAGCTGCACAGTTCGGTGTAATTGGATACTGCAAGAGAATGGGGCGAACCGCTGCGTACGTACGTACAGCGGCTCAGCCCTGCAATCCTTCCGGCTTGTCCTTCGGTACGTACGTACGCAGCGAATCACCGGAAAACACCGACATATTCGGATGCACCAGCGCCTCGATCCCGAAAAATCCCCGCACCCGGCGACCGGCGGCGTTGGTCACATTGTTGCAGTATTCGAGATTGTACTTGCCTTGGCTGGCGATCACGGCATCGCTGAAGCTGCGGGGCTTTAGCGCAGTTAAGCCGTTTTCAGCGCAGAAAATTTGGTACACTTCATACAGCTCCTTGGAGCTGATGGTTGCATCCGCTTTCAGCCGGATATAGCCCTCGGATTCCAGAAAATCGAACACATTGTTGTTGTCCCGCTTGACGGATTCCCGGTTTTCTCTGGTGCGCTGGCTCTCGGTGAACTTGAAGTTGTTTGCCACCAGCCGCTGCAATCCGGCAAAGGCCCAGAGAAAGATGCCCTCGATCTCTGTTTTCATCTTCTCGGCAATGTCGGGGTCGTCCACACGATTTACCGGCTTCTCCTTCGTGGTTAGAACGAGCTGCCGCCGGTAAAAGCCGTCGCTGTGGTCAAAGAGGGCCTGCAAGTCGCCGTTGCTGAACGCCAGCAAGCGGGAAGACATCCACCCCTGGTAGCTCTGTTTGCCTTTGCGCTCCAAATCCATCTTGCCCTGTGCGGTGACGATGGATTTGACATAGTTTGTCTGGCGCAGCGCCTCCATTCGCATATCGTCATCGACACACAGCAGAATGTGTTCCAGGTCAGCGCGGGCGAAACGGTTTTCGGAGATTTTGCCGATGCTGCCGTCCTTCATGTTGCTGCCGAACAGGGCCGACAGCACCGCGCCGATCTGGCTCTTTCCTTCGCCGCCGCTGCCTTTGATGGCCATCATCCGCTGACCTTTGTTGCTGGGGATCAGGCAGTAGCCGATATATTCCTGCAAAGTGGGAATGTCCTCCGGGTAAAGAAGTCCATCCAAAAAAGCCAGCCAGCGGGTCGGTGTGGTGGCTTCGGGATTGTAGGCTACTGGCAGGCGGTTGCGAACGATCTCCGGCTTGCCCTCTATGAAGTTGCCGTCAAGGAACAGTGTCCCGTTCGCCAGATGGATGCGGTCTGTCTCCGGCGGAAAATCCTCCACCAGCGCCGCCAGCTTCATCAGCTCCACAATGTTGCTGATCTTACGCGGAATATTGCTCACCGCGCAGCAACGCAGTTCGTCAAAGATTTCGCTGCGCAGCGGCAAGTCGTTGGTCACTCGACCGTCAGGTGTGAAAAAAGCCCCGTTTGTGTAGATGATTTTGTGTCTGCTGAGGAAATCATCACAAAACAGGGCTTCGTTGATATGCTTGCCGTCAAACCAGATGGGCTGGTTGACCTCACGCGATTGCTCGTTCTTCATCACGGTGGCATACCTCCTTTTCCAGACATTTGAGCCGCTGTTCCAGCACGGTGATGTCGCCATCCTCCAGCAGCGTGTCCACCGCCTTCACACGTTGTTCTAATTCTGCATACATGAGAACGTCCAACAAGTGATTTACATACTCGATCATCTGACACGCCTCCACAAAGCGGTTGTCCAGGTCGTCCTCCGGTGATTGCGGGGCGTACTCGACCTTCCAGCGTTCCAGCAGGCGCAGATAATCACACAGCACCCGCTGGCAGTACATCTCGTCATCCCGGAAGGCCCGCGCCGGCGGATAGGGCTTTTTCAGCGCCATCGCTGCCGGGGGCTTGTCCGGGTCGATGCCGAAGTCATAGGCCAACTTCTTTGCGGCCTCGTAGCTGCTCAGGCCAAACAGCCGCGCCACAAAGTCTATCACATCGCCGGTGGCCCCGCAGCCGAAGCAATAGAAGTAATCTCTGTTCAGCTTCATGCTGGGATGTCGGTCATCGTGGAAGGGGCAGCAGATCATATCGCCCCGGTTGACCTTGCAGCCGTAGTGTTTGGCGGCTTGCTTTATTGTAACGGATGCTTTTACAAGTTCAAACAGATCCATCTTGTTCTCCTCCTTATCAATTGTCCGGCCAATATGCCGCGTCAAAAAGATGCCCTTCGTTTCTGCCATTGAACCTCTCTTTCTTGCGCCTTCGGCACAGACGTTGTATAATGTGAACAGTTCCGTTTTGTGTAACTGCTAGAGCGCACAGCTACTTGCGGTGAATTATCATGGCGCGGTTCCTCCTTTCTCTTGCCTGTCAGCAATTTTGTAACCCGTTTATTTATTGCTTGGGTTACTTCCTCTACTAATAGGAGAAAAAGTGGGTGCAAAGCGGAACCGTTTTCGCAGAAGAACAAAATTGTTTTTTGAGGGAGGCGAGGTCATGGCGCTGATACTGGACGATGACAGCCTGCTGGATGCGGCGGATGGCTTCGCCGGGTGGGACGATGCGCTGGCAGACGATACACTGGCGCAGGAGCTGGAACAGGAACGCGCCGTAGAGCTGGAAAGCGAACTGGAGCAAGACGAACACCCCATCGACTACGACGCTGAACTGGAAAACGCGGAGGAAGAAGCCGCGCCCACCAGCGCAAAGCGGCTGAAACGGGAGCTGCGGGCCGAGGCGCTGCGCCGTTTGGAGGATGCCGCCCGGACAGCAGAAGACTTCGCCGTTGTGGTGGAGGAATGGAACAAGCTCGACCGCAACCGGGAGCGCC
>OJRQ01000911.1_pt1 | contig 9388 bp, 8 predicted proteins | sample 1599271 | NCBI WGS metagenome assembly OJRQ01 (sample SAMN03922533, study PRJEB24848) | human gut metagenome | isolation source: stool sample | host: Homo sapiens | place: Germany | collected 2010-05 | reverse complement strand
TTACATCGATTGCCACATGATCAATCGCACCGGTTTCCATTCTGGCAGCTTTATTTTCGTATATCTCAACAACAAGTGTGTTCAGTTTTAAAAAGGCAACCTTTTCATTTACTTCTTCATTCACTGTACGAAATGCTGCTTCAAATCCCAGAGTCTCATAAAAATGTACCGTTGCTTCAATATCATTTGTCGGAATTCCAATATGCTGGATTCCACTCAGCTGTTCTTTTAAATTCATTTCCATTTTTCGTCCTCCAATCTCTCTTCAACCTGTGACAGTTTCGGCATAGCCGGGATTGCACCTTTTTTTTCCACACAGAGACTTGCCACTGCATTTCCAAATCGAGCATATTCTGTCAGTTCTTCTAATGTCAAGTTCTCGATTTTTTTACCGGACTGACTGATCCGATACAGGAAACCTCCCCAGAAAGAGTCCCCTGCACCATTGGTATCTGCCACGTGTTCTACAGTAAATCCCGGAACCACGCATCCACCTTCTTTATTGTAAATGTAAGCTCCGTTTCCGCCAAGCGTTAGACTTCTTTGTTTTCTTTGCAAGACCGAATGCCAGCGGAATCAAAATTACCATACCGGCTTCAAAGAATACAGTAGTTCCGACTACCAGTCCGGTGACACCGAGAGCAATTCCTGCTTTTTCCCAATATCTGCCTTATCCCTGTTATCTGGAATATGATTCCAAGTCAGCTGCCTTTCTGGAACTCTGGAATCACCCGGAACTTGACAGTGCCGTTGTGTTCCTTCTGAACCGAAACCTTGGCGGTGCCATCATCACCAACTATCAGATTCATCAGGGAATCTCCATGCACAGCGGAACCATGGAGCATATGTGCATTGATCCCGACGGTCCTCTCTGCTACTGCGGCAGCCATGGTTGTCTGGAAACTTACTGCTCTGCCAACTCTCTGGAACAGACTTCCGGAATGACCATAAAAGAATTCTTCCCACTTCTGCGCGAAAAAAATCCTCCCCGACTTACACAAATCTGGGAAGATTACCTCAAACATCTGGCCTTCGCTATGAAAAACCTGAACTTTATTATCGATGCCCCGATCATCATCAGCGGCTATCTGGCGCCCTATTTTACAGAAGAAGATATCGAATACCTTACGGAACATATTAATGCATCCACACCATTTCCGTTAGAAAAAACACATATCTTTGTCGGCGCAAACGGTCAGTATACACCTGCGATCGGAGCTGCATTATTCTATGTGGATCAATTCATTCACACTGTGTAAACAGCAGCGTATATCTTGCACAAAAATTAATGTATGAGAAACTTAGCGAAACTTAAATAATGTGCCTTATCCCATCACAGATCTTCCTTGCCACCAGCGGATTGTTCATCGTATAAAGATGGATCCCGTCGATATCGCTGACCAGCAGATCAATGATCTGGCTCAGCGCATAGGACATTCCGGCATCAAAAAGTGCCTCCTTGTTATCCTCATACTTATGAATGATCCTCTGAAAACGCTCCGGAAAGGAAGCTCCGCACATGGTTACCATCCGTTTGATCTGGCGGGCATTGATCACCGGCATAATGCCCGGAATGACCGGCACCCCAATCCCGGCGATCCTGCAGTCCTCCACAAACCGGAAGAACTGCTCATTGTCAAAGAATAGCTGGGAAAGCAACACCTCCGCACCGGCATCTACCTTTGCCTTCAAATGCTTCATTTCTGAAATCTTCCCGTCTGACTCCGGATGACATTCCGGGTAGCAGGCTCCCAGAAAGCAAAAATCACTTTTCGGTTTTAAATAACGGATCAGATCGGAGGCATGTTTAAAGTCATCCTTCTCCGGAATATCCGGATTCCGATCGCCTCGCAGTGCCAGAACATTTTGAATCCCCTCCTGTGTCAAAATCCTTGCAAACTCATCAATTTCGCTTTTATTATAATGAAGGCAGGTCAGATGAACCACGGGTTCTACGTGATATTCATTCTTGATCTTTTTGGCAAGCTCGATCGTCCGGTTACAATTGGAACTTCCCCCTGCGCCAAAGGTAACACTGATAAAATCAGGATCACACTCACACAATACCGAAAGTGTCTCGTCAATATTTTCCAGATCTTCCGTTCTTTTTGGCGGAAAAATTTCAAACGACAAGCTCTTTTTCTTCTTACAAATATCTGCGATTTTCATAGTAAACCTCGTTTCTAATACATTCTCTTCAGGGAAGCGACATCACTCTCGCGCAGATGTTTCTTTTATCTGCCCCTTTTCCGGTAACCTTATTACTGTTGTCTGATCTGCTTTGCCGCCTCTACCATATTTCGAAGGCTCGCATCCGTCTCCGGCACACCTCTTGTCTTCAGTCCGCAGTCCGGATTGACCCAGAGCTTCTCCGGCTCAATCTTGGTCAGCATCAGACGAAGTGCCTGCACCATCTCTTCTACAGAAGGAACGCGTGGCGAATGGATGTCATAAACACCCGGTCCAACCTCTGTCTCAAAATGATTCTCCCGCAGCGCATCAAGGATCTGCAAATCTGAACGGGATGCCTCAAAGGTAATGACATCTGCATCCATATCATCAATTGCCGGAATAATATCGGTAAACTCACTGTAGCACATATGTGTGTGGATCTGCGTATCTGCTTTCACGCCACTGTGTGTCAGGCGGAATGCCGGAATTGCAAAATCAAGATATTCGCTGTACCAGTCTGATCTGCGCAATGGCAGCTTTTCACGCAGAGCCGCCTCGTCAATCTGAATCATGCGGATTCCGTTTGCCTCAAGGTCAAGCACTTCATCACGGATTGCCAGTGCGATCTGCGAAATAGATTCTTTAATGGAAATATCCTCTCTTGGAAATGACCAGTTTAAGATCGTAACCGGTCCTGTCAACATTCCTTTCATGATCTTATCGGTCTGTGACTGTGCATAGACAGACCACTCCACAGTGATCGGCTTATCACGGTATACATCGCCCCAGATGATCGGCGGCTTCACGCATCTTGTACCGTAGGACTGTACCCACGCCTTCTCCGTAAACAAAAAGCCTCCCAGTGCCTCACCGAAATATTCCACCATGTCATTTCGCTCATATTCTCCGTGTACCAGTACGTCCAGTCCGATCTCTTCCTGCCACTTGACACACTCTGCGATCTTTTTCTTATTAAATGCAGCATATTCCTCTTTGGAAATCTCTCCGCGGCGGAATGCAGAACGGTTCGCCTTGACATCCTTTGTCTGAGGGAAAGAACCGATCGTTGTCGTCGGAAATTCCGGAAGCTTAAGCTCCTTTTTCTGCAGTGCCTGACGCTCGCTTCTCCTCGGCAGACGAATGAAATCCTTCTCTGCCACACCGGAAAGACGTTTTGTAACCTCCTCGTTATGGCAGTCACGTTCTCCGGCAAACAAAGCCTTATTCTTTTGATATGCTTCGCTCTCCTGATAATTTTCCTGATCGGCAAGCTGTCCTAATTCCTTAAGCTCAGCAAGCTTTTCCTCCGCAAAAGCAAAGTAAGCGGTAAATTCCTGCGAAAGCTTGTTTTCATGCTTGAGCGTATACGGAACATGAAGCAGGGAGCAGGAAGTGGACAATACAACGGAAATACCTTTTTTCTTCAAGTCAGCAACCGTTCCCAGCGTTTTTTCGTAATGATTTCTCCAGATATTTTTGCCGTTTACAAGTCCTGCAAACAATGTCTTATCCTGTGGAAATCCAAACTTTTCGATCAACTCGCAGGTCTGTCTGCCCTCAATAAAATCCAGTCCGATCGCTGCAAACGGCATCCGGATCAGATCTGCATAAATATCTCTCACATCGCCAAAATAAGTCTGTAAAAGCACCCGGCACTTACCCGCATCAGACAGAATATTATCATAGATCCGACGGAACAGCTCGATATCCTCTGCATCCAGGTCCTTAACAAGTGACGGCTCATCAAACTGCAGCCACTCCACCTGCTCCTCATTACACTTTGCAAGAAGTTCCTGATAAGCCCGGATAATTGCTTCTGCGAAATCATCTGCCGTTTTCTTACCGGTATAGCGAATGAGCTTTAACATCGTAAATGCGCCAATGACAACCGGCTTTGTCTCGATTCCAAGTCTCTTTGCCTCAAAATATTCATTGAACAGTTTATCTGCGTTCAATGTGATCTTCGTGTCATCCTCAATCTCCGGCACAATATAATGATAATTGGTATTAAACCATTTCTTCATGGCAAGTGCTTTCACATCGCCGGATTCTCCCTGATAACCACGCGCCATTGCAAAATATGTATCAATCGCAGAAAGACAAAGCTCCTGATATCTTTTCGGAACAATCCCAAGCAACACTGCGGTATCTAAAACCATATCGTAAAAGGAGAAATCATTACCGGAAATATAATTAATTCCTGATTCCTTCTGCAGCGTCCAGTGCGTTTTCCGCAGCTCCTCCGCTGTCTGTGCCAGCTCATTTCCATCGATCTCTTTCCGGAAATATTTCTCCGATGCAAATTTAAGTTCACGCAAAGTTCCGATTCTTGGAAATCCAATTACTGATGTCTTCATGTTCGTCCTCCATTTCTACCACAACTCTGTCTTTTCATCCTTCTCCAAAGACATTCTGTCGTCAGGTGCGTTGTTTTATGTTGACATCATTATACGTTCCACTCTGTCATTTGTATAATACAAAAAAAATGAGTTGTCCATAGTTTAAAACTATAAACAACTCATCTAAGCTTCTCTGTTTCTATCATGCAGACGTCTGCCTCCGGTGAGCTCTCCGGCTAACCGAGGTACTTTTCCAGTGCCTCCAGATATGTCGTACCAATCCTGCTAAGCACCGCTTTGTTATGCGTTATGTATCCGATGCGCATGTCGCTTTCATCTGCCAGCGGCACCGCAATGATATCCTTTCCATTGAGCTTCTTGTCGATAACACCGCTGCAGACCGTATATCCGTTCAGACCGATCAGCAGATTAAACAATGTCGCTCTGTCGCGGACACGAATGTTTTTCTTTCGCTCTGAGGCAGAAAATATCTCCTCCGAAAAATAAAAAGAATTATGCTCTCCCTGCTCAAACGAAAGATACGGATATGCCTCCAGCTCCTCATTGGTGATCACCTTGTGATCCGCCAGAGGATGTCTTCTACTGATAAATACATGTGGCTTTGCAACAAACAGTTTGTGGAATTTCAAGTCATTTGATTTCAGAATCTTTTGCAGGACAACCTCATTGAAATCATTCAGAAACAAAATTCCAATCTCGCTTCTCATATGCGCCACATCCTCGATAATCTCATAGGTCTGCGTCTCTCTGATACTGAAATCATATTCGTCCTGTCCGTATTCCTTGATCAGATCCACAAATGCATTGACCGCAAAGGAATAGTGCTGTGTGGACACGCAAAACTGCTTCTTGCCGCCGCCCTTTCCCTTGTACTTATCCACCAGGATCGATGCCTGCTCCAGTACCTGCCTTGCATAACCGAGAAACTCCTCGCCCTCCTTGGACAGAGAAATCCCGCGGTTCGTCCGGTTAAATATCACAAGATTCATTTCCTTTTCCAGTTCATGAATCGCATTGGTCAGACTCGGCTGGGAAATATAAAGCTTCCCCGCTGCCTCTGTGATCGTTCCGGTCTCCGCCACCATGATCACATATCGAAGTTGTTGAAGTGTCATATTAATCTCCATTCCGCAAACGCTCTGCATCGAAGAACTGCAAGCAAAATTTCAAATTCTACTCTGTTCCTTATACCTCAAAATCCATGCAGACTCTTGTCTTCGTGTACGGGCGAACCTTGCTGTCGGCAACCTTCACATGCTCCGGATGCACTGCATATCCCTTTAACGCAGTCTCATCTACAAGTGTAGTATCAAGCATTACATCTGCATTTGATGATGCAAGTCCCTGTGTCTGCACATGTACCTCCGTCAGTCCCGGAACCTTTCCTGCAAGACCTTCCAGACCCTCCTTGATGCCTGCCTTGACGGTCTGTTTCTCTTCCTCTGATAATTCATCCTTTAACTGCCACAAAATAATATGCTTTACCATAATACTGCCTTCCTCTCTGAATCGTTGTTTCACACGGCTACTTTCGTATCCCCAGAATCTTTTCTGCCTTTTCGACCTCCTCCTGCGTCGGTGTGCGTACACCCTCCAGAGGATAATCAATGCCAAGGTTCTGCCACTTGAACAGTCCCAGCGTATGATATGGCAGGATTTCCACCCGCTCCACATTACTCCACTGGTCAAGCTTCTCCCTCAGTGCCTGTAAGCCTGCCTCATCATCGGTAAGCTCCGGCACCAGAACATGGCGGATCCACATCGGCTTTCCATGCTCGTTAAGCCAGTCTGCCAACGCCAGAATATTCTCATTTGTCTGCCCGGTCAGCGCCTTATGCTTCTCCGGATCCATCTCCTTAATATCAAGCATAACGAGATCTGTCACGTCCATGAGTTTCTCAAACTTCTCCATAAACTCTGCCGAATCCGGATCAAACGGATTGGCACTGGTATCCAGCGTTGTGTGAATGCCCTTTTCCTTCGCTAAGGTAAACAGCTCTGTCAGAAAATCAATCTGTAACAGCGGCTCGCCTCCGCTGACCGTCAGACCGCCGTTGTTCTTCCAGTAACTGCGGTAACGGTACGCCTTGTCAAAGACCTCCTGTGCTGTCTTTAATTCACCCTCATCCGGCTTCCATGTCTCCGGATTATGGCAGTATTTACACCGCATGCGGCAGCCCTGCAGAAACACTACATAGCGCACACCCGGTCCGTCCACCAGACCAAATGTCTCCACGGAGTGGATCCGTCCCTTTACCTGTCCCATGTTTTCTCTCCTTTTCCTGCAAACGAAGTCAGCTGTGCCAGTTGCTGCATTTTTCCTACCGGTGTCTCCCCGTCTGCTGTTCTTCTCTTTTATACAGCACAAACCTTGCATTCTGATCCTATTATACACCAAAATGCAAGGTTTGTATTCATATCTATACATCTGATTTACACAAAGGCAAAGACGCCAACAACACCTCCCTGCCCTCGCGTATTATGTTCTGACTACATCTGTGCGTGGCAGGTTCTGGAAATTACATCCATCTGCTGCTCCTTGGTCAGATCGATAAACTTAACAGCGTAACCGGATACACGGATCGTGAAGTTTGCATACTCTTCCTTCTCCGGATGCTCCATAGCATCAATGAGTTTCTCCTTGCCAAATACATTGACATTAAGGTGATGTGCTCCCTGATCAAAGTAACCATCCATTACCTGTACAAGGTTTGTCTTACGCTCCTCTTCCTCATGTCCAAGTGCGTCCGGATTGATGGTCTGTGTATTGGAGATACCATCCAGAGCCCACTCATAAGGAATCTTTGCAACAGAGTTGAGGGAAGCAAGAAGACCATTCTGCTCTGCACCGTAGCTTGGGTTTGCTCCCGGTGAAAGCGGCTGTCCTGCCTTTCTTCCATTTGGCATAGATCCTGTTGCCTTACCATATACGACATTTGATGTGATCGTAAGGATTGATGTTGTCGGCTCAGAACGACGATATGTGTGATGCTTCTTGATCTTTCCAAGGAATGTACGAAGAAGCCATACACCGATCTCATCGGCACGGTCATCATCATTACCATATTTAGGGAAATCTCCCTCTGTCTCATAATCTACAGCAAGTCCGCTCTCGTCACGGATCACCTTTACCTTGGCATACTTGATCGCACTGAGTGAATCAATAACGTGAGAGAATCCTGCAATACCTGTTGCAAATGTACGACGTACATCCGTATCAATGAGTGCCATCTGAGCTGCCTCGTAATAATACTTATCATGCATATACTGAATCAGGTTCAGTGTGTTTACATAGATATCAGCAAGCCAGTCCATCATTGCATCATACTTCTCCATAACCTCATCATAATCAAGGTATTCAGAAGTGATCGGCTGATACTTTGGTCCAACCTGTACTTTATTCTTCTCATCAACACCACCGTTGATCGCATAAAGCAAACATTTTGCAAGATTTGCTCTAGCTCCGAAGAACTGCATCTCCTTACCTGTCTGTGTAGCGGATACACAACAGCAGATCGCATAATCATCGCCCCATACCGGCTTCATGACATCATCATTCTCATACTGTACGGAACTTGTCTTGATAGAGATATTCGCTGCATATCTCTTGAAATTCTCCGGAAGATCAGAAGAGTAAAGCACGGTGATATTTGGCTCCGGAGCAGGTCCCATGTTCTCCAGTGTATGAAGCACACGATAATCTGTCTTTGTAACCATATGACGGCCATCTACGCCGATTCCGGCAAGATCGATGGTTGCCCATACCGGATCTCCTGAGAAAAGCTCATTGTAAGACTTAATACGTGCAAACTTAACCATACGGAACTTCATGGTCATGTGATCGATGAGCTCCTGTGCCTCCGTCTCTGTCAATGTGCCATTCTTCAAATCTCTCTCAATATAAATATCAAGGAATGTGCAGACACGACCGATACTCATTGCTGCACCATTCTGTGTCTTGATCGCTGCAAGATATCCGAAGTATGTCCACTGAACAGCTTCTTTTGCATTCTTGGCAGGTGCAGAAATATCATAGCCGTAAATTGCAGCCATCTCTTTCATGCCCTTCAGAGAATTGATCTGCTCCTGCAGCTCCTCACGAAGGCGGATCACTTCGCCCTTCATGCTGCCGCTTCCACAAACAGCCTTATCAGCTTCTTTCTCTGCGATCAGATGATCAATACCATAAAGAGCAACTCGACGGTAATCGCCAACGATACGTCCACGTCCGTATGTATCCGGAAGACCTGTGATGATCTTATTCTTGCGGACAGCTCTCATCTCCGGTGTGTACGCATCAAATACACCCTGATTATGTGTCTTATGATACTCCGTAAAGATCTTATGAAGCTCCGGATTTGGCTCATAACCATACATTTTCAGAGACTCCTCTGCCATCTTAATACCACCATAAGGCATGAAGGCACGCTTTAACGGCTTATCTGTCTGAAGACCTACGACCTTTTCCAGATCCTTTAAGTCATCACTGATATATCCCGGTCCATGGGAGGTTAAAGACGATACGATATCGGTATCCATATCAAGGACACCGCCCTTAGCACGTTCCTCCTTCTGCAGTTCCTGCAGCTTGCCCCAAAGCTTATCTGTCGCCTCAGTCGGTCCCTCCAGAAATGACTCATCTCCATCATACGGAGTGTAATTATTCTGGATAAAATCACGGACGTTGACCTCCTCTTTCCAGAGACGTCCCTCAAAACCATCCCATTCTTTAAAATTTACCATTTCGTCTTTTCCTCCTTGCGTTGTCTCATAATATTAATCTGATAATTCACCCTGTTCATTGTCCACAAAATTAAATCTTTTGTCAACAGCCAGTTTTTAGCATACCCTACACT
>OJRQ01000908.1_pt1 | contig 9435 bp, 9 predicted proteins | sample 1599271 | NCBI WGS metagenome assembly OJRQ01 (sample SAMN03922533, study PRJEB24848) | human gut metagenome | isolation source: stool sample | host: Homo sapiens | place: Germany | collected 2010-05 | reverse complement strand
TTTACAAAAAAGCGGGCGGGGTCCAGGGGCGGAGCCCCTGGGCGTTTCTCTATGCTCACAAAGCGCAGGAGGGGGTCAAAGGGGGAACCCTCGCCGGGGGTTCCCCCTTTGCGGGCGGCCCCCGCCGCCCGCAGCCCCTGCGATTTGCGGACGTCCGCAGTCATCCGACGCCGGGCGGGGATGGAACCCCGCCCCTGCAGGGGGTTGGCGGAACGTGGCAAGGTGGGCGGTGGACGAACGTTCGGGTCGTCGAGGACGCCGACCCCTACGGGCCGCAGCGAGGCCGGACTGCGTGCCGCGGAGTTTAACGGGTGAGGGTCGCGGCGTGGGAAATGGTGAAAACACCGCCACCGGCGGCGTTTTTGATTTCATTTTCGGGACGTCGAGGACGCCGTCCCCTACAGGGCGCCTGCGGCGACGTGGGGCCGGCGGTCATTTTGCGCCGGGCGGGGGTGGAACCCCGCCCCTACGAGGGGGTGGCGGAACGGGGCGAGGCTGGTGGCGAGTGTAGGGAAGGTCGGCCTCATCGCTGCGCGATCAAAACAAAAATGCCGCCCGGAGGGCGGCATTTTTCTGGGGTCAGGCGGTCTCGGAATCCTCTTCGCGCTCGCGGAAGAGCAGCGTCACGCACCAGAGGGCGGCAAGCCCTACGAGCGCGTACACCACGCGGCTCACCGTCGCGGTCTGGCCGCCGAACAGCCACGCCACTATGTCGAAGCGGAACAGTCCGATGCTGCCCCAGTTCAGACCGCCGATTATGGCCAGTATGAGCGCGATGCGGTCCATTATCATGCCTCGCAGCCTCCTTTTTTATCTGACTTCGAGCTTTAGCTTGCCCGAGGCTGTACGCAAATATTCACTCGACAAAACTAGTGCGCCTTCGACGGCCTTCGCTCTTGCAATGCCGGCCGTTTTGCGATATTCTTTCATCACAGCTTATCCAATTGCTGACCCGCCTTCCGCGGCGGGCCATCATGCGGGGACCCGGCTCATATCTTTATCCCACAACCCTGTTTTGGCGGACTGTTCCCACAGTCCGCCGCCTTTTTTTATAAAATCGCAAGCTTGCTCTCGCCCATTTTCGCGGGACTTCCGCGGGACGGCGGGGTATGCTTTCATTATAAAATAAAACGTCGCATGCAAAGGAGAAAGCTCATGCCCGCTCTGTTATCGAGGACCCGCGTCGGGCGCGGGGGCATCGTGCAGGTGCCTGTGAACGAGATAGACCCCAACCCCAACCAGCCGAGACGCGCCTTTGACGGGGAACGCCTCGCCGCGCTCGCGGAGAGCATCGCACAATACGGCGTGCTCTCGCCCATCACCGTGCGCCTGAGATACGGGCGCTACGAGCTCATCGCCGGAGAGCGCCGCCTGCGCGCGGCACGCCTCGCGGGCCTGGCGCGCGTGCCGTGCCTCGTGCTCGACGTGGATCTGGAGGAGTCCGGCCTGCTGGCCATGGTCGAAAACCTCCAGCGCGAGGACCTCGACTTCGTCGAGGAGGCGAGGGGCATTGAAAACCTCATCCGGCTGTTCGATTTGAGCCAGGAGGAGGCTGCGCGCAGGCTCGGCCTCAGCCAGAGCGCCGTGGCCAACAAGCTCCGCCTGCTCAGGCTGCCGCCGGACATACTGGCCGCCCTGCGTGACAAGGGCCTGACGGAGAGGCATGGCAGGGCGCTTCTCCGTCTCGGCTCCGCCGAGGAGCAGCGCGCCGCGCTCGCCGCCGTCTGCGAGCAGGGCCTGAACGTCGCCCAGACCGACGCCTACATAGACGCCCTCCTCGCCGCCCGGGAGGCGCCCGAAAAGCCGGCGCGCCGCCGCGCATTCATACTCAAGGATGTGCGCGTCTTCCTCAACACCCTCAACCACAGCCTGGAGCTCATGAAGCAGGGCGGCATCGCCGCCGGAATGAAGCGCGAGGAGACCGAGGAGGAGCTCATCGTCACCATCTCTATCCCGAAAAAGTGAGCCGACACGGCAAAAAACCGCCCCCGTACGGGGGCGGTTTGCGCGCTTAGCCCTGGCGTGGCTCAGGAGACGGTGCCGGAGGCGCTTATCGTCTCCAGCTCAGTGCCGCCGTAGCTGCCCTGGAAGTGCCAGTTCACCGTGACGGCAGCGGGAATGTCCGAGCTGGAGAGCTGGATGGTGCCGGTGGAAAGCTCGTTGGTCTCCAGGCCCGGGCCGTCGCAGCTTATGGCCTCGGTGTCGAACTCATAGGTGCTGCCGCCGACCTGCACGCTCAGGGCGTGCCAGGCGCCGTTGTTGTAGAGGCTGTAGGACTCCGTCGAGACGGTGAAGGCGAGAGTGGCGCCGCTGGCGCCGGGCGTCAGGGTCCAGTCCACGACTATGTTCAGGCCCGTGCCGGTGTCGGAGCGGAAGCTGCCGCTCGAAGCGCTCACAGCAGGCGTGGGCGTGGGGGTGGGAGTCGGCGTCGGGGTGGGAGTCGGGGTCGGAGTGGGGGCTGCGCTCTCCTGAACGGGAGATTCCGCGGGAGGAGTGGGGACATTCACGTCGTCCTCATCCTCGCCCTCGCTCGGCTGCGAGGGGGCGTCGGAGACCTCGCCGGCCTCGGCGGGGGGAGTGTTCAAATCCTCGTTCTCGTCGTCCCCGCCGCCGCGGAGGATGAAAATGAGCGCGACGACGATTATGACAAGTATCAGCAGCGCGAGTATCGCGCCCGCCGGGCTCTTGTTGCTTTTGCCAGACATTAGTATCACCTCTCGTCCATTATCGGCTCTTAGACGAGGAAAGTCAAACAAAGTTTCGGTTACAAAGCTCTTACTTTAAGGGTACGCAGGGAGTTGAGGACGGCGAGGACCATGACGCCGACGTCGGCAAAAACGGCCAGGGTCATGCCCACGAGGCCCAGCGCGCCCAGGGCGAGGAAGGCCAGCTTCACAATGAGCGCGAAGGCGATGTTCTGCCGGACTATGCCCAGGCAGCGGCGGGACAGGCGTATGGCGAGGGGGAGTTTTCCCGGGTCGTCGTCCATGATGACGACGTCGGCGGCCTCTATGGCCGCATCGGAGCCCAGCGCGCCCATGGCTACGCCCACGTCGGCCCGCGCGAGCACGGGCGCGTCGTTCACGCCGTCGCCCACGAAGGCCACGCTGCCGCCGGCTTCGGACATGAGCTCCTCCAGGGCCTCGACCTTGCCGCCGGGCAGCAGGCCCGCGCGGTAGTCCGTAAGGCCCAGCTCCCCCGCCGTGAGGGCGGCGGCGCGCTCGGAGTCGCCCGTCAGCATGACGGGGCGGGCGCCCAGGGCGCGGACGGCGGCTATGGCCTCGGCTGCGCGGGGCTTCGGGGCGTCCGCGAGCAGGATGCAGCCCAGATAGCGGCCGTCCGCCGCGACGTGGACGACGGTGCCGGCCCCCTCGGGGTCGGAGCAGTCTATGCCCAGCTTCGACATGTAGCGCCGGCTGCCGGCGGAGACGCTCAGGCCGTCCACCAGGGCGCTGACGCCGCCGCCCTGCTCCTCGCGGGCGTCGGTCACGCGGCTGCTGGCGTCCGGGGAGCCCGCGGCCTCCTTCAGGCTGCGGCTGATGGGGTGGTTGGACCAGCTCTCGGCCAGGGCGGCGAGCTCCAGCAGCCGCTCCGGCGCGACGTCGGGCTCGGGGCGCGAGCCCGTGACCTCAAATTCGCCGCGCGTCAGCGTGCCGGTCTTGTCAAAGGCGACGCAGCGCACGGCGGCCATGGCCTCTATGCCCGTTGAGCCCTTGAAGAGCACGCCCCGGGTCGAGGCCCCGCCTATGCCGCCGAAAAAGCCCAGCGGCACGGAGATGACGAGGGCGCAGGGGCAGCTGATGACGAGGAAGGTCAGCGCGTTCTCGACCCAGCCCGCCCAGCCGGGCTCCAGGCCCAGCGCCAGCCTTATTGCGGGCGGCAGCAGGGCCAGCAGCAGCGCCGCCGCGCAGACGGCGGGGGTGTAGGCCCGCGCAAAGCGGGTTATGAAGCGCTCGGAGCGCGACTTGCGCGCCGAGGACTGCTCCGCCAGCTCCAGGATGCGGGATACGGCGCTCTCGCCGAAGGGCCGCGTCGTGCGCACGCGCAGCAGGCCGGTCAGGCTGACGCAGCCACTGGAGATCTCGTCCCCGGGCGCGCAGGGCCTCGGCAGGCTCTCGCCCGTGAGGGCCGAGGTGTCGAGCGCGCTCTCGCCCTCGATGACCACGCCGTCTATCGGCACGCGCTCGCCCGGGCGCACCACGATGACGCTGCCCGGCGCGACTTCCTCCGGTTCCACGGAGACGACCTCGCCGTCCCGTTCGAGCTCGGCCTTGTCGGGGCGCAGGTCCATGAGCGCCGCGATGCTCCCGCGGCTGCGGCCCACGGCGTACTCCTCAAAGAGCGCGCCGAGCTGGTAGAAGACCATAACGGCCACGGCCTCGCCCATGTCGCCCAGGGCGACGGCGCCGACGGTGGCGACGGACATGAGAAAGTTCTCGTCGAAGACCCGCCCGCGCATGATGCCGCGCAGCGCGCCCCAGAGGACGTCGTAGCCAGCCGTGAGGTAGGGAAGCAGCAGGAAGAGCCGCCGCGGCAGCCCTTCGGGGACGAGGTACGAGGCAGCAAAGAGCAGCGCCGCCGCTATGAGGCGGATGACCGCGGTCTTGAGCCCCGCCGCGCCGTGGTGGTGATGCTCATGCCCGCAGCCGCAGGCGTCCCCGCAGCAGTGCTCATGCTCATGGTGCTCGTGATGATGCTCGTGCTCGTGATGATGCTCGTGCTCGTGGATATGCTCGTGCTCGTGGATATGCTCGTGCTCGTGGATATGCTCGTGCTCATGCTCGTGGCTATGTTCGTGCTCGTGGCAGCAGCAGGCGCAGCCGTGTTCAGCCGTGGACATGCTCAAGGCCCCCTTCCAGCATCTTGTAGACGTGGTCGTCGTCTATGGAATAGAACACGCTCTTGCCCTCGCGGCGGCACTTTACAAGCCGCGCCGCGCGCAGGGTGCCCAGCTGGTGGCTCACCGCGCTCTTCGTCATGCCCAGCACCGCCGCCAGATCGCAGACGCACAGCTCCCGAACCGCCAGCGCCGAGATCATGCGCATCCGCGTCCCGTCCCCCAGGACCTTGAAAAAGCCCGCGACCGTGTCCAGCGCCTCGCCGGAGTGCATCTTCTCGCGCACCTCGGCCACGGCGCCCTCGTGTATCACGTTCTCGGAGCAGCAGAATTCGCCCTTTGCCATGTCCATGCCTCCCGGTCTGTTGAACAATTGCTCAACTGTTTCTTGCATACGCATTATAGTTGAGCAACCGTTCAATTGTCAAGAGGAAATTTTGTCGGAGGAAATAAAAAATAATTTGATATCAAAAATATTTTTGTTGACATTTTCTTTATACGGATATATACTGTAAATGCAACAGATTTCAAGCCGGGACAAAAGAATTTTTGTGCGACTTGTATAACACGGAACGGTTGCGGTCAGTGCACGGGCCGCGCGGCGAGAGCCGCAAAGACCTCAGAATGGGGAGCCTTTGCCGTTTCCGCCCTCCCGCCGGGCTCACCGGCGGGCCGGGAAGGAATCAGGAGGTATTTTTCATTTAATTGAGGGAGGTCCCAAAAGTGAAGGAAAGCAAAGAGACCAAGACCCCGCAGCAGGACAGCGAATTCTCGCTCACCGCAGTTCCGGAGAGCGAGCGCAAAAGCTACATAAGTCTTACCATTATCTGGACAGGATTTGTTTTCGTCATCGTCTCCATGATGGCCGGCGGCACCCTGGCCGTGGGCCTGAGCTTCAAGGAAGTCATCTATGCCACGCTCATCGGCAACGTCTTCCTCTGCCTCATCGCCGTTGCCGTCAGCGTCATCGCCAGCAAGACGGGCCTGACCTTTGCCCTCTTGACGCGCTACAGCTTCGGCGTCATGGGCTCGAAGCTGGCCTCCATCTTTGTCCCCATCGTCAACATCGGCTGGTACACCATCCAGGCCGCCACCTACGGCCACTTCGTCGCCACGGCCCTGGGCCTCGGCGAGGTGGGCGAGGCCATCTGCATGGTCCTGAGCGCCATCGCCATGGGCGTCTTCGCCTTCTACGGCGTCAAGGCCATCACCATACTCGGCTATGTGGCCATCCCGGCCATAGTTTTCCTTTCCATCGCAACGACCATCCGCTCCATGGGCGTGCTGGGCAGCTGGGAGGCCCTCATGGCCTACCGCCCCTCGGCGCCCATCACCCTCGCCGCCGGCGTCACCACCGTCATCGGCGCCTGGATACTCTCGACTGCCACCTGTATAGCGGACATCATGCGCTACGCCCGCAGCACTAAGGAGGCCGTGGCCTCCGCCCTGACGGGCCTGCTCTTCGGCAACATCCTCATGATAGTCTGCGGCGCCATCGCCACCATAGCGATGAACGACTACGACCTGACGAACGTGCTGCTGGGCTTCGGCCTCGTCATCCCGGCCCTCATCCTCATGACGACCAACATCTTCACGACGAACGTCGCGAACCTCTACTCCACCAGCCTGAACCTCGCGAACAGCTTCAAGGCCGGCCGGAACAAGACCCTCATCGTCGTCATTGCCATCTCGGCCGCGGCGACGCTCCTCAAGCCCTATCAGGTGGACTTTTTCTACAGCTTCCTGAACGTCCTGGGCAACATAGTGCCTCCCCTTGCGGGCATCATCCTGGCGGACTACTTCATCATCCACCGCGGCAGCTACGGCAGCCTTGAGAGCGCGGCCTTTGCCAGGTGGAACGCCATACCCTGGATAAGCTGGATCGTCAGCGCGGTCCTGGTCTACGTCATCCCGTGGGGCCTGCCCTCGCTCAACAGCCTGGTGCTCGGCGCGATCTTCTACGTCGTGCTGATGCTGGCTTTCGGCAAGAAAACTCTCAAGGAGGCGAACTGACATGACGGACAACAAGAACAAGAAGCCCGGGCTGCTGCGCTACAAGCTGGCTGCGCTCATCGGCACCATAATCATGGCCATAGGCGCCTTTATGGCCTGCCTTTGCGTAACGCCCGCCTATATAACCGTCGGCAACGTGCTGCTCATCGTCAGCATCGTCGTCATGGTCTACGGCTACTCCGTCTGGCAGCCATAACGCGAAAAACGCCTCGGGGGCCTTTCGGCTCCCGAGGCGTCCGTGCGACCGGCGTCACTCGCTGCGGCTCGCGTCCATGTAGTTGTAGAGGGTGTACTTGCTTATCCCGAACTGCTTGCTGACCTTGTCGCCGCTCTTCGTTATGAGGAAGGCTCCGGCGCTGTTCAGGAACTGGATGGCCTTTATCTTGTCGTCCTTGTTCATCATGGCGACGGGCTTGCCCACGAGCTTTATGGACTGGCTGATGAGCTCGTCGAGCAGGTCGTTCACGTTGAGCGGTATGCTCTCGGGCTCCGAGGCTCCGGCCTCGGGCGAGCCCGTGGAGATGAGCGGGCGCAGGCTGCCCTCTATGGCCAGCAGGCCCGTGATGTCGTAGTTGATGGCAAAGATGGCCGCGACGCCGCCGTCCTCGTCCCGGATGTAGATGGTGCTGCTCTTGAGGATGCGCCCGTCGTGGGTGCGGGTGAGGTAGCAGAGCTTGTCCTCCAGCGTGGCGGGGTCCGCCCTGAGCGCCTCCAGGACTATATGGCTGGGCCCGTCTCCGACCTTGCGGCTGCTGACGTGGCCGTTTTCGATGATGACGATGCTGCTGTCCGGCTGATGCAGGCTCAGGTCGTGCACGACGACCTCGCAGTTGCTGCCGAACTGGCTGCACAGGCCGTGGGCGATCTGGCGGAGCATCTGCAGCGTGGTTTTGTTCAACAAGGCGTGACCATCCCCTTTTGGAAGCTATATTTTCTTCATCCTATCACAAAATTGCTCTGTACACAAGCGCAATATTACAAATAAAAAGATTTCCAAAAATATTTTTTAGCTTTTGGGTCGCATACGGCAGCCGCGCGCGGCCCAGAAGGAGGAAGCGCAAATTATGATAATGTTCGGCAACGGCGTCGTCGTGACGCGGGATGCGCAGCGCCCGCTCATAAACGGCGGCGCGGTGGCCGTCGGCGACGACGGGCTCATCTCCGCGCTCGGCCCTACGCAGAAGCTGCGCCGCGAGTATCCGGGCGCGCATTTTGTGGACGCTCGCGGGGGGCTCATAATGCCCGGCCTTATAAATCTGCATCACCACGCCTATTACACCCTGGCCCGGGGGCTGACGCCCCGCCCCGGCGCCGGAAAGGGCCTGCCGGCCCTGCTGGAGGGCCGCTGGTGGCGGCTCGACAGGGCGATGAATCTTGAGGACGTCTACCACGGCGCGGCGGCGGCCTTTCTCGAATGTGTCCGCAGCGGCGTCACCACGGTGTTCGACCACCACGCAAGCTACGGCGCCGTCACGGGCAGCCTCTCCGAGATAAGCCGCGCGGCGGACGAGCTGGGCCTGCGCGCCTGCCTCTGCTACGAGGTCTCGGACCGCGAGGGCGAGAGCAAGTGCCGCGCCGCCATCCAGGAGAACGTGGATTTCATCCGCGAGGCCTCGCGCCGGGGCGACGGCATGCGCTGCGGCATGATGGGCATGCACGCGGGCTTCACGCTCTCGGACCGCACGCTTGAGGCCTGCATGGAGGCCCTGCCTGCGACCTCCGGCTGCCACATCCACGTGGCCGAATGTCTGGAGGACACGACGCACAGCCTCCAGACCTACGGCAAGAGCGTGGTCCGCCGCCTGCGGGAGCGCGGTGTCCTGGGCCGCAAGACCCTGGCCGCGCACTGCATACATCTGAACTGGGAGGACGTGCAGATACTCCGGGAGACGGACACCGCCGTCATCCACTGCCCGCGCAGCAACATGTGCAACGCCGCCGGCGCGGCGGATGTGACGGAATACTCCCGCGCCCGCGTGGGCCTGGGCCTCGGCACGGACGGAGAGGCGGCGGACATGCTGGGCGAACTCGCGGCGGCCTCCGCGCTCTGCCGCCACAGCTCCCAGAACCCGGACGCGGGCTTTGAGGAGCTGCCCCGGGCGCTCTTCACGTCGAACGCGGCCTTTGCGAACCGCTTTTTTGAGACGCCGCTGGGCGTCCTGAAGCCGGGCGCGGCGGGGGACGTCATCGTCCTGGACTACCGGCCGCCCACGCCGCTGACGGCGGAAAACCTGGATCTGCATCTGCTGGCGGCGGCCGGGACAGCCCGCGTTTCGACAACGGCGGCCGCCGGGAAGTTGCTCATGGAGTACGGCGTCCTGCTCTGCGCGGACGAGGAAAAGCTCCTGGACGGGGCCAGAAAGCAGGCCGCGGATCTCTGGCGCCGCGTCAACGCCTGAGCCGGGGCAAGGCAAATGAAAACAAACTAAAAATATTTTAGAAACCCTCTTGCAATCTGCTTATAATGTGTTATTATTGTGTCAGTACCTAAAAGTTTTTTAGCAGCTTCAAATTTGTTTTAGGGGGACAGATTGAAGATGGACAAGATAAAATGGGTAGCGAACGGAATGCCGAAGACGGCGGAT
>OJRQ01000880.1_pt1 | contig 9818 bp, 7 predicted proteins | sample 1599271 | NCBI WGS metagenome assembly OJRQ01 (sample SAMN03922533, study PRJEB24848) | human gut metagenome | isolation source: stool sample | host: Homo sapiens | place: Germany | collected 2010-05 | reverse complement strand
GGGATTTACCGGAATCAGATTAATGTGGCAGTTCATGCCGGAAACCAGCTTACCCAGCCGCTCTGCATCCTCATCCGTATCATTGACGCCGCCCACCAGACTGTACTCAAAAGTGATTCTTCGTCCTGTCTTGTCAAAATAATATCTGCAGGCATCTAAGACCTCGGAAAGCTCATAACTGTTGGCAACCGGCATCAGCTCTTTCCTCTTTTCCTGTGAGGATGCATGCAGGGAAAGTGCCAGTGTAATCTGAAGCTTCAAATCAGCGAGCTGCTTCATCCGTGGCACCAGTCCACAGGTAGATACCGTAAGATTTCTCTGGCTGATATGAAGTCCATGCTCGTCTGTCAGCAGTTCAATGAATTTTACAATATTATCATAATTATCCATAGGTTCTCCGCTTCCCATGACTACCACATTGGAAATACGTTCTCCGATGCTCTCCTGAATCCGGTATATCTGCTCTAAGATTTCCGATGGTGTCAGATTACGCACCAGTCCGTCCAGTGTTGATGCGCAGAACCGGCAGCCCATACGGCAGCCCACCTGGGAAGAAACACATACGGAATTGCCATGCTTATATTTCATCAGCACACTTTCTATCATATTCCCATCTGCCAATGCAAATAAGTACTTTCTCGTTCCGTCAATCTTCGAAATCTGTACCAGTTCTTCTTCTAATACCACAAGGTCTGCTTTTTCTTTTAATGTCTCCCTTAAATTCTTCGAAAGATTTGTCATTTCATCAAAGGAGGTGACATGATGGATGTGCATCCATTCATATATCTGCTTTGCCCGGAATTTCTTCTCTCCCAGAGACAAAAGAAATTCTTCTAATTCTTTTAAATTCAAGGATTTTACATCAACTTTTTCTATCATACATTCTGTTTCCTTAATCTGGCAATGAAAAATCCGTCACTGCCTAATTCATCCGGCAGAATCTGTTCCATGCTTTCTACTTCAAATTCTTTATGATTTGCCGTAAACCACGCAACATTTTCTTCATTCTCTCCCGCATCAATGGTGCAGGTACTGTAAATCATTCTGCCACCCGGCTTCACATACTGATGAACCGTGGATAAAATCTCCCGCTGTAATGCGATCAGTGACTTGATATCTTCCGGCTGCATCCGGTATTTGATGTCCGGTTTCTTCCGGAGCACACCCAGTCCGGAACATGGTAAATCGGCAATAACTACATCTGCTTTGCCGATACTGCCTCTATCTGATACACGGGCATCCCACTGCTCGGCTGTCATATTGGTCACCTGATGACGCCTGATATTCTCTTCTATCAAAGAGACTTTATACTCACTGACATCCCTGGTGATGACCCTTCCACTGCCGGAAAGCAGCTGTGCAATATGTATACTCTTTCCACCGGGTGCTCCGCACACATCAATGACAGTATCATTTGCTTTTACCTCTGCCGCCTCAGCCACCTTCATGGAACTTAAATCCTGCACATAAAAAAGTCCTTCCGCAAATTCCGGAATGCTGCCAAGATAATCCACACCTCTTACATGCAATGCATAAGGAAGTTTTTCATCTATGTTCACTTCCATACCACGATTTTTTAAACGCTTCATCAAGCTTTCTGGTGTAATCTTCGTAAGATTACATCTTATGGTCAGTGGTTCTTCTTTCAAAAATGCTTCTGCTATCTTTTCAATCCGTTCCAGAGAATAATTTTTCTCCCAGAGCGTAATCATCCATTCCGGGATGGAACAGGTTACGGATAAATACTGTTTATAAGCTTTTTTCTTATCCGGGTATGCAATCTTATCAAGATTTCTTCCGATATTCCGAAGCACTCCATTGACAAATCCGGAAAGCTTTCCAAAGCCTTTTTTCTTTGCAAGCTTTACTGCTTCGTTGCAGGAAGCCGATACCGGAACACTGTCCATATATTTCATTTCATAGACGGCACTCCGGATAATACAACGGATTACCGGCTTCATTTTATTCACCTTCACACTGGAAAACTGATTGATAATATAATCAAGCTCCAGCATGCGCTCCAATGTGCCCTCGCTGACTCTGGTAATAAAGCTGCGCTCCTGTTTCTCAAGATACTGATATTTGGTCAGTACATCAGAAATCGCCACATGACTGTATATGCCATCCTTTGTTACCGCCAGCAAAATTGCAAGCACCAGTTCCCGGCTGTTCACCGAATCAGTCATCCCGTCGTCCTCCAAATAATAAAATCAGACGCAGTAACTGAAGAATCGCTGAAGCTGCTCCCGCTACATAGGTTAACGCTGCAGCTCCTAAAACTTTTCTCGTATAGCCCAGTTCCTGTTCTCCTAAGATTCCTGTCTCTCCAAGGATTCTTACTGCTCTTCTCGATGCATTAAATTCTACCGGAAGTGTTACAATCTGAAATAATACTGCCAGTGAAAAGCAGATGATTCCTGCTGTAATCAATGCCTGACCACTGCGGCTGCTGATAAATATTCCAATCAGAATCAGCGGCCATGCCAGTGTAGAACCGATATTGGCTACCGGAACAATGGCACCACGAATGGTAAGCGGTGCATAATTCTTCTGATGCTGGATAGCATTCCACACTCATGGGCTGCTACACCAACCGCCGCAACAGATGCCGAACCATAGACACTGTCTGAAAGACTTAAGGTCTTATTTCTCGGGTCATAATGGTCGGTAAGGTTTCCGGAAACATGACGGATTTCCACATCATAAATGCCTGCTGCATTTAAGATTCTCTGTGCCGCCTGTGCACCTGTCATTCCGGACATACTGCGGTATTTTGCATATTTTTTAAACGTGTTGTTTACATGGGCAGATGCCAGAAGGCAGATTACTGCACCAATAATTACCAAGAAATAAGTCGGGTCCCACCAATAATAATATGGCATATGAATTCCTCCTTTTTATTGCTGTTTTGTTCCAAGCACCGTTCCGTTTTCGATTGTAAATCCACGTAAGAAATCAGCAACCGGCATACGCTTTTTTCCTTCTAACTGCACTTCTTCCAGCGAAAGACGGTCAACGCCTGTCTGTATGACAAGGCTCTGTTTATCTGCCTTTACCACTGTTCCCGGTGCAGCATCCGTATTGCCCGGATGTACCGTTGCCTTCCAGATTTTCAATGTCTTACCGGAAAGGTAAGTATAGGCGCTCGGCCATGGATTCAGTCCACGAATCAGCCTCTCAATCTGCACTGCAGATAAAGACCAGTTAATCTTTCCCAATGACTTCTGAATCATTTTGGTATGCGTTGCAATCTCATTATCCTGTGGTGTATACACTGCTGTACCATCTTCAATGGATTTCATGGTTTCTACACACAATTGTGCCCCGGCATCCTGCAATTTATCAAAAAGGCTGCCACCGGTCTCCTGTGCATCCAGTTCCACAGCCACAGATGCTATCATATCTCCGGTATCCAGACCTTCATCCATACGCATAATGGTTACGCCGGAAGCCTTCTCTCCATTGATTACTGCCCACTGGATTGGTGCAGCCCCACGGTATTTTGGAAGCAGGGATGCATGGACATTGATGCAGCCATATTTTGGCATCTCTAAAATTTCTTTTGGAAGTATCTGTCCAAAGGCTGCTACCACAATGATGTCCGGCTGATATTTTGCCAGATATTCTATGCATTCTGAACGGCGTACCCGCTCCGGCTGATATACTTCGATTTCATGGGCAAGGGCAGCTTCCTTTACCGGAGGATACTGCATGCTCTTTCCTCTTCCCTTTGGTTTATCCGGCTGTGTTACCGCAAGCACTACTTCATGTCCTGCTGCCACAATTGCCTCTAATGTACCCACCGCAAAATCCGGTGTTCCCATAAATATTACTTTCATTTCTAGCCCTCCTCATAGACTACGTCATGAAGCTCGCCCTCTACTTTTTCCGTATACATATGTCCATCCAGATGGTCTAATTCATGACAGATTGCTCTTGCTAAAAGCTCTGTTCCCTCAATCTCATATTCATCACCATCTTCATTAAATGCACGGGCTTTTACATAATTTGGTCTTGTAACTGTTCCTGCCTTGCCCGGAAGACTTAAGCAGCCTTCATCTCCGGTCTGGGTTCCGGAAGTCTCGATAATCTCAGGATTAATCATAAGAATCGGGCCATCTCCGATATCAATAACTACCATTCTCTTTAAGATTCCAACCTGCGGTGCGGCAAGTCCCACACCATTAGCTTCATACATGGTTTCTAACATATCATCTGCCAGTTCTAAAATCTTTGGTGTTATCTCTTTAATTTCTTTACAGGTCTTTGTCAATACCGGATCTCCTACGGTCCGAATCTGTCTTAATGCCATTTTTGCTTCCTCCTTAAATTCCTTTCTCTAAAAGCCATTTACCGGGTCAAAATCAAATTGCACCGATATATTTTTTACTCCCTGTTTTTCTTCCATAAGCTGTTCTACTTTATCTTTTATCTGAATCAACACACCATAATCCGGGTGTTTGAAATAAAGTACTTTTTTATAAATGTCATTTACCTTGGCTACTGCTGCATCTGCTGGTCCAATCATCTGAAGCTTTTTATCAGCCCGCACTTTTTCCATGGTATCTGCAAGCTCTTTTGCACATGCATAGGCTTCTGCTTCTTCTTTTGATGCACAAAGCACAACCAGCATATGCCATACCGGTGGATAACGCATTGCCTGCCGGTAGAAAATTTCCTCTTCATAGAACTGGTTATAATCCTGATTCTTTGCACAGATGACGCTGTAGTGCTCCGGATTATAAGTCTGGATAATGACCTCTCCCGGTTTCTCACCTCGTCCTGCCCTTCCGGCTGCCTGGGTCAGAAGCTGAAAGGTTCTCTCAGCGGCATGATAATCGGATACATAAAGAGATAAGTCTGCCGCCAGCACTCCTACTAATGTTACATTTGGAAAATCATGTCCTTTTACAATCATCTGGGTTCCAATCAGGATATCTGCTTCCTGATTGGCAAATGCGGAGAGGATTTTCTCATAGCTGTCTTTGCTTCTTGTGGTATCAAAATCCATCCGAAGAATCCTTGCCTTAGGAAATTCTTTTTTTACCAGTTCCTCAATTTTCTGGGTTCCGGCTTTAAAACCACTGATATATTTTGAACCACAGCTCGGACATATCTTAACATGATTTTGCTCATAACCACAATAGTGACATATCAGTTTTCCATTATTATGTGCATGCAATGACACATCACAGTGGGGACATTTCATTACATGACCACAGGCACGGCAGGATACAAAGCCTGCCATTCCCCTGCGGTTAATAAATAGCATAACCTGTTCTTTCCGCAATAACCGCTGCTCTATTTTTTCATGAAGGCTTCTGCTTAAAATCGAAAAGTTTCTTGCCTTTAATTCTTCTCTTAAGTCCACAATTTCACATTCCGGCAGTGGCTTTTCCTTCACCCGCTTATCCATGGAAAGGAGTAAATAGTCACCCTTTTTCGCATGATAAAAGCTTTCTATGGAAGGGGTCGCCGAGCCTAAAATCACGGTAGCACCGGACATTCTCGCCCGCTCTATTGCGGTTTCCCTTGCATGATACCTTGGTATCGTCTCACTTTTATAAGTGCCCTCATGCTCTTCATCTATTATAATATACCCAAGATTTGAAAAAGGTGTGAACAAAGCAGAACGAGGGCCAATCATAACATCAATTTCACCTTTTTTTGCCCGCTCAAACTGGTCGGAACGCTCTCCCGGTGACAGTTTCGAATTCATAATGGAAACCCGGTCGCCAAACCTATGGTAAAACCGCATCACCGTCTGATAGGTCAGTGCAATCTCCGGAATTAATACGATGGACTGTGTTCCCCTGCCGGCAGCTTCTGCAATCAGCTCCATGTAGACTTCTGTCTTACCGCTTCCGGTCACTCCGTGAATGAGGCACGGCTTCTTTTCTGTTCTGGCATTTTCTATCACTGCATCCACCACTTTTTGCTGCATTGCATTTAAGGTCAGGGTATAGGCTCCCATCTCCTGTGTACGGACAGGGTTACGGTAAGTCCGCACTTCTTCTACCGTTATAACGCCCTGCTGCATCATTGCTTTGATGACATCTGCCGTAATATGAAGCTTTTTGGTTATTACATCATAACTTAAGACAGTTTCTTCTAACAGTGCTTCTAACAGTCTTGCCCTGGCAGTTCTGTGCTTTCTTTTCAATTCTTCCAAAAGGCTTGCCGCCTCGTTAAAAGGAAGTACAAGACGCACCAGACGGCTCTTTTTTTCCTTTGCTTTCTCTTTAATCGGAATCACTGTCTTTAATGCCTGGTTCATGGTTCCGCCATAATTTTTACGCATCCATGCTGCCAGGGCAATGAACTGTGATTCGATTTGCATGGCATTGTTATCAACAGCTTTAATGTCCTTTAATTTTGCCGTGTCAAATTCTGCTTTATCTGTCAGTTCTATCACGTAGCCCTTTATCGTCCGGTTTCCAAAGGGAACAATGACCTGCATTCCTTCCGTTATCTCATCCTTTATTTCCGGTGGAATCCGATACTGAAAAGTTTTATCTAATTTTTCATGAGAAATATCAATTATGATATTGGCATATTTTGCCATAGATTCACCTCATATACTGTTCTCTATCATTTCCCGTTCGTTCATCGGATAAAAATGTCCTTCTATCTCCTGATACTCTTCATGCCCTTTTCCTGCCACTACAATCAAATCGCCCTCCTGTGCCTGGGAAATAGCATAAGAAATGGCTTCTCTTCTATCCGGGATAATTTTATACTTTCCTTTCGTTCTCTTCATTCCCTGTTCGATGTCAGAAAGGATTGCCTCCGGCTTTTCATATCTTGGATTATCCGATGTCAATATCGTGACATCCGAAAGTCTTCCGGCTGTCTCACCCATCTGAAACCTCCGCAGCGGAGAACGGTTTCCACCGCAGCCAAACAATAATACCAGACGCTTGGGCTGATACTGCCGCAATGTCTTTATCAGGGATTCCAGACTTGCCGCATTATGGGCATAATCAATGACTACATCAAATTTATCTGAAATTCTTACTTCTTCAATTCTTCCTTTTACTGAAACATTTCTTAAGGTTTTCCTTATCGTCTCCGGGGAAATTCCAAGGAGATGTGCTGCTTCCATGGCAGCAAGGGAATTATATACATTGGCAGTTCCGGGCATTTTTAATACGATTTCATCCTTTATCCACCCGGTTGTCTGATATGTGACATTTAATCCACGACTGCTTTTTTCATATATGATATGCTCCGCTTTTACATCGCAGGGTTGTTCGATTCCATAAGTATATACCGGAGCCTCAAGATTCGCTGTCATAAAACCATGATATTTATCATCTGCATTGATACAAATCACCCGGCTACGCTCAAAAAGCCGTTTTTTACAGCAGGCATACTCCCGAAAACTCCGATGCTCTCCCGGTCCGATATGGTCCATGGACAGATTAGTATAAATTCCAATGGCAAAGGTGATTCCTTCCACCCGGTAATGCTTCAGTCCCTGGGAGGATACTTCCATCACACAACAACTGCATCCTGCATCCGCCATTTCCCGCAGTTCCTTCTGTAATACCAGAGCATCCGGTGTCGTATTGCTGCCTGGCTTTTTTAATCCATCGCTTCTTCGTACGCCAAGAGTTCCGATCAGTCCGCATTTTACCCCGGCTTCCTTTAACATCTGATACAGCATACAGGCAGTCGTGGTCTTTCCTTTTGTTCCGGTAATTCCTATCATCTGCATGGCTTCTGCCGGTGCACCATAATAATTTCTGGCTATCCATGCCATGGCTTCACTGGTATTGCGTACCCGGATGACTGTCACATCACCTTCCACCCAGACATGCTTTGATACTACACAAACTGCTGCACCTTTACGAATTGCCTGAGCAAGATAATCATGCCCGTCTTCCCTGCTTCCCGCAAGGCAGATAAACATGCTTCCTCTGACCACCTGTCTGGAATCATGGCAGATATGTGTCACCTTACAATCCATCGTTCCCCGTGTACAAATATATGTAACCTGCTTTAGTAAATCCTTAAGATATGCCATAGACGTATCCTTAAAAATACACTTTTATCATTATATGCTACCGGGTGGGTTTTTACAAGTTTTCCACTTTTTATTTATGAAAGATTTCATAATTTCTTACAGATATTTTATGAAATCACGAAACAGGGTAATGCTGCGAATGTATTTATTGTGTAATCGAAATAACCGGATGTTCACGAAATCCGAATGCAACATAATGACCTGTAAGAAGCACTAAGAATTCTGATATTGTTATGATTTGTTCCGGCAACCAGCGCAAATTCACATCCATGTTCATATGCGCTTCGCTGCCACATCCATGTGTCAGCGTTGCCTGTTTTTATACAGAATTCCAAGTGCTTCTAACAGGTCTTATCATACATTCGTCCTTTCGTGAACACCCAGTTATTTCACACACAAAAATTACCAGTTGCATTCCATCCCTGTTTCATAATTTCATAGTATTTTTCTAAATTCAAAGGAAATACTTTTCTTATGATAAAGAATAATTTTATGATATGCGGACTCACGGGCTGGTGCATGGAAATTATCTTTACCTCCCTTGATTCTATCCGCAATAACAATTTTAAACTGACGGGGCATACTTCTATCTGGATGTTCCCGATTTATGGCATGGCGGCGGTTATTCCGCCTGTTTATAAGCACATTCATAAGCTGCCTGCCATCTTCCGGGGTTCCATTTACTCTGCCGGTATCTTTATCTGTGAGTATCTGACCGGAACCTTCTTAAAGAAAAAGGGCATCTGTCCATGGGATTACAGCAATGCCAAAACCAATATCAACGGTGTCATCCGCTTAGACTATGCGCCTCTCTGGATGATGGCAGGTCTCCTATTTGAACGTGTTACCACTGTTCCCCGGAGAAAATCTTAAATCCCCTTTCCTGCATAAAACAGCATCGCACGGAACTTCTTTATTAAGTCCGTGCGATGCCTGAATCCTGCAATGTCCTGTTACGCTTATGAGTCTAAATCATCAATATCTGCGCCAGCTCCAATATCTAACGTATTTAAAGTACGGCGTTTCATTCTTGCAATTTCGGATGCTTTTAAGATGTAATTTTTTACTTCCCTGGAATGTTTGATATGTGTCAGCCGAAGCTCCGGTGTAGTAACATCTCCGGTATAACAGATTACAGTTCCAAGTCCGAACATCCGCTCCAGCAAAGTTGCCGTTAATTTTACATCCTGTACCTTATACATATAGCAGTCATTTTCTTCAATTTTGAATAAGCCTGCATCTACAGTAATTACACTTGGTTTGATGTTATATTTGGTAAAGGTCCATGGCAGACCGAAAAAGAGTATTCTCTTGCGTTCTGTGTACTGGGCATCCTCATCAAAGTCCATCTGCATGTCATTTCTTTCCTCAATCATTTTTGCTCTCCTTCTCTTTGCATCACCTTATGATACCCTACTTTATCATATACTGAAAAATTTTTCAAATTTCAGAATATTGCGTCTTTATATTTTACCTTGAATTTTATATTTTATTATTATATGATAGTAAAAATGCCTAGATGACATTACTAAAAACATCATACAGGAGGAATCTTATGCGACACTTAATGAGTCCCCTCGATTTATCCGTAGAGGAGCTGGATCAACTGCTGGATTTAGCAGGTGATATTGAAAAAAATCCACAAAAATATGCACATGCCTGTGATGGCATGAAACTTGCAACCTGTTTCTATGAACCAAGTACCCGTACTCGTCTTAGTTTTGAAGCTGCCATGTTAAACCTTGGTGGTTCTGTTCTTGGTCTGTCTCTTATACACATCTCCGAGCCC
>OJRQ01000878.1_pt1 | contig 9862 bp, 11 predicted proteins | sample 1599271 | NCBI WGS metagenome assembly OJRQ01 (sample SAMN03922533, study PRJEB24848) | human gut metagenome | isolation source: stool sample | host: Homo sapiens | place: Germany | collected 2010-05 | reverse complement strand
AAGCGCCTTTCTTTGGGGCTCCACCCCGTTTCTTTGGGCAAGACCAAAGAAATGGGGTGGAATCGCAGCATAACGTAAAGAATCGCAGCAGCAAACCGGCGAGTTCCGCCAACGCCAAAAACCAAAAGCCAAAAAATGATCGCCCCGGCGACACGCGCCGGGGCGGGGGGTGGGGAGTTTCCTGAGAGCGTGACCAATCAGGAGGGAAAAAGTATGTATGTTAAAGAGACGGCTCAGACGGAGACGACGGTGCGCGGCATGCGTGATACGGTGCTGTTCACCGCGCTGCCCTGCCCAGCCTCGGGCTGAGTCCCGCAGGCCGAAAGCATGGTAAGCGCCAGCGCCGCGGCGGCCAGGATCGCACTGAACCTTTTCATCGTCGTCTCCCCCTGTCCTTTGTCTGTGCTCCGATGATAGCTCGGGATTGCATCAATTTTGCATCATTTCTTTGTCCAAACCGTGAACTTTTCTTTAAAAACCAATTAAAATTCGCGGCCCCATCCCTTAAGACGGGGCCGCGCGGCAAAAAGTCACATTATTTTTCGCCCAAAGCCGCCAAATAGGCCGCCGGGCCTTCGACATAGAGGTCCCCGCCCGCGGAATCGAGCGCGACGACGAGGGGCAGTTCCCGCACCACGAGCCGCCGCAGGGCCTCCGGCCCCAGCTCCGGGTAGGCGACGAGCTCGGCGCTCTCGACGCAGCGGGCCAGCAGTGCGCCCGCCCCGCCCGTCGCGGCGAAGTACACGCCCCCGCGCGCCATGAGCGCGGCGCGCACCGCCTCCGAGCGCGGGCCCTTGCCTATCATGCCGAGCATCCCGGCCTCCAGCAGGCGCGGGACATATGGGTCCATCCGGTAGCTTGAGGTCGGCCCGGCGGAGCCTATGGGCCGCCCCGGCGGCGCGGGCGCCGGCCCGCAGTAGTAGATGACCGCGCCCGCGAGCGGCACAGGCGGCTCCCCGCCCTCGTCCAGCAGCTCGCAGAGCCGCCGGTGCGCCGCGTCCCGCGCCGTGTACACCACGCCCGAGAGCAGCACCCTCTGCCCCGCGCGGAGCGCTCTCGCCGTCTCCGGCGTCAGCGGGGCCTCGATGCGTAAAAGCTCCATCATATCACCTCCGTCGCGTGGCGCAGCGCGTGGCAGCTCAGGCAGACCGCCGCGGGCAGCATGGCGATGTGCGTCGGCGCGGGCTTTATGTGGACGGCCAGGGCCGTCGTCCTCCCGCCCAGGCCCTGCGGGCCGATGCCGAGGGAATTTATCTCCTCCAGCAGCTCCCGCTCCAGGCGGGCGTAGAACTCATCCCCGTTCGGCTGGCCGAGGGGCCGGAGCAGGGCCTCCTTGGCCAGGCGCGGCACGCTGTCAAAGCTCCCGCCGAGGCCCAGGCCCACGACCACCGGCGGGCAGGGCTTGCCCCCCGCCCGGCGCAGCGTCTCAAGCACAAAAGCCCGCACGCCCTCCTCGCCCTCGGCGGGCGTGAGCATCCTGACGGCGCACATGTTCTCGCTGCCCGCGCCCTTGGGGGCCACCGTCAAGCGCAGGCTCTCCCCCGGCACGAGGCGCAGGCAGATGCCCGCGGGCGTGTTGTCGCCCGTGTTCCCGCGGCGGAGCGGGTCGCGCACTACGCTCTTGCGGAGGTACCCCTCCGCGTAGCCCCGGCGCACGCCCTCCTGCACGGCCTCTTCAAAGTCCTCGACCCTCGCGCCCTCGCCCAGCTCGGCGAAGACGGTGACGAGGCCCGTGTCCTGGCAGATGGGCAGGCCGGTCTCGCGCGCGGCGTCGAGGTTGCGGCAGAGCTCGTCCAGGGTCCCGGCGGCGGCCGGCCAGGGCTCCTCGCGCGCGGCGCGGCGCAGGGCGGCCTCGGCCTCGGGCGGCAGGCGGCGGTTGGCCGCGAGGCAAAGGCGGCGCACGCAGTCCGTCACCGCCGCGGCGGGTATGAGCCTCATATGCGCGCCACCCCGCTCTCGACGGCGGCCCGCGCCACGGCGGCGGCTATGGCCTCGGCCACGCGCGGGTCGAAGGCGTCGGGGATGATGCGCTCCGGCGCGGGCTCGGCTATGAGCCCCGCGAGGGCCTCGACGGCGGCGGCCTTCATGGCGGTGTTGATGTCCCGCGCCCGGACGGAGAGCGCGCCCTTGAAGACGCCCGGGAAGGCGAGGACGTTGTTTATCTGGTTCGGGCAGTCGCTCCTGCCCGTGCCGGCGACGGCCGCGCCCGCGGCGAGGGCCTCGACGTAGCTTATCTCTGGCGTGGGGTTCGCCATGGCGAACACGACCGGCCCCGGGGCCATGGAGCGGACCATCTCCTGCGTCACGAGCCCGCCGGAGGAGACGCCGATGAAGACCTCGGCCCCGCGCAGGGCGTCCGCGAGCGTGCCGGAGACGCGGCGCGGGTTCGTGTCCCGCGCGAGGGCGAGCTTGTGGCCGTAGAGGCCCTCGCGCCCGGCGTACAGCGCGCCGCGCCTGTCGCAGACGACGATGTCCCGCGCGCCGAGGGCGAGCAGCATCCGGGTTATGGCCGTGCCCGCCGCGCCGGGGCCGTTCAGGACTATGCGGCAGTCCGCGAGGCGGCGGCCCGTGAGGCGCAGCGCGTTTTTGAGCGCGGCGGAGACTACGATGGCCGTGCCGTGCTGGTCGTCGTGAAAGACGGGTATGTCGAGCTCCCGCTCCAGCGCGGCCTCGATCTCGAAGCACTTGGGGGCGGAGATATCCTCAAGGTTGATGCCGCCGAAGGCGGGCGCGAGCGCGCGGACGGCGGAGATGATCTCGCCCGGCCCGTGGGCGTCGAGGCAGATGGGCACGGCGTCCACGCCGCCGAACTCCTTGAAGAGCAGGGCCTTGCCCTCCATGACGGGCAGGGCCGCGAGAGGGCCTATGTCCCCGAGCCCGAGCACGGCGGAGCCGTCCGTGACGACGGCCACGAAGTTCCCGCGGGCGGTGAGCTCCCAGGCGGCCTCCGGGCGGCGGGCGATCTCCCGGCAGGGCTCGGCCACGCCGGGCGTGTAGGCGGTGGAGAGCGCGTCGCGGTCCCGCACCGGCACCTTGGCCGCGAGCTCTATCTTGCCCCTGTGCTCCCTGTGCAGCCGCATAGCGGCCTCGTTGTAGTCCATGCTGCCAGCTCCTTAAAAACAGATGCGCCCCCGCAGGGGCGAGCCCATTATATAACACTCCCGCCCGGATGAAAACATTTTTCTCTCCGCGCGGACTTTTTCCCCGCCCCGCTTGCCGATGCAGTGCGGGCAATGATATAATATGGTATTCGGGAGGTGTTCAAATGTCTGAGCCCTACGTCCTCGGCATCGGCGCGGCGAATATCGACGTCCACGGCAAAAGCCGCGCGCCCATCGTCATGCGCGATTCCAACCCCGGCCGCCTGCGCACCTCCGCCGGCGGCGTCACGCGCAATGTGCTGGAAAACCTCGCCCGCCTCGGCGTCCGCACCCGCCTGGTCTCCGCCGTCGGCGCGGACCTCTACGGCGAGATGGTCCTGCGCCAGTCCGCCGCCGCGGGCATCGATATCTCCGAGGTCCTGACCGTCCCGGGCGAGGCTTCGAGCTGCTACATCTCCGTCCTCGACCAGAAGGGCGACATGCTCGTCGCCATGTCGGACATGGGCATCCTCTCCCACGTGACGCCCGAGCTCGTGCGCTCCCTGGGCGAGCGGCTGCGCGGCGCGGCGGCCGTGGTCTGCGACCCCTGCCTGCCCTCGGAGACCGTCGCCGCCGTCATCCGCGAGGCCGGAGACACGCCCGTCTTCCTCGACCCCGTGAGCACCAGCTATGCGCGCAAGGTGCGCCCCCTCGCGGGCGGCCTCTTCTGCCTGAAGCCCAACCGCATCGAGCTCGGCGTCCTCGCGGACATGGAGACGGACAGCCCCGAGGGCATCGAGCGCGCCTGCGAGGCCCTGCTCTCGCGCGGGACGCGGCGCGTCGCCGTGAGCCTGGGCGAAAAGGGCTGCTACTACGCCGACGCCGAGGGCCGCCGCCTGCTGCGCGCCCTGCACCCCGTCGAGCTCATGGCCAACGCCAACGGCGCGGGCGACGCCTTCATGGCCGGACTCGTCTACGGCTGCGTGCGCGGCCTCAGCCCCGAGGAGGGCCTCAACTTCGCTCTCGGCGCCGGCTCTCTCGCCGTCGCGAGCGAGCTCACCATAAACCCCGCCATGTCCGAGGCCGCCGTCCGGGAGCTGCTCGGGGAAAATGGAATTTTATGCAAAGACTAGAGCCGCGCGTCCCGACGTCCCCCGCATCCATGTGATGGAGCAGGTGCTTTTAACAGCCAAATAATATTCAGGAGGATAGAATATGAACGAATATCTCGACATAAAGCCCGAAGTACGCGAGGCGCTGGAGGCGGGCGCGCCGGTGGTGGCGCTGGAGAGCACCATCCTGAGCCACGGTATGCCCTGGCCGGAGAACCTGGACTTTGCCGCGAAGGTGGAGGCCGTGGTGCGCGCCGAGGGCGCGGTGCCGGCGACCATGGCCATCATGGGCGGCAAGCTGAAGGTCGGCCTGTCCGAGGCGGACCTGGAGGTCATGTGCCGGGCCGAGGGCGTCGGCAAGGTGAGCCGCCGGGACGTGCCCGTGTACCTGGCGACGGGCAGAAACGGCGCGACTACGGTGGCGACGACTATGCTGATAGCCGAGCGCGCGGGCGTGCGCGTGTTTGCGACGGGCGGCATCGGCGGCGTGCACAGGCACGGCGAGGTGACGATGGACATCTCGGCGGACCTGCAGGAGCTGGCGCACACGTCGGTGGCGGTCGTCTGCGCGGGTGCAAAGCAGATCCTGGACATCGGCCGCACGCTGGAGTATCTTGAGACGATGGGCGTGCCGGTCATCGGCGTGGGGACGGAGGAGTTCCCGGCCTTCTACTGCCGCCGGAGCGGCCACCGGCTGGATTACGCGGCGAAGGACGCGGCGGAGATCGCGGCCATCCTGAAGGCTAAGTGGGCGCTCGGCCTCGAGGGCGGCGTGCTGATAGCAAACCCGATCTCCGAGGAGGACGGCCTGGACTTTGGGTACATGGAGGGCGTCATCGGCACGGCCCTGGCGGCCGCGGACGCCGCGGGGGTACACGGCAAGGACATCACGCCCTTCCTGCTGGCGAAGGTCAAGGAGCTGACGGGCGGCGAGAGCTTCAAGTCGAACGTCTCCCTGGCTCTGAACAACGCCCGCGTCGCGGCCCAGATCGCCGTTGAGTACGCGAAATGAGCTTCCCCCGCCCTGCGGCGGCTTAAGTTTAAAAGTTTTTGCCCCGCTCTGTAAAAAAGCGGGGCAAAATCTTTCATCTCTTGACCATAGAAAAGCGACCCCCGCGCAGCTTGTGCGCGGGGGTCGCTTTATTAGCCTTACTCCATGGCGTTGAGCTTGACGGACATCGCGCTCTTCTTGTGGGCCGCATTGTTCTTGTGGATGAGACCCCGCGCCGCGGCACGATCGACAGACTTCACAGCAACTTTATAGGTACCGGCAGCCGCCTCCATGTTGCCCTCGGCAACCGCCGCGTCGAATTTCTTAATGACAGTCTTCAGCGCCGTCTTCTGCGCCTTGTTGCGCGCGTTCTCCAGCTTGGACTTCGCGTCGCGCTTCATTGCGGACTTGATATTGGGCATTCCGTTTGCCACCTCCTCCTATAAATCTGCGCAGGCTGCTCGCCCGCGGATTGTTATTTTACCATTCGGCGCGGCAAAAATCAAGGCTTTTTTATAATTTTGGGCCAAAACTTTGCATAGCCGACCCCGCTTTGCGGAGACTATACAGCATCTTGTATTAGCGAGGTGCCAAATACCCATGTACAAGCGTTTTCGTACCGACCTGGCCGCAGAACAGCGCGAGCTTACCGAGGGCGCCGGCAGCCTCAAAGGCGTCCGCGCCTCCTCCGAGACCCGCCGCGGCTTTGAGGTCACTACCGTCGAGATCCTTGACCGCGAAGGCGAAAAGGCGTTATGTAAACCCGTCGGGCGCTATATCACCCTCGACCTGGAACCTCTTATGAGCCGCGACAGCGAGTGCTTCGAGGACGCCGCAGAACTCCTGGCCGAACTGCTGCGCGGCCTTCTCCCGCCCGATAATGGCTCCGGCACCCTCGTCGCCGGCCTCGGGAACGACGAAATGACCCCCGACGCTGTCGGCCCCCTCGCCGTCAACTCCGTCATAGCCACCCGCCACCTCAAACGCGGTATGCCCGAGGACTTTGCCGCATTTACAACCGTCAGCGCCGTCAAACCCGGCGTGCTTGGCGCAACAGGCATCGAATCCGCAGAACTGCTCCGCTCTGCCTGCCGCGCCGCCAGCCCGTCCCGGCTCATCGCCGTGGACGCCCTCGCCTCAGCCTCTCTCGGCCGCCTCTGCCGCACTGTCCAGCTCACGGACGCCGGTATCGTCCCCGGCTCCGGCGTTGGCAATGACCGCGCCGCCGTCAACCGCGAGAGCCTGGGCCTGCCCGTCGTGGCCATGGGCGTGCCTACCGTGGTGGACGCCTCCGCCTTTTCCGATTCCCCCGATGCCGCCGGTATGTTCGTCACACCGCGAGATATAGACGCCTCCGTGCGCGACGTGGCAAAGCTCATAGGTTACGGCATAAATCTCGCCCTGCACGACGGTTTGAGCGTCGCTGATGTGGATATGCTGAAATCCTGAGGCGCATGTTTCACGTGAAACAGGACGAAGCGCGCCGTTTCACGTGAAACATATTGAATTGCCCGCGTGAAACTGCTATAATCTCAGACAGGAAAAGAGGGATGGACATGGGCAAGATAATAGCTGTTGCGAACCAAAAGGGCGGCGTCGGAAAAACCACGAGCTGCGTGAACCTCTGCGCGGCCCTGGCGAAGCGGAACCGAAAGGTACTGCTTGCAGACTGCGACCCTCAGGGCAACAGCACATCCGGCATGGGCGTCTCCAAGGAGCAGGCGCCGAACGTCTATGACCTGCTGGTACGCGGGGCAGACGCGGAGGACTGCGTAGTAAAAACGCCATTTGGGGACGTTCTGCCCTCGAACAAGGAGCTCTCAGGCGCGAGCGTTGAGCTTGTGGACATGGCCAACCGCGAGTACGTACTGAAGACGCGGCTGCTTGGGCTGAGGGACAACTACGACTACATATTCATCGACTGCCCGCCCTCACTGGAGCTGCTGACCGTAAACGCCCTTGCGGCGGCGGACAGCGTGCTGATACCCGTCCAGTGCGAGTATTACGCTCTTGAGGGCATAGCAGACCTCATGACGACGATCAAACTGACAAAGAAGCGCCTGAACCCAGAGCTGGAGATACAGGGCATCGTGCTGACGATGTACGACGGGCGGACGAACTTTTCAGAGCAGGTCGCGGCGGAGGTCGAGAAATTCTTTGGAAGCAGCGTCTACAAGACGCGCATACCGCGCAATGTGCGCATAGCAGAGGCGCCGAGCCACGGCGAGCCGGTCATCAAATATGACCGCATCTCCAAGGGCAGCCGGGCCTATCTGCACCTTGCGGACGAGTTCATCAGGAGGGAGGAGTGAGCGTGGCAGCCAAAAAGGGCCTGGGAACGGGCCTGGACGTGCTCTTTGGGGAGAGCATAAAGGAGGAAAAGCCGCCTGAGGGCGTGAGCAAGCTGCCCATCGCAAAGGTCGAACCGCGGGACAACCAGCCCCGGTCAGTCTTTGACGAGGAGGCGCTGGCAGAGCTGGCGGAATCCATAAGGGAATACGGGGTCATACAGCCCGTGACGGTGCGGCAGCTGCCCTCCGGCTACTATCAGCTCATCGCCGGCGAGAGGCGCTGGCGCGCCGCGCGCCTGGCGGGGCTCACGGAGATACCGGCCCAAATAATAGAGGCGGACGACCGGCTGACTACGGAGCTGGCCCTGGTCGAGAACCTGCAGCGTGAGGATTTGAACCCGGTTGAGGAGGCGCAGGGCTATCGGACACTGATGGAGGAATACGGCCTCACGCAGGACGAGGCGGCGCAGAGGGTGGGCAAGTCCCGCCCGGCGGTGGCAAACGCGCTGCGGCTGCTCTCTCTGGCGCCGGAGGTGCTGCAATTTGTGGAGCAGGGGCTGCTCTCGGCGGGCCACGCACGCGCGCTGGTGCCTATAAAGCCGGAGGAGCTGCAAATCGACGCGGCGCGGCAGGTCATAAAGAACGGCCTCTCCGTCCGCCGCACAGAGGAGCTGGCGAAGCGCCTCTCACGTCCGCCGAAGCCCGCGCCCGAGGGGGGCATCCGCGTGGACTACGCCGCCGAGGTGACGCGCAGGCTGGAGCGCGCGCTCGGCCGCCGCGTACTGCTGACCGAGACGGGCAAAAAGGGCCGCATCGTGCTCGAATACTACGGTGCGGACGACCGTGAGAGACTAATCGAGGCCCTGGAGGGCCTGAATAAAGAAATAGAGGGGTAAAAAGACATGCTGGACATCAAATTTGTGCGCGAGAACCCGGAGGCCGTGCGCGAGAACATACGCAAGAAGTTTCAGGACGCCAAGCTGCCGCTGGTTGACGAGGCGATCGACTACGACGCGCGCCTGCGTGCGGCCATCACCGAGGCCAACGAGCTGCGCGCAGCCCGCAACGCCCTCTCCAAGCAGGTGGGCATGCTCATGGGCCAGGCGAAGAAGGACCCCTCCAAGCTGGCAGAGGCCGAGGCAGTCAAGGCGCAGGTCAAGGCCGACGCCGAGCGCCTTGCCGCGCTTGAAGCCCAGGAGGGCGAGCTTGAGGAGAAGCTGCGCTCCGTCATGCTCCGCATCCCGCAGATGATAGACGACAGCGTGCCCATTGGGCCGGATGATTCCCATAATGTGGAAGTGCAGCGCTTTGGAGAGGCCAAAGCTCCTGAGTTTGACATTCCCTACCACACCGATATAATGGAGAGTTTCGGGGGCATAGACCTGGATGCGGCGCGGCGGGTCTCGGGCAACGGCTTCTATTATTTGGTAGGCGACATTGCGCGCCTGCACGAGGCTGTGCTGGCCTACGCGAGGGACTTCATGATAGACCGGGGCTTCACCTATGTGATCCCGCCCTTCATGATACACGGCAACGTGGTGGAGGGGGTCATGTCCTTCCCCGAGATGGACGCGATGATGTACAAGATAGAGGGCGAGGACCTCTATCTCATCGGCACCTCGGAGCACTCGATGATAGGGCGCTACATCGACCAGATCATCCCGGAGGGCGAGCTGCCGCTGACGCTGACGAGCTATTCGCCCTGTTTCCGCAAGGAGAAGGGCGCGCACGGCCTGGAGGAGCGCGGCATATACCGCATCCACCAGTTTGAGAAGCAGGAGATGATAGTCCTCTGCCGTCCGGAGGAGAGCATGGAGTGGTACGAGAAGCTCTGGCGCAACTCTGTGGACCTGTTCCGGAGCCTGGACATCCCGGTGCGTCAGCTGGAGTGCTGCTCCGGGGACCTGGCGGACCTCAAGGTAAAGAGCTGCGACATTGAGGCCTGGAGCCCGAGGCAGGGGAAGTATTTCGAGGTATGCAGCTGCTCGAATCTCGGCGACGCTCAGGCGCGGCGGCTGAAGATCCGCGTCCGCGGCGAGGACGGGAAGCTGTATCTGGCGCACACGCTGAACAACACCTGCGTCGCCCCGCCGAGGATGCTCATTGCGTTCCTTGAGAACAATCTGAACGCCGACGGCACTGTGGACATTCCCGAGGTGCTGAGGCCGTATATGGGCGGGAAGGAAAAGCTGGTGCCGAAGAAGTAAGGCGCGGCGGAGGTCACGAGGAAACGCGCGTTTGCCGCTGCCCTCCTGTGGGGGCGGGGGGGGTGGGGTTGGAGGAACTCGCCGTTTTGCCCTGCGTATCTTTACGTTGGTGCTGCCTGTTCCACCCCATTTCTTTGGTCTTGCCCAAAGAAACGGGGTGGAGCCCCAAAGAAAAACGCTT
>OJRQ01000875.1_pt1 | contig 9931 bp, 6 predicted proteins | sample 1599271 | NCBI WGS metagenome assembly OJRQ01 (sample SAMN03922533, study PRJEB24848) | human gut metagenome | isolation source: stool sample | host: Homo sapiens | place: Germany | collected 2010-05 | reverse complement strand
ATCCTGGTGGCGGTTAGCTCCGATCAACGGTTTGCCGTACGGTCTGCCATTCAGGTAGAAGCCGTCTTTCCCTTTAAACTCAATGCTGCGGATTCCGATACGGCGGCGGTAACCGTCGATCACATTTCCTTCCTTATCAAGTACCCGCACCAGCAGGTTATACAAGGTCGGTGTCGAAGGGGTCCAAAGCATCGGCTGCTTCACCGGCATCCGGTCGGAAACAGTAGTTGCCCTACCCGCCTTCACCTGTATCTTGTCACTCAGCCGGGCGACTTCGGTGCCATCCGGCTGCAACAGCATATATTCCACCCGACCGGAAAAAGGATTCTTCGTAGCATTGCGCACATGTATCTTTAACTGAACTTCCGCCAAGGCATCCGAAACCTTTCCGAAAGCGACGAACAAGCCGCCTCCTGCAACCTCGTTTTCATAATTTGGATCGGTGATAAACACATTGTTATGCGCGATCAACCAGCAATCCCGGTAGATGCCGCCGAAATAGGTATAGTCCAACACGTCCTGCGCCTTTCCGGGAGGATAGGAAGGATCGTCGCTGTTATCCGCCCAGACGGCAATCACATTATCGCCATTCCAATCCAGCACATCCGTCACATCGGCTATGACAGGCAGGTAACCGCCGAAATGCTCCGTCAACAGTTTGCCGTTCACGAACACCTTACTTTTGCCCATAATGGCCTCGAAATGCAGAAAAAGTTTCTTCCCTTTCAGAGCGGCATCGGGCGTAAAATGCTTGCGATACCAGACCTTCCCTTGGTAATTGATACAACCACTCGCCTCGGTCGGCAAATATTCGATACCGTCCGGCAGGGAGACAACCGTCCAGTCTTTATCATTAAATTCTTTTGTTTCCGCACCTTCCATTGCACCTTTATGGAAGCGCCAGGCAGGATTCATCGAATAGACTTCCCGCCCGCTATTATCGAGGCGGAAAAAGCCGGCTGTCGAAAACTCCGGCTGCCGGGCTGCCCACAGGGACAGGCTAAGCCAGACAAACAGGATACTGAATGTAATTTTCTTCATGATATGAATATTTATAATTTTTCATTAAGTGATATATTATAATGACGTACACATAAATGATGATTTATACCATTTTATTTTTATGCATCATTAGAACAGATCGTTTGTTCTTATTGTCGCCCGACAACGCCCCCGAAATCTCCAGTGAGGCCATTGAAGTACTTCAATGAGGCCAAAATATTTTTTTGAACGTTTTGAAGCTGTACAAAGTGTTCAAATTATTTTGAGGGGACGTTTTGTAAGCCACAAAGTGTCCAATTCATTTTTTGAAGGGTTTGAAGTCGTACAAAGTGTCCAAATTATTTTTTTGGTCATTCCGTACGACTATTTCATCCACGCGCGGACTTTCTTCACCATCGGAATCTCGTAATAATACCACCAATCGCTATTGTTCGTTTTAGAAGCCAGATGATTGTGATGGTTCAGATCAGAGATGAAACCTTCGGGCTGCTCCATGAAGCGAGTTTCGGAATAGACCGATTCCAGGTTGGAGCGCATGACATCGAAATAACTACACACCTCTGCGACTTTCTCCAAAGCCGCTTCCCGGGCTGCATCGTCCTTTGCCGTGTCATAAGCGTTCAAGGCCAGGATGAGGCGCACCGGATAGTTTTGCAGGTTATTCGTCTGTTCATAGACTTGCAGCGTATAGCGATTGCGTAATGCCTCCGCCTCTGCCGTTCTGATACCCTGGACTATCTTCTCGTAACGTCCGGCTTCAATCTTTGCCTGTGCAATTTTATCTTTATACAGTTCGCTCCATGCCCCCGGTTTCGTCTTGTCCGGCAACTCCATCAATGTGAAAGCAGTCGTGCCCCACGCCGGATTGCGGCGTCCGGAAGTCACCAACGCGCCATCGAAGAAAAAGACCGCCTTCTCCAGTTCATCCAGAAAGGCCATCCGGTTATCCTCCGGGCGAAAACCATATTCCCGCTGTGCATGTGCTTTTTTAAACGCTTCGATATCCCGTGCCGACGGATTCCAACCGAATTCTCCTTGTGCAATGAACCCCCTCCATACCGTTTCCAGATGCGGCGAACCGTCATCCCAAGCAGTCGCCAATATTCCTTCCAGTTGATTGTCGGCAACCAACTGGCTGAATCCTTTCACGTATTCCGAACGGGTATTCCGGCGCGGCATAAAAGGCGAGTCACCGGCAGAAGCAGCCGTCGCCCCCATCACCTTCAACCCCTTATCATGATACCATTCCAAAAGGCGCCGATGGGCAGGCGTCGTCGCATCCTCATATTTCCAACGCATATACACGCATTCTTTCGGAAACAAACCGATCGCCTCATCCAGTTTGTCGGTGTTCCAGACCTTCACCACTTCCTCTTCGGATTTATCGCTTAACGCAAGTTCCCATATACCGGCATATTTTAACGGCATATCATCCCAAAATATAGGAATACGACCATGGTCTACAGCAAACTGGCAGACATTCTTCAACCAGATCATCTGCAATTCGAAAGCAGTCTTGCCTGTAGCCTTGCAACGGTCATCGATTCCGATCGCCGTGATCTCATCCCCACCGACATGCAGGTATTTCCCGTACGGCATGGCTTCAAGCGCATCCAGATAAAGATCGAACTGCACCTCGTATGTACGCGGATCGGACGGACAGAATTCCCAATCGCTGTCCGGATTCTCACGCAGTTCCCAATGATGTTTCAATATAAAACCGGCATGGCCGAGTCCTTGCACAAGTGGGCAGATCTCGACATTCCGTTCCTTCGCATACCGGCAGAGTGCCTGCATCTCCTGCTTGCTGATCGCATTCGGAGCTGCGACTTCCGGCCGGCGAGTAAAGCGCAGTTTATCTTCCAGTTCCCAGATAATCGCATTCACTTTATAACGTGCCAACCTGTCGATCATCCGGTAATAATATTCCATCCGGTCCAGATGATGCTTCGTATCAAGATGGACGGCACGGTAGGCGATAGCCGGATAATCAGTTATCTTCATCTGCGGAATTTCCAGGTCAAAATCCCGGCTATCTTCCAACAACTGCTCCAACGTTTGGCAACCGTAAAACAGTCCGGCTTCCGTGCGGGCCGTGACTGTCACACCTTTATCATTCACCTCCAAAACATATCCTTCGGGCGAATCAGGCACGTTCGATTCGGAAAGTTGTAAGAACAATCCCTTTCCCACATGTCCTGCACGGGGAAGGACATCCGTCAACGCTCCCAATATAGGGACAAGTGTGTCTGATGCGGCCGATACAAATTTAAGATCGGTATACATAATTCCTTTTCCCGGAAGCAGTTCGACAGATTGAGGTTGGGGCAGGAGCTGAAACGCCTTGTCCAAGCCACGGGCACAGAGGCCATTTGTCATAAACAACAGACTTATGATTAATAGTTGTATTTTCATGATATACGTTATTTTTATCAAAGATACGGGACTCAAAAAGAAAGTCCTAATAAATAGAAGAAGAAAAGGGTCAGCCATAACATGTTTTACACCATTACAACCGACCCTTAGAATAATACCTATTAAAAAACGGTCAATCACCAACCTTCATTCGGGGTACATAACGGATTTGTCTCCAACTCCTTGGATGGTATAGGATAATAATAATAACGATTCGTATCCCCGACCTTACCAGTCATTAATTGTTTATACCGAACTTCATTACAAGTCTGCATACGCTTTTCCAACAATCCCCAACGGCGAAGATCGTAAAAACGTTCCCCTTCCACAAAGAACTCGATGGCACGCTGACGCTCCAAATCATTAAAGACAGCCTCATACGTCTGTGCTCCGCTATAGGGGTTCAAATTAGCCCGTTCACGAATCTGATTCAAATACCCGATTGCCATCGGCAAATCCTGCTTTCCACGCAAATAAGACTCAGCAAGCAGAAGAAGCACATCTGCATACCGTATCGCCCGTTCATTGATGCAAGACATAGGCGGATCAGCCTCCGATTCGGCCGTATTCCAATTCTGATATTTCAAAATCCAATATGTATTCCATCTGTCTTCTGCAAACTTCTCCCGAAAAGGCTTCAAATAATACATACATCCTTCATAATCCCAAGCAACCGATGAACGTGCACGATAATCAAAATTTCCATCTTTATCTTTTTCTTCCAAGAAATAATCCATTATTTGCGGGGTCGGATTTGCCTCATACCAACCACTGGCTTCCGGTGCCGCATATTCTTTCGGACGTGTATTCGTTTGAGTCGAATTGATATTCTCTCCATCTCCCCAAATATCCGTTCCACCAACCGGCTCCATCAACAATTCGAAAATACTCTCTTCATTGTTTTCGTGTACATCATCAAAATTCCATGCAAAATCCTCCACCAAACGATACGTATAAGGTGATTTTGTCAAAGGTTCCAATATTTCAATTGCCTTATCAAAGTCTTCTTCATATACATATATTTTACCCAACACAGCATACGCTGCACCTTTTGTCGGTTTTCCGATAACATCATTCTTCACCGGCAACAAAGAAGCCGCAGTAAGCAAATCCTGTTCAGCCTGCGACCATATCTCGGCCTGAGAAGACTTTTCCAAAGGGAATGTAGAAGGAGACTGAGAAGCTGTCAGACGCAAAGGTGCATTTTTAAACTCTTTTCCTAATTGGAACAAATAGAACCCGCGAATAAACAAACACTCCGCCTTCACCTTATTGACGAAATCCTCTCCGAATTCTCCTTGCTTCTCTTCCAGCTTCTGCATGATTGAATTCGTTCTATACAATGCATTATAGAATTGATAAAACATCCCTTGTGAAAGAGAATTGCCATTTGTATTTGTAAAATAACAGGCTTGAAAGACATCGCTGATATCGTTTCTAAACTCCACTTCGTCCGCACGAGCAATACGCATCATTACACCACGAGTTCCATAATATCCCCCGTTTAGAGCATTTTTCAAAGGGGTATAGCATGAAGTCAAAGCCAATTCAAAATCAGCTTCGGTCTGCCAGAAAGTATCTTCGGTCGCCTTGTTCGGATTCATCTGCTCCAACTGAGCGTCGCACGAAGTACACAAACCTGTAACAACCATTATACAAGATATAAAATATAGATATATTCGTTTCATACTGTTATTTTATTTAAAATGTGACATTCAAACCAAACATAAATGTACGATTAGAAGGATATATAAATTCATCGAAACCACGAGAATATACATCTGAAGAATTCACGTCCGGCGTATACCCCGAATAAGAGGAGATCGTAAAGAGATTCTCCGCATTGACATACACACGAGCTTTCTGGACAAAGCCATGAAACCAAACCGTAGGCAAGGTATAACCTACCTGAAGATTTCTCAAGCGAAAATAAGAACCGCTCTCCAAATAACGGTCGGATTCGGAACGGGCATTCCTATTCGGGTCGGTCCAAATCAGCCGAGGAGAGGACGCATTTTGATTTTCAGGCGTCCAATAATCCAAAGTACTTGCCAAATAGTTCGTACCACGGGTCACATCCGTCAATTCCAATTTCGTCGCATTATAAATTTTATTACCAGTGACACCTTGGAAACCAATCGAGAAATCAACATTCTTATACGTAATATTACCATTGATCGAATAGGTGAATTTCGGGAATGGGCTGCCACAATACACACGATCCTCATCATTAATCGTTCCGTCATTATTTGTATCCTTGAAACGAATATCGCCGGGTTCGGCACTCGGCTGAATCAGAACCCCATCTTTCTGATGAGCTTGCACCTCTTCCGTGCTATTAAAATAGCCGTCAGTAGGAATCAACCAAAAACCACCTATAGGATAACCGGCCAACGTTCTGCTCGTATAAGTTCCTCCATGAATCGTCCCACCGGTAATTACCTGCGATTCTGCCCCCATTTCCACCACTTCGTTTTTATTATAAGTTCCAAGGAAACTTACACCATAGGACAGATCCTTATTCAAAGACTCATTCCATCCCAAATTAAATTCAAATCCTTGATTACGGATCTTACCTGCATTACGAATCGGATCATTAGCACCTCCCGTAGAAATAGGAATAGGCACATTCAACAAGATATCTTTCGTATTCTTTACATACCAATCGGCAGTCAAAGTCAAACGATTACGCAGGGCCATAAAGTCAATACCGACATTCGTCATCGCCGTTTCTTCCCATTTGATATCCGGATTGGCAAACGTTTTTGGGAAAGCACCTTGTATCAGTCCGCTCTTTCCATCCGGATAATTAATGCCGGTCGTAACAACAGACACATATTGATAGTTATCAATTTCCTGATTACCTAGCACCCCATATCCGCCTCTCAACTTCAACTGATCCAACCAAGATACACTATTCTTTACAAAATCCTCTTCTGCAATATTCCAACCAACAGATACCGATGGGAAATTACCATACCGATAATTGGAACCGAACTTAGAAGAACCATCACGGCGAATGGTCGCAGTCAACAAATAGCGATTCTTATAAGAATAGAAAGCACGTCCTAAAATGGAAGTCAACACGCTGCGGCTTGAATTACCACTTACGGCCAATCCTTGAGATGCGGCATCTATTTCAGTAATTCCAGTCGGCATTCCTTGCCCGGAACCTTGCATATAACGATACCGGGAATCCTGATATGTATATCCGACAAGAGCCGACACCTTATGGTCTCCGAACGTACGATCAAAAGTCAGCAAGTTTTCGACCAAAATATTACGTGTACGGGTCTGCTGTTCCGTCACCGCTGTTATATCATGTTTTGCCAGCCCGAAATCAAACAGGCCTTCATAACTATTATAGCGATAAAATTGGAAATCCGGAGTCAGGTTTAACTTATATTTCAGACCTTTCATTAATTCTACGGAAACATAAGCATTTGCAAATATTTTTACATTATCACTATATCTCTTCATTAAATTATCGTCCACCATACCTAACGGATGAGTCAAATTCACAACGTCTCCGTACAAGCCACCATATCCACCTGTCCGGTTTTCATCATATTGTTCCCATGTCGGAATAGCCTGCAACGTATGTCCGACCATTCCCCCTCTAATGACCGAATATAAAGGATTGCTTTGATCATAAGTCAACACGACATTTGTCCCAGCCTGGAAAATACCCTTCTTGAAATCCTGTTTGCTCTGCAACGTGTAACGCTGGTAGTTCGTGCCTTTCATCACGCCGTCCTGATTCGTATACCCCACACTATTATAGTAGGTGGAATATTTACCTCCTCCCTTCACAGAAAGCGCATAGTTTTGCATCAATGCCGGACCAAACATCAAGTCCTGCCAGTCATTATCCGGTTTTGAAGCCAAATCCTGTGCCATTTCGAGCGGACTCAATCCGGCAGCCCTTCTGGAAACGGTCGTCACTTCCGCCCAGCCTGCAGCATCCAATAAATCCAGATATTTGGAAGGCGAACTGACGCCGACATTGGCCGATAGATCGATAATCGGTTTCCCTTCCGTATTGCTTCCCTCTTTTGTCGTTACTATAACGACGCCGTTAGCTGCACGCGAACCATAGATAGCAGCCGAAGAAGCATCTTTCAACACATCGATACTGGCAATATCGTTCGGATTGATATGATCGATTCCACTCATATACATACCGTCCACGATATACAAAGGAGAAGAATTGTTCAACGTTCCGATACCACGGACCATGACACGGGTACTACCGCCCGGCGCACCACCCTGCGAAACGATATCCACACCGGCAATCTTACCTTGCAAGGCCTGCCCGATAGTAGTGTTGCTCTGTGTATTCAAATCATCTGTGCTCACGTTAGCTACAGAACCGGTCAAGTCCGCCTTTTTCTGCGTACCGTAACCGATCACGACAACTTCATCCAGCGTTTTCGTATCTTCCAATAATACGACATTGATTGTTTTTTGGTTACCGACAACGATCTCCTTTGACAGGTAACCAATATAAGAAATATTCAAAACCGAATTAGGATCGGCCTCGATAGAGAAATTACCATCTATATCGGTAACCGTACCATTTGTAGTACCTTTCACCACCACGTTCGCTCCAATGATCGCTTCGCCGTTATTATCGACAATCCGACCGGTTAAGACATGTGTCTGCTGTTGAGCGGCAGCGATTGCATTCCGGTTTTTCGAAGACAAAATAATATGAGTTCCTTCCATTTCATATTCGATACCCGCATTCTTGAACAGGTTATCCAATACCTCTGAAACAGGTTTCGTTTTCGCCTTTACCGAAACTTTCCGGTTAACATCTACCTGGTTATTATAGATAAACAAATAATCTGTCTGACTTTCAATCTCATTTAGAATTTCCTCTAACTGAGAATTGTTCTTGTTAATACTAACCCGGGCATTCTGCGAATGTGAATCTTCAGCATACGAACAGAATACGCAGGCTCCCAAAAGGAATGTGGATATTGGCATAGTTCTCAAGATTTTTTTACCTGACGGAGTTTTCGGATAATATCCCCCCGACAAAAAGTTTTTTTTCATACCTTTGTAACTGATTTGAAGTTAATACAATGAATTAAAATTGTGTTGATTGGAATGCCGGCAAATGCCCCCCAGCGCTTGCCGGCATTTTTCTGTTATTGACTGCCTGTTTTCATGTTTCCTTTTATTTTATAAGGTTAATACTAATTATTGTGTTTTTTATTTCTGTTCTTCTATTACTTGTGTTCACCTAATATAAATAATCTGATTTTCATCGTCCCGTTCATACTTGAAACGAATATCCCTCTGCAATACCCTCAACGCATAGTCGATACCGTCTGCTTGCCTGAACTTTCCCGTGAAATAGTATTTCAATACATTCTTATTCTCAACAACTATGCTGACTCCGAAATATTTCTCCAGATCACTCATGATCGAGAGAAATGATTCGTTCCGAAAACATATCAGTCCTTCTTTCCAACGATAGGAATTGTAATCGTCAACCGGAATGACTTTCAGCCTGCCGTCCTTTTGCAGGCAAGCTTTGCTGTCCGGCTTCAACATCAATGTATCCCCCAGACCGATACGGGAGGCAACTCGCACACTTCCTTCCATCAACGTAACCTCGAAATCGTCTTTATCGGAATAGCCTTCCACATTAAATTTTGTTCCCAGTACTTCCATATTACATTTGCCCGTTTCCACGATAAAAGGCCTTTTCTTATCTTTGGCCACATCGAAATAGGCTTCTCCGTCTACCGCTACCTGGCGTACGGACTTGTCGAACACAGCCGGGTAAACGATCTTCGTCCGAGCATTCAGCCAGACATTCGTCCCGTCCGACAGCGTGATGTTCACCCGTTGTCCGGTAGGAACATAAATGGATTGCATCGGCACAACTCCATTTTTATTTGAAACAAATTGATATAATAAGCTAAGCCCCAATGTCACAGCGACAGCTGCCGCAATCTTGATTAACTCAGTTCCGAGAGAACTCAAGCTCCATGACTTGTGTCGCATCTTTTCTTCGATCGTTTTTTCATCGCCAAGAAGCAACATCGAGTCGAATATCTTTCTCTCTTTCAAGAATTCTCGTCTGTTTTCCGGGGAATGTTCCATCCATTGCCGGATCCGGACTTCTTCTTCATAAGAAGCGGCTCCCTCAAAGAACTTATATAACGTTTCCCTGTCCATTTTTCATCTTTTTACTTATGCTTACATAATACTAACAGTTCACAAGCCTATATCCCCAGTTGAAAATGAAAAAAATTTCATTTTTATATTTTTTCTTCCGATATCGAATACCATAGTTCTCTCGGAACTACGTTCTTTTTCAAGAAATATCCGTTCCAACCAGAACCCCTGTTTGTCATCATTCACAGTCTTGGAAACCTGCAATAATAGCTCCTTCCAAGAAGGATCGGGAATATTTTAAAATACTCTCCTGAAAGATTCCGAAGCTCTGAACGAAGTTGTAGTGTAACCGCACCAAAATCATAAGGGACAATCAATC
>OJRQ01000859.1_pt1 | contig 10205 bp, 7 predicted proteins | sample 1599271 | NCBI WGS metagenome assembly OJRQ01 (sample SAMN03922533, study PRJEB24848) | human gut metagenome | isolation source: stool sample | host: Homo sapiens | place: Germany | collected 2010-05 | reverse complement strand
GCACAACCTTTTCCGATTCAGACCTTGACAATACGTTTAATGCGTACACGATAAAGAAACTGTACGACATGGCTGGGCAGGGAGGACTTGACGCTGACGCTATGTGGGCTGAATTGAAAAAGGCTGATTCAAGTAAAATCATAGACGCAAGTCATATCCCTACTTCCGTATTGGACGGTAGATGGGTGAAAAAGACTGGCGATACTATGACTGGAGCACTTACATCCGCATCTTCTTCCGGCTCAATCGTATTCAAGGGATTGGAAAATTGTGATATTACCAATATCTATAAAGATAACGGAGTTATCAGGAACGATGATGGTGGGTTAACTTCTATAAGAAACGGATTAAGGTTCAACTGGTATGACACATACTGGTATATAGGAAACCTTAGAGGCAGCGGTACGGAAAGTGCAGGGTTTGGTGTAGTAGACCATAACAACAAGCTGGTTTTACGTGTCACTCCAAATGATGTAAGAGCACCGAGATTCATGTCGACTGTTGCCACAGGGGTATCACCTTTGATAGTTTCAAGCAATACGCTTGTTAATAATTTAAATGCAGATTTACTAGACGGTTTTCATCAATCTTCATTTTTACGGGTAGATGGTGTTAACCAATATGTAACACTTTCCGGCGGTAACGGAAATAATGAAGGGTACAGATTGGTATTTGAGGGTACTGTGACGGTTGGATGGTCTATTAACAGTATGACACTTCTAGTAAATAGTAGGCACGCAGGTACAGGTATGATAAGTATTGTATTTCATACAACGAATCAAGAGAGTACAAGTTATATTGGGTCTTTGAATTATTACGGAAGCACTATTTCACTTGGTGATACAATGTGGAGATTATTCTATAATACTACAACCAAGAAAGTAAGACTGTTTTGGCGTTTTTATGATTACAGTGATTGTCAAGTATTAATCTTAAATAGACGTGGCATTACCATAAACATATCCAACAAGACTTGGTACACTACTATACCGTCAGATAGTGGCTCAGAGCTTCCAGCATATTATAACTGGGCTAGTTCCGCTCACGCTCTTGCCACCTCCCGTACCCTTTGGGGTCAGCCTTTCAACGGTACAGCCAACGTAAGCGGAAACATGACAGGCGTGGGAAGTATAACGATGAGTGGTCAGCTTACTTCTACCGTGGCAAGCGGCACTGCTCCATTCATTGTGGTAAGTAATACTGTTGTGGGTAATCTTAATGCAGATATGGTTGATGGATTGCACCTGTCTGATTTTGACGGACGTTATGTCAATGTAACCGGAGATACCATGATAGGGGATTTGACGATGAATAACAAAGGATTTAATATCGTTCAAGGAACAAGAGTGGTTAAATCTTCGAGCAATTGGATTCACGGTGGCAGTGATGTAGCTTCCGTAGACGATGCTAATTTACGTTTTGGCTCATGGCAAGGAATAGGTTGGTATCCTACAGTAAGCGGACAAACCGTTGCACAAGGGAAAAACGCCATGTGGTTGAATGTTAGAACAGGTGCGCTTAATGTAGCAGGGGGTATTAAAGAAAGTACAATATGCATCGGAAGAGTTAATAGTGCAGGCAATTATGATGCTGCATATAATGGAGAGATAAACAGATATGACCACCATTTGTATTTACAGCGCCATTCGGGAAAATACTTGATTATGTGTACTGGTGGTGGATTAGCAGGTATTGGTACTAATTCTCCGGGTGAAAAACTTCATGTTGCTGGAAATACAAGAACTGACGGGTACTTTAAATCCACCGTAGGCACAGGCACAGCACCTTATCAGTGCTCGTCCACTACATTGAATACCAACTTGAACGCGGATATGCTGGACAACTGGCATCTTAATTTCTTACCTAGAAATTACAATATAGGTAGATGTTATGCAGTAAAATTTGCTCTAGGTGGTACTGACAATGGCTGGAAAAAGATATTCGCTTGTTCTGAATCGGGAGCCACACCATATAAGTCAGTAACGGTTTGGGGAAGGATATGGTATGCCTATGGAAATCATGCACAGTCAGAAGTATGGAATTATCACTTCTGTGCCATATTTTATATGAGAAGTGGCCCTAGATCTTCTGATAGCAGTGTGGGAAATGTTGAAAATTCAGCACGCCTTTTTCTCCCCACATTTGCAAAAGGAATGGATAACATTCGCCTTGTACGTGTAGGAACAAACAATTTTGAATTGCAGGTGCGTCAGATTGGTTCATGGCACAATGCAAACATTGAATACCAATATAACTCTTATGGGTGTAACGTTTCCGCATGGGAAAATCTGCAATCCACCTCCAACACGTCTGTGGCTGTATCGGCTGGAGGTGCTTCCACGTTGGCTGACAGTAGGGCTTCTAGTGCGGATGTGCTTACTACTTCGAGAACTTTGTGGGGCAGACCGTTCAATGGTTCAGCGAACATTGACGGGAATATAGACAATGCGGCAGTAATAACTTCTAAGGGCGGAATATGGCTGGATTTAAAAGGTTCGTCAGGAGTTGCATTTTACTCAGGAGGTTCTCTTTGTGCAGTAATTAATAATACGGGAGTTGGAATAGGAACTAGTTCACCGTCACAAAAATTGCACGTAGCAGGAAATATCATAGCCACTGGAGCAATTACAGCCAAAGCGTCCTCTTCGGATATAAGACTGAAAACTGATATACAGGGTTATGACGCTATGGGTATTATCCGAAAATTCCGTAGCGTGAAGTATCACTGGAACGCTATTGCCAAGGAAAATTCCGAAGTGTTCAACCATGATAACTGGAATTACGGTCTTATCGCACAGGATTTACTTTCCGGCGGTTATAGTCAGTGGGTGAAAGACGCGTTCAATGACTACTATACCATAGATTATGAAAGACTTATCCCTGTTGTATGGAAAGGTTTGCAGGAGGTTGATGATGAGGTTACAAGATTAAAGAAAAGAGTGAAAGAATTGGAAAAGAGATTAGGAATTAACAATAAATAAAAAAATATTATGAGTCATTCTAACGGAAAGATTACAGCCCCGATAAACCTTGCTGGTGACGTTTACGCCACTCTTGGCATAGGCAGTGTGAATGGGGCTTACGATTTAGGGTATGCTTGTGCAAACACCCACGGGAAAATAAACCCGTGGGCACGGTACAAGCCTGTACGTTACGAAAGCCTTGCACCTGGACCAAATGAAAAGTGGTGGCAAGGATGGGATGGGAACTGTGGTGTCAAACCTTTCCAAATGGCAGGATACTGGGATGCACCAAAACACGCTGATGGAAGCATGAACGGATGGGAATACACCCCACCGACAGGAGGAAAGTTTCCATTTCGCCTTACCGACTTTAACGGGTACAATCATCGTGCCAGTGCACCGATAAGTGGGTTCTCATGCCCGGACACTGCTACCAATCAGTTTACAAGTAGTAATTTTGTCTGCTCTGCGGCTATAATGATGCCATCGGAGGGGCATGATACTGATATTCTTAACATGGGTGACTTTTCCGAGATAGCCGATTGCTATTTCGGTGTCTATGTTAAGCACAAGACCAGTCAAATGGCCAGACGCGTTACTGCCGACAAGAAGATAGGAACAGGATATGCTATGGTTACTGTAAACTCGTGGGGTATGACTGCTGGTGATTGGGAAGTTTATCCTTTCCTTAGTACAGCTATATTGAAGCAGGATGACCCCGATATTGCTCATATAGCATACACTGTTCCAATGGTAAGTAAAAGAGATATAGAGATAGTTGGTTCTTACGTAAGCATAACAATAATTGGTGGAGTGATGCCATCCGTTATGGGATATATTGAAGTTACCGTAAGAGTGAGAAACGGTTCGAGTAGCTCTATTACTTTCCGTAATAATAGTTGTATGTCTAGGTTTGCAAGTAAGACATTTGAAGATCCTATGGTTATAGGTGAATCAAGAGAAACAATAAAGGATTTTTCAGTATCCGCCAATTCCAGCATTGACAAGAAAGTGAGAATATTAATATCATCGGAACTGATTAATGCAGGAACCGCAAGGATATGGGTAAGCCTTAACAGAGCTGCATATAAAGATAGTACATTGCTTCTTTCTATGGGTCCGATGTGATAATCACAATCATCCCCCTTGCCGTTTATCAGTAAGGGGGAAGTGTTTATTTCGTTTTCATTAGTTTTTCCTCAAACTCCGCAATGATACAGTCTGCACCCAATTATCTAATACGGAAGAGAGAACTTCGATTGCTTTTTCAACCGAAACATTGTCTGTTACTTTTGCACGACATTTAAATTCCGTATTTATCACTTCTGATTCAGAAGCTAAATTAATCCAACATAGACACGCGATTCCAAATTCATCTTGACATAAATCACGTAGCGAACATTTTGAACAATCTTTATGTTTCGTTTCCTTCAATTCATGCAACACTCCGTCTATTATTATTCCGTTATTTACTTTCATATTCAAATTTGTGATTTATGTACAAACAATTGTTCTACGGCTTTTTTGGTAATTGTCTGATTAATGGATGTTTTCAATTCATGCTCCCAAATACATACAAAGTCATTTGGTGCGTAATATTCAGAAACAAAAACTTTATGTCCTTCATTTACTTTCTGCCTACACCATTCCCAAAATCTAACATAATCAAAATTTTTAGATATTTCATATTGTTTTGTTCCTTGATATGGAATATCACAGTAAACAATAGAGTTATTGGGTATAATTAAGTTTGCATAATCTTCACTATGCCATTGAATATCTTTTAGATTATCAATTTGGCTCAAAGTATTACGTATTTGCTCACTTATATAATCTCTTCCTTTTACATTATGCCCGGAATATCCACCATCAAAAAAGCGTCCATTGAAACTTCCCATAAAACCAATCCAACCAATCATTGCCATATCATCATCTGAAATACTTTCGTTTCCTCTATATATATTTCGATAATAGGAATAAGTTTCTTTTGATATTTTAATTGGGAATTTTCTACCATTACATAAATATTTCCACATACTAATCAGAAATTTATTCTTATCGTTCCCTATTCGCAAACCTTCTACTTTATCAATGGTATTGCAACCGCCACAAAACGGTTCTACGTAATATTGACCGTCTTTCCTGTCTTTTAATATTATAGGCAAGATGTATTTTGCTATTCTTGATTTACTACCCATATATATCATATTCAATCTCCTTTCGTTCCAAAATAAATAGCACAAAGTATGACAAACGAGCATCCGCAAAGGAATGCAAATATATGACTAACTATCGGGTTTATTTCATTCATTTCATTCCTTTCAAAATATGACTAACACATCTACCGTCCATCCGTTTCCTAACAGCCCCATGCCTATATGTGGCTGTACCGACTTGGTGTATCCTTCGGGTACGGTCTGTAATCTTTCCGCTTCCGTAATGTTGGGAGTTCTGAATCCTTTTTCGGGATTACAGTCGGGTGAGTTGAATATAAGCGGTGTGAGTGATTTTTTATATCTTCTCAACAGTGATTCGGGGTTCTTGGCAAACCTGTTCCATGATTCAAGCATACACCATGACTTGTCTTTCTCCACATACCCGTCCGTGATTATGTCCTTGAACAATATTCCCTTGTCCTTCCATGCAGGTATTTCCCAGTTGCACCAGTAGTATCTTGCTCTCATTTGCGCGGAGAAATCGGAACTGTTGATATACACATAGTCTACTCCAAGATGTGACGAAATCAAATCAGCCCAATCGGATTTCATCTTCACGTTTTCGAGCAGGAATTTTATGTTAGGATTGAACTGTCTGATGTGGTTCAGTATGTTGACATATTCAAAGAATAATCCCGAACGCTCGCCATCGAAGTTCAGTTTCTCTTTCCCTAACTGTGAGAAATCCTGACATGGTGTTCCGCCAATTAGTAAATCAATATCTTCCCACTGTATATCCCATTTGTCCCAGTTTCTAATATCCCCCAATTCAATTATATCGGGATAATTATCCAGTGCAACCTTGATAGACGGTTCGTTTATTTCGCTTGCGTAATACTTGTCTACCTTTATGTCTGCTCTTTCCAGTGCAATACGTCCACAAGCTATCCCGTCACATAAACTTAATACATTCATCGCTATGTTTTTTTTAAATTTTCAGCAAATATACGACATAAAACCGTATGCAACCAATACGTTTAACTTTTTTTAATTATCTTTGCGATAATAGATAAAATTCATAATATGCAGTTTTCCATAGTACCAAAAATAGATGCCGAAATTATGTTTTCGGAAGATGACCTGTCCGTTTTCAGACAATCGACAGACGGTATGTATTATATAATCCATACCGAGAAGGTTATGGAAGTGATGCCTATGACGTTACCTGAGGACGGAACGGAACACCATTTTCCTTACGACACATACGACACTGGCACAAGAGAGTTTGAGAAGCTGCTTTTATCTGATGAGTGGGTTAAAATGAGAGAAATATGAGAAAGATAGGGCTTTTTAACATAGGAAAACTTGGACTTGTAAAATCGGCAGGTACAGGAAAAACCGATATAAACAAGGTGATAGAAAAATGGATACCAAAGCACATGGTGTTTTGGTACGATATGTCAAAGCCTGCGGATGTTTATGCGGAAAACTTTAATAATTGGACGAAGCATAACCTTAATGCTGATGTAACCATAACAAGCAATACTTTTACTATAACTAGATTTACAGCGTCCAATGATGATGTGAAATGTTATATACCTAGCGGAAGAACTAATTTTCCAGGAATGAAAGTAACTGTTGAAGGTCTTTTAGATGGGCAGGAATTATACTGGGGATATAGTGCTAATGTAAAATTAGTTAATATCACACAAGACGGAATATATGATATTCCGCCATTAAAAACTGTAAACGGTAATTTGTCATTCAGAAACGGCAATATTGTCGGTGCTTGTAACATCACCATCACCCAACTCCCATTAGGACAATCCGTACCCACAAACGAGATACTAAAATCCAATCCATACCTGCAAGACCATAGCGGAAACAACAGGCCGCTGAAACTTAACAATTTCCTGTTCGCTGCAATGAGCGGTGTGGGAGGGTATGATATTGCTAGCACCAATATTCTATCCGATAAAGCAAATGTTACTGTTACAGATAACAGAATTATTCATATTACTAAAAAACTATCCACTACGGATGACATGGTAAATATAGTTCCATCAAATTCCAATCCTACACATAAATTTAAGGTTACAGGACTTTCTGATGGCAGACAAGTTAGTTTGGTAAACAGAAATGGCGGATTTTATACTTTTGACAACGGGGAACATGAGGTGACATTAACCTATCCCGAAGGAACCACTTCATTGTATAACGCCATAGGAGTTACAGGGGATATAGGAGATATGGACGTAACAATAGAGTTCCTGCCTAAATATCCCAACGCCCTAATAACTGATGGAGTGGATGATTACGGTGTTGTGGAGAACTTGCAGCAGGGCGTTAAGGTGTTGTTTACTACTATTAATCCGTTTGTTGATGGAAAGTTTATCTATGACCAAAGATTGAATACTACTGAACCTTGGCTGTTTGCCGTATTCAATGACAAAGGTAGTATTGCTTATAATAGTAGGAACTCAAACGGCAAGACCTATATTGATGGAACACTGAATGAATCTACAATAGTTTCCGCTTTGTTAAACAAAAAGCAAATAATCACCATAGTAAATAATGATGTGACAGGTGATAAAACTAAAACTCCTGTATTCTTTAGCAATACTGATCATAATAGCGGATGGATTAGTTCAGCTTTCTACAACTCCATCGGGTTCGATTCCGTCCCCACCAAACAGAATGACGGATTCACCGAGCAGGATTTGATTGACTACTATATACCGAAGGCTATCGTAACGATAACGGTGGTGGACGTATCAGGCTCACCCATACAGGACGCAACGGTCACGGTGGGAGGCGTACAGTACAAAACGTTGTCTGACGGTACAGTGAAAGTACGGGGTATGGCAAATGGCACGATGTCGCTGTCTGTAAAGAAAGACGGGTATATGCCGTTTTCTGACAATTCATGGAAGCTTGCTGATTCAAGGATAACGCTAGAGGTTCTTCGGAATACCGTAATCACTGAAAATGGATACAGCATATTGCTTGAAAACGATGGTTTAATATTAACGGAATAATATAATGGAAGATAATCTTAAAATTTCACAGATGCCTCCCGTTGAGACCGCTACGGGAGAAGAGATGATACCATGTGTGACGGGAAGCCCTAAAGAGAACAAATCCGTCACGGTGTCTAAGATAAGACAAGGCATGGTAATGGACGAAAGCTATGTGCATACCGACAACAACTTTACTACCCAGTTAAAAACCAAACTTGACGGGATACAGGAAGGTGCACAGAAGAATACCGTCATAGGCGTGAAAGGTAATGCCGAACAGTCTTACAGGACAGGGAATGTCAATATAACGAAAGACAATATAGGTCTGTCAAAGGTGGACAATACGTCCGATGCCGAAAAGCCCGTATCCACCGCACAGAAAGCAGCCCTAGACAAGAAGGTGGACAAGGTGGACGGTAAGGAGTTATCCACAAATGACTTTACCAATGACTACAAAACCCTTCTCGAACAGATAAAGATGCAGCAGGGTAACATGTATGGAGTGGAGATGAGAAGAGGGCAGACAGACCCTGTATTTCAGACATGGATAGGAAAGGAAGAGTTCAAGACATCCCATCCCATCCTCAACTCGTTCCGTGTGGCAAAGGTAAAGGACGGTAAGGTAGTAGGATTCCTTGACCAGACCAATTTCTTCAAAATGGCTGATGGTAGCCCGTCAAATATTGTTATTGACGGAACTAATGTAACAGATGACGGAAGTGACATCATGCTTGTAAACACCAAACCTTTCTGGGTAATCAACGGAGGAACGGATGATACATACGAAAGAAGGCTCGTCAGTGACGCTCCGTTTACATACGGTGGCGATACGGCCATAGAGATAAAACCGTTCGGAATGAGTATCGGTTACTCCACGATAAAGGATGGGAAGCAGAGATCTATTTTTGACAACACGGTAAAAGGAACAACATCAGTAGGAAATCTAGGCGTGAACATAATGGAAGGAAACGGATGGCCTACGACAGGTGTATCACGTTTTGATTACGAGAAATACGCTAGGGCAAAGAACCAGGACATCACGAAGAACTATCCTTACGCCAATGCGTTCGCCCTTGACCTTGAAGTATGGTGCACGCTTCTGTTCATTAAGTTCAGGACAAAAGACCTGCACGCACAGTCTGTTTGCGGAAAAGGAATATCATCCAACGATTCAGCCCCCGATGCGTCAAGCTGGGGAAAAATGACAGGCGTCAGGTTCAAGAAGGCGGACGGTCAGACCTATGTGTATTACAATATGAACGGGAAAGGATTTAGAGCGTCAGAAACAGGAACGTCTTATGTTTTCGCCGTATTAATAAACAACTACTGTCCTTGCATGAAGATGTTTGAAGCACAGCTTGCCATGTCATACGCAAAGGAACACAATGTCGCTCCCGACACCGAGTTTGAATATGAAAGCACAAAATACAAATATTACAACTTCCAAGGTCATAACGGATTGGCTGACGGGGAGATGTCGGGTATCGTAGCCAAGTTTGTCAATGCAACTGTAACCAGCGGATGGAGTATTCCTGACAATGCGGCAGTGACAGACCGTGAAATAGAGATATGCTTCACACAGCCTATCATTCGCGGACGTATTGCTGGGTGGGGAGATATATGGATGTGGTACAGTGGGATAGATTGTGTCATGCACGATTCCACATCCATAGACATCTATCAGACCTATGACGTGAACAATCTGACTACGGACAATGTAGCCACAGAAAAGAATCCTGGGGAATCTTACGGTTTTGAGAATACGTATGATTTTGTCGGTTCTATGGCTAGAGGTGAAGGATACATAACGAAGAACTTTAAGAACTCTCTTATTGGAGAGGTCAAGGGAAGCAATCTTCACACGGGGGAATGCCATTACAACTGGTTTACGGGAAATGCAAGTGCGGGTAAGATTGGAAGGCGTGGTGTTTACTTTGGTGGTAGGTCGAGCAACGACAATTGTTCTCTGCGGAATGGTAATTTGTACCATGCTCCTTCGCGCGCGAGCACGAACATCGGTGGCGGCTTTCGTTGTACAATAACCCAAGCCTAATTTTTCACGAAGT
>OJRQ01000856.1_pt1 | contig 10267 bp, 6 predicted proteins | sample 1599271 | NCBI WGS metagenome assembly OJRQ01 (sample SAMN03922533, study PRJEB24848) | human gut metagenome | isolation source: stool sample | host: Homo sapiens | place: Germany | collected 2010-05 | reverse complement strand
CCAGCTGGTAAAGTATTTAGGGGGGAGAGTGTGAGAGGGGGGAAGCGCAAAAAACTCCCCGGCCTGCCAGCCGGGGAGTTCCTGAAAAAGGGCGCACTACCCCCTTGTATCTTGAGGGCTTGAGTTGAGCCGTTTTGGGCTTTTGTCAAAGCTGTCTATTTGACAGGCGTAAACTTCTACACATTTGACAACGGGGAAAAGGGCCGCAGAACGCAAAAAAGCGGGGCCTCCGGCCTGAAAAATCAGGCGGAAGCCCCGCTTCATCTCGTACAAAGCCTTATTTTTTTCCATCTAATGGAAAAGGCATCTATGGAAAATCACTTTGGATTTTGGGCTCTAAAAAGCCCGCAAACCCGCATGAATACTGACAAAAATGGGGTGGACATCTAAAGTGTCCACCCCAGATGGTTGCGGGGAGGGGATTTGAACCCACTGACCTTCGGGTTATGAGCCCGACGAGCTACCGGACTGCTCCACCCCGCGATATTGAGAGCCTTATTATAATAGCACGCTCCCGGCTCTCTGTCAATACCTTTTTTATCGCGGGCTCAGCAGGCGGCCCTCCTTGTCCCGGAACTTGCCGCAGGCGATGGTGATGAGGTCCACCAGCCAGCCTATGCCGAAGCAGCCGCCCGTCAAAAGCCACAGGATGCCCGTGCCTATCTTGCCCACGTAGAAGCGGTGTACCCCCAAAACGCCCACAAAGGCCGAGAGGATGAGCGCTATGAGCCACTCGCGCTCCGAGCGCGCGCCCCGGCGCGCCGCGTCGTAGCCCCGGTCGTAGCCCATGTCATAGCCGCGGTCGTAGCCCCTGTCGTAACCGCGCCGCTCCTCATAGCGGCGGCGCTCGTCGTAGTTGTAGCTGCCGCGGCGCTCGTCATAGTCGTAGCTTGCGCCGCGCTCGCGCGGGCGCTCACGGCGCTCCCTGCGCTCCGGCTCCGGTTCGGGTTCGGGCTCCGGCTCCGGGCGCGCCGCGCCCCTTCGGCAGCCGCTCGCCGCAGCGCCAGCAGCAGTTGTCCCCCTCGCCCACGGCCGCGCCGCAGTGCGGGCAGAACACCTCCGCCGCCTCCTGCGCGGCATATGCTCCGCTCATATCCTCGTCCCCCTCCGCTCTATTTCTGTTGCAGCTCGCCCGTCCGATAGGCCGCGAGCAGCGCGCCCAGCGCGTCTATCCTGCGGCGCAGCCGCTCGCCCTCGTCCGTGTCCGCTATATAACGCCGCGTCGGGAAATACTCCACCGGCACGGAATCAGACTCCATGTCCGCGTTCTCGCTGAGCACCTTGGCCACGCCCTCGAAGGGCCGGTGGCTCTTGAGCCGCACGCCGTGGGAGCTGTAGATGAGCGTGTAGCCCGCGATGCCCGTGGTCTTCTGATAGGCCTTGCAGAAGCCGCCGTCGATGATGAAGAGCCTCCCGCCGGCCTTCACGGGGCTCTCGCCCTTCGTGGCCTTCACCGGCGTGTGGCCGTTTATGATGTGGCCCGACTCGGGGTCGAGGCCGAACTCGGAGAGGATCATCCGCACGGCGTCCTCGTCCTCCCAGTGGTCGAAATAGGGGTTCTTGGGCTCTGTCCAGGTGCTCTTGTCGTCCACGCAGGCGCGCTCGAAGGTGTGGAACACCCTGCCCGAGAAGGGGCTGTTGTTGCCGCACCAGAGGTACCACATCATGTCGAGCGCGGACTCGTCCCCGCGGGCCCAGGCGCTCTTCACGACGGCGTCGGCGTAGTCCATGAGCGCCCGGCCGGAGTACCAGCGTCCGCCGTGGCGCACGCTGGCGAAGCGGCCCTCCGGCGTCATGGGGATGCAGCCGTGGTAGAGCAGGTTGCCGTTGCAGCACAGGTAGGTGCTGCCCTTCTGGTAGATGAAGTCGAGGTGCCGGCGCAGGGGCTGGCTCTCCTTGAAGGCGGAGACGTACTCGTCCACGAGCTCCTGCTCCTCGTCCGTGAGCCTGTAGGGGTCCGCCGGATCCACGGTGGGGAAGTCGTGGGTGTTGAGGGGATAGACGCCGGAGTCGAGCTCGACGGTCCAGTCCTCGTAGTTTATGCGGTAGAGCATCAGCCGGTCGTTCATCTCATAGCCCGGGTGGCGCATGATGATGCGGCCCTCAAGCTTGAAGCCGAGGACAGAGAGCGCCTGGTGCATGGCCTTCTTGTCCGAGGCGCCGTAGACGCGCTCGCAGAACTGGGCCAGGGGCCGCAGCGAGACGCCGTAGCGCCGCTCCAGCGTCATGGTGTTGCCGTAGTCGGAGCTGATGCGCAGGACGGTGAAGATGCAGGCCGCGCTGCCCGCGGCCGCGCCGAGCCAGAGGATGTCGTGGTTGCCCCACTGGATGTCGATGTTGGGGTGCTGCATGAGCATGTCCACGATGCGCGCCGGCTCCGGCCCGCGGTCGAAGATGTCGCCCACGACGTGGAGCCTGTCCACGGCCAGGCGCTTTATGAGCTCGGCCAGGGCGGAGACGACGCTGTCGGCCGCGCCCGTGGCGATGACGCTGTCGAGGATGGCGTCGTGGTAGCGGTGCTGGTTGGCGTCCTCGTCGCGCTGGATGTGGAGCAGCTCGTCGAGGACGAACTCCCAGTCGGCGGGCATCTGGCGGCGCACATAGCCGCGGGTGTACTTGCCCGAGAGCGTCTCGGCCAGCAGGCAGAGCTGTTCGAGTATCTCACGCAGGCGGGCGTTGTCGAGCTCGCCCCGCTCCCGCAGGCAGGCCAGCTCCGCCCGGGGGTAGTATATGACGGAGCAGAGCGCGCGGCACTTGGCCTCCCCCTGCTCGGCCTCGAAGAGCCGGCGGACCTTCTCCAGGATAACGCCGGAGCAGTTGTTCAGGATGTGGCGCACCGCGCCGTATTCCCCGTGCAAATCGCTTATGAAGTGCTCCGTGCCCTTCGGCAGGGTGAGTATGGCGCTGAGGTTTATGATCTCGGAGCAGACGGCCGCCTCGTTGGGGTATTTTTCGGCCAGAAGCTCCAGGTATTCGCGTGAAAAGTCACCCATTGCGATTACCTCCTTAACATATAAGTCCATGTTAGCACCGGCCGGGGGAAGATACAACAAACTTTGTGTAAATAAAAAGAAATTCTTTTTCCTCAATAGCCCGCGCCGCTGAGGACATAGACGCTCAGGGCGTTCATGACGGCGTGCAGGGCTATGGAGGACCAGATGCCTCCGCCGCGCTCATAGGCCCAGGCGAGGGCGAAGGAGGCGGGCAGGTAGCTCAGGCAGTAGACGAGCAGGGAGAAGTCGCCGCTGACATAGATGTACTGCCAGACGTGATAGAGCGCGAAGGCGAGGGCGGAGACGGCGTAGGCCAGCACGCGGCTGCGCGGGCGTATGCAGCCGAAGAGCAGCCCGCGGAAGAGCGGCTCCTCCACCATGGGGGCCATGACGACGGTGACGACGGCGATGCGCCCCATCTGCGTGGCGGACTCGGCCATGACGGCCTCGTTGTTGGGCGAGGAGCCGAGCTCGATGCCCAGCAGCAGGATGAGCGCGCCGATGACAAAGCTGAGCGCGATGTTGACGGCGTAGCCGCCGACGATGCCGAGCAGGAAGCGGCCCTTGGCGTCGAGCGCGGCGTCAAAGCTCCGGCGCAGCCAGCCGCGCAGCCCGATGAGCACGAAGGCCAGGCCCAGGCCGTAGCAGATGACGTTCAGCTGGGTATTGGACAGCGTGTACAGCCAGGGCAGGGCCCCGGCCAGCCAGCTTATGCCGAAAGGTATGCCCACGACGTGGACAGGCAGGTATATGGCGGCGGCGATGAGCTCGCCGCGGGTCATGCGGTCGGTGAATCCAGGTGTGTTCAGGGGTCGGTTTTCCATCAGCCCTCCAGCTTTCTCTTGAGCTCATACAAAAGGTTCATAGCCTCGATGGGTGACATGGTGTCGAGGCTTGCGGCGCGCAGGCGGTCGAGCGCCTCCTGCCCGGCGGCGTCGCCCAGGCTGAGCTGGGCCTCCTCCCGGGCCGGGGCCGGGGCCGGGGCGGCGAGGCTCGCGCCCCCCGCCAGCAGCTGGGCGAGGCATTTTTTCGCCCGCTCGATGACGCTGTCCGGCACGCCGGCGAGCTTGGCGACCTCGATGCCGTAGCTGTCGTCCGCCGCGCCGCGCACGACCTTGCGCAGGAAGATGAGGCTGCCGCCCTGCTTGCGCGCGGTGATGTAGTAGTTGCGCACGCCGGGGACGCTGCCCTCCAGGTCGGTCAGCTCGTGGTAGTGGGTGGAGAAGAGGGTCTTGGCGCCCAGGCGGCGCTTGTCCGCGCAGTATTCGAGGACGGCGCGGGCTATGGCCATGCCGTCGTAGGTGGAGGTGCCGCGGCCTATCTCGTCCAGGAGGATGAGGCTGCGGCTCGTGGCGTGGCGCAGGATGCCGGCGACCTCGCTCATCTCGACCATGAAGGTGCTCTGCCCGGCCGAGAGGTCGTCCGAGGCGCCGATGCGGGTGAAGACCCTGTCCACGATGCCTATCGTCGCGCTGCGCGCCGGGACGAAGGAGCCCATCTGCGCCATGAGCACGATGAGGGCGGTCTGGCGCATGTAGGTGCTCTTGCCGGCCATGTTGGGGCCGGTGATGATGAGGACGCGCTCGTCCGCGCGGTCGAGCCTGGCGTCGTTCGGGACGAAGAGGGTGTCCTTCTGCGTCTGCTCGACGACGGGGTGCCGCCCGTCGCGGATGTCGATGGCCCCGGAGAGGTCCATCTCGGGGCGGCAGTAATTGCGGCGCACGGCAGCCTCCGCGAGGGAGCAGAGCGTGTCCACGAGGGCGAGCTTCTCGGCCGTGTCCTGGATGCGGGCCGCCCTCTCGCCCACGGACTGGCGCAGGTCGCAGAAGTAGGCGTATTCGAGGCGGCATATCTGCTCGCTGGCGGTGGTTATCTCGGTTTCGAGCTCCTTGAGCTGGGTGGTGACGAAGCGCTCGCTGGAGACGAGGGTCTGCTTGCGGATGAAGTCCTCGGGCAGGGAGGCCGCGGCGGCGCGCGGCACGTCGAAGTAGTAGCCGAAGACGCGGTTGTAGCCTATTTTGAGGCGCTTTATGCCCGTGCGCTCACGCTCGGCGGCCTCCAGCTTGGCGAGGTATTCGGAGCCCCTGTCGCGTATCTCGCGCAGGTGGTCCACCTTCGGCGCGTAGCCCTCGCGCAGGAGGTTGCCCTCGGTGAGGGAGATGTTGGGCTTGTCGAGCAGGGCGTTTTTTATGTCGCTGCACACGTCCGCGAGGCTGTCCATGCCGGCGGCGCGGCGCAGCAGGGCGGAGCTGAAGCCGTCGAGCAGCCCGAGGATATCCGGCACGCGCTCGCAGGCGCGCATGAGTACGTTGAGGTCCCTGGCCCCGGCGGTGGAGTTCGAGACGCGGGCGAGGATGCGCTGCATGTCGCCCATGCCGCTCATGGCGCGGATGAGCTCCGCGCGGCGGAGGTTGTCGGAGAAGAGCTCCTGCACGGCGGCGTGGCGGCGGACGATCTCGGGCAGGGAGAGCAGGGGCCGCTCCACCCAGGAGCGGAGCATCCGCCCGCCCATGGGGGTCTTGGTGAAGTCCAGCATGCCCAGCAGGCTGCCGTTCTTGTCGCCGTAGCGCATGGTCTCGGTGAGCTCAAGGCTCCGGCGGGTGACGTAGTCGAGCTCCATGCAGCTGCTGCCCTCGATGACGTCGAGGCGGCTGATGTGCTTCATGTCGCAGCGCTGGGCATCGGAGATGTAGGCGAGCAGCGCGCCCGCGGCGCGCACGGCGCCCTCGCAGCCGTCGAGGCCGAGCTCCCGCACGTCGGCGCAGCCGAAGCGGCGCAGCAGCAGCGCCTCGGCCGCGCCGGGCTCGAAAAGCCCGTCCTCGCGCTGGCTCATGCAGGAGAGCTTGGAGGCGAGGAAGTCCGTCACCCGCCGGCTCTCCTGCGCGCCGGCGGAGAGTATGGCCTCGTTGGGCGCAAAGCTGCCCAGCTCGTTTATGATGTGCTCCTCGGCGGCCTCGGGGAAGTCCGCGGCGCAGAATTCGCCCGTCGAGACCTCGCAGAAGGCCGCGCCCCCGCGCCCGCCCTCCAGCCAGAGGGCGCAGATGTAGTTGGGCCGCTCGAAGTCGAGCATGCCCTCGTCCGTCAGCGTGCCGGGGGTGATGACGCGGATGACGTCCCGCTTCACGAGGCCCTTCGTGAGCGCGGGGTCCTCCAGCTGGTCGCAGACGGCAACCTTGTGGCCCCGGTCGATGAGCCTTTTTATATAGCTGTTGGCGGCGTGGTAAGGCACGCCGCACATGGGCACCTGTTCCTCGGGGGGCTTGTTCCTGTCCCGGGTGGTGAGGGTGAGCTCCAGCTCGTCGGAGGCGGTCTGCGCGTCCTCGTCGAACATCTCGTAGAAGTCGCCCAGGCGGAAGAGGAGCATGCAGTCGGGGTAGCGGCTCTTTATCTCCTCATACTGCCGGCGCATCGGGGTCTTTTCTTTTTCCTTCCCGGCCATGCCGCGCCCCCTCTCAGAGCGCCGGGACGCCGTAGAGCGCCCAGGTGTTCCAGTCCGTTATCTCGGCCTCGATGAAACGGCCGACGAGCTCCGGCTCCCCCTTCAGGTGGACGAGCCTGCCGCCGTTCGTGCGGGCGGAGAGGTTATATTCGCCCCGGCCCGTCTCGCCGTCCACGAGGACGCGGAGCCTGCGGCCCGCGTACTCCGCGTGCTTCTCTGCGGAGATGCGGTTCGCGGTCTCGACGAGCGTGTCGAACCAGCGCTGCTTTTCCTCGCGCGGCACGGGGTCGGGCATCGCCGCCGCGGGCGTGCCCTCGCGCGGGGAGAAGATGAAGGTGAACATCGCGTCGTAGCGCACGCGCTCCACCAGCGAGAGCGTCTCGGCAAAGTCCTCCGCCGTCTCGCCGGGGAAGCCGACGATGATGTCCGTCGTCAGGACGAGCTCGGGCATGTAAGAGCGCGCCTTGTCCACGAGCGCGAGGTATTTCTCCCTGTCGTAGTGGCGGTTCATGGCTCGGAGCACCCGGCTGCTGCCGGACTGGACGGGCAGGTGGATGTGCTTTGCGCACTTTTCGCACTCGGCCATCGTGCGGAAGAGCTTTTCCGTCGCGTCGCGCGGGTGGCTGGTCATGAAGCGGATGAGGAAGTCGCCGGGGATGGCGTTTATCTCTCGTATGAGATCCGCGAAGTCGCGGCCCTCGTCGAGGTCCTTGCCGTAGCTGTTGACGTTCTGGCCGAGGAGGGTGATGTCCTTATACCCGGCCTCGACGAGGCTGCGCGCCTCTGCCACGACGTCGTCAAAGCGCCGGGAGCGCTCCCGGCCCCGGACGTAGGGGACGATGCAGTAGGTGCAGAAGTTGTTGCAGCCGTACATGACGGAGAGCCAGGCCTTGACGCTGCCCTGCCTGTGCACGGGCAGGCCCTCCGCGACGACGCCCTCGCAGGGCGAGACCTCAAAGACCCGGCCGCGCCGCCTCGCCGCGCGCTCGTAGAGCTCGGGGAAGCGCCAGAGCTCGTGCGGGCCGAAGCAGAGGTCCACTACGCGGAAGGAGTTTTTTATCTTCTCGGCCATGTGCGGCTGCTGGACCATGCAGCCGCAGACCGCGACGATGAGCCGCGGGTTGCGCGCCTTGGCGTGGACGAGCGCGCCGACGTTGCCCAGGACGCGCATCTCCGCGTGCCCGCGCACGGCGCAGGTGTTCACGACGATGAGCTCGGCCTCGTTCTCGTCCTCGGTGAAGCCGAAGCCCATGAGCTCTATATAGCCGCGCAGGGCCTCGCTGTCGGCCTCGTTCTGCTGGCAGCCGTAGGTGTCCACAAAGGCCAGGGGCCGCGCGCCGCCCAGGCCCTCGCGTATTTTTGCGCATATCTCCCTCTGCCGCTCCAGCTCTGCGGCGGGGACCTCAACTCTCTTGTAAGCCATATTTCCTCCGAGACGGTTTCAATAGTAAGAATATATTTTATCATTTGACAGTGGAAAGTTCAACGCCTTTACTATATAATGATGCCAAAAAGGAACCTGCGGAAGGAAGGTGCCGGGCTTGCCGAAGATAAACATACTCTCCCCCTTCGTGGCGGACCTCATCGCCGCTGGCGAGGTCGTGGAGCGGCCCGCCTCGGTGGTGAAGGAGCTTTTGGAGAACGCCGTGGACGCGGGCGCGCGGAACGTGACGCTGGAGCTGCGCGGCGGCGGGCGTGAATACATCCGCGTGACGGACGACGGCTGCGGCATGTCGCCGGAAGACGCGGGCATCGCCTTCCTGCGCCACGCGACGAGCAAGCTCTCGGACGCGCGCGGGCTGGAGGCCATAGGCACGCTGGGTTTCCGCGGCGAGGCGCTGGCGGCCATCAGCAGCGTCTCGCACATAGAGCTCTCAAGCTGCGAGCGCGGCGCGGGGCTCGGCGTGCGCATGAAGCTGGACGCGGGCGAAATTTCGGACATGTACGAGACGGGCTGCCCGGAGGGCACGACGATGATAGTCCGGGGCCTCTTCTACAACACGCCCGCGCGGCTGAAGTTCATGAAGACGGACAGGGCCGAGGGCGCGGCCTGCGTGCAGGCGGCCCTGCGCTGCGCCCTGGGCCGTCCAGACGTCAGCTTCCGCTGCATTAGGGACGGGCGCGAGGAGTTCTTCACCCCCGGCGACGGGCGGCGCGACAGCGCGGTCTACGCCCTGCTGGGCCGGGAGCTCGCCGCCGCGATGCTGGAGGTGGAGCTGGAGGACGGGCCTTTCCGGGTGCGCGGCTTCGTGTCGGAGCCCGCGCTCGCGCGGGGAAACCGCTCGGCGCAGTATTTCTTCTGCAACGGCCGGCCCATACGCTCCCAGCTGCTGCAGGCGGCGCTGGAGCAGGCCTACCGCGGCACCATGCTCACGGGCCGCTTCCCGGCCTGCGTGCTGTATATAGAGCTCGCCCCCGCGGCGGTGGACGTGAACGTCCACCCCGCCAAGACCGAGGTGCGCTTCTCGGACGAGCGGCGGGCCTATGACGCCGTGTACTACGCCGTGCGCGGCGCGCTGGAGGCCCCGCAGCCTCCCGCGGCCCAGGCCTGGGAGGAGCCGGAGCCCGTCCGGACGCCGGAGCGCCCGGCCCCCCGGGGCGAGGTAAGCCCCATGCCCGCCCGGCCCGAGCCGAGCGTGGAGCGTCCCGTCGGCGACAGGGGCGTGGACTACCGGCGCATAAAGCCGCCCGAGCCGCCCATCCTGACCTTCCGCGCCGAGCCCGCGCCGGGGGAGCCCTCCGCGCGCCCCGACCCCGGGAGCTTTTCCGAACCCGCCCCCGTCAGCCCCGCCCCGCAGGCTCGCGGCTCCTCCGAGCCGCCCGCCGCCCGGGCGGCCGCGGAGCCCTCAGAGCAGGCCCAGACAAGCCTGCCCGTCCCGGCGGAGCCGATTTTCGGGGCGGAGCCGGAGCCGCCGCGCGTCATAGGCGAGGCGCTGGAGCTCTACGTCCTGGTGCAGCAGGGGGACGCGCTGATAATCATAGACAAGCACGCCGCGCACGAGCGGATGATATACGACCGGCTGCGCCTGCGCGAGGCGGAGGTGATGAGCCAGGTGCTGCTGGAGCCCGCGCCCTACCGCCCGGACCGCGCCGCCGCAGGGGCGCTGGAGGAGGAGCTGGAGCTCATAAACGAGCTGGGCTTCGGCCTGGAGCCCTTCGGCGAGGGGACCTTCATGCTGCGCGCCGTGCCGGAGGGCCTGGACGCGCCCGAGGCGCTGGCGGCTCTGGACGAGCTTGCGTCCTCGCTGCTTTCGAGCCGCCGCCCGGACAAGGCCGCGGCGCGGGACGAGCTGCTGAAGACCGTGGCCTGCAAGGCGGCGATAAAGGCGGGCCGCAGCAGCGCGCGCGAGGAGCTCCAGCGCCTGGCGGAGGCCGTCTGCTCCGGCCGCGTCCGCTACTGCCCCCACGGCCGCCCCGTCTCCTGGCCCCTGACCCGCCGCGAGCTGGACAAGCAGTTCCGCCGCATCCTGTAAGACGCCGCGCGCACGCCAAACGCCCCCTGACGGCACGGGGTTCCACCCCCGCCCGGACGCCGGTAGACCGCCGGCCCCACGTCGCCGCAGCCGCCCTGTAGGGGACGGCGTCCCCGACGTCCCGCTGTCATGGCCACCGCCGGCCTTACCGAGTTCCGCCAGCCCCGACCGGGCGCAGGATGATCTCGCGGCATATTATGCGGCGCACGGCCCGTTTCCCACCCGCCGTAGGGGTCGGCGTCCTCGACGACCCTTTCCTTAGTTCACCTCCAGCCCCGCGGCGGCGCAGGGGCTGCGGGCGGCGGGGGCCGCCCGCAAAGGGGGAACCCCCGGCGAGGGTTCCCCCTTTGACCCCCTCCTGC
>OJRQ01000842.1_pt1 | contig 10576 bp, 7 predicted proteins | sample 1599271 | NCBI WGS metagenome assembly OJRQ01 (sample SAMN03922533, study PRJEB24848) | human gut metagenome | isolation source: stool sample | host: Homo sapiens | place: Germany | collected 2010-05 | reverse complement strand
GTGTATAAGAGACAGGGCACATACTCCTAAACGAAGCAGCTGTAAAGGAATTGAAGATCGACAACCCGATTGGCAAAACACTTAGCCGCAAAGATCAGAAAGGATTTATCATCGACGGCATTTTCAAAGACTTTTATATCGCACCTCCTACCGTTCCGGTAAAGCCGGTTATGCTCGAGTTCAGTCCGGGAAAAAAGAATATACAGAATGATTATTCAACGACTGCCATATTCCGGCATCAGTCGGGAAGCCGCGAACTGTGCAAACAACAGGTTGAACAGTTGGCAAAGAAAATGCAGCCGAACGCCGTCGACATATATGTTACTTTTATGGAAGAAGAGTATGAAAAGTTTCTGAAATCGGAAAAGGCACTACTCAAGATGCTTGACTTCGTGACTATAGTCTGTATTTTGATCTCATTGTTCGGCGTATTCTCTCAAGTAACTCTGGACTGCGAACAGAAGAAGAAAGAAATCGCTGTCCGTAAAGTAAACGGGGCAGAGGCCTCCGATATCATGAGAATGTTTTTTGCCGGTAATCTCCGCCTGCTATGCATCGCTTCGGTCATAGCATTTCCGGCCAGTTACCTGATCATGAAATCATGGATTGAAAACTATGTGTTGCAAGCAGCAATCAGTTGGTGGCTTTATCCGGTCATCTGGGGTGTACTGGTCCTGCTGCTGACTCTTTGTACCGGTTGGCGCATACAGAAGGCAGCGAACCAGAACCCGGCAGAAGTGATCAAGTCGGAATAAGAATGTCTTTGAACAATATTTTATAACAAACAATCAGATTATGTTATCACACTATGTCAAAGTTTCTTTTCGGGAACTACTGAAATACCGAACTCAATCAATTGTCAGCATCATTGGTCTGGCCGTAGGATTTACTACCTTCATTTTAGGAGGTTACTGGCTATGGTGGGAGACACATTTCGATAATTTCCATCCGGAAGCAGACCGACTTTACTGCCTGACGACAGAGGGACTTGTCAAGCGTGCCAACGGAACACAATCAGATTTAGACCAGTTACATATTAACGACCGGGAAGAATTATTCAAGCTGCTCCCCGAAATCGAAGCCTCTTGTTCATTCAACCACCTCAGCTTTACATTGAAACAGGACAACGAAGCAATCAACCTGCATGGAATGGAAAGCGAACAGTCCTTCTTCGACCTTTTCCGGACAGATTTTATCGAAGGGACTCACCAAGGGGTCATTCCCGACGGCAGTTCTGTCATTTTAACGGAACGGACAGCCCACAAATTGTTCGGGACAACAAACTGTATCGGCAAGGAAGTCGTATTGGATAATAATCTTCGTCCCTCTGTAGTCGGTATTATCCGTAACTATCCGGATAATACTGATCTGCTGTTCGACTTTCTGTTGATCAGAACCCCTCAACCCAATCATGTCAAACGCATGACGACCTACGTGCGGCTCCAAAAGAATGCGAACGTGGCAAATGTACGGAACAAACTGGCGCACTATAAAAGCCATGCCGAAAACAAATGGGATCGCGAACAGGTAAAAAACTGGAAAATAAACCTGCTGACAGCCTCCGAAGTGCATCTTCGGTGCCACCCTGAATTGACAGACCGCATCCGTAACATTCATATCCTGGCTTTGGCCGGGACAATGGCTTTCCTTAGCGCTCTGATCAACCTACTTGTCCTTTTTATCGGTCAACAGCAACGGAAACAACAAAAAAACCGGACTTATCTTTGTATAGGAGCCTCAACCACAAGTATGATTACAAAAAGTTTCATCGAACTGGCACTTCCTTTGATCATCGCCTTCCTGATTTCTTTCTGTCTGATCGAGAGCATCTATCCTTACTATGAAAGCTATACGACCTGGCACCGGTATGGTATCTATGAGAACGTCAGTCGCCACCTTTCACGAACTTCACTTTTAGGCAATACGCTGTCGCTCGCCGGAATCTGTATCCTGGCATTCCTTTTTATCTGTTATTATCCGATACGAAATCTTTTGGAGCATAAAATACAGAAGCCTGCTCTTTTCAAACAGGGCCTGATCATCGTTCAGATATTTATCGGTTCACTGTTCTTTATCACCTCCATCGGATTGTTCCGACAGTTGCATTTTATCCTTTCAAAAGATAAAGGGATCGATTATGAACGGGTCATACAGGTAGATTTAGGATATGACACCTCCTTTCAGACGGATTTAAGTGTTTTGAAACCGGAAATGGCCAACCATCCGTATGTAGAAGAAGTCACATACACCTGCGGGAACGCTCCGATCTTTACGGAACAAGGGGATTGGTACGGTTCCTTTTACTCGTATTTCTGTTTCGATCCGAATGAAGCCGAACCCAATAGTTACAGCCCGGTAATCGTTGCCGACAAGGACTTCTTTTCGTTCTTCAAACTGCAACTGAAAGCAGGTAGCTGGCCGACGGACGCAACCCCATATAGCTATATGGTAAATGAAACTTGCCTGCAAACATTAGGCTACACGGATCTGCTTGAACGGCCTATATACATAAAAGGGCAAGCAAGCCAAGCCCGAGTTTGCGGTGTCATCAAAGACTATCTCTACGCTCCGATGCAATATCCTATATTACCGCTGTTCTTCACCACATACGAAAATCCGATGGTAAAAGACTTCGAGCGTCCTTACCTTATTTATGTCCGCTATGCAAAAGGACATAAAAAAGAAGTGCTGGAACATCTTCACGAGATAACATCACATATTCAGAATGACAATGTCAACCGGAGTAAAATGTTTACGGAGCTGTCCGATCTAATAGATCGGTTCAACCGGCCGGAAAAAGTGATCTTTACCATCTTCAGCATCCTTTCGCTGGTTTGCATCCTTATCTCCACATTCGGCATTTACTCTCTGGTGAGCCTCGCCACCGAACAGCGGCGGAAAGAGATTGCCATCCGCAAAGTAAACGGAGCTACCTTTTATCACATTCTTCAACTGTTCTTCCGAGAGTATTTCATATTAGTGACATTAGGCAATGTTTTTGCTCTTCCAGTCGGCTACTTGGTTATAAAACGTTGGCTCGAGACATACGCCAACCATACCACATTGCCGGCAGGATTGTTCCTGTTGGTTTTCCTTATCACCTGTGGGATCGTGCTGCTCTCTATATTCCGTCAGGTCAAAAGGGCAGCCGCCACCAATCCGGCAGAGGTAATCAAAACGGAATAATAAAAACAAAAACATAATAACGACAAAAACATCACATCATGTTCAAACACTACTTGAAAATGGCTATCCGCCAAATTCTTAAAAACAAGATCCAGTATTTGCTTTCCATCATCGGAATCGCAGTCGGACTTCTTTGTTTCAGTATAACCTCTTATTATATCAGAAGATTCAACAACCAGTTTATTGCTTGGGCAAACAGCGATCGGATGGCGAATATATATGCCAAATCGGCCCAATACGGTTATGAGGACCCTTATATTCCAGGAGAGGTGGTGCAAGAACTGATGGGGAATCCGATCACCGGAATTGGGCAAATCGCTTATTCATACGGATACGGCCAAGCCAATATTTCCATATCCAAAGAGAACCAGAAAGAAATCCCGTACCAGTGCAGCATCCAGAATGTCACAAAAGATTTTCCGACCATATTCAGCATTCAAACGTTGGAAGGCCAGACACCGACACTCAAACCGGGAGAAGTATTCATCAGCGAATCATCCGCGAAAAAAATATTCGGAGCAGAAAACCCTATCGGAAAAACACTCTATTTCAGTCGTGCAGACAGCGACACGTCTGCCATCCACTATTCCACAATCAGCGCCGTTATCAGGGATTTTCCGGATGGGACACGGGAAAAGAGTGACTTTTATTTCCTGGAAACAGCCGGCATCCAACCAAAACGTAAATACCGAGATCTGGTGGTCCTGCTGGATAAAGGTGTTTCAAGCAAAGAAATAAACCAAAGGTTACGCCAACAAATACCGGCTTTTGGAAAAAACAACGATCACTATCTGACAGCACGCACTTTCAAGGAAGAGATGTACAAACCGGATAATCTCAGTGCGACATTCTTCATCCCGTTGATCGGCCTCCTGATATTGATTGCCGCGATGATAAACTTCCTGAAGTTCTGCATTCAGTCGTTCTATAACCGGACACGAGAACTCAGTTTACGGAAATGCTTAGGTTCAGACGCAAAAGGATTGTTCAGATTACTCTTCAGCGAGATTGCGGTTCTTTTCATCCTGTCGGCATTGGCAAGTCTCGTCCTGACCGAATGGATAGTGCCTGTTTATTATCAGTATATGGCCTCGAAAGAAACGATCAACGAGAATCTGTTTATCCATACGCCTACCTTGATCCAGCAGGAAATGGAGTATCTCTGTTTCTTGTTTGTTCTCTGCGCCTTGATTGTGTCATTGGTCATCTTCCGCATCAAACATATCACATTGACAGAAGGAATAAAAGGCGTGAAACGACAGAAACATAGTATAAGGAACTTCATGTTAGGAGTCCAACTGTTCATCTGTTTCCTCTTTATTGCCGGAGCTATCGGACTAAGAAATATTTACCACCTCGCAGAAGAAAAAAGGAACAACACGCTGACGGAAGAAGAATGTACCCGTATCTGGAAGATAGAACTTTGGGAACCGCAAGTACAAGGACACGAAGAAGAGATCGTCTCCCGTATCCGTACGCTTGCTGGGGTTGAAGACGTGCTTTTAGAGACTCCCGGCAAATATCTGGATTATAAGAACAAACAGGGAGAGACACTGCACGGGATACATTTCCTCACCAGTAAAAACTACCCGTCTTTCATGAAACTGCCGATAGAGGGAAGAATGCCACAGGCGGCTAACGAAATAGTGGTTTCACGGTCGCTTATCTGGGAATTGGAGAAAGACGGGGAAAAGAATCCGACATCCGTACAATTGGGAGACCAGACTTTCCAGATTACCGGCATATATGAGCAACTACCGTTCGAACCGGTATATACCCAAGATCAAATGGCTAAAGCCAATCAATCTCAATATCACCGTTTCTCCTTCATCTCCGTTCCTAAGGAACCGAACTATAGGGTCGCTTACATCAAATGCATAGCCGGACAGGAACAGAACGTACGGAAAGAAATACTCAAAATCGTACATAACTGGTTGCCGGCATCCATTCCTTTCCTGCTGACCACCAAACAAGAGGAGCGATTCCGGCTCAATGGAGGGGAGATGCTGATAAGCGACCTGTTCAGCCTATTGTCCGTTATCAGCATAGTCATTACAGTCCTGGGTATCTATTCCGCCATTACACTCGACACGGTCAGCCGGCAAAAAGAAGTCGCCATACGGAAAATCAACGGAGCCGGCCCTAAGGTCATTGCACTATTGTTCGGTAAACTATATATCCGTTTACTTGCCATTTCAGCCATCCCTGCGCTGGCAATCGTCTATATGCTCCTGCGAATATTGACGCAAGAAAAGATAACGATTGATCCCGGCTGGTTAAACAATCCATTGATGTGGCTGGCAATCCTCCTTCTGACCACCACTATCGTATTCGTAACCGTCGCCTATCGTATCTGGCTGATTTCACGGTTGAACCCGGCAGAGGTAATCAAAACGGAATAAAGGAGGATGTGTTCCCACATTAAGCGCGGGAACACAGCACTAAAAACAATTAATATTTTGGATGATAAGACAAATTACATGAATTAGGGCTTATCATAAGCCAACATGTTTTACTTTTGTCCTCAAAACATTAATATTTATTTTATGAATACAAAAACATTAATCGCATTGCTCATGGCAGGAGCAGGCCTTGCCTCCTGTTCACAGCCGATTCCCTCCTACACGGTAATGGGAAATATCCCCGATTCTACCTTTAATGGGAAAACAGTCTATATCTTCGACCGGGATAAGGGGCAAAACATTGACAGCGCAGTGATTGAAAACGGAGCGTTTACGTTCACCGGTCAGATTGACACCGCTGTTTTATGCCTAACCCAAGTCGGAAGGAAATACTATACCACCTTCATGCTCGAAAACGGTACCATCCAACTGAACATGGAAACTCCGAACAGCGCGTCCGGCACTCCCTTGAATGAGACCTTCAGCAGCTATATCCAAGAAGAAAAAAGAATCAGTGAACTCTTCCAGAACAAAATGAAAGAGATCCGGGAGCAGGAACAAGATAAAAGTAAAGTCCAAGAATTGACAAAGACCTATTACGACAATGAGTATAAGCCGGCCTATATGGCTATGCTGAAGGACTTCATCGATAAAAACCAAGATAATTACATCGGTGCTTTTGCCCTTCAAAACCTATCGAACTTTATGAACCCGGAAGAAATGGAATCTATCATTGCCCAATCCAGCGCCTTTATCCAAAGTAGGAACATCATCCGGAAACTGAGCCAACGGATTACCAACCTGAAAAAGACGGCCGTCGGACAACCTTTCACCGACTTTACAGTGGAAACCGAAGATGGCAAAAAGGTTTCCCTCTCCGACTATGTAGGAAAAGGGAATTATGTATTGGTTGACTTCTGGGCAAGCTGGTGCGGCCCCTGTCGTGCAGAGACCCCGATACTGGCAGAAGTGTATAACCAATACAAGGATAAAGGATTCCAAGTACTTGGTGTAGCCACATGGGACCAGCCGAAAGATACAAAGAAAGCCATCGAAGATTTGAAGATTACTTGGCCACAGATTCTCAATGCCCAGAACACGCCTTCTGAACTGTACGGCTTCAACGGAATTCCGCATATCATCTTGTTTGGCCCTGACGGGACAATCGTAGCTCGCGACCTGAGAGGCGATGCGTTGAAAGCAAAAGTAAAAGAGATGATGCAATAATATAACATGCACAAACAACTGCTTATAGTGATGTTGATTTGTCTGAAAGGTGCCGATTATATATCTGCACAGCAGTGGACAAAAAAGGATTCAGTCTGGCTCCAGAACGTCTTGTCCGGTAAAGAAAAGCTGGAACTGAATCCAGAGACGATGAAAGCGATTCAATCAGGTTCTTTTATAAACTTGGATGAACCGGCTTCCGACATGAAAATGTCACCGGTAACCCCGTTACCCATCCTCAAAGATTTCACCGAATACATACAAACAGATTCAACCTATCGTAAAATAGCATTAAAGGACCTGCCTCCTGGTGTTTTCTGGTTATATGCTCCTCCTCCCGGTAAATTTTTACCGGTCTATAAAAATATGCTCGAAGCATGGAAAAACGATCCTATGAATCGTTCTCATAACACAGGCTTCGTCACTTTCGACTTCGCAGAAATGACCAGCAGGAAGAAGAAACTCGCAACTGGTCATCCGGAATTTGCCAGGCAGGATACGCTTTTGTCACGCAAGGATTCGTTGCAGTTAAAAGACACGACACACGTAACCTCCTTTGCTCCGATGAACTAAACAGCCCATAGAATAAATTTTCAAAAAAAGTCGTATCATTTTGCAACAATCCAGTGTCATATAACGTCTTATAGTTATACAAGAAATATTAATCGGAAACAGGTTATGACAAAAATACAACTATTAGCTACACTGTTGGCACTTTTCATCTTTGCCATGCTGGGAGCATGCAGTAATGAAGATTATCCGGAACCGGATGTTTTCAAGGTAACACCAGACCTCCGCACCCGTATCAATACTGGGATAAAAATGGCTTCCCGCACAGAAAAGAGGCTTTTCAACGAGACATTCAACTCTTTTCTTCACAAATGCGATGAAATGGGATCAGAAAATACTCCCTATCAATATATGGAAACGGAAGAGTATGCAGATCTGAAAAAGCTAATACTGTCATCCTCTCCCGCTACCTGCTATTTGTTAATGGACCGCTACCTAAAACGAAATCCCCCTTTCTTCTCTTTCATTCTGAACGATCTGATCGAAACAGCCTACCCCAATACAGCGGATAAGATTGCTAACCGGATGAAGTCGTTGACTACCGTACAGGAAACAATGGAGCTATTCCCTCAGGTTTGCTTGGAAATCTGGCTGGATGAAATTGAGAGCCGTTAGGTTACTCCCACTCCGGCGGTTCCTGCCCCAGCAAATTCTTGACGAAGAAATCGTGCATTTTGTGCATTTCAAACGGACCGCCGAGGCTGTGCGTCTTGCCTGGTAGATAAAGCTGTTCGAAATTCTTGTTTGCTTTCATCAAGGCACTAACAACCTGCAAGGTGGAAGCCGGATCGACGTTGTCATCCAGTTCACCGTTGATCAGGAGCAACTTGCCTTTCAGACGGTAAGCATTGTCGACATTGGAGGAGGTGCTATAAGAGGCGTCGATCGGATAGCCCATCCACTGTTCGTTCCACCAGATTTTATCCATCCGGTTGTCATGGCAACCGCAAAGGGCGACTGCAACCTTATAAAAATCGTTATGGAACAGCAAAGCAGCCATCGCATTCTGACCTCCGGCCGACCAGCCATAGATGCCGACACGATTCAAATCCATATACTTGTATTTCGCACCTGCCGCTTTCATCCAAGCGATACGATCCGGGAAACCGGCATCTTTTAGGTTCTTCCAACATACATCATGGAAAGCTTTCGAGCGGTTGGACGTCCCCATACCGTCGATCGAAACGACGATAAAGCCGAGTTCTACCAATTTGGAGACCAGATGATGGGCCGGTTTGAAGTCCTTATCCACATGCGAATCGTGCGGACCGGCATAAATAAACTCTACGACCGGATAAGATTTGGAAGCATCAAAGTGCATTGGGCGATAAATGTTCCCCCAAATATCCGTCTGCCCGTCCCGGCCTTTCGCGCAGAACACTTCCGGCATTTGCCAGCTTTCCGCCTGCAACGCACTCACATCGCACCTCTGTAATCCGGCCACCACAGACGCATCCGAAGTCCGCTTCAACTGACTGACAGGCGGCAGGTCGGGGCGAGAATAGACATCGGTAAAATAAGAACGGTCGGCAGAGAAAGTCACACGGTGGTTCCCGTTCTCAGGAGTCATATCGGTAAAGCCTGTTCCATCCAAGTTAATCCGGCAGTAATGCAGGTTATAAGGATCTTCGCCTTTATTAAAGCCCGAAGCGGTGAAATAGACAACCCGGTTCGTCTCATCCACATAATCGACCTGGCGAACCACCCATTCGCCCTTCGTCACTTGTTGCTTCACCTGTCCGTTCGTTCCGTCTATGAGATAAAGATGACGCCATCCGTCCCGTTCGGAAATCCAAAGCAATTCTTTTCCGTCATCCAGATCATACCGATAGTTGTTATAATAATAGATGAAAGTCTTCGTCTGCTCATCCACCAAATGACGGATAGAACCGTCGGCAGCACTCACTTCGCCAATGACATAACGCTGATGCCCGCGCTGGTTGAACTCGAACGTGAACGCGCGGCTGTCTTCGCGCCAACCGGTCAGGTTCAGATAGAACTGATTTTCATAAGGAGTGACATTCAACGCCATTTGCTTGCGCGCCTCCACATCGAAGAGCACCGGCAGGTAAACAGGCAATACATCCCCCGGCTTCGCATAGTTGCGCCATTGCAGGATCGGCTGCTTCTGGCTGGACGGGCTGGATTCGATCAGCGGAATGCGGCGTTCCTGCACGTCGCGCACTTTCACGGTTGCCAGCTTCCGGGAGTCGGGCGACCAGATGATCGACCAACCGTCATAACGCAGGTTCGCCGTGCCATCCATCGTCAAGGCAATCTCTTCCTTCGGTTTATCTTTCTCCTTCTCATCCCGGACGGGTGAGAGATAGAGATTATTATCTTTCACATACGCTTCCCACTTCTTATCGGGCGATACAACAGGAACCGGAGCCTCTTCGCGACGACGCCAGCGATCCGGCCTCTTCTCTTCCTCTTTCAGCAGGGATTCGGCCAGTTTCTTTTGCTTTTTGGAGAAGAATGCCGCCAATCCTTTCTTATCCGCAGCACGCTGTTTCTTTCCACTCTCCGCATTGACGAGATAGTAGAAATCTCCTTCCTTCTCATGATTCTTATACCAGAAATAGTGTGAACTGTCTATCCATTCGGGATGGATAGCAGGAGAATAAACCCGGTCGGAGCATTTCAGGATCGTGTCGGCACGCTCATAATCGGCACGCGTCACTTGCGCTGCGGTACTTCCGGCTCCGAATGCCATAGTTAGCAGACACAAAAGAGAACATAAAAACATTGGTTTCATAATAATCTATGATTTAATTTTTAATTTTCAATTTTCAATTTCCCAACCACCAGTCGATCATCTTCCTCGCCAAGCTCAGCTTGTGCGGTATTTCCGGCAGGTTGTCCTTCGAGAAGAACGAGCCGGAACTCAGCTCTTCGTCCTGCAATTTGATCTCCCCGCTGACATAATCGGCTATAAAACCGATCATCAGGTTGCTCGGATACGGCCACGGCTGGTTGCCAAAATAAGTGATATTCCTGATCGTCAATCCTGTTTCCTCCCACACTTCACGTTCCACGCATTGTTCCAACGTCTCCCCCGTTTCCAGGAAGCCGGCCACAAGCCCATAAAACGTTCCCCGGAAGTTACGCGCATGCACCAACAGGATTTCCTCACCTTTCCGGATCAAGACCAGTACGGCAGGCGATACCGACGGGAACATCTCATTGCC
>OJRQ01000814.1_pt1 | contig 11059 bp, 8 predicted proteins | sample 1599271 | NCBI WGS metagenome assembly OJRQ01 (sample SAMN03922533, study PRJEB24848) | human gut metagenome | isolation source: stool sample | host: Homo sapiens | place: Germany | collected 2010-05 | reverse complement strand
ATCCGCCGTCTTCGGCATTCCGTTCGCTACCCATTTTATCTTGTCCATCTTCAATGCCCTCCGTATCAGTCGTACATAAGCCAGGGGAAGCGCGCCGCGACGGCCTCGATGACCTCGGCGACCTCGCCCGGGACCTTGGTCTCAGCCGCGCCGAGCTCGTACTCGTAGCTCTCGCCGGCGAGGCGGACGGCAAACTTCGTCTTTTCTGCGTTCACGGGGGCGAAGCCGCTGTTCTGGCTGCCCTCCATCTCTGCGGCGTTGCAGAAGAGGGTCAGCTTCTCAAGGTAGGGGGCGTGCTTCTCGGGGCAGAAGCTGGCGCAGTTGCCGCACTCGTTGCACATGCCGTCGATGTGGAGCATCTGCGTGCGGCCCTCGACGGGGATGACCACGTTGGCCCTGTTCGGGCAGAGGGTGGCGCAGCTGCCGCAGACGGTCTTGCAGAGGGGGGCGTAGCCGTCAAACTCGGCGCGGGACTTGCGCTTGCGGCCGGTGCGCACGGCCCCGGCGGGGCCGCAGAGGGTCTTCGACAGGCGCTCCAGCGTCTCGGCGTCCGGCTTGGGCGGGGGAGTGATGGCCGCCTTTTCAAGGGCGAGCGCCATGGAGTTGAGCCTGTGGTAGCCGCCCGGCTTGAGGATATCGGTGCAGACCGTGATGGGCATGAGCCCGCCGGCGTAGAGCTCGGCGACGTTCTGCGCGTTCGCGCCGCCGCAGTAGCTGATGGCCAGCTCGCCGTCGAATTCCTTCGTCAGCGCCGTCGCCACGCCGAGGCTGAGGGGCAGGAGGGTGCGGCCGCTCATGTACATGGCCTCGTCGGGCAGCTCGCCGCGCAGGACCTGGACGGGGAAGGTGTTCGTCAGCTTCACGCCGAAGGCGAGGCCCAGGGCCGCGGCCTTCTCGCGCAGCCTGCCGAGCATCGGAACGGCGTCCGCATACTGGAGGTCGGACTCAAACTGCTCGCGCCCGAAGCTGATGTCGGTGAAGCCCAGGTCGTCAAGCGCCTTGCGGGCGTACTCGTAGCCGAGCAGGGTGGGGTTGCACTTGAGGTAGAGGTTCAGGCCCTTGACCTCCATGAGGTAGCTGGCGATGCCCTCGATCTCGCCCGCGGGACAGCCGTGCATGGTGGAAAGGGTGATGCTGTTGCAGACGTTGGCGGAGATGGCGTCCACATCGGCCGCGGTCATGTACTTGCAGCGGGGCAGGGCCTCGATGAGGGCCTCGCGGCAGTCCTTCCAAATCTCAGTGCCGGAAGCGTCCTTCAGGCCCTCGATGAAGCGGTCTATCTTCTCGCTCTTGATGCCGGCGAGGTCGTAGCCGACGCTCATGTTGAAGACGAAGCCGTCCTGCCTGCCTAGGGAGAGCTCCTTGGCCAGCAGATGCAGGAGGAACCAGGCCTTTATGTACTCCTCAAAGGCCTGCTGCACGGTGAGCTCGGTGCTCCACTCGCAGTTGTAGCCCTCGTCCTCCGCGAGGATGCAGGGCTTGGAGACGTGCAGGTCCTCGCCGTCTATTATCTGGACGGTCTTGAGCTCGAACATCCTGCCGCCGCAGACGTAGCTCGCCACGATGTTCTGGGCCAGCTGGGTGTTGGGGCCGGCGGCGGGGCCTATCGGGGTCTCAAGGAAACGGCCCATGAAGGGCGCGGGGCGCAGCTCGCCGTCCCCGGCGCGGTAGAGCTTCTTGCAGCCGAAGATGGAGCCGCTCTCCTCCCACTCGCCGAGAACCCAGTCCAGCAGGGCCCGGAAGGGGATGCAGTGCATACGGTCGCTCATTTTACTTGCCTCCTAATATATTCACAAAATTTATGCTCAGCCGTTGAGGATGCCCCAGAGGCGCTCGGCGCTCTCGCAGACGCGCGCGTTTATAGCGGCCTCGTCCGCGCAGGCAAGCTCGCGGTCCTTCACGAGGACCTTGCCGTTCACGACGGTGTGCGTGCAGCGGCGGCCTTCAAAGCCGAAGAGGATGTGCCCGTCGATGTTTGCGTCGGAGAAGGGGGTGAAGGGGCGATAGTCGAACACCGCGACGTCCGCCGCCGCGCCGGGCTTCAGCACGCCGAACTCGCGGCCGAAGTACTTGCCGGCTATCTTCGGGTTGTTCTTGAAGAGCATGTCCGTGGCCTCGCACCAGCCGACGTTCGGGTGGCAGGCGTTGTGGCGCTGGATGCCCACGACGGTCTTGCAGGACTCTATCATGTCGTGCGTGTAGGCGTCCGTACCCAGGCCGACGAGGATGCCCTTGGCGTACATCTGGAGCACAGGCGCGCAGCCGACGGCGTTGGACATGTTGCTCTGGGGGTTGTTCACGACCATGGTGTCCGTGGCCTTCACTATGTCCATCTCGGCGGTGTTGAGGTGGATGCAGTGGCCGAGGACTGTCATGGGGCCGAGGATGCCATGGTCCTGGAGACGCTGCACCGGGCGGCGGCCGTAGTTCTGCAGGCTGTCGTAGACGTCGTTCATGCCCTCGGAGACGTGGATGTGGAAGCCCGTCATGCCGTCGTTGGCCTTGACCATGCGCTCGAAGGTCTTGTCCGAGATGGTGAAGAGGGCGTGGCCGCCGAACATGGCCTTTATCATCTCGCTGTCCTCGGCCTTGGCCCACTTTATGAACTCGGCATTCTCCTCGATGGAGTCGAGGCATTTCTGCTCGCCGTCGCGGTCTGAGACCTCGTAGCAGAGGCAGGCGCGGATGCCGAGCTCCTGCGTGACCTCCGCGATGGCCGCGAGGCTGCCGCGGATGGCGCCGAAGCCCGCGTGGTGGTCGAAGATGGTCGTGACACCCATCTTGAGGCTGTCAACTACCGTGCAGTAGGCGCTGGCCTTAGTGGACTCGATGTCGAGGTGCCGGTCTATGTTCCACCAGGTGCCCTCAAGGACCTCAAGGAAGTTCGTCGGCGCGTTGCCCTTGATGGAGAGACCGCGGGCGAGGCCGGAGTAGATGTGCGTGTGAGCGTTTATGAGGCCCGGCATGATAACGCCGCCGCGGCTGTCGAGATATTCCGCGCCGGGATACTGTGCCCGGAGCTCGGCCTCGTCGCCCGCCGCGACTATCGTGCCGCCGTCGCATACCACTGCGCCGCGCTCAAAATAGGGGTGCTCAGGGTCCCTTGTGATGAGCCTTCCGTTTCCAATGATAAGCATGTCAACACCTCTATTTAAAAAATTTTTTAGCCCATATAGCTTGTGAGGCAAAACGAAGGGGGCGCCTGTCAGGCGCCCCCGCACAGGTGCGCAGACAGATGAAAAAAGCTAGAATTCAAGCAGAAAATGACCCGTATGCGCAACACTTCGTAACAGTCATCAAATATTTAACACTTACGCTACTATAATAACAAATCGTTGAAATCTATGCAAGAACTTTTTTATGAAAACAAAAATTTTGTAAGAATTTACGATACAGACATTGTTATTTTTGGCAACCGGGCGTATAATCGGGGCATAACAGTAAATAAAGGGGGCAAATAAGCCATGCTTTGCATTAGAAACGGGACAATCATAGGGCCTGACGGGCGTGAAAAGGCCGATTTGTACGTCGAAAACGGGCGCATAGCCGCCGTGGGCGGGACGCTGCCCTATGACGAGAGCTGGGACGCCGAGGGCTGCCTGCTCTTTCCGGGCTTCATCGACTCGCACACGCACCTGGAGATGGACACGGGCAGCACGGTGACGGCGGACAGCTTCGCCTCCGGCACGGCTGCCGCCCTGGCGGGCGGCACGACGGTCATCCTGGACTTCGCCACCCAGGACCGGGGCCACACGTTGGCCGAGGCGCTGGAGGCCTGGCATAGCCGCGCTGACGGGCATTGCGCCTGCGACTACGGCTTCCACATGGCGGTGACGGAGTGGAACGAGGCCACGCGCGCGGAGCTCGCCGACATGGAGCGCGAGGGCGTGACGAGCTTCAAGGCCTACATGGCCTACGAGAACCTGCGACTGAACGACAAGGAGCTGCTGGAGCTGTTTAAGGCGACGGCGGACATCGGCGTCGTGGGCGTGCACTGCGAGCTGGGTGACGAGGTTAACAGCCGTGTGGCGCGGCTGCTGGCCGAGGGGAAGACCGGCCCGGAGTGGCACCCGCGCAGCCGGCCGAACGAGGTCGAGTCCCTGGCCGTGCGCCGCTGCCTGGCTCTGGCGCGCGAGGCGGGCGGCAATGCCTGGGTAGTCCACCTGAGTACCCGGGAGGGCCTGGCGGAGATCGAGGCCGCGCGCGGCACGGGCCAGCGCGTGCTGGTCGAGACCTGCCCGCAGTACCTTACGCTGACGGACGAGGTCTACGAAAAGCCTGATTTCGAGGGCGCGAAGTTCGTCTGCTCGCCGCCCATCCGCTCCGAGGCGGACAAGGCCGCGCTCTGGGGCGGAATAAAGGCGGGGGAGGTTGACATAATATCGACAGACCACTGCTCCTTCAACTTCAAGCGCCAGAAGGAGCTGGGGCGCGGGAACTTCTCGAAGATCCCGAACGGCCTGCCGGGCATAGAGCATCGGCCGATGCTGCTGTGGACCGAGGGCGTGAATACGGGCAAGCTGAGCGCAGAGGAGTTCTGCCGCCTGCTGTCCACGGAGCCTGCGAAGGCCTTCGGCATGTACCCGCGCAAGGGCGAGCTTAAGCCGGGCGCGGACGCGGACATCGTGGTCTGGGACCCGGAGGCGACGATGCGCCTGACGGCGACGGACATGAACATGCTGGCGGACTACAGCCCCTGGGAGGGCGCGCAGCTGCGCGGCCTGCCTAAAGCGGTGTTCCTGCACGGCGAGCTGGCGGCGGAGAATGGCCGCGTGAAGAAGCCCTGCGGCGGCCGGTACGTGCGCCGGGAAAAGAGCCTGGGCTTCTGAGATACCCCGCGAATGAACAAAAATGCCGCCCCTACGGGCGGCATTTTTGTGCGCCAGTAGGGGCGGGGGGAAAAGGTGAAAACGCCGCCCAAGGGCGGCGTTTTGTATTGGATTTGCGGTACGTCGGGGACGGCGATCACTACGGGTTTCTCGTGACGTGCGTTTGTGCGTTGCCGTATGCGCGCACCGTGTAAGACACGCACCAGCCCTGTAGGGGACGGCGTCCTCGACGTCCCGCCACCTGCGTCTACCACACGGTAAATACAAACGCGACAACCCCAAAATCCGCTGTAGGGGCGTGGTTCGTTCATTGCCGGCGCTATGGCAGTGCGTGAGGCTGCGGGCGGCGGGAGCCGCCCGCAAAGGGGGGACCCCCGGCGAGGGTCCCCCCTTTAACCCCCTCCTGCGCTTTTTGGCATGGGGGCGTTCCGTGCGCTGCGGCGCGCGGCCAGGGGCGCCGCCCCTGGACCCTGCCCGCTTTTTTGTAAAAAAGCGGGGCAAAAAACTTTTGCTGGGCTGGGCTTCTGCCCGGCTTTGGCTCAGTCGAGGATGTGCTGGCCGGTGTAGAGCATGTAGTAGCGGCCCTTCTGCGCGAGCAGGGCCTCGTGGCCGCCCTTTTCCTGGATCTCGCCGTGCTCGATGACGACGATGCAGTTGGAATTGCGCACCGTTGAGAGCCGGTGGGCTATGACGAACACGGTCCGGCCCTCCATGAGGGCGTCCATGCCCTTCTCAATGTGCCGCTCCGTGCGGGTGTCGATGGAGCTCGTCGCCTCATCGAGCACCATCACCGGCGGGTCGGCGACGGCGGCGCGGGCGATGGCCAGCAGCTGGCGCTGGCCCTGCGAGAGGTTCGCGCCGTCGCCCGTCACCATGGTGTTGTAGCCGTCAGGCAAACGGCGGATGAAGCTGTGCGCGTTCGCGCTCTTGGCCGCGGCGATGCACTCCTCGTCCGTCGCGTCCAGCCGGCCGTAGCGGATGTTGTCCATGACCGTGCCGGTGAACAGGTGCGTGTCCTGCAGCACCGCGCCGAGCGAGCGCCGCAGGTCGTCCTTGCGGATGTCGCACACGTCGATGCCGTCGTAGGTTATCATGCCGGAGTCGATCTCGTAGAAACGGTTTATAAGGTTCGTGATGGTCGTCTTGCCCGCGCCGGTGGAGCCGACGAAGGCTATCTTCTGGCCGGGGTTTGCGTAGACGCTCACGTGCTTCAGTATGGGTTTTTCGGGCACATAGGAGAAGCACACGTCGTTCAGGCGCACTGCGCCCTTGAGCTCCGTGAGGCAGTAGTCCTCGCCTGGCACGTTCCTGACGCTGCCCCTTATGATGTGCAGCGTGCTGCTGCCCTGCCTGTCGGGGTATTTCCAGGCCCAGCCGTGGGAGGCGAGGCTTGCGAGGTCCGTGACCTCGGTGAGCGTGCCGTCCCGCTCGGCGCGGACCCAGATGCCCTCGGGCGAGTCCTCGTTCGGCGGGAGCATGCGCAGCGCGCCGCCCTCGCGCACGGCCTGGCCCAGCTCGACGGGCGAGCCGTCCGGCTCCACCATGACCGGCACAAGCACCAGCCGGGAGGAACGCGGCACCTTCCAGGCCCAGGTGTGATAGCTCTCGGAGCCGGTGTTCTCGCTGATGGCGCCGTTTTCGTCCTTCTGTGCGCGTACCAGGGTGACCTTGCCGTCATCTACCTCGGGCTGCATGTCAATTATCTCAAAGATGCGCTCCGCGCCCGCAAGGGCGGAGAGCAGGGCGGTCATCTGCTGGGAGACCTGGCTCATGGGCTGGGAGACCTGCCTGCCGTACTGGAGGTAGACCGCCAGACCGCCCAGGTCTAGGATGCCGCCGAAGGCGAAGAGGCCGCCTACGATGGAAGTTATGGCGTAGCCGATGTTCATGACGTTGCCGACGATGGGCATCATGGCTGTGGCGTAGAAGTTCGCGTCCTTGGCGACGTCGAAGTAGGCGTCGTTGAGCTCGTCGAAGCGGGCGCGGGCGGCGTCCTCGTGGGTGAAGGCTTTGACGACGCGCAGGCCCTCGATCATCTCCTGAATGTTGCCGTTCATCTCGCCCAGGGCCTGCTGCTGCCGCTGGTAGAGCTTGCGGCTGCGCCCGCCGATTATGCGGATGGCAAAGAAGCTGGCCGCCAGCACGAAGAGCGTGACGAGGAAGAGCGGCGCGCAGGTGAAGAGCATGACGGCGACTATGCCCACAAAGAGCAGCGCCGAGGAAAAGACGGAGACGATGCTCTGCTCCAGCATCTGCTGCACATAGTCCGCGTCGTTGGAGAAGCGGCTCATGAGCTCGCCGTGGGTGTGCTTGTCGTAGAAGTTGAGGGGCAGGTCCTGCATCTTGTCGAAGAGCTCGGCGCGCAGCTTGTTGGTGCCCCTATGGGCAAGCTGGGCCATTATGGCCGATTGCGCGTAGGTGCATACGGCGCCGAGCAGGAAGACGCAGGCCATGACGGCGAGCATCTTCGCCAGGTAGACGAGCTTATCCGAGAGCGAGCCGCCGCCCACCAGCTCGTTGAGCACGGGCCGGATGAGGTAGGTACCGGCGATACTTGCCACAGAGCTTATGATGACGCAGAGGAAAACGATGACGAGCAGCCATTTCTTGCCGCTAATATACTTCATGAGTCGGAGCATGGTGCGCTTTGCGTCCTTGGGCTTCTGATAGCCGCCGCGCGCGCCGGGGCCGCCGGGGCCGTGACCGCCCTGCCTGCCTTTGTTTTCAGCCATTGTCTATCGCTCCTTCCTGCTGGGACTGGTAGATCTCGCGGTAAATGTCGCAAGTGGCCATGAGCTCGTCGTGCGTACCTTCGGCGGCGATGTGGTCGTCGTCGAGGACGACTATCTTGTCGGCGTAGCGGACGGAGCTTATGCGCTGGGCGATGATGATGACCGTCGTGTCCTTCAGGTTCTCGCTGAAGGAGCGGCGTATCTCCGCCTCGGTGGCGGAGTCCACGGCGGAGGTGGAGTCGTCCAGTATGAGAATCGCCGGATGCCGGAGCATGGCGCGGGCGATGCAGAGCCGCTGCTTCTGACCGCCTGAGACGTTCACGCCGCCCTGGTCGAGCCAGGTGTCGAAGCCCTGGGGCATGGCCTGGATGAAGTCGTAAGCCTGGGCGTCCTTGGCCGCCTGGACGAGCTCCTCATCCGTGGCGTCGGCCCGGCCCCAGAGCAGGTTTTCTTTCACCGTGCCGGAGAAGAGCACGTTGGTCTGGAGCACCATACCGATGCGGTTGCGCAGCTCCGCGAGGGGGTAATCGCGCACGTCCACGCCGTCCACGAGCACCTGGCCCGCCGTCACGTCGTAGAAGCGGGGGATGAGGTTCACGAGCGTTGATTTGCCGGTGCCGGTGCCGCCGACGATGGCCACGAACTGCCCGGGCTCGACGGTGAGGTCTATGCCGTGGAGCACGTCGTCGCCGGTGCCGGAGGCGCTGTATTTGAAGTTGACGTTCTTGAATTCGACCCTGCCGCGGCTCTCGGGCAGCTCACGGCTGCCGCAGTCGGGGGAGTCGGAAATGTCGGGCTCGGCCTCCAGGACCTCGGAGACGCGGCGCGCGCAGGCCACGGCGCGGGTCAGCATAAGCAGGCACATACCGACCATGAGCACGCTCATGAGCACCTGCACGATGTAGGAGAAGAAGGCGTAGAGCTCGCCGGGCAGCAGCTCGCCGCGGGCGACGAAGCCGCCGCCGAACCACATGACGCCGAGGATGGCGGCATACATCGAGAGCATCATGACGGGGCTGATGAGTATGACGCGCATGACGGCGGCGAGGCCGGCGTCGCGCAGCTCGTCGTTGGATTTCTTGAACTTTTTCCGCTCAAAGTCGCCGCGCACGAAGGCCTTGACCACGCGGATGCCGATGAGGTTTTCCTGCACCGTGTCGTTCAGGGCGTCTATCTTCTGCTGGAAGCGGGTGAAAAGCCTCTCGCAGGCACGCATGATGAGCCATAGCAGCAGGCACATCACCGGTATGACCACAGCGATGACGAGGGTCAGCCGCGCGTTCATGGTAAGGCAGACGACGAGGGCCGAGAGCAGCTGCACAGGCGCGCGCACGAGCATGCGCAGGCACATCATGGTGGTCATCTGGATGGTGTTGACGTCGTTCGTTAGCCTCGTTATGAGGGAGGCGGAGGAGAAGCGGTCAATGTCCGCGAAGGAGAAATCCTGGATCTTGGCGAACATCTCGTGCCTGAGGTTGCGGCCGAGGCCCTGGCTGGCTATGGAGGAGCTCTTCGCCGCGGTCATGCCGCTGTAGAGCGAGAGCACCGAGAGGGCCAGCATCCCGAGACCCGCCTTCCAGATGAAGGGCATGCCGCCGTCGCCGTTTATGCCGACGTCTATGATGTCGGCCATGAGCAGGGGCAGGAACAGCTCGCATATGGCCTCTATGGCTATGAAGAGGGGGGACTTTATCGCGTCCTTCTCATAGCCCTTGATGTGTTTTGTGAATAGTTTCAGCATTGCCCGTCCTCCTGTTCGCAGAGCGCGCGCAGGTTCTGCGTTATGCGCTCGAAGTAGGCCGAAACGGCGCGGAGCTCCTCGTCGGAGAAACCGCGGTACATGGCCTCGTCCACCTCCGTGAACACCTCTTTGTACCTGAGCGCGACCTCGCGGCCCTTGTCAGTTATCCTTATGCGCTTGCGGCGCATGTCGCTCTCCTGGGCCTCGCGCACTATGCAGCCCTGCTTTTCCAGGGCTTTCAGCGCCGCGGTCACCGAGGCGGGGGAGATGCGCAGGCGCTTAGACAGCTCCTTCTGCATCTCGAAGCTGCCGTCCTCCCCGCAGTTTTCCAGCAGGAAGAGGATGAAGGGGTGACCAAAATCCTTGACGCCGTGCTTATCGAGCAGCGTGTCCGTGGCCGTCCGGTGCGCTACGTGCAGCATCCGGTAGCGCCAGGCCGGGCTGGAGAGCACAGCGTCATCGGCTCCCATGCATCTTTTCATCTTGACCTCCAATGATTAGTTGACTAATAGTTAGAACCCTAAATAAACGCGATGTAAATAATACAGCGCCGCCTGTTAGATGTCAACAGGGGCGCTGTTAATAATTTGTGAATTCTGCTTACTTTTCCACGTCAAGCTTGAGGTCGGAGCCGAGGGCGCGCAGGGCTGCGCGCATCTTGGGCAGGTCTGCCTGGGCCATGGCCTGGCGCAGGTCGTCGTCGGGGACGAAGCGGCAGTAGGTGCGGCAGAAGGCCTCAAAGTTGCTTTTCGTGCGTGGGCCGAGCTTTTTGGCGTAGATGACTATGCCCAGCGCTGCGCCGACAAAGAAGCTGATGGTCAGGTAGAGCGCGGCGAAGTGTACCACGAGGAAGCCGAGCCCCACGCAGATGATGAGCCAGATGAAAACGGAGATGGTGTTCATTCTCCTGGCCCCGGTAGGGGCGAAGATGTTCTCCCCGGCCTTGCCGAACTTGGAGATGAGCGGATAACCCACGGTGAAGTCGAAGATGAGCTGCCTGATACAGATGTAGAAGTAAAACCACCCGGCAACAAATATGAGCGCGCCGTACATAATTTTCATTTCCATAGAGCAAACCTCCCAGAACACACTTTCGACATTCTACCACCTTTTTCCCAATCATGCAATAGTACTGAGGAAAAGCCGCTTTTGCCGCCCTCAATGCACGATCGCCTGCGGCCTGAACGGCATTTTGCAAGACGCACTCCCGAAAGGCTGGCGTCCCCTGTAGGGGCGGGGTCCTACTCCCGCCCGCCGTCGGATGACCACGAGCCCCATGGAGCCGCAGCCTCCCCGTCGTGGACGGACCCGCAAATGATGAAAACGCCGCGACCCGCATCCAGTAAACCCTACGGCACGCGGTCAAGTCCCGCCGCAACCCGTAGGGGACGGCGTCCCCGACGTCCCGCTGTCACGGTCAACGCCGACCCCACGGCGTCGCACCAGCCCTGTAGGGGACGGCGTCCCCGACGTCCCGCCCTCACGGCCCACGCCGTCCTCACCACGTTCCGCCAGCCCCTGCCCGGACGTGTGATGATCTCGCAGTAAATCCCGCGGCGCACGGCCCGTTTCCCACCCGCCGTAGGGGACGGCGTCCCCGACGACCCTTTCCTTCGTCCATCGCCAGCCCCACCACGTTCCGCAAGCCCCCGTAGGGGCGGGGTTCCACCCCCGCCCGGCGTGGAATAACTGCGGGCGGCTTAGGCCGCCCGCAAAGGGGGGACCCCCGGCGAGGGTCCCCCCTTTACCCCCTCCTG
>OJRQ01000800.1_pt1 | contig 11429 bp, 11 predicted proteins | sample 1599271 | NCBI WGS metagenome assembly OJRQ01 (sample SAMN03922533, study PRJEB24848) | human gut metagenome | isolation source: stool sample | host: Homo sapiens | place: Germany | collected 2010-05 | reverse complement strand
ATGTAGAGAGGTCTCGTGGGCTCGGAGATGTGTATAAGAGACAGGGTCTGGGACGACAGATTAACGGCTCTTATACCATTGACATCAACGGTCTGAACCCTTCCCATATACAGCCTTTGAACCCCCTTCTTAAGAAAATGTTTTCACGAGTATAAAAACTGCGAGGGACACGTAAATCGTGTCCCTCATTTTTTGTTTATTTCTGGTTTGCCGGTTCCATATTGACGGCTTTCCCCTTTATTTTCGCATGCTTCATGGCATTTAAGACTTCTTTGCCATATTCTCTTGGTACTTCCACAAAGGTATATTTATCAAACATATCAATGGCTCCCACCAGTCTGCCCGGCATACCGGACTCTCCGGCGATGGCGCCAAGAATATCTCCCGGCTTAATCTTGTCTTTCTTTCCAATGTTGATAAACAGTCTTACCATTCCCTCTTCTGCACCGGTATTGGCAAAGTCGTATTCTTCTTTTTCAGAAGAACTCTCCCCTGCACCCATTGCCTGATAGAGGAAAGCTGCTGCAATATCCATGGCAGTATAATCAGCTTCATTTACCTGCTTCTCAATCAGCTCTATCATATCAGAAAGATTCTCTTCCTCAATGATCGTTCCAATCTGTTCCATGATATTTTCAACTTTTATCTGTGCCACATCATCAGTGGATGGAATCGGCTGTGCTAAAATCTTTGTCTTGCAGTAACGCTGGATATCTTTTAATTTATAGACTTCCTTGCCTTTTACAAAAGAAAATGCCTTACCACAACGGCCTGCACGTCCGGTTCTTCCGATTCGATGTACATAATATTCATCATCCTGCGGCAGGTCATAATTAAATACCGCTTCTACATCATCTACGTCAATTCCTCTTGCTGCCACATCCGTTGCAATAAGAATATCCGTCTTTCCTTTCCGGAAATTATTCATGACCCGGTCTCTCTGGGACTGCTTCATATCTCCATGAAGTCCCTCTGCACTATAGCCTCTGCCGGATAATTCCGTTGCCAGTTCATCTACCATTTTCTTGGTATTACAGAATACCAATGAAAGCTTCGGATTATAATAATCCAAAAGTCTCGTAAGGACATCCACTTTATCCTTGCGCTTTACATCATAGTAGTACTGGTCAATGTTGGCTACGGTGAGTTCCTTTTTTACAACCTTGATATTGACTGCATCATGCTGGTATTTTCTTGTAATGTCAAGAATCGGCTTTGGCATGGTTGCAGAAAACAGTACGGTCTGATGCTCTCCCGGAATATATTCTAATACAGTTTCTATGTCCTCACGGAATCCCATATTTAACATTTCATCCGCTTCATCTAAGACGATGGTATGGACAAAATCCGGGCGGATGGTTTTTCTGCGAAGATGGTCCAGCAATCGTCCCGGTGTTCCGATAATAATCTGTACGCCACCCTTTAGGGCTTTAATCTGGCGGGAAATGTCCTGTCCACCATACACTGGCAGCACTTTTACACCGTGCATATATTTTGCCAGCTTACGGATTTCGTCTGCCACCTGAATGGCAAGCTCTCTGGTGGGAGATAAAATCAAAACCTGCGTTTTCCGTAAAGACGGGTCTACTTTCTGTAAAATCGGAATTCCAAAAGCTGCTGTCTTGCCGGTTCCGGTCTGAGCCTGTCCGATAACGTCCACACCTGATAAAACCACCGGGATTGCCTGACTCTGAATCGGTGTTGCCTCTTCAAATCCCATATCCGCAATTCCTCTTAAAATCTGCGGATTTAAATCTAATTCATCAAATCTGATTGTATTCATTCTTTTCCTTCCTGTTGCGGGAACTTTTTCCCATCTGTCAGTAACCTGTTCTCCAGTCACTTTATAAAAAGCCACCGCGGCTAATCATAACAGACTGTTTTTTGCTTGTCAATTTACTGCAACAGATTTTTCTTCGACAAAATCAGCGCATCCTTCTGCTTTCTGGTCAGCTTTTTATAGGCTGCTTCCTTCTGCATGGCCTCCTCCTTCGTCCCGGATTCCTCTAAATACCGCAGCTCCACCGGTCCCCGGTTTCTGGTATACTTTGCTCCTTTTCCACTGTTATGTGCTTCAATCCGCTTGTCAATATCAGTCGTCCAGCCGGTATAGAGGCTCCCATCCCGGCAGAGCACCATATAAGTGTAATTATGTTTCTCTTTCATGTAATCCTTCCTATGTAGACCGGGCACCGCCCAGTCTTATCTCTATATAAAGCAATCGACCAAAAAAGTATCTTACTCATATTCCATAAACTGGTAAAAAAGTATCGATTGCGGATTTTTGGCCGTTACATTTTATCTTATGCAGTTTTCTTATGTATGTTCCATTTACCGACAGCTTCCAATACAGATTCCTCCCCGGTTTTCTTCTTTGACCTGATAGAGTAAATCATCGGCTTTCTGCAAAAAGTTCTTCATCGTTCTGTCCGCATCCGGTATATCATAACAGATTCCCTGGGAAATGGATACATAGCGCTGTGCCTCTGAAAAAGCGTGCTCCATATTAAGGTCACGGATGCTTCGCTTTAATTTTTCTGTAAGAATGACTACGGCTTCTCTGGAATATCCCTCATAAATTAAAATGAATTCATCCCCTCCATACCGTGCACAGAAAATATCATCCTTTTCCGCTAACTTCTGAATTTCCTTTGCTACACGGCAGATACATAAATCACCCTTCTGATGCCCATAGTTATCATTATATTGTTTAAAATAATCGATATCCAGTATTTCCACTGCCACTGGAATTTTCTCTGCTATGGCATGTTCGAATACCTTCTGCGCATGCTGTTCTAACCGATAGCGGTTCGGGATTCCGGTCAGTGCATCGGTCTGGGACTGCTCTAAGAGAATCCTGTTTTCTTTTTCCATCTTCTTTCTGCTGTGGTTCGTCTCTTCCAATGTATAACGCATATCTAAGATGCAGGTCATGATATATTTATTTTCTTTTTCCAGTATCTCGGACAATTCAAAAAACAAACCGCATGCCTGCAGATATTCACGATTCTTTTCCTGCCGCTTATAATAACGGATTTTTAAAGTCAGAATCCGCTTCTGCATATAAATAATCTTAGCTTCCCTTGCCATCTTCTCTAAAAGTTCTACTAATTTCCAGAATTCCTCTTCCTTTCTGGTATCTAACAGCATCTCACAATAAGCATAAAGATCATCAAAAATATCAAGAATCGGCATTCTGGTATCTGATACCTTCTGCACAATTGCTATATTCCGGTCACATTCTTCTTTCTTTCCCATGGCATTACAGAGTCTTGCTTCAAAGCAGGCAAAGGCAATCTGCTCTAACTCTTCCAGATGTCCACTGCACACCTCTTTTGCCCGCAGTGCATATTCCTGTGCCTGCATATACTCTTCCTGATAAAAGCAGCTGTTTCCCAGTCCTATATAGATATTCAGAAGATAACTGTAATATTCCGATATTTCCTTATTCTTCTGCAATAAATCATATGCCTGCTCTAAATATTTTTCTGCCTGCCGGTATTCCCCAAAATTATTATAAAGCATACCGATATTAATATTGATAATAATACCAATATCATATAATTTATATTTTTCACAATACATTCTGGCATTCAGATAATAATCCATGGCAAAAGGAGCATTTCCACGATTCATGGACGTAATGGCAAGAATATTATAGGCTCTTGCCAATAAACCATGCTGTCTGGAATGCTCCAGGTATGGCAGGGAACAGGAAAGATTGCGAAACAGTTTATCCACATCATTCAGAAGATAATATGTCTCGCCACTGTAATAATAGGCATAGCCTAACAGTTTCTCATCATCCTGCTCTCTGGCATAATCTCTTATATTTTTACATAGCATCAATGTTTTTTCGGCATCTGTTCCCCGATTCTTCCGGACACCCTCTAACCATTCCAATACTTCGCTGCTGTAAGCATTAAAATCCATCTTTTTGCGCACCCTTTTTCGTATTTTTTAATGTCTTTTATTATATAGGTATGCGGCTCTTTTTTCGCCATCTTTTTGTAAAGCAAAATAAAGATTACTTCCTTCCACGGAATAATATTTCGTCGGTTCCGCAATATAACCTACCAGTTTTCCTTTGCCGACAATGTCGCCCACTTCATACGGCACTTCCTTAAGCTGCCCGTAAATAGCACTATAACCATCTCCTAAATCCATAGTCACGGTACATCCTGTGACAGCACTGTTGGAAATATCCGTTATCTTTCCTTCTGCGGCTGCGGATACCCTGTCATTTACTTCTCCGGCAATAATCACTGCCGGATTATATTTATACTGATCCAGCGTTGCAAAATACACGGTCTGATCCATGCTGTAATTTAAAACTACATTGCCCTGTAATGGCCAGTTTAATCCATCCTCTTCCGCAAAATGCAGTGTTTTTGTGGTGGCTGCTGCCGCCTTTGTCTCAGGCTCATTTTCTGCCTCAGCCGCTGCATTTGTTACATTTTCTTCTTCCGTCTGCCCGCTGTCGGACTGTGCCTGTCCATCCGAATCCTTTGAAGCAACTACGTTATCAGAAGGTTTTATGATACTGTCTGTCTCTGCCAGTTTCTCCGATGTTTCTTCCTCTGTCTTTGGAAGCGTTGCCACAAAATCATCCGAAGCTCCATCTTCTTTCTTATTGCCTTTGTCTTTTCCTGCATCCTTATCTGCAACATTTTCCTGCTGCTTTTTTTCTTCCTTCTGGGAATAACTATATACTGCTGTCATTGCTCCTGCTGCCAGTACCATGACAGCCAGGGCAATCATCCATGATCTTCTTCCTTTCATTTTCTCACCATCCATATCTTATTTTTTATAAGTATGAACAGTTTTTTCATATATTATTCTTTTTTATATTTTATTCTTCTTTATATTTCATTTTTTTGTAATTTCAATTCCGGAATAATAATAGCTCAAAATCTCCTGATAAGTTTTTCCCTCTTTTGCCATCTCATTTGCTCCATATATGCTAAGTCCATAACCGTGTCCTAAGCCTTTGGTCACAATACGTACCCTGCCATCGATTTCCCTGATATAAAAACAGCCGGAATTCAGGGAAAATGCCTTGCGGAATTCCTCCCCGCTGACACTACTGTTCCCAACCTGTATGGTTTTTACATATCCGCTTTCTTCCCGCTCTGTCACCACCAGCGTATTCACCCAATCCTCCGCTGTAAGTCCTGCTTCCGGAAATGCCTGATTGCAGGTATCCACCAGTTCTCCTGCATCATAGAATTCCACCTTAAGAAAATCCTCTGATGTAATGTCCCATATGGATTCGGCACTTTTGAGATAAGGAAGCTCTGTCCCTCTCGTTTTCTCTGCACTGACTGCAAAATAGGGAGCCTCAATTTCCTGGCCCTGATATGTTAAGACTTCCCCCTCGGTATCTATCAGGCAATTTTCTAATTTCTGATAATATCGATTATAATTTTCATTTCCAAACAATTTGGTCTGCTCTGCAACACTCAGTCCCGTCTCCGGTGCTTTTCCCTGCGACAAGGCATATTCATAATTGGTCCGCACAATAACTGCCTGCGCACGAATCGCTTCTTCTTCATAGGTAACCGGGATATCCCGTGCCAGAATAGACACAAGAGCAGCCATCTTCTCTTCTTCATCGGGATGACTGCTCTTATGTTGTATTTCATTGCTGTCTGTATCTAATAATATCTCATCCCCCTGGAACACCAGGGTCATAAGTATCGGTAATCCTGCAATAATCAGACACAGACACAGTATCATTTTTATTTTTTCTTTCATATCCTGTCCACTCCTGTTCTACATATATATGTAACAGAAATGGATGTATACCAGTAAAATATTACTGTTTCATACGCTGTCCTATCTCATTGGAAAGTTCCGCAAACTGCTCTAAGGACAGTGCCTCTCCACGAATGTTCTCCGGAACTCCAAGGCTTACGATACTTTCCTGTATTACCTCTTTCGGCAAATGTATCTCTGGGGAATTATTCAGTCCGTTTGCCAGTGTCTTTCTGCGCTGGTTAAAGGATGCCCGGATAATACGGAACATCAGTTTCTCATCTTCCACTTCTACCGGCGGCTTCTCATGCCGGGTCAGACGGATGACCGCACTGCCTACATTCGGTCTTGGCATAAAACAGTTCGGTGGTACATTTGCCACGATTTCCGGCTTCGCATAATACTGTACTGCAAGGGAAAGTGCTCCATATTCCTTGCTTCCCGGTTTCTCCTGCATACGCTCTGCCACTTCCTTCTGCACCATAATCGTAATGCTATCAATTGGCACATGGCTTTCAAACAGTCCCATGATAATCGGTGTGGTAATATAATAAGGCAGATTCGCTACAATCTTGATTGGTTTTCCCTGGTTCTTCTCTTCTGCCAGCTTACAGATATCAAGCTTTAAAATATCTTCATTGATTACTGTTACATTGGAATAATTCTTCAGTGTGTCCGACAAAATCGGAATCAGATTCTTATCTATCTCCACCGCAACCACTTCTCTTGCCCGCTCGCAAAGATACTGTGTCATGGTTCCGATTCCCGGACCAATCTCCAATACAAAATCATCCTCCTTCACTCCGGATGCATCGATAATCTTATCCAGCACATGAGTATCTATCAAAAAATTCTGCCCGAATTTCTTCTGAAAATTAAACCGGTACTTCTGCAGTACCTCTATTGTATTCTGTGGATTTCCTAATTCCGCCATGCCTGCTCCTTTATTTAACCGCTCTTTCTATCTTTTTTTCGAATAAATGTTCGGTTTTTGTTGCCAACTGCATTTTTCTGTGTTACAATCATTTTAGAACAAACGTTCTGATTTGTCCAGTCCTTTTTATGATAACAGAGGAAAATAGTTCTACGCAACTATTATTGGGGATTTTTATAAAACTTACAATGGAAGATGGATGGCTGAAAGCCTATCTTATCTTTTTCTTATGGAAAAGCAGCACTGTTCATCGAAGGACAGATGCCTGATAAGGGCTGCTAGGGGCACTTGGAATTTCATCTGAAAGCAGGCAACGCTGGTACAGGGATGTACCAGCGAGGCACATTTGAACAGGGATGTGAATTTGTGCCGGTTGCCGGATATAACTACATACTCCATAGAAATTCTTAGTGCCCTTTGCAGGCATTATGCGGCAGCTGGCGTTTGATGAACAATGCTGCTCTTACCTGATAAATCATTATGACAGGCTTCCACCACTACTTCCTTTGCAAGTGCTTCCATATATTTGATAGAAAAAGAAAAGGTGATTGCTTTGAATATAACAGAAAACATGTCTTTATTGGAAAAACTGACCATCCTTTCGGATGCCGCCAAATATGATGTTGCCTGTACCTCCAGCGGTGTAGACCGCAAGGGAACCGGCCATGGCATGGGTAATTCCATTGCTCCCGGAATCTGCCATACCTTCTCTGCCGATGGACGCTGTATTTCCCTGCTTAAGATTCTTTTTACCAATGAATGCATTTTCCGCTGTGCCTACTGCCAGAATAACTGCAACAATGATGTGCCAAGGGCTTCCTTTACACCGGACGAAGTCTGTACCCTTACCATGGAATTTTACCGCAGAAATTATATTGAAGGTCTTTTCTTAAGCTCCGGTATTCTCATCAGCCCGAATTATACTATGGAACTGATTTATCAGACACTTTACCAGCTCCGTGTCCGCCATCATTTTAACGGATATATTCATGTAAAAGCTATTCCCGGTGCCGACCCGGTTCTCATTGAAAAAGTAGGCTTTCTTGCTGACCGTATGAGCATTAATCTGGAGCTTCCGACCGCAGACGGACTGAAGGCTCTTGCACCAAATAAGTCCCGCAAAACCATCTTAAAGCCCATGCGTCTGATTCAAAATGGCATTATGGAAAATCAGAATGAGCTGATGGTTTACCATAAGACCCCGAAATTTGTACCGGCAGGCCAAAGCACCCAGATGATTATCGGCGCCACCCCGGAAAACGATTATCAGATTATGAAGGTAGCAGAAGGCTTATACCAGAATTTCCAGTTGAAACGAGTCTTCTACTCAGCCTTTGTCAATGTAAATCACGATTCCAATCTGCCAACCCTTCCCGGTGGTCCACCCCTTCTGCGGGAACACCGCCTGTATCAGGCAGACTGGCTGCTTCGTTTCTATGGTTTTTCTGCCGGAGAGCTACTAAGCGAAGACCGTCCGGATTTTAATATCTTCTTAGACCCGAAATGCGATTGGGCACTCCGTCACTTAGAAGCCTTTCCGGTAGAGATTAACCGGGCAGATTACAACACCTTACTACGTGTTCCGGGCATTGGTGTGAAATCTGCCAACCGCATTGTAAAGGCCCGCCGGCACAGCCGCCTTGACTTTTCCGATTTAAAGAAAATCGGAGTTGTCTTAAAACGGGCTGCCTACTTTATTACCTGCTCCGGTCGTATGATGTATTCTATTCCACAAAATGAAGATTATATCTGCAGCTGTCTGATGCAGGATAAAACTCAGATTCCGAAGGAAATACGGGATTCCAGTTATAAGCAGATTTCCTTCTTTGATGAAGATGCTTTAAGTGATTTTAAACTGACCACCAACGATTTATGCGTCGGATAAACTGCTATAACCATGATTTTTCAGTAAACAGGAAAGGACTTTTTCTTATGCATATATTTCTCTGTGAAGATTCCATCGATGGCATCTTTACCGGCATCTATGATGCCTGGGCCAGCAGATATGGGCACAAAAATATAAAGCTTTGTATCAATGATACGATAACTTACGAACTCTTTTCTGAATATATTACTGTCACACCGGATTCCGAAAAGAGCGAAAAGGTTGGACGCACCATTATTGCCCGTCTTGGCATGGAGGTCTATCAGGATATTCTTCAGGCGGTTCTTGCCCATGATGATAAGAAAAAGAATGAGCATCCGGACAAAGCCGACTGCATTTACCGTACACTCTTATATGGATTTTCTTTAGCGGATGGTCATCGGATTTTACAGGCTCTTGGCAATCCTTATATTGCAAGAGTCTTTGAACTAAGTCGTTCCACCGGAAATGAAGCCCACCATCTGCTTGGTTTTTTACGTTTTCAGGAACTGGAAAACGGAGTCCTGTTTTCTACCATCCACCCTAAGAATCAGGTGATTTCCGTTCTGGCAGAACATTTTACTGACCGCCTTCCACAGGAACATTTTATGATTTATGACGCAACACACCAGATTGCCGCCATTCACAAAGCCGGCAGTGGATACTTCCTTACGGATGCATCCAATTTAAATCCGGACGTTATCACACGGCTTTCCCCTGCCGAGAAGGAATACCAGAAGCTCTGGTGCGGTTTCTTTGACAGCATTGCCATTGAAGCAAGAAAGAATCCGAAGCTGCAAAGTCAGAATATTCCAAAACGATTCTGGAAAGACACGGTGGAACTGGCATCCGGTAAATAAATGTTTCTATTGTTTTCTGGCAAACTTTACCTGGCAGTCTCTACCCGGCAGACATTACCCGGCAGCAGAGTACATGCAGATGAAACCATAAACTGGATAATGTCTACTTTGCGCCATATCCTGGAAAAGATTTGTGTCCTGCCGGTATGACAGAAGAAGAGCGTACCGATTATGCACTGTTTGAGCTGAATTAATTATTGAAATATGTTGTCTATCCGGAAGATGTTGCCTGCATTTATATGGAGCCGGTTATGGGCGAAGGCGGCTATGTCGTTCCTTCCAGGAAATTCGTACAGAGTGTCCGCGAGATTTGTGACAACCATGGAATTCTCCTGATTTTCGACGAAATCCAGTGTGGCTACGGACGTACCGGCAAAATGTGGGCAAGCCAGAACTTCGACGTTGTACCTGATATTATGACAGTTGGTAAAGCCATTGCCGACGGTCTTCCAATGAGTGCCGTGATTTCCACCCCGGAAATTATGGATAAATGGCCGGTTGGTACCCATGGAACCACTTTTGGCGGAAATCCTTGCATCTCCGATGTCCGTGGTATCGGTCTTATGGTTGCCATTGAATTTTCCCATAAGGATGGCTCCCCGGCACCAGACATCTGGGCAAAAGTAAAGAAGGGCTGCTTAGAACGCCATATGCTTACCTTAAGCTGTGACGTAAATGGAAATGGTATGCGGTTTGCCACTCCATTAAATGTCAAAAAAGAAGAAATCGATGAGGGACTTTCTGCCTTCCGAGCGTGTTCTTGCAACACAATATGGAGTCAGCCGTAATGTCATCCGAGAAGCTATCAAGATTCTTACCGAGAAAAAACTGGTTACGAATGTAATCGGCGAGGGCAATTATGTTACGCTTCCAAATGAAACGGATCTTGTAGATATGGTTGAATCTGCCCTGAACACTTCCGCTTCGTGTCTTCTATATGACACTGAATAACCTGATCAGTAAATCCATTTATTATGGTGAAGGAAATACCTCTTATGGAAGAATTACTGCACAGCAGGAGCATGAACAAATTTTATTATCCCTTAAAAACCGGGATATGGATGCTTATAAAAAGGCTATCCACTTACACTTAGAATTAATCAGGCAGCTACTCCAGTAGGAGTGCTGCCCCTTTTTATTTACTTATTGCTGATATTTTTCCAATATAAGTTTCGCCTGCTCTTCATCTATCTGCAGTTCTTCCTGCAAGAATGACAGAATTTCCGTATCTTCTTTTCCAAGTTTACGGCTGAGTTTTATAATGCCTTCTTCCAGACCTTCTTCCAGTCCGGCTTTTCTTCCTTCTTCTTCGCCCTGTCTTCGAATCCTCTCTTCTCTCTCAAAACTCTTCATATATGCAAGACCTACCTCTCCATCCCGCTTGACTGCTGTTACCATCCGGTGTAACTTTTTCAGATTCTCGGTGGAAGCATTCTCTATGGATGAATGCTCCATGTAATGCAGTAGCTGTTTTAATTCCTCCGGCGGGTTTCCTTCCCTTCCTCGTGTATACAAAAATATCGTCTGCGCACCATCCTCATACTCTAATTCCGGCACTTCGATACAACAATTCTTGATAGTATACACCATACGATTCAGTCCAAAAGGGTCATAGGTTGTAATAAAAATTACGATGACATTCCGAAGGCTCCCATAGGTATCCCCTGCAGTCAGATTGCCTGCATCAATCTTCGCATGGTAAAACCGGACTCTCCGTGGCAATGATACAATTTCTTCTTTCCCATCATTCTGGTCCGGTTCTATATCAAAGATTTCTCCGTTCTCCTCATCCAGATATACATCCAGCCGAATGCCGTGGGTTTCCAAATTTTCTCCGCAGAAGAAACGCTGTGGCACTACTGTAAGCTTTCCTATCTGCCGGTGCAGAATACACTCCAAAATATACCTCGCCGACTGTTCCCCATAAATTTTGTGGCTGGTCAGGCTGTTTACCAGAAAGTCATCCACCAGATTCAGTTCTTCTAAAGTTTTCATGTTTCCTCCTTTTCCCATA
>OJRQ01000778.1_pt1 | contig 11710 bp, 10 predicted proteins | sample 1599271 | NCBI WGS metagenome assembly OJRQ01 (sample SAMN03922533, study PRJEB24848) | human gut metagenome | isolation source: stool sample | host: Homo sapiens | place: Germany | collected 2010-05 | reverse complement strand
TTTGTAAAAGAGTGGATTATTCTGTATGTTTTATTTTTTGCATTCAGTATAATCAATTATATTCTGGTATCGAGAGAAGATAAGGAAACATTTTTCCGTTTTGCAACAGCGGATATGTTGTCAAGAGTAATCTGCTGTATCTTCTTTATATTGCTTCCAACCACGAATATCAGACCGGAAGTGACAGGGCATGATTTCTGCAGCTGGCTGGTGCGTTTTATCTATGCATCGGATGCACCGACGAATCTCTTTCCATCCATCCATTGTCTGGTAAGCTGGTTCTGCTTCATCGGAGTAAGAAAGAGCCGTAAGATACCGGGCTGGTACAAAGGATGTTCTTTTGTGATGGCAGCATTGATTTGTGCATCCACCCAGTTTACCAAACAGCATTATATGATTGACCTGGTAGCAGGCATTTTTCTGGCAGAATTCTGCTGGTTTGTATCAAAGCATACCGGAATGTACCGTCCGGTAATGAAAGTTTTTGATAAAATCGGAAGAAAGATATTCGGGGTGAAGCATTATGATGAGTAAGAAAAAAGGAATACTGAATGCAGTTTTTCTTATTACTGTATTTGCAATTACCATATATGCAATCTTTCATGGACAGGATTTAGGTGAATTGTTCGGCTATATCCGGAATACGGATTACCGGTACTGGCTTGTTGCGGTGATCTGCGTGGTATTCTTTATCTGCAGTGAATCTGTTATCATATATTATATGATGCGAAGCATCCGGCAGAAGATAAAACTTATGCATTGTTTCCTGTATTCCTTTGTTGGATTCTTTTTCAGCTGTATTACACCATCGGCAACCGGAGGACAGCCGGCACAGATTTATTATATGAAAAAGGATAAGCTGTCCATACCGGTATCGACACTGGTTTTAATGATTGTAACCATTACCTATAAGCTGGTACTTGTGGTACTCGGCACATTGGTTGTAATCATTCGTCCGGCACAGATTATGCATTATCTTGAACCTGTGCTGGGATGGTGTTATCTGGGACTTTTATTAAATGTCTTTTGTGTGGCATTTATGATGTTTCTGGTTTTCCATCCGACACTGGCAGCTAATATGATGGATGCCATCATAAGAGGGCTTGGTAAAATTCATCTGATGAAACGTACTGAGTATTACCGGGAAAAAATGGCGAATGCCATGAAGCAGTATCAGGATGTGGCAGGATATTTCCGTACCCATAAATTGGTCGTAACCAATGTATTTTTGATTACCGTAGTACAAAGACTGTTACTCTTTTTTGTAACATATCTGACCTGCCGTTCCTTCGGAATCGATGGAACAGGGATGGTAACCATTGTTGTATTACAGGGAATGATTTCCGTTGCGGTGGATATGCTTCCGTTACCGGGAGGAATGGGAATCAGTGAATCACTGTTTTTATCTATTTTTGCACCAATCTGCGGCACACTGACATTGCCGGCGATGGTGGTAAGCAGGGGACTCAGTTATTACACAGAATTGATTTTAAGCGCAGTTATGACAACCGTAGCACATTTTACGATAGGAAGACCGCGTAAACAGAAGAGGGAAGAAAGGTAGAAGGAAAATGATAGGTTTTTATGATTATACAGTAGTACTTACATATATTAGTCTGATGTGTTCTGTTTTTGGAATTACTCAGGCAATTGGAGGACATTACAGGACAGCGATTATCTGTCTGGCATTATCCGGATTATTTGATATGTTTGATGGAAAGATTGCAAGAACCAAAAAGAACCGTACTGATGATGAAAAATTATTTGGCGTTCAGATTGATTCCCTTTGCGATGTAGTCTGCTTTGGTGCGTTCCCGGCAGTAATCTGTTATGTGCTTGGTGTAAGAGGTATTCTTGGAACTATTGTTCTGGCATATTATTGTGTCTGCTCCGTGATTCGACTCGGATTCTTCAATGTGTTGGAAACCAACCGCCAGAGAGTAGAAGAGGGTGCCAATAAATATTATCACGGACTGCCGATTACAACGATGGCAATCGTACTGCCACTGGCATTTATGCTGAACTTTGTAATTGCGGAGCGTGAATTCAGTGTGTTACTACTCTTTGTTTTGGCAGTAGTTGGCACATTATTTATTGTAGATTTTAAATTGAGAAAGCCATCTAATGCATTTCTTGCAGTTTTGGTTATCCTTGTGGCATGTGCAGTAGTTGCAATCTTCTTATTCTCAAAATATCATATTTCACTGTGCTTTCCGGGATTGGAGAATTCCATTTTAGACCGTCTGATGCGGTAGAAATTGTGTAACATTTCCTGTGATGAGGAAAAATGAGGAGGAAACGAAGATGCGTTGTGTAGACCGGAAGGGAAATGAAATTGGTGAGAATGCGGCACAGGGCAGAGTGTTAAAGGCATTGTATGAGACTGCTGCCGGAAGAATTTTACTTGGAATTTTAGTGAAACCTTTTGTTTCCAAAGCAGGTGGATTCCTTTTGAACCAGCCGGTATCAAAGGCTGCAATTGCACCATTTATAAAAAAGAATCATATAGATATGACAGATTATGAGGAACGGGAATACCGTTCCTATAATGATTTTTTCACCAGGAAAGTCAAGCCGGGACACCGGAAATTTGACCGTGTTAAGGAGAATTTCTGTGCACCCTGCGACAGCAGGCTCAGTATATATCCCATTACAGCAGAGGGAAAAGTCCGCGTCAAGGATACGGAATATACCATGGAGAGCCTTTTCCGCAGCAGGAAAATCGCCCGTCATTATGAGGGCGGAACCCTTTGCATTTTCCGTCTGACGGTAGATGATTATCATCATTACAGCTTTGTGGATGATGGCAGGATGGGGTACATCTATAGGATTCCGGGTGTTTTTCATACGGTAAATCCGCTGGCGGGAGAAATATATCCGATTTATAAGGAAAATACCAGAGAATTTTCTGTGCTGAAAAGTCAGCATTTTGGCAATATTTTAATGATGGAAGTGGGCGCACTTATGGTAGGCAGAATCTGTAATGAGAAAGAAAACTGCCCGGTGCACCGTGGAGAAGAAAAAGGTAAATTTGAATTTGGCGGTTCTACGGTAATTTTGTGCTTGGAAAAAGACAGGGTAGAACTGGACGCAGATATTGTGTATAATTCCAATAAAGGAGTCGAGACGAAAGTCCGGCAGGGGGAAAAGATTGGAAGGATGTCAGAATGGAAGCGCATGAAGTATTAGAACAGGTGAAAAGCGGAAAGATGACCGTAGAAGAAGCGGAGCAGTTTTTTAAAAGGGAACCGTTTGAAGAGATGGGCTATGCAAAGATAGACAGCCATCGGAAAATGCGTTCCGGTTTTGCAGAAGTGGTATTCTGTCAGGGAAAACGGGATGAGTTTCTTCTTGAAATCTTTCAGAGAATATACAAGGATGAGGGCGAGGTCATGGGAACCAGGGCGTCTTTGGCACAGTATGAGCTGTTGCACAAGGAATTACCGCAGGTTACCTATGACCCTGTTTCTCATATATTAAAAATTGAAAAAAAGGATAAAAAACGCAGTGGACTGATAGCGGTATGTACGGCTGGAACGGCAGATATTGCAGTGGCAGAAGAGGCTGCGCAGACGGCAGAGTTTTTCGGAGCCAATGTGGAACGTATTTATGATGTGGGAGTCAGTGGAATTCACCGTCTCCTTTCACGGCTTGAGGTAATCCAGAAAGCCAACTGTGTTGTTGCAGTGGCTGGCATGGAAGGAGCACTGGCAAGTGTTTTAGGCGGACTGGTAAGCAGGCCGGTAATCGGTGTACCAACCTCCGTAGGCTATGGAGCGAATATGGGAGGCATTTCTGCATTGCTTACCATGATTAATTCCTGTGCCAATGGTGTTGCAGTGGTAAATATTGATAATGGTTATGGTGCAGGCTATCTTGCAACACAGATAAACAGACTGGGGGTACATGATGAAGAAGCGTAGTTTATATCTGGACTGCCATACTGGAATCAGTGGTGATATGGTAGTGGCAGCTTTACTGGATGCAGGAGCAGACAGAGAAGTCTTAGAAACTGTTTTAAGGAGCATTCCGGTATCCGGCTTTGGGATTGCAATCAGCAGAGTACAAAAGGCGGCCCTGTCGGCATGTGATTTTAAGGTCATCTTAGATGCCGCCCATGAGAATCATGATCATGATATGAAGTATTTATATGGGAAGGAAGAATCGCACGCACATGGGGAACATCATCATCACGAACACCGCGGTCTGACGGAAATTTATTCCATCATCGATGGCACGAATATGCTTGATAGTGCCAGGACACTTGCTAAGAAAATATTTAGGATTTTAGCAGAAGCGGAAGCAAAAGCCCATGGTGTTCCGGTGGAAGAAGTACATTTTCATGAAGTGGGAGCCTTGGATTCAATCGTAGATATTATTGCAGCGGCAGTTTGTGTTGATAATCTTGGAGTAGATGAGGTCATTATTCCTGCCCTGTGGGAAGGGGAAGGAACGGTGCGCTGTCAGCATGGAATCCTGCCGGTTCCGGTTCCGGCAGTGACTAACATAGTGATGGAATATGGAATCCTGCTTGGAAAAATCGGTGAACCGGGAGAATATGTGACTCCGACAGGGGCTGCAATTGCAGCGGCTATCTGTACGTCAAGAGAGCTGCCGGAATGTTACCGGATTGTGGGAAACGGACTGGGCGCCGGAAAGCGGGACTATAAGCGGCCGGGACTGCTCCGGGCATTGTTGCTGGAAACAGAAGAACCGGTCTATGAAAGTGATTCTATTTTAAAACTGGAATGTAATATCGATGACTGTACCGGGGAAGTACTGGGCTATGCTATGGAGCTTTTACTGGAAAATGGCGCAAGAGATGTCCATTATATACCGGTCTATATGAAGAAAAACCGCCCGGCATATCAGTTGACAGTAATCTGCAAAAAAGAAGACCGGGAAAAATTAGAAGCAATTATATTTCGTGAGACAACAACCATTGGAATCCGCTATGTAGAAATGGTGCGGACGATTCTACCAAGAAGGACAGAAAAGCGGCAGACCTCCTATGGTGAGGTGGCGGTTAAAATATGTGAGGGTGAAGGAGAAGTGCGTATTACTCCGGAGTATGAATCCATCCGGGAGGTATGCAGAGAGAGAGGACTTCCTTTTCAGAAGGTATATGATGATGTATTGCAGGAGTTGAAATAAGGATATGAAAAGGATGAGGTTAAAAGGATGCATACAAAAACAGATTTATTAAAGGGTAATATTTTAAAATCTTTGATTTTATTTGCAATTCCACTTATTATTTCCAATTTATTTCAGCAGCTCTATAATGCGGCAGATACCATGATAGTAGGCCATTTTCTGGGTGATGAATCGCTGGCAGCAATCGGTGCATGTGCAGCGGTTTATGAACTGCTGGTAGGATTTGCACTGGGGTTTGGAAATGGACTTAGCATGGTAGTGGCAAGAAGCTTTGGTGTAGGAGATAAAGACTTGTTAAAGCGTGCAGTTGCAGGCTCTTTGGTAATTGGAGCAGCGGTGACGGTTGGTGTAATGCTGATTGCACAGATTGGACTTCGTCCGCTTCTGGTCTTGTTACATACACCATCAGAAATCATAGAGGAATCCTATTCTTATATTTATATTGTAACAATCTGTGTTGGAGTAATGTTTGCATATAATCTGTTGTCTGGATTGCTTCGTTCAATTGGAAACAGTTTTATGCCGCTGGCATTTCTGATTATTTCGTCCGTTATCAATATTGTACTGGATGTTCTTTTTATTACACAGTTTCAGATGGGAATCCGCGGTGCAGCAGTGGCAACGGTGGTAGCACAGGGAATTTCTGCAGTATTATGTGCCATTTATATTATGAGAAAATGTAAGATTTTAATACCGGCACGGGAACATTTTAAAGTAGATGGACCACTTTACCGGGAACTGACAGGCCAGGGGCTTTCCATGGGCTTTATGTTAGCTATTGTATCTACAGGAACAGTAATCCTGCAATATGCTATCAATCAGCTGGGTTATCTGATTATTGCGGGACATACAGCAGCACGAAAATTAAACAGTTTTTGTTCGTTGCCATTAATGCCACTGGCAATGGCAACAGCAACCTTTGTATCCCAGAACCGGGGAGCAGACCAGCGTGACCGTATCCTTAAGGTAGTACGGTATGCCATGATACTATCTGTTGGCTGGGCAGTATTTATTACCGTTATTGTTGCATTTGCCGCACCTTCCCTGATTGCATTGCTCTCCGGCTCATCCGAAAGTGTAGTTCTTGAAAATGGTGTCAGATATATCCGCTGGAATACACCGTTTTATTCGGTTCTTGGAATTCTGCTGGTACTTCGAAATGTGTTACAGGGACTTGGTAAAAAGGTAGTGCCACTGGTTTCAAGCATGATAGAGATGGTAGGAAAAATTGCATTTGTTCTATTGTTTATCCCAATCTTGAAATATTTTGGTGTAATTATCTGTGAGCCGGTTATCTGGTGCCTGATGTGTATACAGCTTGTCATATCTTATTACAGAGACCCGTATATCCGTGGAAAGGAAGAAAAGAAATGAAGCTTGGAATCGTAGGAACAGGAACTATTGTAGAAGAAGTACTTCCGGTATTGCAGCAGGTAAAAGGGCTTTCCTGCTATGGAATTTGTGGAACAAAGCGCAGTGAAGCAAAAGCAGAAAAATTAAAAGAACAGTATCAGATGCAGCTTGCTGTAAGTGATTATGAAAAGCTTCTGGATTCGGAAATTGATACTGTCTATATTGCTGTGCCAAATCTTTTACATTTTGAAATGGCAAAAGAAGCAGTTCTTCGTGGAAAACATGTTATTGTAGAAAAACCCATGACAGCCAATGAAAGACAGGCAGAGGAGCTTTGTGCCCTGGCAAAGAAGCAGGGAGTATTTTTATTTGAAGCTATTACCACACGGTATCAGTCGAACTATCAGTTTATCAAAGAGCAGTTACCGACGATTGGCAAAATTAAAATAGCAGTCTGCAATTTCAGCCAATATTCCAGAAAATATGACCGTTTCCAGAATGGAGAAAACATTCCTGTTTTTGATGCAAAGCAGGCAGGTGGAGCTTTGATGGATTTAAACTTATATAATATCCAGTATTTAGAAGGCTTGTTTGGAGAACCGCAGTCTGTGCATTATACCGCAAACATGGAAAAAGGAATTGACACCAGCGGTGTTGCAATTTTATCTTATCCCGGCTTTCAGGCAGTTGCAATAGGCGCAAAGGACTGTCAGGGACAGCCGGAATATCGCATTGAAGGAAGCGAAGGCTACATTGCCCAGAACAGCCCGTGTAATGTCTGCGGCGCAGTGACCATCCATTACCGGGATGGAAGAGAGGTATCCTATGATGGAAATGGAGATGCACACCGGATGTATGCAGAGTTTGTTTCCTTTGTAAATGAGATAGCATCAAAGGACACTGCAACCTGCTACGAAATGCTCGACCACAGCCTTGCGGTCAGCCGGATACTGACCCGGGCAAGAGCGGATGCCGGAATTGTATTTCCGTGTGATGAAAATTAGTCAAGTATGATTTAGTCAATCGTACTTGACTAAATTGTATTTGACGAAGGTAATCCTTCCATCTCCACACTATCTCCATATCTATGTAATAAGATGTAACAAGTTCGTAACAACTTGCGAATGATTACATAGGAAATTGCGAGAAGAGAAATTATTTGAATTTATTTTAGAAAATGAACAATAGCCAGACAGTCCGGCAAAGTGCGAAGGCATTTTCATGGCTGTTAGGGGCACTTGGAATTTCGTATGGGAACAGGCAACGCCGGTACATGGAAGTACCGGCGAGGCGCAGATGAACATGGATGTGAATTTGCGTCGGTTGCCGGATAAAAAGAATACAATCCGAAATTCTTAGTGCCCCTTGCAGTTATGATACAGCCTTAGTACTTGCCGGCCTGCCTGGCTATTTTGCAACTTAGCAAAAATAAATAAAATATTTCTTCCACAATACCTGATGATTACATAGGTAAGGAGACAGATATGAAATACAAAACAGTAAAAAAATTATGGCTTGCAGCCGCAATCCTGACAACCACAACTTCATTATGGACCAATGTCAATGCCATGGAGACACCAGCTGCATCCGGTGCAGGCGTAATCCGGGCACTGAATGAGCAGCGCATTTTATCTGAGCAGTATGCACTGCAGCAGATACAGACAGGAGCTGGTGAACTGGCAGAAGGTGAAGCAGCAGGCGAAGCAGAAATAAATGGTGTGGCAGAACTTTCACTTGGAAATGCAGAAGAGGAAATGCCGGCAGCAGACCAGCCGGAACTTGCGGTTGCAATCGCACCGAATTATGTGAATATTCGAAAAGAACCGTCTACAGAAGGAGAAGTGCTTGGAAAACTTTACCGTAATACGGTAGGTGTGATAGAGGCGGCAGAAGAGGGCTGGTATTATATTACTTCCGGTTCAGTCAGCGGATATGTCAGTGCAGAATATGTCTGTGTGGGAGAAGAAGCAAGAGCACTTGCGGAAGAAATTGGCACACAGCTTGCCCGGGTAACTACAACAACTTTAAAAGTGCGTACGGAAGCATCCACGGAGGCTGCCGTATTAGGACTGGTACCGGGAGGCGATATACTAACGGTAACAGAGACACTGGATGGCTGGTTAAAAGTTGATGCAGAGGAAGGGGAGGGCTATGTAGCGGCAGATTATGTAGAAACCTATACGGAATATCCCCATGCAGAATCTGTTCAGGAAGAAGCAGAACGGTTAGCAAGAGAAGAAGCCGCAAGAAGAGCGGCACAGGAAGCAGAAGCCAGAAGAAAAGCGGCAGAGCAGCAGGCAGCAGCACAAAAGAAGGCAGCAGCGAAGCAGAGCACCAATCATACAACAGCAGGGAATGCAACATCTAAAGCTTCAACATCTGGAAATGCTGCATCCGGAAACAGCGGAACAGGGGCGTCTGCATCTGATGCCAGTTTAGGCAGGCAGATTGCAGATTATGGATTGCAGTTTGTAGGAAATCCATATGTATATGGTGGAACCAGTCTTACAAATGGGGCGGATTGTTCCGGCTTCGTGCAGAGTGTATATAGGAATTTTGGAATTAATCTGCCAAGAACCTCCGGTGAGCAGGGAGCCTGCGGAAGCGCAGTGTCATCTTTGGCAGAGGCACAGCCGGGAGATTTAATCTGGTATTCCGGTCATATCGGAATCTATATCGGAAACGGACAGATTGTGCATGCAAGTTCAGCAAAGACCGGAATTAAAGTATCAAATGCAGGCTACCGGACGATTCTTTCTATCCGAAGAATTGTATAAAGAGAATAAAAATTTTTATCCGTGGAGATACTGACTACAATAGAAAAGATTATAAATTAGTAGAAAAGATTGTAGCAGGAAGGATAGAAGATATATGGGAACAAAGGGAACCATTATCATTCAGGAGTCAGAAGGAAGGATGCCCCAGGAACTCTGCCAGCAGCTTTTAGAAGAGGGCTACCGCATTGTATACGAAGAAGACAGGCGGGCAGGAAGTCAGATTGAAATTGGAACGGCCTGCATCTTAGAAGTAGACAATCATTGTATCAGAAGAGGCAGGAAAAAGATTCATCTGACACCTAATGAATATAAAATTTTATATACCATGGTGAAATCTCCCCACCGGGTATATAGCAGAAACCAGTTGATTACTTATGCGTTAGAGGATGCCTTTGATGGCTATGACAGAACCATAGATTCTTATATTAAGAGTATCCGGAAGAAAATTGAAAAGAATCCCAGACGGCCGCGTTATATCATAACGGTGCACGGAGTCGGATATAAATATGTTCCATCAGACAGTGAGGGCACTCATGGAGAATAAGAGCCTGGAACAGAGGATGGAAACAGAACCGGTGCATCGTGTGATTTTGTCACTGGCGGCACCTACGGTACTAAGTATGCTGGTAATTTCTGCTTACAGTATCGTGGATACCTTCTTTGTAACAAGACTTGGCAGCAGGGCAACCGGAGCGGTCGGAATTACATTTGCACTGGTGGCATGGATACAGGCAGTGGGCTATACTGTTGGCATGGGAGCGGGAAGCCTTGTTTCAAGGCTCCTTGGAAAGAAAGAAAAAGAGCAGGCAGAGCAGATTGCAAATTCGGCAATTATGTCAGGGCTGCTGCTTGGACTTATAAGTCTGGGGGCAGGTCTGATTTTTTTGACACCTTTGCTGAAGCTTTCCGGTGCAACAACAGAGCTGCTTCCATATGCTAGGGAATATGCCCTTTTTGTATTGCTGTCGGCACCCTTTACCATAGAGACACTGGTACTTGGTACGCTTCTTCGGGCACAAGGCAGGGCGAAAGCATCCATGGCAGGAATGGTAACCGGTGGAATTCTTGATATTATACTGACACCGGTGTTTCTGTTTGTCTTAAATCTTGGAGTAAAAGGAGCCGCATTAGCGGCATTTATCGGACAGGCAGTGGCAGCGATGGTACTGGGAGGCTGTTTCTGGCATGGCAGAATGAAACTGAATGGAAAGAAACAAAGTAAAAATTTTTTCAAAATAAAGGACTATGGTAGCATTATAAAAAATGGTCTGCCGTCGCTTTGCAGGCAGGGATTTGCCAGCGTGGCAGCCGTATTGTTAAACCGGCAGGCGGTAGGATATGGAGATGCGGCAGTAGCAGCAATGTCTGTAGACGGACGGTTATTTATGGTATTTTTCAGCCTTTTTATCGGATATGGTCAGGGTTTTCAGCCGGTGGCAGGGTATCAGTTTGGAGCTGAAAATAAAAAAAAGTTAAAGCAGGCATTTATTTTTACTTTATGGAGCAGCATCATAGCGGCGGCAGGAATCGGTCTGGCAGGATTCCTTTTCGCACCGATGACCATGAGCTTCTTTTTAAAAGAAGATATGGCAGCACGAATCGGCATTTTTACTTTTCGAAGCCAGTGCCTGATTTTTCCGCTGATTCCCATAGGAATTTTAAGTAATATGCTGTTTCAGGGAATCGGGCAGCAGGGGAAGGCGGCATTTCTATCAGCGTGCCGTCAGGGAATTGTATTTCTTCCGTTGATTTTCCTTCTACCGGAATGGATCGGGCTGGCGGGAGTGGAGATTGTGCAGGCGTTGTCAGATGGGCTGACTGCAATCATCAGCATTCCATTTGTGTTTTGTTATTTCCAAAAGAGTGAGAAAAAAGGAACAAAAAAAAAGACCAGTGACGGAAAGCGGCGGCTATGAAGCGCCGTTTGGTCAACTGGTCTACTGAACCATTTCTACCAGATAAGCTAACATGGTAACAGGTTCTTTCTTCTGTGCTTTCATCTCTCTTACATATGCTTCGTATTTTGCTACGAACCTGGAAAGACCCAGCACTGCATCCTGCTCTAAGAACATACAAATCCCTCCTTATGTAATTTATTATCTGAACAAACCTCTTTGTTCGTTTAGTATTATATACTTACATTTGGTAAATGTCAACAAAAAAGATGTGAAAAAATTGTGTAAAATTACCATAAAAGAAAATTAAGTTTTTGTTAATAAAATGTAAGGAACATTTGGTGTATGATGATAAGGAATGAAATAACAGATAACGCATATAGGAGCAGATAAAAATAAATGAGACAGACCGGAAGAGGAAAGAGAAAAACAGGAAGAAAAAAATATACATATGAGAAACCACATACAGCAGCAGAATACCGGCGCAGAAGAAGACAGCAGCAGGTGCGGATTCAGAGAATGCTGCTGCTT
>OJRQ01000777.1_pt1 | contig 11727 bp, 9 predicted proteins | sample 1599271 | NCBI WGS metagenome assembly OJRQ01 (sample SAMN03922533, study PRJEB24848) | human gut metagenome | isolation source: stool sample | host: Homo sapiens | place: Germany | collected 2010-05 | reverse complement strand
CCCAAAAGCGTTTTTCTTTGGGGCTCCACCCCGTTTCTTTGGGCAAGACCAAAGAAATGGGGTGGAACTGGCAGCACCAACGTAAAGTCCAACAAACAGCAAAACGGCGAGTTCCTCCCACCCGAAATCCACACCCCCCAGACGGAGAAAAACCCCGCTCCTGCATGACACGATTAGCAAGAGCGGGGCAATTAACTTTATGCCTGAGATTTACTTCTTTTTGCGGCCAAATATGCCTCCAGACTCGGGGACGCTCTCGCCCATGGCCTTGGCATAAGCGCGCAGGGCCTCCTTCTGCGAGCCGCTCAGGCCCTTCGGGACCGCAATGTTCACCGTGACGTACTGGTCGCCCCTTCCCGAGCCGCGCAGATAGGGGATGCCCTTGCCGCGCAGACGGAACACCGAGCCGGGCTGCGTACCCTCGGGGATGGTTAGCTTCACCTTGCCGTCCAGTGTCGGGACCTCTATGTCCGCGCCCAGCGCCGCCTGGGCGAAGCTGATGTCCGCCGCGGACAGCACCGAGCTGCCGTCGCGCTCAAAGCTCTCGTGCGGGCGCACGGAGACCGTCACGAGCAGGTCGCCGGCCGGACCGCCGTCGCGGCCCGCGTTGCCCTGGCCCTTCATGGATATCGTCTGACCGTCGTCTATGCCGGCGGGTATGTTCACGTTCAGCTTCCGGTTGCGGCGCACGTTCGCCTTGCCCTTGCAGGTCGGGCAGGGCTGATGTATGAGCTTGCCCGTGCCGCCGCACTTGGGGCAGGGCCCCTGCGACTGCACCATGCCGAAGGGCGTGCGCTGCGTCGTCCGCACGCTGCCAGTGCCGCGGCAGTCGGGGCAGATCTCCGGCGTCGTTCCCGGCGCGCAGCCCGTGCCGTGGCAGTCCGGACACTGCTCAACCTTCGAGACGCTTATCTCCTTCTTGCAGCCGAAGGCCGCCTCCTCAAAGCTGATGCTCACCGAGGCGCGCAGGCTCTCGCCCCGCCTCGGCCCGCTCCGCTGAGACGAGCCGCCGCCAAAGCCGAAGATGTCGCCCAGATCTCCGAATATATCTCCAAAGCCGCCGAAGCCCCCGAAACCGCCGAAGCCCGAGGCCCCGTCAAAGCCGCCGAAGCCCTGGCTCGGGTCGAAGGCCGCGTGGCCGAACTGGTCGTACTTCGCGCGCTTCTCCGGGTCGCCCAGCACCTGGGCGGCCTCGTTGACCTCCTTGAACTTCGCCTCGGCTTCCTTGTCGCCGGGGTGGAGGTCAGGGTGGTATTGCTTGGCCAGCTTCCTGTATGCCTTTTTTATCTCTTCCTCAGAGGCGCCCTTCTGCAGACCGAGCACCTCATAATAGTCGCGTTTCTGTTCCGCCATGTGCTTCACCTCGCATTACGCGCCTTTGCGGGCGTACTTTCGCACGCCCGCAAAAACGCAGGGGTATATAAGAGAGGGTGATGGGAAAAATCACTTCTTGTCGTCGTCAACCACTTCGTAGTCGGCGTCGTAGTACTGCTGGCCGTCGCCGCCCGCATTGCCGCCGGGCTGCTGGCCGCCCATGTCCGGGCCGCCCGCCTGGGCGCCGGTCTGCTGGTACAGCTTCTCGCTTATCTTGTAGAAGGCCTGGGTCAGCTCGTCGGTCGCGGCCTTGATGGCGGCGGTGTCGCTGCCCTGGAGAGCCTTCTTCAGGCTGTCGAGCTTCGCCTCGACCTCGGCCTTGTCGGAAGCGTCGAGCTTGTCGCCCATCTCCTGCAGGGTCTTCTCAGTCTGATAGACCATCTGGTCGCCGGCGTTGCGGGTATCGACTTCCTCCTTGCGGCGGGCGTCCTCGGCGGCATACTGCTCGGCCTCGCGCACGGCCTTGTCGATGTCCTCCTTGGAGAGGTTCGTGGAGGCGGTGATGGTGATGTGCTGCTCCTTGCCGGTGCCGAGATCCTTGGCGCTGACGTTCACGATGCCGTTGGCGTCGATGTCGAAGGTGACCTCTATCTGAGGCACGCCGCGCCTTGCCGGGGCGATGCCGTCCAGGTTGAAGCGGCCGAGGCTCTTGTTGTAGGCCGCCATCTCGCGCTCGCCCTGCAGGACGTTGACCTCGACGGAGGTCTGGTTATCCGCGGCGGTGGAGAAGATCTGGCTCTTCTTCGTGGGGATGGTGGTGTTGCGCTCTATGAGCTTCGTGAACACGCCGCCCAGGGTCTCGATGCCCAGGGACAGCGGGGTCACGTCCAGCAGCAGGATGCCCTCGACGTCGCCGCCGAGCACGCCGCCCTGGATGGCCGCGCCGATGGCGACACATTCATCGGGGTTGATGCCCTTGAAGCCGTCCTTGCCGGTCAGGTTCTTGACGGCCTCCTGCACGGCGGGGATACGGGTGGAGCCGCCGACGAGCAGGACCTTGGAAAGCTCGGTCGCCTTCAGGCCGGCATCGCTGAGGGCCTGGCGCACTGGACCCATGGTCTTCTCGACCAGGTGATGCGTCAGCTCGTTGAACTTCGCGCGGGTCAGGGTGACGTCCAGGTGCTTCGGGCCGTTGGCGTCTGCCGTGATGTAGGGCAGGTTGATGTTGGTGCTGGTGACGCCGGAGAGGTCGCACTTGGCCTTCTCAGCGGCCTCGCGCAGGCGCTGCATGGCCACGCGGTCGGTGGAAAGGTCGATGCCCTGGTCCTTTTTGAACTCGTCCACGAGGTACTTCGTGACGCACTCGTCAAAGTCGTCGCCGCCCAGGCGGTTGTTGCCCGCGGTCGCGAGGACCTCGATGACGCCGTCGCCTATTTCGAGGACGGAGACGTCGAAGGTGCCGCCGCCGAGGTCGTAGACCATGATCTTCTGGTCGGTCTCCTTGTCGAGGCCGTAGGCGAGGGCCGCGGCTGTCGGCTCGTTGATGATGCGCTTGACTTCAAGGCCGGCGATCTTGCCTGCGTCCTTCGTGGCCTGGCGCTGGCTGTCGGTGAAGTAGGCGGGGACGGTGATGACCGCCTCGGTGACCTTCTCGCCCAGATAGGCCTCGGCGTCGGTCTTGAGCTTCTGCAGCACCATGGCGCTGATCTCCTGCGGGGTGTAGGCCTTGCCGTCTATGTTGACCTTGTAGTTGGAGCCCATCTCACGCTTTATGGAGCTTATGGTCCTGTCCGGGTTCGTGATGGCCTGGCGCTTTGCGACCTGGCCGACCATGCGCTCGCCGGTCTTGGAGAAGGCGACGACGGACGGGGTGGTCCTGGCGCCCTCAGCGTTCGAGATGACGACTGCCTCGCCGCCCTCCATGACGGCCACGCAGCTGTTGGTGGTGCCCAAATCTATACCGATGATCTTGCTCATGATTTTCTTCCTCCAGTTGTATTTGAAAAGATTTTAGTATACCGGTTCAGTTGGCGACCTTGACCATCGCGAAGCGGATGACCTTGTCGCCCATTTTGAAGCCCCTCTGGAGCTCCTGGACTATCTCGCCCTCGCCCTTTGTCTCGTCCTCCTCATGCATCACGGCATTGTGGAGCGCGGGGTCGAACTTCTGGCCGAGGGATTCTATCTCAGTGACGCCCATGCGGGAGAGGATGTCCCGGAGCTGGGCCATTATCATCTCGACGCCCTTGCGGTAGGCCTCGTCGCAGGTGGCCTGCTCCAGGGCCCTCGCCAGGTTGTCGTAGACGGGCAGGAACTTCGTCACCGTGTCGGCGCGCACGTCCTGATATATGCTCTCGCGCTCCTTGGCGCTGCGCTTGCGGTAGTTGTCGTATTCGGCGAGCAGGCGGAGGTATTTGTCCTTTTCGGCCTTGAGCAGGGCCTCCGCGGGGGGCTCGGCGGGTTTTTCAGGCTCCTTTTCCGGCGCCTTTTCGGGCTCCGGCTGCGGGGCCTCGGGGGCCTTTTCGCTCTCCTGTGCCGGCAGCACCTTCTCTTCCATCGGCTCCGGCGGGTCTTTCTTCTTACTGCTCATTTATATCTCCCTTTATTATGAGTTTGTTGTCCATGCCCGGCGGGGGCGCCTCGCCGCCGCCCAGCCGCTCCGAGAGCGCCCGGGCTATGAGGCTCAGCTTCGCCGCCACGGCGGAGTAGTCCATCCTCGTCGGGCCCACGACGCCGATGAGGCCCTTCGTGTCCCCGCCCATGTCGTAGCTGGCGAGCACGACGCTGGAGTTGCGCAGCTCCTCGGCCACGTTCTCCGGGCCTATGAGCACCTTCACGTCCCCGCCGCAGTCGATGGCGTCCAGCTCCCGCAGGTGCTGCGCGTCGGAGAGATAGCTCATGAGCGCGTGCGCCTTCGCAGGGTCCTGGAACTCCGGCTGGGCCAGCAGGCGGTTCGTCCCCGTGACGCAGGTCTTGGCCTCCTGCGATTCGGAGAGGACCTCGATGGCGAAGGAGGCGATGACCCCCGTGAGGCCCATCGTGTCGTCCACCGCGCGCTCCGCCGAGCGGATCATGAGCGGCGTTATCTTCTCCTCCGTGATGCCCGTGAAGTTCGCGTTGAAAACCGAGGACAGACGCTGTATCATGTCCTGGCCCACGGAGACCGGAAGGTGGACGAGCTTGTTCTTGACTGTATTGTTGCTCATCATCGCGACGATTATGAAAGTGTTCGCGTCAATGTAGATGAGGTCGAAACGCTTTATCGTCGCGCTGGGCGGGGCGGCGATCGCCATCGCCGGGTAGTTCGTCAGGCTCGAAGCCAGGGCGCCGACGTTCGTGACCAGGTGGTCCAGCTCCCGGAGCTTCTCGTTGAGGCTGCGGTTTATCTCCTCCGTCTCCTCCAGCGAGAGCTTCTGCTGCTGCATGAGCTCGTTCACGTACATGCGGTAGCCCTGCGGCGTAGGCACGCGGCCGGCCGAGGTGTGCGGCTGCTCCAGATAGCCCATCGAGGCCAGCTCCGCAAGCTCGTTGCGGATGGTCGCCGACGAGCAGCCCAGCTGCGCCGTCTGCGCCACGGTCTTGGAGCCCACAGGCTCCGCCGTGCGGATGTATTCCTCGACCACGGCGGCAAGTATTTTCTTTTTCCGACCGCTTAGATCCATCTCGCAGGCTCCTTGTCTGGCACTCGTGCTGCGCTTGTGCTGGCACTCTCGTGCTTCGAGTGCTAATATATCACCGGCCCGGGGCGATGTCAAGAGGAGCAAACGAATAATTGACAGATTGTTCATAAATGTTTATATATAATATAAGGCGTGTCGAAAATGCCAAGGTACAGACCGGAAAGCGGAGGACATATATGAAGAGACTCATACCCATACTTCTGACATGCGCCCTTGCGCTGGGCCTGGCGGGCTGCGGGGATTTTGCCCCGGACCCGACCCAGACGCCGGACGCGGCGGCGGATTACAGCTTTGACAGGACGAACTTCCCAGCGCTCGCGGGGGGCTCGGCCCAGGAGCCTCTGGCGGAGGCCATAGCGGCCATCATGCTGGGCGAGACGCGCGAGGGCGTTGCGGACCTGCTCTCCTTCGGGAACACGCAGGAGGCCTGGGACAGGCTGGCCTCGGGCGAAGCCGGGCTGGTGCTGGCCGCGGAGCCGGACAAGCTGCCCGAGGATGTGGAGACGGCGGTCGTCTCCCGGGACGCCCTGGTGTTCTGCGTCGGTGAGGGCAGCGCTGTGGACGGCATGACCTCGGCGCAGCTCAAAAGCGTCATGTCCGGCGGCACGAAGAGCTGGAGCGGCATGGGCGGCTCCGGGGACATCGCCATCCTGGGCAGGCCGGAGGGCTCCGGCTCGCTGGCGGCGCTCAGGCGGCTCATAGGCGGCGGCTCGGCCGCGGTCTCGGACAGCGGCGCGGCCCTCACCAGCGCGGAGGTCCTCGGCTACGGCTTTTACAACGAGGCCGTGCTCATGGGCGCGGCGGACGGCTGCAAGCTGCTGGAGGTGGACGGCGTGGCCCCGACGGCGGAGAACATCGCCTCGGGCGAGTATCCGCTGTGCGTGGACGTGCTGGCGGGCATCAGCGCCTCGGCGGCGGACGATTCGCCCGAGCGGGCGCTCTGGCTCTGGCTCCAGGGCGGCGTCGGCCAGGCGTTCATCTCCTCTCAGGGTTATCTGGAGGCTGAATAATGAAAAGGATCTTTGCTTTGGCGCTCATTCTGGCGCTCGTCCTCTCCGGCTGCGGCTTTACCGAGCAGCTGGAGACAGTGAAGGAAGAATACATCGACCCCGCCATCGAGCGGGCGGACAACGGCGAGCTCTCCGCCGACGCACAGGAGGTCCAGGTCAGCGCCCCCAATGTGAACACAAACAGGGAGCGCCTGACGGACTACGAGCCCTTCGAGGCGGTCTACACCCGTGCGGACAGCGCTCTCATAGAGGCGTTGGAGGCCTCGGACGGCTACGGCAGGCTGCTGCCATTCGGCGGCGGGCTGGTGACGGAGCAGGGCGAGATCGTCCTCGACCCCGTCTGCGGCATGGTGGTCCTTGCAAACTACTCCGCGGGCTACGAGGTGAAGTACCTCGACATCTACATGCTGGAAGGCCCGAACGGCAAGTTCGCCGTCTGCGGCGCAGACGGCTCCTGGACGACGGGCTACGACTATGTCTCCGTCATCCCCATGGAGCTCGGCGTCCTGTGCATAGCGGACGAGAACGCCAACATAGCCGTCTGCTTCGACGAGGACGGCAATGTGGTCTTTGATACGGAGAGCTTCGGAGAGCTCTACAACCTCCAGGCGGGCAGCGTGGCCAGCCTCTCCCAGTGCGAGGGCGGGCTCATGAGCATCGTCTACGTGAACGGGCAGAAGGGCTTCATCTCCGCGGACGGCACGGTCCTCAACCGCGCCTCGGAGCGCGCGAGCTTCTTTGACGACGCCCTGCCCTTCTCGGGCGGGCTCGCCGCCGTAAAGGTGAACGGCGTCTGGGGCTACATCGACACGAACGGCGAGTCTGCCATCGACCCGGCCTTCGAGGAGGCGGGCAGCTTTACCGGGAACCTTGCGGCAGTTAAGAGGAACGGCGTCTGGTGCGTCATAGACAAGAGCGGCTCCGTAAAGCGCGAGTTCCCGGGCGTTGACAGCGTCATGATAGGCAACGGCTACGTCGTGGCGGGGGACTCCTACTACACGACGGCGCTGGAGGAGGCCAGCTTCTACGGCTACGCGGGCATCCCCTGCGACGGCGGCTACTGGGTCGAGGGCGAGAACGGCGTGCGCGTATTCCGCACGGACGGCTCCCAGGTCTATTTCTCCGGCGGAGAGCGGCTCATGGGCCGCTCCGGGGAGCTCTGGCTCGTCATGCTGGCGGACGGGGCCAAGGTCGTCATGGACAACTACAGCCGCGTTGTGGTCTCGGGGGACTGCTCGTTCATCGAGGACCCCGTGACGGGGCAGACCTATATCTACGACGCCGAGAGCGGCCGCCTTTACGACTCGGGCGGGGCCTACCTTGCCTCCGGCTGCGCGGGCGTCGTTATGGACGGCTACGTCTACTGCGAGGACGGCTCCAGCCTCGGCTGGAAGAGCTCCGGCGACGAGTGGGTCTTCCGCGTCACGGCCCCGGAGGCGGACTGAGCCTGCGGAAAGGATAAAAAAGGAGCGGACCTCAGCGCCGCTCCTTTTAAATTAACAGATTCTTAACCCAAGGCGGCCCGGGGCCAGTGTAGAATACAGTCGCCTGAAACGGAGGGAAACGCAATGAATAAAAAGGCGCTTGTAATAGAAGACGACAAAAATATAGCCGAACTGCTCCGGCTCTATCTGGAAAAGGACGGCTTCGAGGTGGCCATAGCCGCGGACGGCGGCAAGGGCCTCCAGCTGGCGACGGACGAGCACCCGGACGTCATACTCCTCGACATCATGCTGCCCGTCATGGACGGCTGGCAGGTCTGCCGGGAGGTGCGCGCAGTCTCGGACGTGCCCATCATCATGCTGACGGCCAAAGGCGAGACCTACGACAAGGTCTCCGGCCTTGAGATGGGCGCGGACGACTACGTGACGAAGCCCTTCGAGGTGAAGGAGCTCATCGCGCGCATACACGCCGTCATGCGCCGGCGCGAGGGCGGGGAAGGCCCCGCCGCAAAGAAGCTGGAGTACGACAAGCTCGTCATAAACCTCGACTCCTACGAGCTCATAGTGGACGGCAAGAAGGTGGACACACCTCCCAAGGAGATGGAGCTGCTCTACCACCTGGCCGCCTCGCCCAACCGGGTCTACACCCGCAACCAGCTGCTGGACGAGGTCTGGGGCTTCGATTATTTCGGGGACTCCCGCACCGTGGACGTGCATATAAAAAGGCTGAGGGAGAAGCTTGAGGGCGTCTCGGACAAGTGGTCGCTCAAGACGGTCTGGGGCGTGGGCTACAAGTTCGAGGTGAGCGGGAGCTGAGGCCCCCGCGACGGCCTATGAAGAGTATTTACTTTAAAAACTTCCTCGCGACGGCCATAATGGTGCTCGTGAGCTTCCTGATGATAGGCGTGGCTTTCGTCTTCATAGGCCAGGGCTACATCATAAAGTCCCACAGGGACAACATGGAGTCCAACGCCCGTGTCATCTCGCGGCTCACCACCAGCCTCGTCTACGAGGAAGGATTGACGGACCTGCGCCTGCGCATACTGCTCAACGGCACCTCCCTCATCTCCGGCAACCACATTTTCATAACGAACGACGAGGGCCTAATCATCTCCTGCTCGGACGAGCTGGGACGCTGCCAGCACCTGGGCCGCAGCGTTGATGCGAGCTACATCAACACCCTTGAGCAGCAGGGCAGCCTCGATATCGTGACGGATCTGGGCGGGCTTTTTTCCTCCCAGCGCTATGTCTTTGCCATGGCGATGACCGTGGCGGACTCGGGCGCGCCTGTGGGCTACATCTTCGTCAGCACGGACCGCTCGACCATCATGGGCGCCTGGAGCGCTTTCATCTGGGTCTTCTTCGCCGTCACGCTGGCCGTGCTCTTCCTGGCGCTGGTGCTCTCGCTGGTGGTCTCCAAGAAGATGGCCGAGCCCCTGGACGAGATGACGGCCGCGGCGCGGCGCTTCGCGCACGGCGACTTCTCCGTCCGCGTCCGCGAGGACAAGGGTACGGACGAGCTGGCCGCGCTGACGAGCTCCTTCAACAACATGGCCGACAGCCTTGAACGCTCGGAGCAGCAGCGCAACGAGTTCATCGCCAACGTCTCCCACGAGCTCAAGACCCCCATGACCACCATCGCCGGCTTTGCCGACGGCATCCTCGACGGCACCATACCCAAGGAGCAGGAGGACAAGTATCTCGCCACAATCGCTGACGAGACGCGCCGCCTCTCCCGCCTCGTGCGGCACATGCTGAGCCTCTCGCGCATGGAGAGCCAGGGCTCAGACCTCACGAAGCGCCGGGATTTCGATCTGAACGAGCTCATAATCCGCACCCTGCTCAGCTTCGACGGGCGCACGGAGGAGAAGGGCCTCGATATGCAGCTGCAGCTGCCCGAGGACCACATGAGCGTCACCGCGGACCCGGATTCCATCACCCAGGTGCTCTATAACCTCCTGGACAACGCCGTAAAGTTTGCCTCCGAGGGCACTGCCGTCACCATATCCCTGTGGAAGCAGGGCGGCAAGGCCTACGTCTCGGTGAAAAACAGGGGCGAGACCATCCCGGCGGACGACCTGCCCCTCATCTTCGACCGCTTCCACAAGTCCGACCGCTCCCGCAGCCTCGACCGCGACGGGGTGGGCCTCGGCCTCTACCTCGTCAAGAGCATCCTCGACGCGCACAATGAGGACATCGCCGTCACGAGCCGGGACGGGGTCACGGACTTCGTCTTCACCCTCACCCTCGCGCGGGAGCCAAAGCAGAAGGCCGAGCCGCGCAAGAAGCCCGAACAGCGCAAGAAGCCCGAGCCGCGCAAAAAGGCCGGGCAGGAGCAGGCCGCCGGTGAGCCGCCGGAGGAGGAGTGAATTCACAGAATGTTTCAAACTTATTCATACCCAGCACAAAATTCGAGCGTATTTTTAAACTGACCTCAGGGGGTAAGCCACATGAACGAAAGACCTCAGAGCTGGCAGTCCGGCTGGTATGACACAGATCCAGGGCCGGCGGCCCCCGAAAGGCCCACAGCACCCCCGCCGGCGGAAGCGGCTCCCCACCCCACACAACTACCTCCCCGCCGCTCCGCCGGCCCCTCTCCAGCCTACTGCGAGCCATATTGGTCCGAGGAGGACCACGCACCCAAACGCCCGCGCACGGGCTTCCGCGTCGCCGGCATCTGCCTGCTGGCCTTCGTCATCATAGCGGCGACGGCGGTGCTCTTCTCCAGGGACGGGCGCACGGCCTTCTCCCCAGGGAGCACAGAGAGCGGAGGCGACCTGCCCGAGATGGGCTACGACGACTTCCGCGATTTCTTCGAGGACTACTACGAGGGCACTACAGGCGGCATCTCCGACAGCAGCATCCCCAAATACCAGGCCGCCGGGGGCTTCAGCCTTGAGCCCGTCCCCGAACCTGAGACGGAGACTTTGAGCCTGAGCGAGATCTACGCCAGGTGCTACCCCTCCGTAGTCAGCATAACCGCCATGGTGAGCGATACCAGCTACTACTGGGGCACGGGCATAGTCATCTCAGAGGACGGCTACATCGCCACGAACGCCCACATAATTGAGGGCGCATATTCCGCCACGGTGACGCTCTGGGACGACAGAGAGTTCGAGGCCAAGCTCGTCGGCATGGACGGGGTCAGCGACCTCGCGGTGCTCAAGATAGAGGCCGGGGGCCTGAGCCCGGCGGAGTTCTGCTCCGACCAGGTCTCCGTGGGAGACGCGGTGGCCGCCATAGGCAATCCCCTGGGCGCGGAGCTGCGCGGCACGCTGACGGACGGCATCATCTCCGCCATAAGCCGTGACATCTCCTACAACAACCACTCCATGACCCTCCTGCAGACCAACGCCGCCATAAACGACGGCAACTCCGGCGGGCCGCTCATCAACATGCACGGCCAGGTGGTCGGCATCACCAACATGAAGATGAAGGCCGCCAACTCCAGCGCCACCGGCATCGAGGGCATAGGCTTCGCCATCCCGGTCTCCACCATCAAGGCCGTCGTGGACGAGCTCATATCCGAGGGCGTGGTCACGGGCCGCCCCGCCGTGGGCATCACGGTGGGCCAGATACCCGACAGCGCGGCCAGCTACTTTGAGATTCCGGAGGGCCTGTACGTCAGCGCCGTCACCCCCGGCTCCGACGCCGAGGCCAAGGGCATCCAGGTGGGCGACATAGTCACCCAGATAAACGGCATAGGCGTGCGCCAGACCTCCGACGTCTCGGCCATCATCTCCGAATACGAGGTCGGGGACATCATGACCTTCACCATCTTCCGCGACGGCGAGACCCTCTACGTGGATGTGGAGCTCGTTGATACGAGCGACATATACTGAATCAGATACTTCTCACTCCTTTTCCATACATTTTCCCCTCTCTTTTTGCAAACGGCCGGCCCCTCGGGGCCGGTTGTTTGTATTTTATCAGCGACAAGCAAAAACGCCGCCCGGAGGGCGGCGTTTTGTATTCAATCAGCGTAAACGGCGGTCCCACGGCGCCGCACCCGCCCTGTAGGGGACGGCGTCCTCGACGTCCCGCTGCTGCGGTTTCCGCCGACCCCACCGCGTTCCACCGGCCCCCGCCCGGGCGTGGGATGGTCTCGCGGTATATTATGCGGCACATGGCCCGTTTCCCCCCCGCCGTAGGGGGCGGCGTCCTCGACGACCCTTCCCTTCGTTCACCACCGGCACCGCGGTGTCGCGCGGGCTGCGGGCGGCTTAGGCCGCCCGCAAAGGGGGGACCCCCGGCGAGGGTCCCCCCTTTGACCCCCTCCTG
>OJRQ01000747.1_pt1 | contig 12371 bp, 6 predicted proteins | sample 1599271 | NCBI WGS metagenome assembly OJRQ01 (sample SAMN03922533, study PRJEB24848) | human gut metagenome | isolation source: stool sample | host: Homo sapiens | place: Germany | collected 2010-05 | reverse complement strand
ACAACATTTCCGGGCAGGAAACATTTGAGAGAGAATGCTCTCCTCTGCTTCAGATCCGAGATGCTTATCCGAAAATGATTATTGCCAGAACCAAACATCCAAAATATAGCTATGAAGGAATCGAAATCCATGATATAGCCGATTGGCTGCTACAAGAATAAACAAGGCGAAATATCTCCGTCATTCTCTTTTGAAATGATGGAGATATTTTTATGTTGATGGAGATTCAGGGCCAGGAAACTGTGTCAGATTGCAAAAATCCTTTCCGAACTTTTTACATAGCAGTCATGCACTTCGGTGTGTGGCTGCTTATTTGTATCTATGCCATCAAAATCAAACAAAAATTGATCTGCATAGCAGTTTACTAAGCAGCGTGTCTCATCCTTTGGGATGATTTACATTTCGAAACAGACTCGTATAATATAATTCGAGACAGGTTATGAAAGACTTATGGCAATCTCGCTCTGTATCAAAGGGAGGGAAGAAATGACCAAAAATATTATCATAAAGACCTCCGTTCAGAAACGGTTTGACAGCTTCATGGCGCATGGCAGAGTCCTTTTTTTCAGCGCACCCTGCGGCTTTGGAAAGACAGTACTGGCGGACGCACTGCTGCGCGGTCGGAACGTGCTGCGGCAAAGTGCAGCAGACCCAGACTGCGCAATCCCACCGTCAGCGCAGGATTGGGACATTCTGCTGATTGACGATCTTCAGTTCATGCAGGAGGAAGCCGGGCAGCAGGCTCTCTGCGAACTGATCCGCTCAAGTCCGGAGCGCCATTTCGTGCTGCTCTCGCGCGGTGTGCCGCCCGGCTGCCTGACGGCGTTTCAGTACACGGGGCTGATGACGGTGCTGGAGGCCGACGACCTGCTTTTTGACGCGGGCGATGTGCGGCGGCTGTTTCAGCTTTCGGGAGTAAACGTAACAGATAGCGAGATCGATGGAATTTTGAAAGAATCCGTGGGTTATCCGCTGGGTGTGGCCATCACGGCGCGGTGCATGTCCCCGGACAAGCCGTGGACGCCGGAGCTGGTGGCGCGGGTGTTCCACGAGGTGTTCCTCTACTTTGAGACCGCCATCTACCGGCGCTTTGATCTGCCGGTGCGGCGCTTTTTGTTGGAGCTGGCCCCCTTTGAAAGTTTTGACCTGGAAATGGCGCGGATGGTCAGCGGTGATCCCCGTGCCGGCGAACGGCTGGACTGGATTTTTTGATACACTACTATGCTGCGCTACGACGACTGCCAGCGCTTCCACTTCTGGTCGGGTTTCCGGGCTTTTCTCCTTTGGGAGATGGAACGGGAGTATACCGAGGAAAAGCGCAAAGCGCTCATCAGCCGGGGCGGGCTGTACTATGAGCTGAAGGAAGACTACGCCCACGCCCTGGAATGCTACACCGGCGGCGGTGACCATTCCAAGGTTTCCGAGCTGCTGGTGCGTAATGCAGAACTTCACCCCGGCATGGGGCACTATGCCGAGATGGAAAAATACTACCGCAGCCTGCCGGAGGCGGAAATTCTAGCATCCCCCTCTCTGATGCAGGGCATGAGCATGCTCTGTGCGCTGGTCATGGATTACGAAGGATCGGAGCGCTGGTATGGCGAACTGCAAAAGTTTGCCGAACATTGCGACAGGCAGGACGCCGCCGGAAAGCAGGCGCGCGGCCGCCTTGCATGGCTGGATATCTCTCTGCCCCAGCGGGGCGTGAACGGACTGGCGGAAACCATCCCCACCGTGTTCCGGCTGCTGACGAACAAAGAGGTGGCACTGCCGTCCTTTTCCGTCACGAGCGCGTTGCCGAGCATCATGAACGGCGGCAAGGACTTTTCCGAATGGAGCAAAAAGGATGACCTGCTCTACAAAACCCTCCGCCTCCCTGTGGAGGCGGTACTGGGGCGGGACGGCGTGTGTCTTGCCGACTGCGCCATTGCCGAGAGCAAATTTGAAAAGGGCGCGGACGTCACCGGGCGGATGCTGTCCCTTCTCCCACAGCTGAACGAAGTCCGCAACCGGGGCACGCCGGACATGGAGTTCGCCGTCAGCGGGCTTCTGGCCCGCAGCCAGCTGGCAAACGGACAGGCGATGGACGCGCGGCGCACCATCGAGGTGCTCCATGAATGCTTTGTCGAGCGCGGTTTGACTCGCTTTCTGCCCAATATGGACGCCATGCTCTGCCGTATTGACATGCACACCGGCGACCTTGATGCGGCGGATGCGTGGTACCGGGAAAAAGCCCCCCGGGAGTCGACGCATTTGAACGTCATGCGGCGCTACCAGTACCTCACCCAGGCCATGGTGGAGCTGGCGGACGGCAGACCGGACGCGGCGCTGCTGACGCTTGCCCCGCTGGAGCCGTACATTCAAAACTGTGCCCGTATCATCGACGGCATTCACCTGAATGTCCTAACTGCCATCGCCCTGCGGCGCAAGAAGGATGAGCGGTGGCGCGAGCGATTGACGGCGGCGCTGGACGCGGCGGCGGAGTACCGCTTCATCCGCACCGTCAGCGTATACGGCACGGCGGTGCTGCCGCTGCTGGGGGCACTGGAATGGGATGGCGACAAAAAGTGGTATAAGCAGTTAATGGCGGCGGTGCGGATGCAGGCGGCGTTCTACCCGCATTTCCTCGAACCCCGCCTTGCCCCCGGCGAGGAGCTGACGCCCACGGAGCTACAAATTCTGCATCTCATCTGCGCGGACAAGTCCAACGCCGAGATTGCGCAGATCATGGACGTGAAGCTGCCCACGGTGAAGACCCACGTCAGCCACATTCTCGACAAGCTGGACGTGAAGCGCCGGGCGGAAGCCAGGACAGCCGCAAAAAAGCTGTGGCTCATTCCGGATGATCTATAAAAGCTGAGCCTGTGCTTGAACGGGCTGAATATAAACCTTATACATATATCCTAAAGGAGAATCTTATGAAAAAACGAGTATTGAGTATGTTCATGGCGCTGGCGCTGTGTCTGACGCTCCTGCCCGCACCCGTGCGAGCGGCGGAGGATACGCCGGAGAGCGGCGCCATCGTGCAGCAGGAGCGGCAGGAGGAAATTTCGCCCGCCGTATCCGAACAGGCTGGAACGAATGAGGAAGAGAACGGTTCAGAGGGTGACCCGCAAAATACCGGTACCCCTGACGCCGGTGGCGCTGAGGACAGTAAAGCAGATGCGCCGGAGAGCGGCGAGGATGAAAACGCCGGGAACAATGCGGACGCGGCGGTATCCGCTGTGCAGACGATGATCGATGCGCTGCCCATCGTGAGTGAGTTGGACGGCATGACCGCCGACGAGCTGGACGCAGCTTATGACGACATTCAGGCGGCGTATGATGCTTATGAAGCACTGAACGCAGAGCAGCAGGCGCAGATCACCGGCGCAGACTTCGAGGCGCTGCTCGGCTGGTTCAACAGCCAGACCGCGCTGTTGGCGGACGCACAGTCCGGCGAGCATACCCACTGTGTCTGCGGCAAGGACAGCGGTACAACGGTCATACCCATAACAACAGCACAGCATGGACGGCAGCCGATTCCCTGCCTAATTCTGCGGGCAGCTATTATCTGACGCGGTCTGTGTCGGGGAGCTGGGCTGTGCCAGAAGGCGAGGTCAACCTCTGCCTGAACGGGCAGACGATCAACGGCAAAATCACCATCGGCAGCGGCGCGACGCTGACGCTGACCGACTGCATCGGCAGCGGCAGGGTTCAAGGCGAAGTGACCGTCAACGGCGGCAAATTTGAACTGTACAGCGGCACGATCACCGGCGGCGTGCAGGTCGGTATAAAGGGCAGCGCCTATCAGACCGGCTCGTCCTTTACCATGTATGGTGGAGAGATTACCGGTAATAAAGCAGGCAGCGGCGGCGGTGTGTTCCTTGTCGGCACGACGAATCAGACCGACCCGCCAAGATTCACCATGCATGGCGGAACCATTTCCGATAACACTGCGGGTGCGTCTGACGGCGGTGGCGGCGGCGTATATGTGGGTGAGAAGTGCAGCTTCACCATGGACGGCGGAGCCATCACCGGCAACAAGGCGACCGCCGGCAACGGCGGCGGGATCTATATCCACTTTAACGCCGGCACAGTTTCGATCTCCAACGCCACGATCACCGGCAACAAGGCGTCCGCCACGGGGAATACAAGTTATGGCCACGGGGGCGGCATTTATTCGGAGAGAGGGGTAACCGTCGAGAATGTGACGATCACCGGAAACAACAGTACCTTTGAGGGCGGCGGCATCTATGGAAAGGGCGCTATTACCCTCACCGATGCTACCGTTACCGACAACTCTCAATATGACGTTTACTACGACGGAAGGGAAAGCAACACTCCTGAGCTCACTATTTCCGGCTCGGTGAAGGCCGGTTATTACGCCAATGAAGCTTGGAAGCTGCCCATTCTTGTATCAGGCGCATTGAGAGAGGATTCGGTCATCCGTGTGGGCGTGCGTGAAGGCATAAATCTTGGGGCCATCGCCGAACCGGCAAGCGGCGTGACGCTCAGCGCCGAGAACTTCAAGGCGGACGCCGCCGACTGCGTGACCAGCCTGGGCGATGACGGCAAGGTCTATCTTGTGCCCTGCACGCACGAGATGGACGATACCGGCTACACCTGCAAGAAGTGCCATACGCAATTCGACGCGCGCGTGGGCGATAGCGCCTATTATCAGACGCTGACGAAGGCGTTTGATGCAGCCAGAGGCAACACCGTGACGCTGCTGCGGGATGTGACACTCGCAGGAAATTGCTCTTCTTCTTACACCTACTCAGCGACGCTGGATCTGAATGGCAAAACTGTCAGCAGCGAGCGTTATTACATTAGCGTCGGAGGTGGGAACAAACCCAGGACTCTGACGGTCAAGGATTCCGGAACAGGCGGCGGAACGCAGGCGCTCGATGTCACGTTTTACGTTTCCTCCAACGGAACGCTTGCAGTCGGCGACTCCTACACCGGCAAGATTTCGCGCGTGGAGCTGCAGGCCGGCGGCGCATTGGAGCGCTTTGGCGGCGAAATCGGCGAGTTGGTATTAAGCAATGCTGCGGCTGGCTCCACAAGTACGGGCTACAATCTGAAGCTGTGGAATGGCAATACAAACGCCTGCACCATCGGCAAGATCACGGACAGCACGAAGAGCAAGAGCCTCACCGTTCAAGACCTGCTGAAAACCAACCATGCAAAGTGCGAGCTGTACGGCGAAAAGGACGGTACATGGAGCATCGTTGATAAGAGCGCTAAAATTGTGGACTTGACCGGCTATACAACGTACAAGGTGCAGTTCCCGGAGTGCGTCCATCAGTGCGCCGATGACAGCAACCCCGTGTGCTCTGTGTGCCACAAGGACCTGTATACGAAAATTACCGCCCAGAGCACCGACGGCACGACCAAGACTGCCTACTTCACGGAAGACAGTGCGCTGGAACACGGCTATGTAGAGGCCATCCAGACCTTGAACGGCTGGAGCAATGAGGGCTGCACCGAGCCGACGCTGACCCTGCTGCGGGATATGTATGCTTTCGGCACCTCCATGCCGCTGACCGGCACGCTGACGCTGAAGGGCGGAACGCACACCGCCAAGAATGTGACGGTCGCTAAAAACGCGGACGTGACCTTTGCCAGCGGCAGCTATAAAGGTGCGACCATCGACGGCACGGCGACGGTGAAGGAGGGCGTCACATTTACCGACGCCTCCGTCGAGGTGAACGGTACGCTGAACGCCAAGGGCGGTACCTTCACTGGTAATGTCAAATTCAACGGCAGCAGCATCGCGAACATCAGCGGCGGCAGCTTTAATAATGAAAAGAAATATGGCGGCGTTACGTTTGACTACAATGTCACGGGGACGATCACCGGCGGCACGTTTACCTTCGCGGATTTTTACACCACCAAAGTCAAGCTCTCCGGCGGCACATTTACGATGATCAAAACCAACGGCGACCGCAAACTCGCCGACCTGCTGGCGGAGGGCGCGGCGTATTACGGAGCAAGTGATAATCAGGCTGTGACCAATGATAGAGTGAATACGCTGGAAAATGTCAAGGTCGTGTCGCATACGCACAACGGCGGCACGGACGGCAAGGGCATTTGCAGTGTCTGTAAGAAGCAGATGGCGGCGTCGCTGACCATCGGCGACAAGACGAGCTGGTACACGGCCTTTGCCACTGCCATTGAGGCGGCGAACGCGGCGGACGGTGCAAAGACCATCACGCTGTATCAGAATGTGGATGACACTGTCAACGGGAAGCGGACCACCTATGAGCTGACCCGCGGGCCGGTGACGCTGGCGACCGGCGGGAAAACGGTCGATGGTGTGGACCTCATCGCCAAGGGCATTTCTCTGACGGTCACGGGCAGCAACGGAGGCTTCTATGTGACGGTGGACGGCAAAGACGCGGAATTGACCGTCAAGGACAAGGATACGAAGCTCGCCATTGTCACGGCGAAGAACGGCGGAAAGCTTTCGCTGAGCAACGGCACCTTCAGCCGTGTGGCTGTAAAGGACGACGGCAGCAGCGCCAGCCTCAGCGGCGGCAGCTACGGCGCGATCACGAGCGATGCCGGCTATGTCAAGCCCTACGCGCTGCTGGCGAAGGGGTACGCTTACAAAAAAACAACGGATAATGAATGGCTCCCCAACGCCAATTCAATCCCGTCAAAAGTCACCGTTGAAAAAGCCCCCTTCGCGGTCGAAAAGATCTATCCGAATAGCGATACGAACTACACCGGAAGCTCGGCGTTTGCGACGGACGGCAATATCACGCTGACTGCGGTAATCGCGTCCGAGCCCGAAACGGAGAACGTCACCTACTACTACTGGTGGGAGCTGTTTAACGAATCAGAAAACGACTGGACCACGAGTTTCAAAAAAGTTAATACTGCAACGCATACCGGCGAGAAGAGCAAGACGCTCACAATCTCCGGGCTGCCCGTAGACAAGAGCTATCAGTACCACATTTACGTCCAGTGCAGCAACGGCTACAATTGCTACAGCGAGCCGTTCACCGTGACCCAGCATCAGCATAGCTGGACGTACACGGCAAGCGGCGCGACCATCACCGCGAAGTGTACGGCAGAGGGCTGCTATCTGACCGACGGAAACGGCGGCAGCGTGACCATTGCGGCCCCCGCCGAGCTGACCTACAGCGGGGAAGGCAAACCCGCCACGGTGACTGCAAGCAGCGATTGGCAGGGTCCGGCGGCGAGTGGGATCACCATCAGCTACATAAAGACGGGCACGTATGGTCAACAGATGTTGGAAAACGGCGCGCTCCCCACCGACGCGGGCGAGTACACCGCCAGCATCACGGTGGGCGAGGGTAACAAGGCTGCCACTGCCAGCGTGGAGTATACCATTCAGAAGGCTAATCCGGTGGTGACCGAATGGCCGACGCTTTCTGCATCGGTTTATGTCAACAGTGAAGCGACCCTCACCGGCGGCAGCGGCGAAGGCACCTTCGCTTTCAAGGCAGGTGCTGCGAAATCTTGGGACAGCGCAGGCAGCAAGACCACCACGATTGTGTTTACTCCCACAGATACCAATAATTACAAGGAGCTGACTCAGGACTATAACGTAACGGTTGTCAAGCGTACGGTAAAGAGCTGCCATACGCTGACTGGCATTACGGACAAGCCCTACGGAACGGCGCTGGAAGAGCTGGGACTACCCGAAACCGTGACGATCACCACGGAGGACGGCAAAACATTTGATAAGATCCCCGTCACATGGAGCGGTTATAATCCGAATACGCTGGAGGAGCAGACGCTCACCGGAACATTAGATCTTACTTCGATTGCTAACGAGGTGGAGCAGCCCGGCATGCCTGTGACGGCGCAGATCAAGGTCAAACTCACGCAGAAGAACTTCAGCGGCATTTCGCCTGAGGCTTATGATGGTGTGTATGACGGTAAGGCGCACGGAATCACCCTCACCGGCGTGCCCAGTGGCGCAACCGTAAAATACGGCGAAAGCGCAGATAGCTGCACACAGGACAGCCTGACCTACACCAACTTCACGAATGGTCCAAAGATCGTATTTTATAAGGTCTCCCAGTTCGGCTATGCGGATGCTTCCGGCTCCGCCTGGGTAAATATTACCAAACGCCCACTCACCGTTTCCAGCATCACGGAAAATAAGACCTATGCGTATGCTTCCGGTTCAGACGGTAAGGCAATCGGTGTGAATATTGCAGGAAAGCTTCCGACGGATAGGGGAACTACAGCATATGCGGTTGCAAAGACAGATACAGAGAAGCTTTTAAGTGAGGTAACAGTCGATACAGCCGGAAATCTGACCTATAAAGTAAATCAGGTAGATGCGTCCAAGGTTGGAAAGACAGCAATTATCACGGTAACAGCTTCGATGGAGAACTATGCGAATGCTGGATACACGCTGACGATTAGTATTACAGATAAGAAGACGGTAGAGATTAAGAGCGGAAACACCGTATCTGTAGATGGAAGCAATGCGCTGACCTATGGGGAAAAGGTTTCAAAGCTGACACTTGGAAATACCGTTTTTGTGGAAGCCGGTACAGATGATGTGATAGAAGGTATTCTTTCATGGAGCAATCCGGACGAGATACCGGCAGCCGGAACCACACAGGCGGGCTGGGTATTCAAGCCGGCAGACAGTACGTATTACGCGGAACTTACCGGAACAGCAGCCATCACAGTAGCCAAGGCAACTCCGATAGTTGTAACAGTACCAACCGTTGCAGAGCGTGGATACAATCCGGATGCTGCGCTTACCGGTTCAGATATAACAGGCGGAAGTGTGACAGGGGCAGATGGCAATTCACTTGCCGGAACATGGAGCTTTACAGGAACGAACATCATTCCGACTGTAAACAACAAAGGCTATCAGGCAGTATTTACACCTGATGACACAAACAACTACAATACAGTAACTAGAACAATAACAGTTACGGTCAATAAGGCAGCGAAAGCTCCAAACATGCCGGAAGCTGCAATGACACCGGCACACAGCACAAAGAAGGTTGGCAATATTACACTTCAGGAAGGATGGAGCTGGCAGGAGGCAGATAAGGACACGGTGCTTGCAGATGGTGTGGCTGTGACGGCGACTGCGGTTTATATAGGAGCTGACAAGGGAAATTATGAGACAGAAAGTGTAAGCATTACGATTACAAGAAGAGAATGTGATCACACGCACACTGAAATACGGAATCAGCGGGAAGCGACCTGCACGCAGACCGGATACGCAGGAGATACCTATTGTACGGACTGCGATAAACTTATGAGTACCGGAAAAGAGCTGGCAGCATTGGGACATGATTATAAAGCAACCGTAACAAAGCAGCCGACGACAACCGAGGAAGGAGTCAGAACCTACACCTGCACCAGATGCAGCAGTAGCTACACAGAGAGCATTGCGAAGCTGCCGGAGGAACAGCACACTCACAACTATACGGGAAGCATTACGAAGGAGGCAACCTGTACAGAGGCAGGGGTAAGGACATACACCTGTTCCTGTGGAGACAGCTACACGGAGAATATTCCGGCAACAGGACACAGCTATGTATCAAAGGTGACGAAGGCTGCAACGACAACAGAGGAAGGCATCATGACCTATACCTGCTCCAAGTGCGGACACAGTTACACACAGCCGATCGCTAAGATCAAGTCCGATGACAGCAACAAGGATAATGGCAGCCAAAACCAGAAACCGCAGTCTGGCACACACAATGGTAATCAGAATCAGAAGCCACAGCCTGATACGGATAATGGTAAGGACAATGGTACTTCAATTAAGCCATACATCAAGGATGACAGCGGCAAGGAAGGCTGGGATGTGATCAAGCCACAGCTTGAAGAAGCTAAGGCAGGCGATACGGTAACGGTTGCAATGAACGGAACGACGGTAGTACCGAAAGATGTAATTGACAGTATCAAGGGCAAAGATACAACACTTGTTCTTGACATGGGAAATGGTCTTTCCTGGAAAATCAATGGACAGGATATTACTGATGCAGCCGGAGATATTGATTTTGATGTGACAGTCGGAGCCGATGCAGGAAAATCCATTCCTGTGGATGTGATCAACAACGTGACAGGGGAACGTTCTTCCATGAACCTGACGCTTGCTTATGACGGAGAGTTTGGATTTACAGCCACACTGACCGTCAACATGGAATCAAAGAATGCAGGACTGTATGCGAACCTGTTCTACTACAATGAACAGACCGGAGAACTGGAATTTATCAGTGCCGGACAGATTGATCCGGATGGAAATGCGGAACTTGTATTTACCCATGCATCAGATTACACGATTGTTGTTGATACCAGGATTATGAGTGATAACGGTCAGGCAGACAACAAATCTGATGAAACCATCCCTGCACCTAAGACAGATGACAGTACTTCAAAATATGCATGGAATAATACGATAATCATTATTATAGGTATCTGTATTATGCTGATTGTTATTGGAGCCGTATTCTATGTAAGGAAAAAGAGTGGTTCAGAAGAAAAATAATGATGATTTCATAGGAGTTGCACGATTTAATAGAAAGAGCAAAATTAACAAAAAACAGCTAAAAGTATGTATTTAATATTTGGTGCTCACTTTTTAACATGATATCTATAAAAAGAGCCGATGTAAAACGAAAAACTGGTTTACATTGGCTCTTTTTAGTATATAATGATTATTGAAAGGCGGTGGAAGTATGCTCATAAGATATATGTTTGACAATTTTTGTTCGTTCAAGGAAGAGTGTGAGTTTTCATTAGAAGCACCAGGCGGGAAAGTAAAGAAGCGCTTTCCGGATAACTATACTACAACAGAAACAGGATATGACCTGCTGAAAACGGCAGTTATCGTAGGTGAGAACGCAGGTGGTAAGTCCAACTTTATAAATGGATTAAAATATCTGAAATCATTGTTTGATACAAACATGAAAGTGCAGTCTGTTAATTCATATATTAACGCAGATACTTTGATGGAGTGTAATAATCCCAAACAGAAATTTAATGTAGTATTCTTAGCGGGGAATCATTATATTTATGAGTATGAAACTATTGTTGATACAAAAGGAATCTATAGCGAAAAACTTATCAGAAGCAGCCAGCGGAAATCAGCTGAGCATGTAGTGTTTGATATTTTACGGGATCAGGAGGATATATATACATTACGAAGAGGAACAGCCAGGGAAGTGACAGCTGCTCTTAAGAATAGCAATAATAGTAACGGATTATTTGTAGTTAAACTGGCTCTTCTCGGAAATAAGGATGCGTCAGCAACTGTTGAATGGATGTTAAATGTCCTATATCCGGGTAATATACCCTCTGACAATATAGACAGCATTGTCAGGCAGGAACGGGATCTTGAAATTATGAAAGATCCAAGATATGTAGAAATTTTTAAGATGGTAGATTACAGCATTTGCGGAATTGAAGTGGATGATGAGAAGCCTTATTCTAAAACTCTGGTAATTCGTAAGAATGCACAGGGAAAGCAGTTTAAGAGAGAATTATCACAGGATTCAACCGGTGTCAGAGAATTTTTTGCATGGGCTGTACAGATATTTCGCGTAGTATATGAAAATAAAGTGGTATTTGCAGATGAGATGGACCGGGTTCTTAATCCAATCTTGTCAGACCGTGTTATTGCGTATATTAACGGTATGGAGCACAGAGGACAGTTTGTATTTTCTACACATAATGTATTACACCTAAATTTGAAGACATACATGAAAGAACAGATTTATTTTATTACAAAAAGTAAAGATGAACTGACATCAGAATTGTATTCTTTGGCGGATTTTCCGGAAGTGAGGTATGAAAACACTAAGATATATGAGTTTTATATGAAGGGGATATTGGGAGGTACGGCATTTGAGTAGAAAAACAAGAGTCCTCCAGAAGAGGTTTGCAGTATTCTGTGAGGGAGATACAGAATATAATTATATAGACAAGATGAGAAAGAATCAGGGCGTAGAACTGGTTTTAAAACCCATCAATATGCATGGTGGGGGCTATTCAAACTTCCTTCAGAAGATAAAAACGGAGTCACAGAGTAACTATCTAGCAAAATTCATTATTATGGATGCAGATAGAATAGCTACTGTCCCGGGAGAACTGGATGGATTTAAAAAACTGTTGGAGTACTGCAGGATTCAGAATGCAAAGGGAAATACACCACATTTTATTATTATGGACAATCCGGATTTTGAGTATGTGGCATGCTTACACAGTCCTCAGTATAGAGGACAGGATCCACATAAATTTATTGAATCTGTTCTGGGAGCAAAAAGTATTGCGGCTTTTAAAGGAAATGCAGATGTTTATAACTTCCTTAATTCAGGAGAATTGTCATATCAGATAATGATGGAATCATTAAGAGGAAAAGAAAAGCTGCTGTACAA
>OJRQ01000737.1_pt1 | contig 12501 bp, 7 predicted proteins | sample 1599271 | NCBI WGS metagenome assembly OJRQ01 (sample SAMN03922533, study PRJEB24848) | human gut metagenome | isolation source: stool sample | host: Homo sapiens | place: Germany | collected 2010-05 | reverse complement strand
ATTCCAATCAGACGGACAAAGGAAGTTGCTTTGTGAATTTAGGGTATTACTTCTAGTCAATTAAAAAATATAATAGCATTCCAAAGAAGACCGGTTTTAATTTTGTGTTATAATAAGAAACATCTATCTTTGTATGACTACCAATTTAAATAGCCAATTATGAGCAAGACATATCCTATCGGTATTCAGAATTTTGAAAGTCTTCGGAACGACAATTATTTTTACGTAGATAAAACCAAGCTTATTTATCAACTGGCTAGATCGGGACGTTATTATTTTCTTAGTCGTCCGCGTCGTTTCGGAAAAAGTTTGCTTATCTCTACGCTCGAAGCATATTTTGAAGGCAAGAAAGAATTATTCAAAGGTTTGGCTATAGAAAACCTTGAGAAAGACTGGATAAAATATCCTATTTTACATTTAGATTTGAATATAGAGAAATATAATTCACCCGATAGCCTGGATAAAATACTTAATGATAAGTTGGAATATTGGGAAAGCATATACGGTACGCGTCCATCAGAGACATCATTTTCCTTACGTTTTGCCGGTATTGTAAGACGTGCCTATGAACAAACCGGACAACGTGTTGCCATTCTTGTAGACGAATATGACAAACCTATGTTACAGTCAATTGGCAACGAAGAATTGCAAAGAAGTTTCCGGGATACTTTAAAACCATTCTACGGAGTACTGAAAAGCATGGATGGCTGCATCAAATTCGCATTATTAACAGGAGTCACCAAGTTCGGAAAGATCAGCGTGTTCAGTGACTTGAACAATCTAAATGACATTTCAATGGACGAACGTTACATTGAGATTTGTGGAATTACAGAAAAAGAGATTCATGAGAACTTAGAAGATGAATTACACGAACTCGCCCGCAGGCAAAAAATGACCTATGATGAAGTATGTAAAGAATTAAAAGAATGTTATGACGGTTATCACTTCGTTGAAGACTCTATCGGTTTATACAATCCCTTTAGCCTACTCAACACTTTTGACAAGATGAAATTCGGCAGTTACTGGTTTGAGACCGGTACGCCCACTTACCTGGTAGAGTTATTAAAGCAAAATCACTACAGTCTCCAACGTATAGCACATGAAGAAACGGATGCAGACGTATTGAACAGTATAGATTCAGCATCTCAAAATCCGGTTCCCGTAATCTATCAAAGCGGGTACCTTACCATCAAAGGCTATGACCGCCGCTTCGGAATGTATCGCTTAGGGTTCCCTAATCGGGAAGTAGAAGAAGGATTTATTAAATTTCTACTTCCGTATTATGCTAATGTAGATAAAATAGAGTCACCTTTTCAAATAAGCAAATTCGTCCACGAAGTGGAACAAGGCGATTATGATGCTTTCTTCCGACGCCTGCAAAGTTTCTTTGCAGATACCCCTTACGAATTGGTACGTGATTTGGAGTTACATTATCAAAATGTGCTTTTCATCGTATTCAAGCTCATTGGCTTTTACGTAAAAGCAGAGTATCACACCTCGGAAGGACGTATCGACCTCATACTACAAACTGATCAATTCGTTTATATCATGGAGTTCAAACTGGACGGCACTGCAGAAGAAGCAATCAAACAAATTAATGATAAGCATTATGCGCAAGCATTCAATGCTGATAAACGTAAACTCTATAAGATAGGTATCAACTTCAGCAATAAAACCAGAAACATAGAGAGATGGATAGTGGAATAAAAGTAAACATTTAAGGATAAACCCGATTTTATCAATATCATTTCTAATGTAATACAGTATTTTCGAAAAGCAAAAGAGGAGACCGCTTCACAGTGACCTCCTCCTTCTATACTCTATATGAACATGCCCCAAAGGGTTTATTGGAAAAGGAGCATATTCAAAAGGGTTTTATCTTAGATACTACCACCCTTACCACCGCTATGTGTCGGATTATAAGTAACCGTTTTATATTGATGGTCCGTACCGGTATAACGAGTTGCTGTAATCGAAACAGACTTTGCAGTACCCTTAAACTTTACATTAGCCGTCAACGTGGTAGTACGGACTTTTGCATAGCAAGTATAACTCATGGTAGTATATCCGTTTACATTTACAGTGTTATAAACACGTTCAGTTTCCGTAATGCCAGATACCGATCCCATTAATGAGAACATACGAGTTTTCATAAAAGCAACCATTGCATTCACCGTTTTTGTATCTTCAGCACTAGCACCAGCTCCTAATTGCGATTTAACTTCAGCAACAAGACCAGCATCATTCTTATCATAGTCCCAACCAGACTTTTCCTTATATTTCAGTTCAATGCCAGTCACTGCTTTAGCATTCTCGCTATTATCACGACTAGCTTGTCCTAGAATATTAGTTGTCACAGTTTCATTACTAATCTTGCTGTATACTTTATTTTCTATTGCATAAGCAGAGAAGTGATCGACTTGGGCTGTATATGCAGTGACAGCTCCATTTTCTGTAGTAGAAGATATATTTTTAATTACATTTCCATCATTATCTTTTGCATCTCCCCATTCTCCTGTATCTGGATTCTGATAAGTAAGTATCATATCAGCAAATGTTATTCCAGGGATAGGATTAGGAATAGAAATCGTAACATCATTTTTAAATTTCAAACCAGACGGTTCAAATTTAGCAGCAGCTAAAGGTATGCTTTTTTCTACATTTTGATTCACTTCTTCAGCCTTCACTTCAGTAGTCACTTCTGCAGGAGCAGGAACAAAGGTTGTTACACTAATGCCAACATTCCCATCACTAATAAGGCTTGCACTAGCTTCTGTATCAATTGCACCTGCCGGTATTGCCAATTCGACTTTCACGAGTGGTTTATCCTCTACCACTGCTTCCGGAGCAACTTCTCCCGGATCTTCAATGGTAGTATTAGATTCACTATTATCCTCTACTTTAATTTCTTCTTCCGCAGTTACTGACACCGTTTCTTTCCGACTTTCCTTTGTCAGAGCCAGAGCTACCGTTACCACACTACGATTCTCTGCATTATTTGCAATGACAACTGACGTTTTCTGTGAAAGATATCCATTAGAAGACGCTTCAATACTATAAGTACCTGTAGCACTTTCTGTAACAGAGAACTTACCATTCGAGTCGGTTGTGTAATTTTTACTACCCACTTTTACCTTTGCCCCATCCATTGCTGCTCCTCCGGAAGTCACCGTCCCCATAATGTAATACTCTACAACCGGTTTCGGAGTTTCAACAACTTCCCCTTCTGCCGGTTTCGGATCGTCATCATCATCGTGACAGGCTACTGTCGCAAAAGTTAACATACCCAAGGCTATCGCCATGGCACCCACATAAAACCATTTTACACTTTTCATAATGTTCAAATTTGTTAAAAATACTAGTTTAAATATCAATCATGTTTCACTTCTCACTCGTTCTAATCAAATAATATCGAATATAATCCGGCTGCCAGAAGTGTGAATTCTCTGCCGACTTAGGTTCAACACTATAACTTTCGCCCAATGAACGATGAGCGTATTCATTCCCGCTACGCATATCATACTGAAAAGCAAAATATTCGGGAAGCATCACCCGTAGCAGATGTCGCCTGCGTTTCTTTCCCGGTAATGGAATAGAGAAATTAAACCCTGCATTCGTTGCTCCATCTGTGTACATACCATATATACCTACAATATATTCGCCGAAATAGCGTGAAAGAGTTCCGCGTACTCCATAATCTCCATAAATAAAGCGGGCCCCTTCTACTTTCACCAAGGTATTCACTTCCGGCACATAATATCCTACGCTAATCTGTCCATTGACTCTTTTCCACTTACTCATTTTCCAGTCACTGCCATAGAAATGGGAAGAACCGGTAATTCCTCCTCCACCTTCTACCGTCCACCTGCCGTTTGCTGAAAAATAGCCGATTCCTGCAGCAAGTCCCTGACGGTCATTAGAGAAACTACCGCCAGTGAGGTATCCTTTCCAATGGTTAGCCAAGCGAAAATCCTGACGCAAAGCCATGAATCCCAAGCGAACGCAGTTCCACTTACCATCTTCATTACTTACAATAGGCAAAGAAACCTGCATCCGTAGCGAAGCTCCTTTCCATAATTGCATTTCCAGGGCAGGTTGCAACTCGAGTGCCGCCTTATACAACTTATAAGTTACATTATTGACTAACATCACGTTGGGATATATCACAAAATCTACCTTACCGAAAGAACTTTCTTTTCGTTTTACACCTTTCAGCTGACGCACAGCAGTTCCGGTAGAAGTAGTCATCCCCATCTTACGATACACTTCATCCAACGTACATTCACCGGACTGACATTTTTGAATCAAATCTGCAGGGATAGTTATACATAATTGTGGTAGGGCATTATCTAATATAAGTAGCTGCAAAGTCGGTATTTCCGGTATAGCAACCAAATGGCGTATAGCAATACCGATTCCATTATAAATACCTCTATAGGCAGAGGTCTCAAAAGCCGCAGTTATCGTGTCCCTTTTCTCCACAACTGAAATATTCTCCATTTCCAATTCTTTCAGTGTCTCACTCACACGAACTGGCTGTGCCTGTAACAAAGAAATACCACAGAGAAAAACAGCAGTCACACTAACAATCCTTTTCATCTTCTTTTAATGTATTAATGTACATTCATACCGCAGACCAGCGGAAACACACGTAAATTCACGAGTAAACACATTGACGGACAAATGCTTCCAAAAGCGCATGGCAGCCCCCATATTCCATCCATGCGTATCATATTCCACCATCAATTTCAATTCTTTGCAAAAAGAAGGCGTGTAACGGACACCTCCGAAAGGTCCTTTATTAAATACCCGGCAATCGCCTTGATGAATATACCATCCGGCTGTGACAGCCAATTGATCTCCTGAACGAAATCCGATAGTCTTTGTCAACACACCATAATAAGCTCCCCAATATGGAGTCTTCTTCTCAGTCAAAAGATCATCTCCACCAATCACAACAGCCGGAAAATAGCGGCTTTCTTTTATTGGACGAATGCGAATCGTATTAGAACGGTCCTGATTATGATAACCCGTTCTGCCTGTGCCGGTTGTCATTTTGAGTAATGTCATCCGATAAGTGAATTCGATAAAAGAGAAAAGAGTCATATCTACAAAATAGTTCATGGTAGGGAAACTGAAAACCGATGGAGTAACCTGTTCTGGTAAGAAATTGACTCCTCCCGTAAATGTACCGGTCTCTTGCATTTCAGCGGTAGGTATCATCAACTGCCCCGTTGTTCCCATGGAATATTGCGCATGAATCAGACCGCTCATCGGAATGAGTATCAGAAATAGAATACTACCTTTTAACGAAATAAATGGCTTATTCCTAAAAGCCGCTTTAGTTTGTTTCATCTTTATTTGTATGTTATACTTTTAAATAGAGATATTCTCAAAACTTTTTTGATTAATCCACTATTTTTACCTTATATAATTCTGTTACTTCTTAGGTAACAGTAAACACACAATCGAGACCAACCGGAATGAGAACAGAGAAAAACATCGACAATTACAGTGAGAGAAGAGCTTTTGCCTTTAGCGAAGGGGAAAATTCTTTTTAAAACAGGACATATAAATCATTGGGCATGAAGATATAATTATTTCATGTTCGGATTTTTTTTTGCCGTATGCATCAGATAAAACGAAAAAAAATGGGAGAATATTTGTTTGCTATTTATATTTTTGTCTATCTTTGCGTCATATTTGATTCCGTTACCTAAGAAGTAACAGATACATTTAAATGCTGATTATTAAAGTTTTGTCTATATATCACCTGCCTGCATTGCAATCTCTAACGTAAGATAAATTCTTTCTATTTACTTCTGTACGTTCTCTTAATCCAAAGCCTTTCAGATATATTTGTGTGGTTTTAATAGATTTGTGCCCCAACGATTCACTTATCATTTCAATAGAAACTCCGCGGTATTTGTCAGTAGTGGCCCAAGAATGTCGGAAAGTATATGAAGTGACAGGCGAATTTAAGCGCAACGCTCTCGCCAAATCCTTCAAACAATTATTAAATCTACGAAGAGCAGACTGATATTCCTTATATGCTTTTTCATCTTTTCGCTTCTTATCACTATGTAAAATATCGAATAAATAGTCGGGACAATCAGGAAGAGCAGGTTTATTGCTTCGAAGCTGATTCATCATCTCCTTTGCACTTTCGAGAATTTCCAGGCTCATTGGTGTTTTAGTCTTGATACGATTATATTGAAGCACATTCCGGTCTAAAGCCGACTTCTCTAAATGCGCCAAATCTGCGAATGACATTCCACAAAACTGAAACATTAAAGCGGCAATCGTCTGCGTACGACGCAAACGTTCGGATTTCGGATCCTCATATAGAAGTTTGTGTAACTCGGTCACAGACAATGCTTTCTTTTGCCGGATATCCACGCCTGTATAAACATCATGAAACAACCGGGGAACATAAGGGGCACTTCCCGCTTCTACTCCCCGATTGTAGATACTACGAAGCATACGCATATAAGTAGAAATCGTATTGAGCTTTAATCCGGACTCGTAAAGATGCTGTCCATAGCAACGTAAACATTCTCGCGTGACTTGCCTGAACGATATGTTCAATGTTCCACAAAACTTACTAAAAGAAAAAAGAGCATTCTTATAAACATGAGCGGTAGAATATCGCCCTTCTTTCCGCAAACGCTCAATGTACGCTCCGGCACATTGGCTAAATCCATTTTTATTAATTTTTTGCATCATTAGTTATTTTAGATTATACAATAAATTAAGAGAAAGAACAAAAATAACCTACTTTATGATTGCAGCTATTATAAAAAAGAAAAATAAGAGAAACACCGTCATTCACGTGAAAGTTATTCTTGTACTTCGGTGAGAAAACAAGTGAAACCGATACAAAAACGAGGGTATCCAAAGAGGGCTGTACAAAGCGCTGAAACGCCTGCCAGTAAAGGGGGAAAAGCCAACGAAAACCAGTAGAGTAAAGTAGAGAAGAGAAAAGTATTATTTCTGTTATAAATAATAGCAATAATATAGGGCAGAGAAAATGGCTTTGGTTGCTACCGCTGTCGGTCCGGATCACTTTGTCGGTGCCGTTTCTATTCCCGTGTCCCTCATGAGTTGTTCGTCCGGCAGATGACCGACTCTCGTCCGGCAGGTTGTTGATGCTCGTCCGGTGGGTAACGGATATTCACACGGTAGATAACGTACGTTTGTCCGTTAGGTAAATTCTATATTATTTCTCGGGCTACCGCTTCACTAAAAATAACATTTGGCTCATACATAACCAACATTGGTTAAGTAAGTGACTTACCCTATCAACTGTTGAACTAAATAAATTACTCATTAGTGATCCGAAATGAACTAAATAGGAATTTATTGAAACGCAGATTAACAAGTAAATCATATAAATACTATTCAGGATCACAATCAAACCGTTATTCCATCAATAATAGCCTGTGAAATTATTTAAATGAAGAGATAGAGTTAAGAAGATGAAGGCCTGAATAATGTTTTTCCCTATATTATTCGCTAGAATCAAAGAAAGTGCCTATCTTTACCGCAAGTATTTTTATTATTCACCATTAAATGTAAAGATTATGGCAAGTAGAAGAGAACTCAAAAAGAACGTAAACTATATCGCAGGAGAATTATTCACCGAGTGTTTAATCAACAGTATGTTTATCCCTGGCACAGACAAGGTAAAAGCAGATGAACTGATGGCAGAGGTACTGAAGATGCAGGATGAGTTTGTCACTCGCATCAGCCACACAGAACCGGGCAACGTGAAAGGTTTTTATAAGAAATTCCGTGCTGATTTTAATGCAAAGGTAAACGAGATTATTGAAGCTATAGGGAAATTGAACTAACAACAGAATGAAAAAAGCAATTTATAGCTTTATCTATTACCGCCTGTTAGGATGGAAGACAAACGTTACGGTGCCTAATTATGATAAATGCGTGATATGTGCCGCTCCACACACAACAAACCTTGATTTATTTATTGGAAAACTATTTTATGGTGCTATAGGCCGTAAGACAAGTTTCATGATGAAAAAAGAATGGTTTTTCTTTCCACTTGGAGTTTTTTTCAAAGCAGTTGGCGGAATTCCCGTCGACCGTAGCCGAAAAACTTCGCTAGTAGATCAGATGGTTCATAATTTTGCTAAATATAAAAAGTTTAATTTGGCTATCACTCCTGAAGGAACCCGCAAAGCGAATCCAAACTGGAAAAAAGGTTTTTATTTTATAGCTTTGAAAGCACAGGTTCCTATCGTCCTGATTGGTATTGATTACAGCAAGAAAACGATTTCGGCAACGAAAGCTATCATGCCGTCAGGAGATATTAATAAGGACATGAGAGAAATCAAACTTTATTTCAAGGATTTCAAAGGAAAACATCCGGAGAATTTTGCTCTTGGAGAAATATGATTTAAGTATTAGGTATTAAGTATTAATCGTAGCTTTTGATATACTTATCCGCACGGCTTAATACTTAATACTTATTACTTAATACTTAGTTATCATGGAGTCTATCCGTATTTCTATCATACAAACCGATATTGTTTGGGAAAATAAACAAGAAAATCTCCGTTTGCTCCACGAAAAGCTGCAAAGTCTTCGTGGAATAACGGAGATTGTTGTTTTACCGGAGATGTTTTCCACCGGATTCAGTATGCAGAGTAAAATGCTGGCAGAGCCGAACTCCGGAGCAACCATTACAATACTCAAACAATGGGCTACCCAATTTCAGCTAGCCATTTGTGGAAGTTATATAGCAACTGAAAACGACCAGTTCTATAATCGGGCCTTCTTCCTGACACCGGAAGGAGAAGAATTCTATTATGACAAACGTCACCTGTTTCGTATGGGAAGGGAAGCCGAACATTTTTCGGCCGGTGATAAACGACTTATCATCCCCTATCGTGGATGGAATATCTGCCTGTTGGTTTGCTATGATCTCCGTTTTCCTGTATGGAGCCGGAACATAAACAACGAGTACGACCTTTTAATATATGTAGCCAACTGGCCTATCCCCCGCCGTCTGGTTTGGGACACTCTGCTCCGGGCGCGTGCTTTGGAAAATCAATGCTATGTATGCGGTGTCAACAGGGTGGGTATAGACGGATATCAGCTTACATATAATGGAGGAAGTAGAGTTTATTCTGCTTTCGGAGAAGAAATCGGTTCATTTCCAGATGAAAAGGAAGGAATAGCTACTGTGAGTCTTAATCTGAACACTCTCAACCAATTCAGAGAGAAGTTCCCGGTATGGAAAGATGCAGACGAATTCCATCTGTAACATTGGCAAAATAACAAATGTTAAAAACAGATTCTTGCAGCAACAATACCTAGAACTCGGTAGTTAATTATATAGACTTCTTTTGTATCTTTGTCGTGAAAATACAGTCGTAAGGACGCTAATCTTACATAACTTAATTAACAACTTTATGAAAACAAATCTTAGTTCTCAAATCAGTCTCCACCGGGTCTCCCCCAGATACTACAGACCGGAGAATGCATTTGAAAAATCAGTCTTGACAAGACTCGAAAAAATCCCTACGGACATCTACGAATCCGTAGAAGAAGGTGCTAACTATATTGCGCGCGAAATAGCACAAACCATCCGCGAAAAACAAAAGGCAGGACGTTTCTGTGTATTGGCTCTTCCTGGAGGAGATTCACCCAGCCACGTATATACCGAGCTTATCCGTATGCATAAGGAAGAGGGACTTAGCTTCCGCAATGTAATCGTATTTAATATGTATGAGTATTATCCGTTGTCTCCCGATGCAATCAACAGTAACTTCAATGCTTTGAAGAGTATGCTGCTGGATCACATCGACATTGACAAGCAGAATATATTCACTCCCGATGGAAGCATTGCCAAAGATACCATCTTCGAATATTGCCGTCTGTATGAACAACGCATTGAAAGCTTCGGAGGTATTGATATTGCTTTGTTAGGGATTGGTCGTGTAGGTAACATTGCGTTCAACGAACCGGGTTCCCGACTGAATTCTACCACTCGTCTGATTTTGTTAGATAATGCATCACGAAACGAGGCATCCAAGATTTTCGGAACGCTGGATAATACGCCGATCAGCTCCATTACAATGGGAGTAGCTACTATTCTTGGCGCAAAGAAAGTTTATCTGCTTGCATGGGGTGAAAACAAAGCAGCTATGATTAAAGAGTGTGTGGAAGGTCCGATCACTGACACAATTCCTGCTTCCTATCTGCAAACTCACAATAATGCACATGTAGCTCTTGATCTTTCAGCCGCTATGAACCTGACACGTATCCAACGTCCGTGGTTAGTCACTTCTTGCGAATGGAATGATAAATTAATCCGCAGTGCAATCGTTTGGTTGTGTCAGTTGACCGGCAAACCGATTTTGAAGTTGACAAATAAAGACTATAACGAAAACGGTTTGAGTGAACTTCTGGCACTTTACGGTTCTGCGTACAATGTAAATATCAAAATCTTCAATGATTTGCAGCACACCATTACCGGATGGCCGGGCGGTAAGCCTAATGCTGATGATACCTATCGTCCGGAACGCGCAAAACCGTATCCGAAACGTGTGGTCATCTTCTCTCCGCATCCGGATGATGATGTTATTTCAATGGGTGGTACGCTTCGCCGTTTGGTAGAACAAAAGCACGAAGTACACGTAGCTTACGAAACTTCCGGTAATATCGCCGTAGGTGACGAAGAAGTAGTTCGTTTCATGCATTTTATCAATGGATTCAATCAGCTCTTCAATAATAGCGAAGATTTGGTTATCAATGAAAAATATATAGAAATACGCAATTTCCTGAAGGAGAAGAAAGACGGTGATATGGACAGTCGTGATATTCTGACTATCAAAGGTCTGATTCGTCGTGGTGAAGCCCGTACAGCTTGTACTTATAATAATATACCGCTGGAACGTTGCCACTTCCTCGATCTGCCATTCTATGAAACAGGTAAGATTCAGAAAAACCCAATCAGTGAAGCAGACGTAGAAATTGTACGCAACTTGCTCCGTGAAATAAAACCTCACCAGATTTTTGTTGCTGGTGACTTAGCCGACCCACATGGAACTCACCGTGTATGTACAGACGCTGTATTTGCTGCTGTCGATCTTGAAAAAGAAGAAGGTGCCAAATGGCTAAAAGACTGTCGTATCTGGATGTACCGTGGTGCGTGGGCTGAATGGGAAATCGAGAATATTGAAATGGCAGTGCCTATCAGTCCGGAAGAACTTCGTGCAAAACGTAACTCTATCCTGAAACATCAGTCGCAAATGGAAAGTGCTCCGTTCCTGGGTAACGACGAACGTTTGTTCTGGCAACGTAGCGAGGATCGTAACCGTGGTACAGCTACTTTGTACGATCAATTGGGATTGGCTTCTTACGAAGCAATGGAAGCATTTGTAGAATATGTTCCATTATAAGAGTAATCATTCTTAATTAAGAGAATATAAAACAATGAAAGAAGAGTGGGAAGTTTCGATACTTCTCGCTCTTTTTTGTTTATTTTTGCGGGGAGAATTAAACGCGGATTAACGCAGATTTTCGCAAAGAAAAATAGAATAAAACAATCTGCGATAATCCGTGATAATCTGCGTTTAGCAAAAAAGCAACAAGTATGAAGAAAATAATAGTATTTTTTCTAGGCCTTACATTCTGTGCAACTTTTCTTTTTGCGCAGGATATTGAAAGAAATGTAAAAGAGCGGCTGACGGATTACTTCAACCAATATACCGCAACAGCCAAAATCAGCACTCCTAAACTGAATAGCTTCGATATTAATTACGGCCGTAAGACGATTGCAATCTATGCATCGGAGAGTTTCGCCTACCAGCCTTTCCGTCCGGAAACTGTAGAAAACATTTATAATCAAGTTAAAGAATTGCTTCCGGGTCCCGTTCATTATTACCAACTCACCATTTATGCGGATGGGAAACCCATTGAAGATTTGGTACCTAATTTCTACCGGAATAAGAAAAAGGATAAGGAGCGGTTATCCTTAAATGTAGATTATAAAGGAGCTCCCTGGGTGAAAAACACTTCACGTCCTAATGAAATCTCACGCGGACTACAAGACCGCCACATTGCAATCTGGCAAAGCCACGGCAACTATTTCAAAAATGATAAAAACGAATGGGGATGGCAACGTCCCCGATTATTCTGCACCACAGAAGACATGTTCACTCAATCTTTTGTCCTTCCTTATGTAATTCCAATGCTGGAAAATGCAGGAGCGATTGTCTATACTCCCCGCGAACGGGATACACAAAAGAATGAAATCATCGTAGATAATGATACTCCCAACGCTTCTCTTTATTTGGAAGTGGGTGGTAAAAAGACTAATTGGACAAATGCTCCGGTAAGAGGGTTTGCTCAAAAGAAAACAATCTATAAAGATGGAGAAAATCCTTTCATTGACGGGACCTGTCGTTTTATTCCAACAGAGAGAAAGAAAAAGAAGAATAAAGACCAGGTATTTGCCGAATGGGTGCCTACTCT
>OJRQ01000721.1_pt1 | contig 12875 bp, 10 predicted proteins | sample 1599271 | NCBI WGS metagenome assembly OJRQ01 (sample SAMN03922533, study PRJEB24848) | human gut metagenome | isolation source: stool sample | host: Homo sapiens | place: Germany | collected 2010-05 | reverse complement strand
ATTTCAATAATTTCAAAGAACTATTTATCCACTTTTACGGGACAGTAGTGAATATCATTATATCTTATGGATAGAAAAATTTTGATTGTTGTAGAGAACCTACCGGTTCCCTTCGATACACGTGTATGGCAAGAAGCTACTACACTGGCTGCAAACGGGTATACTGTGTCAGTGATTTGTCCTATTGGTAAAGGTTATGACAAAGAATATGAATTTTTACAAGGAGTACATGTTTATCGCCACAAATTGCCGAAAGATGGCAATGGAGCTTTGGGATATGCACGAGAATATGGGACTGCTCTGTGGCATGAATATCGTTTGGCTAGGAAGTGTTACAAAGAGGTTGGATTTGATTGCATTCATGGTTGTAATCCGCCTGATGATATTTGGATGATTGCTCGTCTGTTTAAGAAAAAGGGAGTGGACTATATTTTCGATCATCACGACATTTGCCCAGAATTATATGAAGCAAAATTTGGAAAGACTACAGGTATGTTCTATAAAAGTCAGCTATGGCTGGAACGTCAAACTTACAAACATTGCAAATTTGCTTTTGTTACCAATGAAAGCTATAAGAAAATAGCCATTGAACGTGGGGGGATGAAAGCGGAAGATGTATTTGTTTTGCGTAGTGGTCCGAAACTGGAGCGGTTGAAGATACAAGAACCGAAATCAGAAATAAAACGTGGGAAGAAATTCATGGTGGGTTATCTGGGTGTGATTGGACAGCAGGAAGGCATTGAGTATTTACTGAAAGCTGCAAAATATGTCAAGGAGTTACCAGAACGTAACGATGTGTTTTGGGGAATTGTTGGAGGCGGTCCTGACTTGGAACGTATGAAAAAGCTCTGTCATGAAATGGGACTTGATGATATTGTCGAATTTACAGGTCGCGTACCGGATCAGAAATTACTTGACTATCTGAATACTGCTGATGTGTGTGTTAACTGCGACGAGTACAATGCCATGAATGACAAGAGTACAATGAATAAGGTGCTTGAATATATGGCATTGGGTAAACCTTTAGTGCAGTTTGATCTGACTGAAGGTCGATATTCAGCACAGGATGCTTCACTTTATGCCGAGCACAATAATGCGAATGATATGGCAAGGAAAATTCTAGAATTGCTTGATAATCCAGAAAAACGTAAATGGATGGGTGAGTATGGGCGTAATCGTGTAATCAATGAATTGGGATGGGAACATACTAGTAAAGCTTTGCTTGAAGGATATGACAGATACTTTAGAAGTAGGGGGAAATAGAGATGATAAATGCGATAAGATTATATAGGATTGCCCGTTGGCTGTATTTGCATCATATTCCTTTTTTACCAAAATTATTGCAGCTTATTACTTTTCTAATGTATAACTGTTCTGTTAGTTATAAAATGTCAATTGGGAGAGGGAGCTTTTTCAACCATGCTGGCATAGGGGTACTGATAAATCCCAAAGTTGTCATTGGTAAGAATTGTAAAATAGGTAACAATGTGTCGATTGTGGGGCAAGGTCCTTATAAGGAATGTCCTAGGATAGGTAATAATGTCTATATAGGTTCGGGTGTCGTGATACAAGGTCCCGTAATCATAGAAGACAACGTAATTATTGCTCCTAATGCGGTGGTGAATAAGAGCGTGCATACTAATATGGTAGTAGGTGGCATTCCTGCAAAGATTATTGGCGATGTGACAAAATTGGATTATGATATTTTTGCAAATGAATCGTGGAAAGAGGGGCACAAGCCATTTTTGACATGATAATATTTGCCTATTGTAAGCATTTGATTTGAATATCTTAAAACCCTAAGTTTTACTATTGTAATTTGAGACGATAGTATTATGGCTAATTTACATCAATCATAGGAAACATTTATGCAAGAAGTCCAACGTTTCAACAAAGTCCTAAAATCTTTGGTCCTTTTGGGGGATCTTATTTTGCTGAACCTGCTTTTATGGGGATTTAATTTGTTACTGGGTACCCGTTTCTGGTGTGTTCATTGCGGTTCTATCTTTCAGGGCATGACTCTTATCACTCTGTGCTATTTACTTTGTAACATGCATTCAGGTGTTATTCTTCATCGTCCTGTGGTGCGTCCTGAACAGATCATGATCCGTGTTTTACGTAACATGGTTCCTTTTGTCTTTTTTTCGGTTTGTGCGTTGCTTGTTTTTCATTTTCATTTTTCTCATTCCCGCTATTTCGGACTGTTTTATGTTACACTGATAATTGTCATTATCAGCTACCGCCTAATTTCCCGTCACTTTCTGGAGCTTTATCGGAAAAAAGGAGGAAATGTCCGCAAGGTAGTATTGGTTGGGAGCCATGAGAATATGCAGGAGCTTTATCATGCGATAACGGATGATCCTACGTCTGGTTATCGTGTAATGGGTTATTTCGAGGATTTTCCTTCGGACTGTTATCCGCAGGATGTTCCATATTTGGGACAACCCAATGAAGTAAGTGTTTTTTTAGAAAAACATGCGGGAGAGATTAATCAGCTTTATTGTAGCCTTCCTTCTGTGCGCAGTGCGGAGATTGTTCCCATCATTAATTACTGTGAAAACCATCTGGTTCGTTTTTTTAGTGTTCCTAATGTCCGTAATTATTTGAAGCGTAGAATGCATTTTGAATTATTGGGGAATGTTCCTGTACTTTCTATTCGTTGTGAGCCATTGGAATCACTGGAGAACCGTATTATCAAGCGTGCTTTTGATGTTGTTTGTTCAGGGTTATTTCTTATTACGGTTTTTCCGTTCGTTTATATATTCTTTGGAGTCGCGATCAAGTTAAGTTCTCCCGGTCCTGTCTTTTTTAAGCAGAAACGTAGTGGTGAAGATGGGCGTGAGTTCTGGTGTTACAAGTTTCGTTCAATGAAGGTTAATACGCAATGTGATACTCTTCAGGCTACGGAAAATGATCCTCGTAAAACACGTATCGGAGAGATAATGAGAAAGACGAGTGTGGACGAATTGCCTCAATTTATCAATGTATTGAAAGGGGATATGTCTATTGTAGGTCCCCGTCCTCACATGTTAAAGCATACGGAGGAATATTCTAATCTGATAAACAAGTTTATGGTTCGTCACTTCGTTAAACCTGGAATAACTGGCTGGGCTCAGGTGACAGGCTTTCGCGGTGAGACGAAGGAGCTCTGGCAGATGGAGGGGCGTGTGCAGCGTGATATCTGGTATATAGAACATTGGACTTTTTTATTGGATTTATATATCATGTATAAGACGGTGTATAATGCTATACATGGAGAAAAAGAGGCATATTAAAAAAATAAAACTTAGGAATTAAAGGGCGTTAATTTAAAAATTAGAAGTTATGAAAAGATTGAATAAAAAAAAATTATGGTTGTTATTATTCCCTTTTTTATTGGCAGCTTGCCAGTCATATAAGAAAGTGCCTTATTTGCAGAATACGGAAGCGTTGGGTCCATCTGCTAGTCAGGAAAAATTGTATGATGCGAAAATTATGCCGAAGGATTTGCTGACGATTGTTGTCTCATGCACTAGTCCGGAGCTGGCCGTACCGTTTAATCTGACGGTTGCTAGTCCCAGCAGTATAGCGGCAAGTACTTCTTCTTCTTATGTGACCACTCAAGCGGTGTTGCAGCCTTACTTGGTGGATAATGAAGGAAAAATATCTTTTCCTGTACTAGGTGAATTAGAACTGGGGGGATTGACTAAAAAGGAAGCAGAACATTTAATTATCAGTAAGCTGGAACCTTTTCTGAAGGAAAAACCGATTGTAACGGTTCGTATGGTGAATTACAAGATTTCTGTGATAGGAGAGGTGACTCGTCCGGGAACATTTACCATTTCCAATGAAAAAGTAAACTTGCTAGAAGCACTTGCTATGGCGGGAGATATGACTGTCTATGGACTTCGTGACAATGTGAAATTGATTCGTGAGGATGCCACTGGAAAGCAACAAATTATAACGTTGGATTTGAATAAGGTTGAAACGATTTTGTCTCCTTATTATTGGTTACAACAGAATGATGTTGTTTACGTAACCCCTAATAAGGCTAAAGCGCGAAATTCCGATATTGGAAACAGTACGAGTCTGTGGTTCTCGGCTACTTCTATTTTAGTGTCTCTTGCTAGTCTTTTGTTTAATATATTGAAGTAAATATATAGTAGTTATGAAAGAAGAAAATAAAACTATCAATCTGCAAGAGGAGAAAGAAGAAAAAATAGATATTCAGCAGATTCTTTTTAAATATTTGATTCATTGGCCTTGGATTGTATCAACAGTGGTCGTCTGTCTGATTGGTGCTTGGATTTATCTAAAAATGGCAACTCCGATTTATAATATTTCAGCTACGGTTCTGATTAAGGATGAAAAGAAAGGCGGGGCTTCCAGCCAATTGTCCGAACTGGAGAATCTAGGGATGGGGGGCTTGTTTTCTGCTTCTCAAAACTTTGATAACGAGATGGAGGTACTTCGTTCGAAAACTTTAGCTAAAGAGGTGGTGAATCAGTTGAATTTGTATATAACTTATAAGGATGAAGATGAGTTTCCTTCCAAAGGATTGTATAAAAAGTCTCCTGTGACGGTAAGTATTACTCCTCAAGAAGCAGAAGGTTTAGAGAAGCCGATGATTATTGATATGGTTTTGCAGCCACAGGGGAGTCTTGATGTGAATGTAAAGATTGGTGAGTCCGAATATCAGAAACACTTTGATAAGCTTCCTGCCATATTTCCGATGGATGAAGGTACGCTTGCATTCTTCGAGACTCCAGATTCTCTTCTCTTCCCGAAAGGTAAGACGAAAGCGGATGCGGATCCGGTGGAAACAGTACGTCATATTATAGCTACCGTTAACAATCCGATGTCCGTGGCGAAGGGCTATTGTGGGGAAATGTCCATAGAACCTACTTCGAAGACCACTTCCGTAGCAGTCATATCATTGAAAAATTCTAATCTGCAACGTGGAAAGGATTATATCAATACGTTGCTTGAGATGTATAACCGCAATACGAATGACGATAAGAATGTGGTTGCTCAAAAAACGGCGGAGTTTATAGACGAGCGTATTGGTATCATCTCGAAGGAATTAGGTAGCACGGAAGAACATTTGGAAGTTTTCAAGCGGAATGCGGGTATTACCGATTTAGGCAGTGAGGCTCAAATTGCTTTGACGGGTAACGCTGAATATGAGAAGAAGCGTGTGGAGAACCAGACGCAGATTAATTTGACAAAGGACCTTCAGAACTATATCAATCGTAATGAGTATGAAGTTCTTCCCGCCAATATTGGTTTGCGGGATGTGGCTTTGACGGGTGCCATTGAGCGCTACAATGAAATGTTGATTGAACGTCAGCGGTTGTTGCGCACTTCTACGGAAAGTAACCCAACCATTGTGAATTTGGACACAAGTATTCGTGCGATGAAAGTGAATGTGCAGACTACTTTGGAAGCTACATTGAAAGGTTTGCTGATTACGAAAACCGACCTTGACCGAGAAGCTAACCGTTACTCTCGCCGTATCAGTGACGCACCGTCTCAGGAACGTCAGTTTGTGAGTATTGCTCGACAGCAGGAAATCAAAGCTGGACTTTATCTGATGCTTCTTCAGAAGCGTGAAGAAAATGCGATTGCGTTAGCTGCTACTGCTAATAATGCACGAATCATTGATGACGCAATTGCTGACAATCGCCCGGTGTCTCCCAAGAGCAAAATGATTTATTTGATTGCTTTGGTATTAGGAGTCGGAATTCCGGTAGGAGTTATTTATTTGCTTGAATTGACCAAATTCAAGATTGAGGGACGTTCTGATGTAGAAAAACTGACTAATGTACCTATTGTCGGTGATATCCCATTGACAGATGAAAAGCAGGGAGCTATTGCTGTGTTTGAGAATCAAAACAACCTGATGAGCGAAACCTTCCGTAATATCCGAACGAATCTTCAGTTTATGCTTGAAAATGATAAGAAGGTGATTCTGGTTACTTCTACGGTTAGTGGTGAGGGCAAATCTTTCATTTCTGCTAATCTTGCTATTAGTCTTTCTTTATTAGGGAAGAAAGTAGTCATCGTAGGTCTTGATATTCGTAAGCCTGGTTTGAATAAGGTTTTTAATATTCCGAGAAAGGAAGTTGGTATAACTCAATATTTGGCCAATCCGGAAAAGAATTTGATGGATTTAGTACAGCTTTCCGATGTCAGTAAGAATCTTTATATTCTTCCTGGTGGAACAGTTCCTCCTAATCCGACTGAATTATTGGCCCGTGATGGCTTGGATAAAGCGATTGAAACACTCAAGAAGAATTTTGATTATGTGATTCTGGATACCGCTCCTGTTGGCATGGTTACCGATACCTTGCTAATTGGACGTGTGGCTGATCTATCAGTTTATGTTTGTCGCGCAGACTATACTCACAAGAATGAATATACTTTGATCAACGAACTTGCTGAAAAAGATAAATTACCTAGCCTGTGTACTGTAATCAATGGTTTGGATCTGAAGAAAAGAAAGTACGGTTATTATTACGGTTATGGCAAATATGGCAAGTATTATGGCTATGGTAAGCGATATGGCTACGGTTATGGATATGGAGAACAATCTCACGCCAAGGAAGACTAAAGCCATTAATGACCGATATTTTTTAAGTTAATAATGTCATAGAGTACTTTTAATACTTTACACGAAAGTGAGATGGAACATGTAGGTCCCTAACTTCATGCTACACACATGAAGACCCCTACATTTTGTGGTCAGGAAATACACAGCGGTGTATTCTTGGTCAACGCCCTCATGTCGGTGTAAATCCGATGTGATTTCTATTATATCAACCGTCTGTGAAGATAGTTGATATTTTTTTTGTAAAGCAATGACTGATGGATATTTTTTAGTAGCTTTGTGAAAAATATGATTGATATGGAAGATTTGCAAAGATTATATCCTATCGGGATACAGACATTCTCGAAGATACGGGAGGGGAATTACCTCTATATTGATAAAACGGAATATGTTTACCGGATGACTCATTCGGCTTCCAGCTATATGTTTTTGAGCCGTCCACGGCGTTTTGGTAAGTCATTACTTACTTCCACGCTGCATAGCTATTTTTCCGGACGTAAGGAGCTGTTTCATGGATTGGCTATGGAGAAACTGGAGAAGGAGTGGACGGAATATCCGGTACTTCACTTCGATATGAGTATGGCGAAACATGTGGATAAAGGAGGATTGGAACGTCTTCTTGATTTTATGCTTGCTGAATATGAACGTACGTTTGCTATTAACGCAGTAGAGGGGGATGCCAATCTACGCTTAGTTAATCTTATTAAGCGTGCTTATGAGCAAACAGGTAAGAAGGTGGTTGTGCTTATTGATGAATATGATGCTCCTTTGCTTGATGTGGTACATGAACGGGAAAATCTGGATGTATTGCGTAACATCATGCGTAACTTCTACAGTCCGTTAAAAGCTTGTGATCCTTATTTGCGTTATGTATTTCTGACTGGTATTACTAAATTCTCACAATTAAGTATTTTTAGTGAGTTGAATAATATAAAGAATATTAGTATGGATGAGCCATACGCTGCTATCTGTGGAATTAGTGAAGATGAGATACGTTTGCAAATGAAGGATGATTTGGAAGGATTGGCAAAGAAATTGGAGATAACACCTGAAGAGGCTTTGATGAAATTGAAAGAAAATTATGATGGTTATCATTTCACATCTCCTTCGCCCGATATATATAATCCTTTCAGTTTGCTAAATGCTTTTGCAGATGGAAAATTTGGATCTTATTGGTTTGGTAGCGGTACGCCTACATATCTGATAAATATGTTGGAGAAGTTTGGCGTAGAACCTTCCGAAATTGGAAATAATAGGGTTTCGGTCGAGGATTTTGATGCACCAACAGAAAGGATGACAAGTATTATCCCGCTGCTATATCAAAGTGGCTATATCACTATTAAGAATTATGATGAGGAATTAGACTTGTATACATTGAATATTCCTAATAAGGAAGTGAGAATAGGCCTGATGAAAAGTCTTCTTCCACATTATGTCGGTAGTAAAGCTCCGGAAACCACGACAATGGTGGCGTATCTTTCCCGTGATATCCGTAATGGGGATATGGATACTGCATTACGCCGTTTGCAAACGTTCCTGTCCACTATACCGCAATGCGATAATACGAAATATGAAGGACACTATCAGCAGGTTTTTTATATCATATTTAGTTTATTAGGGTATTATGTGGATGTGGAAGTTCGTACTCCTCGTGGACGGGTAGATATAGTACTTCGTACGAAGACTACATTGTATGTGATGGAACTGAAATTGGATAAAAGTGCGGGTGAAGCGATGGAGCAAATTGATTTGAAGAATTATCCGGAACGCTTTGCTTTATGTGGATTGCCTGTCGTAAAGGTGGCTGTCAGTTTTGATAGCGAACGGTGTACAATTGGGGGCTGGGAGATTATAAATGCTTAAGTATGTGAAAAATATGATTGATATGGAAGATTTGCAAAGATTATATCCTATCGGGATACAGACATTCTCGAAGATACGGGAGGGGAATTACCTCTATATTGATAAAACGGAATATGTTTACCGGATGACTCATTCGGCTTCCAGCTATATGTTTTTGAGCCGTCCACGGCGTTTTGGTAAGTCATTACTTACTTCCACGCTGCATAGCTATTTTTCCGGACGTAAGGAGCTGTTTCATGGATTGGCTATGGAGAAACTGGAGAAGGAGTGGACGGAATATCCGGTACTTCACTTCGATATGAGTACCGCCAAACATGCGGATAGTGAACAGTTGCTCCAAGAATTGAATCTGAAACTATATGGTTATGAACAGATTTATGGACGGTTGGAGGAGGAGGTTAATCCCAATCAGCGTTTGATGGGACTGATAAAACGTGCCTATGAGCAGACCGGAAAGAAAGTGGTTGTGCTTATTGATGAATATGATGCTCCTCTGCTGGATGTGGTGCACGAACGGGAAAATCTGGATGTATTGCGTAACATCATGCGTAACTTCTACAGCCCGTTAAAAGCTTGTGATCCTTATTTGCGATATGTATTTCTGACTGGTATTACCAAATTCTCCCAACTAAGTATTTTTAGTGAGTTGAATAATATAAAGAATATTAGTATGGATGAGCCATACGCTGCTATCTGTGGAATTAGTGAAGATGAGATACGTTTGCAAATGAAGGATGATTTGGAAGGATTGGCAAAGAAATTGGAGATAACACCTGAAGAGGCTTTGATGAAATTGAAAGAAAATTATGATGGTTATCATTTCACATCTCCTTCGCCCGATATATATAATCCTTTCAGTTTGCTAAATGCTTTTGCTGATGGAAAATTTGGATCTTATTGGTTTGGTAGCGGTACTCCTACATATCTGATTAAGATGTTAAATAAATTTGGAGTGAAACCTTCCGAAATTGGATGTAAACAACTAAAGTCCTCAGTTTTCGATGCTCCTACTGAAACGATGACTGATGCAGTGCCTTTATTGTACCAAAGTGGGTATATCACTATTAAGGATTATAATAAGATGCTAGATCTTTATACGCTGGATATTCCTAATAAAGAAGTAAGGTTGGGACTTATGGAGAGCCTTCTTCCTTATTATGTAAATAACAAGACACCTGAAGCAACTACCATGGTAGCTTATCTTTTTTATGATATTCAGAATGGTGATATGGATGCTGCTTTACACCGTTTGCAGGAATTTCTGTCTACGATTCCTTACTGCGACAATACAAGGTTCGAAGGACACTATCAGCAGGTCTTTTATATCATATTCAGTTTGTTGGGGTATTATGTGGATGTGGAAGTTCGTACTCCTCGTGGACGGGTAGATATAGTACTTCGTACGAAGACTACATTGTATGTGATGGAACTGAAATTGGATAAAAGTGCGGGTGAAGCGATGGAGCAAATTGATTTGAAGAATTATCCGGAACGCTTTGCTTTATGTGGATTGCCTGTTGTAAAGGTGGCTGTCAGTTTTGATAGCGAACGGTGTACGATTGGGGACTGGAAGATTATAGGATGCTGATTATGTTGTTGATTTATAGTTTATTATATACTTAGGTAAATGAAAATAGCTCCGCAAGGGGCTTTTTTCTTTTCTATCCGGAATAAAAGCTTCACCTTTGCATTGTTGATCAACAAAACGTGAATAAATAACTTGAATTTAAATCTTAAAAAAACGTAGTATGAGTGTAATTTACAAAGTCATTACGCGACCAACAGATCCGCGTGTTCCCAATTCTCCTAAGAGATATTATCCGCATCTGATCACTTTAGGTCAGTCCGTCAACCTGAAATATATTGCACAGAAAATGCAGGATCGTTCTTCGCTGTCTATCGGTGACATCAAGAGTGTAATCCAGAATTTTGTGGAAAAAATGAAGGAGCAGTTGTTGGAAGGTAAGTCTGTGAATATCGAAGGTTTGGGTGTGTTTATGTTGACTGCCCGTTCGAAAGGTGCGGAGTTGGCGAAGGATATTAATGCTAAGAGTGTAGATAGTGTTCGTATCTTTTTCCAAGCCAATAAAGAGTTGCGTGTTACCAAAACTGCTACCCGTGCAGATGAGAAGTTAGATCTGATCAGTCTGGATGAATATCTGAAGAAAATTAGCGTTACTGTATCTCCGGAAGATCCCGAGAAACCGGATGAAGGCGAAGGTGGCGGAGATGAAGGTGGCGGTAACGGAGAGGCACCGGATCCCGCAGCTTAATGTCTTGTTGATTAATAGCTGACGGTTAGAGTGTTCATTTAGTGTTTAATTTAAAAAGAGAAATGTCTATGAAAAAAACGTGGAGTATTATTTTGAAAGTGATTATTGCTGTTGTCGGTGCGATTGCCGGAGTGGTAGGTGTGCAGGCAGCAACCTTGTAATTGATTATCTTATAAATAGGTATATTTATGAATGAATAACAGGCGGGAGAAATCCCGCCTGTTTATGTTTTAGATATAATTAGAGAGCTACACTTCTTCGCATACTCTCATTTCCATTCCTTTATATACTACAACAATCTTATGCAACTGTGTGGTACCAATAGCATTTTTCACTGTATCTGTATCAGCATAACGGTTAGTTTGAGCGATACCTTCCAATCGTAATTCATCCACACGGTTTTCGGGATCTTTGTATTTAGCATATTTCAACTCGATTATGTAGCTGTGTTTCATATCCGGATAAATATCTAATAATGGAGATAGGAAGATGTCAGCATATCCTTCTTGTGTATCTGCTTCCGAAATAGGGCGGTAGAACCGGTTTTGTGCAGTCATGGCTAGCGTGAAACCATGTACGAAAAATTCTCCTTTTTGCTTGTCGCGTTGGGAGGCGTAGCGTTTCAGGCAATCAGCTATGTAGTCAAAATAAGCTTTCCAAGTACCTCGATAAGCGAGCGAACTGGATAATTCATTTTTCTCATAATTACTGAAGCTTAAGTTGGCTTCATTGTAAGTGTTCAACAAATAGGTGTAAAGTTGTTCGCGAACTACCTGATTGGGAATGGTGAGTTTGCACTTTCCTTCATGTGTGCCACTAATAGTAAGCATGCCAAAATAATAGAGTAAGCTTATGAAATTGTCCGGATCAATGATACTGGCGGCTGGAAATCCTTTCTTCACTTCTCCAGTGATGTATCCTTGGCTTACTAAAGTCTGTATGATGGAAGCATCGTGCGCAAACTCTTTATCTTTGCGGATGAGCATACGCAATTTTTCGTAGTCAATACGGATGTTGTCTTCTACCATATCTTTCGGTATTTCACCATATCGAATGTAGTTTTTGACGAAATAAAGTACCATGTTGGAATTGTACATAGTGGTTCGACCATAACATTCTTGTGCAAAGCAGTAATTATCATACCATGGTTTCATAATTTCTATCAATTCATCGATGGTATGGTTGAAGTGTCCTGTGTTAGAATAATAAGTTAACATTTCGCGAACCTCACTTTCTGTGAATCCCATCAGTTCGTTGAATTCTGATGAAAGCGAGTAATTGGTGCCGATATTGAAGCCGCTGGTCAAGTCATCCATTGTCACGGGACTGACACCTGTGATGAAGCAACGTTTAATACTGGAGTCTGTGCCAGATTTTATTTTATTGAAAAAAGCACGTAAATAACCTTCTTTGTGTGTCTCATCAGTGTAACGGTTTAAGCTGTCGACATCAGAGAGTATTGTATTGGTGAAATGGTCGTATTCATCAATGAAGAGATAAATCTTTTGATTGACACGGGCGCACTCCGTAAACAGATATTCGAATTGGCTGACGGCTCCGTCTTTTTCGTCCATTTTTTCTTTGATTCCTTCAGGTAAGTAGTCAGCATAAACGTCGCAGAAATAGTCAAATACGATTCTGCAATGTTCGTCCAGACCTTTGCGGTAGCTGTGTAAATCTCCACTTATTCCCGAGAAATTTAATTTTATTACCAGATAGCTATTGCGATCCTTTGTGGGATGCTTTCCAATATAAAGATCGCCAAACAAAGCGTCAAACTTTTCTTTGGCACGTACATCATAATAATGTTGAAGCATATTCAAAGTCAGACTTTTTCCGAATCGGCGCGGGCGGATAAAAAAGAAAAAACGATCTGATTGCTCTATCAAGGGGATGTAAGAGGTTTTATCCACGTAATAATAATTATCCAAACGGATGTCCTCGAAGTTCATCATACCATAAGGTAACAACTTCCTGTCTGATGATACATATTTCATAATTAATGTCTTTTATATGAATGCACTTTGAATAAGTGTATACAAAGATACTTTCTTTCCGCTATTTTCCCAAACAAACGTTCTTTCTTTTTGTTTCGTGCTATTTGTTAGGAGTATCGCTCTATATTTTAACAAAATAGAAATTATAATCAA
>OJRQ01000662.1_pt1 | contig 14533 bp, 8 predicted proteins | sample 1599271 | NCBI WGS metagenome assembly OJRQ01 (sample SAMN03922533, study PRJEB24848) | human gut metagenome | isolation source: stool sample | host: Homo sapiens | place: Germany | collected 2010-05 | reverse complement strand
AATGGTTTCACCAAAACTATTTTGCCCTACGGCGGTCATCTCTTCGCCGGGCCATGCTGCATTCATATTTTCGTCAGAGGTCCTCCAGGCATATACATATACCTTGTCCCACCACACACCATTTGAGAAATAGAGGGTTACCTCATTGCTGACAGGCGGCTCCGTCGGCTGTGGCTCTGTCGGTTCTGGCTCCGTTGGCTGTGGCTCCGTCGGTTGTGGCTCTGTCGGCTGCGGGTCTGTTGGTTGTGGCTCTGTCGGCTCGGGCTCTGTCGGCACGGTTGCATCGTTAAAGACCTTGCCAATATCATATTGAGTTGGCATTTTTGCAATGTATTTTTGCACTTCCAGAACATCTGCAATTTCAATTTTTCCGTTTCTGTCCACATCACCCGCGGTAATTTGCAGCTGTGTAAGAGAAGTCATCATTGCAATGCTGCGCTGCATGGCTAGTACATCTTCTATCTTAATTTCATCATCAAACGTAACGTCGCCAAGCATATAGCGTTCGCCTGTGGGAGGATTGGTCGGAATTGTTACGGGCGGTACTGCGTCATCATAGACATATACCACATTTTTGGTTCCTACCGCCCAGGCTCCCTGCGCGTTTCCCATAATCACAGGATTTTCATAGCCTGCAAGGCCCTGCGTTGTGTAGGTATCCGACGTGGTCACCTTTTCTCCTGTAAGCACCTGATCCTGTGCAAGCTTGTTGCCGTCACCGTCCACATAGCTGACGACTACTTTGGAGTTAAACGATGTTACCCCGTCTTGAATCCAAACCTCTCCGCTGGCTTCGTAACCCGGCATATTTGCGCCAGGCTCCTGCTCTGTGCCGGATGCAGCACCGTTTGTAAACATGACCTTTGCTTGCGCCACATCAATTTCCGGATAGGTATACCAGTTTGCACCCATGGCTGCATCCGCCGTCATTCTTGTTCCGGGCCAGTCACCGGTCAAAAGGACAAGGGAAGAAGAATCGTCATAAGCATACATATACGGTGTGGCCCATCCGTTGCCGTTATAATAATGCACCTTCAGGTTATCGTAATCGGACGCTTTATAGGTATAGGTGATCGTCGTGTCGCCTGTAATATAGCCAAAGGTCTTCCCGGGAAGCTGATCTGTGTCAAGCTCATAGCCGGAAATAGTTTCATGCGGCTCTTCATAAGCCTGCCCGTCCTTCACCCTGGTCGTTTTCTCCGGCATAAGAGCCTGGCCCTGTTGGTCTACATACTGAACTGTCAGGGTATAGCTTTCTACATTGCTCTTTTGGTAATAATAGCTGACCGTAACATCCTGTGAAACGGTGCCCGTTGTCGTGCCTTCCGTTCTGACCAGGTTATAATCGAACAGAATATCGCTGTCGGGCTGGGTTCTGTAGGTTGTACCGTCCTTGTAAAGAGAAGTCGTTGTTTTTAAAACTTCGCCTGTTTCGCTGTCAATATGGTTGGTTGTAATGGTTCTGTAGGTTTCTTCCGGAACCTGTACGCTGTTATAGCTTGCTGCGTCTACCAATATCATGGCTGACCTTGCCGGTACGCTGACGGTAGAGCCGCTGACCGTGCCAAGGCTTGTTACGCCGGCGCTTTGGCCGTTTGCCAAAACAACCCAGCTGGAGGGCAAAGCAGCCTGCCCCTGAAGCGTAATGCTTCTAGCGCTTGCAGTGTTGTTGGTCAGCACCGCCATGGTTCCCCATTCGTTCGCAGCATTTGCCGTTTTGTTCTGGATCGTATACGCAATGACGCTTCCATTTTCTACAAAATAGGTTGTAGCGCCAGATGCGCTGGTGGGATCCCTAAACGGGGAATAATTGGCGCGGATCTGCATTAAGCCTTTATAATAGTCAACCAGGTTGCTGTAGGTTTCCACCCTGCTCCAATCAAGCTGGTTTATGTTGTCAGGCGAGTTGTAACTGTTATGCTCGCCGTATTTCGTTCTTGCAAATTCTTCGCCGGCCAGATAAAACGGAATTCCCTGTGATGTCAAAACAATGGCTGCAGAAAGCTTATTCTGCGCAAGGAACGTGGCGTTTGTACCGTCGTAGTCTGTAGAACCGTTGGATTTTAAGATCTTATCCCAAAGGGTCAGGTTGTCGTGTGCGGAGTTATAGGTAATGCACTGAGAAGGCTGGCGCGCCCATTTGCCCCATGTGGTGCTGGAGCCGCCCATCATGCCTGCCTTAATGTCGTTTGTTACGGTTGTAGAACCCTGTATATAGCCCTGTGAAGCGTCGTCCGTGCCGCCTTTAAGCGCATTTCTGATTTTGTCATTGAACATGGCGATTCTTTCACTTACGCGGCTGGCATTATCCATAATGCAGGCCTGCGAGCTGGAAATACCGTTGGAACCCCAGTCGGCCATCCACGGCTCACCGTACATCAAAATCCGGCGGTCGATTGCATCAAGCTCTGCCCTGATCTGGTTCATGGTAGTAATATCATGGCAGCCCATCAGGTCAAAACGGAAGCCGTCAATGTGATATTCCTCCACCCAGTATTTGACGGAATCAATCATATACTTTCTGAACATTACTTTATCAGACGCGGTAACATTGCCGCAGCCGGAAGCGTTCAGGAAAGAAGATCCCTGCATTCTGTAATAGTAGCCGGGCACGGTCTTTTCAAAAGCAGAATCGGTAGAATAGGTGTGGTTGTACACCACGTCCATAATCACGCCGATGCCTCTGTCATGCAGGGCCTGCACCATCTGCTTAAATTCCTTGATCCTTACCGCACCGTCGTAAGGGTCCGTTGAATAAGAGCCTTCTGGCACGTTATAGTTGACCGGGTCATAGCCCCAGTTGTACTGCGGCCTGGAAAGGCTTGTTTCATCAACGGAGCCAAAATCATAGACCGGATTGAGGTGTACATAGTTTACGCCTTGCTTTACAAGATAATCCACGCATGTGGAAATATCGTCCGTTCCGTTGAGTTTGGTTCCGCCTTCCGTAAACGCAAGGTATTTTCCTTTATGCGCGTCGCTGACGCCGGATGTGTCAGAAATAGAAAAATCGCGCACCTGTACTTCCCAAATCACGGCATCGTTCTGGTTTGCAACGAGCATGTGCTCGTCGTTTTCCCAGCCCTCCGGGTCTGTGCTGTCCAGGTCGATGACCATGGAACGGTTGCCGTTTACGCCAGTTGCCACCGAGTAGACGTCCTGTGTTTCTTTTGTTGAGCCGTTGACTGTGACAAGGTACGTATAATATGTCCCGTTGAGATCACCGTCGATTGTAACAGACCAGGTCCCGTTAGAGTCGTTTTTGGTCATGTCCCTGGTTTCAATCACGCCTGCGCCTGCTTCGTCGTCAGAGCCGGTTTTATAACGCTTGACCTGTACATTGGAAGCGCTTGGCGCCCACACCTTAAAAGTGGTGGAGTCTTTGGAATACGTAGCCCCCAGGTCTGTTCCGGCATATGTATTATACGTATCTGCCGAATTACTATAAGCCCCGGTGGCTTCGTCGCCTGTAACTGCTGCCTGTGCGGGAACTGCTATTGCCGACGCCATCATCAAAGCGCACAGCAGCACCGCAAGTAATTTGCGAACCTTCAAAAAATCCTCTCCTTTTATAGAAATATTAGTGGACAGGCACAAAATAAACACATTTTGCACTTGTCCGATTATAGAAATTATATCATACAGGCAATGAAAAACCTACCGTTTTATTGAAAATTAGTAAACAATTTTTTATTTCATTTTTATTGCAGTTTGAATAAATTTGTAATGAAAACGTTTACATAAACAATTGAATTTCATAAATTTCTTCTTGTTTTTAACAAATTATTTCTTAAAAAAGAGCAAAGGCAGACGATTGCCTGCCCTTGCCCGCTTTACTTTTATAATTAATTTAACTGCATTGAATTGTATGTACGTCTGGCCGGGCTTTTGCTTATAAAGCATAGCCAAGTTCAAACGCCTTCAGGTTCATATCTATAAATTGGGTCGGCACTGTTTCACGGATGGTGTTAATCCAAACGTTCTTGTCAATGTTCAACTGCTTTGCCATCACGCCGATGAGTACCACATTGACCGCCTTTGAAGACCCGGCCTGTTCTGCAAGGGAAAGCGCGTCCGCTGCAATCAACCGCAGCTGCTGCTTGCCAAGCTCTTCCAAAATCCCTTCCGGATACGTTTTCGCGCCGGTAATGACCGGCATGGGGTCAATGGTCTGTGTATTTACAATAATCGTACCGCCTTTTTTTAAATACGGTAAAAAGCGCGCGGCTTCCAGCTGCTCAAATGACAAAATGAGGTCTGCCTCCCCCTGTTCGATCACAGGCGAATACACCTTTTCACCATAGCGGACGTACGTTACCACCGAACCGCCGCGCTGGCTCATGCCATGTACTTCTGAAACCTTTACGTCAAAGCCGCAGCTAAGCATAGCGTTGCCCAACAGGCGGCTTGCAAGCAGCGTACCCTGTCCGCCCACACCTACTATTAAAACTGATTTTACACCGTTGTCCATTTATCCTACATTCCTTTCGCTGTGCTATGCACAAAACCGGAGTTTTTATGACTCTGTAATCGCCTGCTTGGGACAAAGGCCCGTGCAGACGCCGCAGCCTACGCACTGCGTATGGTCGATAGCCGCTTTGCCTTCCTTCATACTGATTGCGGGACAGCCGATTGCCAGACAGGCCTTACAGCCTATGCACCGGCTGCTTTCGACCCGCAGCGAAGGTTTATGCTTTACGTATTTTAACAGTGCGCACGGGCGGCGCGAAATAATCACCGACGGGCCTTCCGCTTCCAGCTCTTCCCGAATCACCCGCATGGTCTGTTTGAGATCGTATGGGTCGCACACCTGCACGCGGCTGATGCCGACCGCTTCACACAGTTTTTCCAGGCTGACGGCCGCGGCCGGATCGCCCTTGATATTATAACCGGTCGTCGGGTTCTGCTGGTGCCCGGTCATACCCGTGATGGAATTGTCCAGGATGATGACGACAGAATTGGTCGCATTGTACGCAATATCGATCAGCCCGGTAATCCCGGAATGGATAAAGGTAGAATCGCCAATGACTGCGACAGAACGTTTTTCTGCCTGCGGGCCCAGCGCCTTATTATAACCGTGCAGCGCAGAAACGGAAGCTCCCATACAGACGCAGGTGTCCATCATGGAAAGCGGGGCCGACGCGCCCAGAGTATAGCATCCGATATCGCCGCTGACATAAACGTTCGCTTTCTTCAGCGCGTAAAAAAGACCTCTGTGCGGACAACCGCAGCACATAACAGGCGGGCGGACGGGAATCTCCTGATCCAGGGCGCAAAATTCGGGCTTCTGCCCCAGAACCAGCTCCCGGATGAGTTTTTGGGAAAATTCGCCACAGAGCGGGAAAAGCTCTTTCCCCACCGGGTTTACGCCGATTTTACGGCAATGTGTTTCTATAACGTCGTCCAGCTCTTCTATGACGTACAGCACATCCACTTTTGCTGCAAATTCACGGATCAGGCGGACCGGCAATGGGTACAGCATGCCCAGCTTTAAATACGACGCCTGCTCACCCAGCGCTTCTTTTGCATACTGATAACATATACCCGACGTAATCACGCCGATTTTTGTGCTGTTGTACTCCACGCAATTGAGCTCAGACGTTTCCGCATATTCGGTCAGTTTTTTGATGCGCTCTTCCACAAAGGCATGTCTTCCTTTTGCAAAAGCGGGCAGCATAACATTTTTTGCAGGATTTTTTTTATACGGTACAGGCGGACGCTCCTTGCGCGTATCTGTCTGCACAATACTTCGGGAATGCGCGATCCTTGTTGTCAGGCGAAGAACCACCGGCGTGTCGAACTGCTCGCTTAAATCATACGCAAGCTTTGTAAACGCTTTACATTCCGCAGAATCTGCCGGCTCAAGCATTGGCACCTTAGCGGCCTGTGCATAATGGCGCGAATCCTGCTCATTTTGGGAAGAATGCATGCCCGGGTCGTCTGCAACACCCAGAACCATCCCGCCGTTTACGCCGATATAGCTCATGGTAAAGAAGGGGTCGGCCGCTACGTTCAGCCCCACATGCTTCATCCCACAAAAAGAACGTACGCCCGCAAAGGACGCTCCCGCGGCAACTTCGGCGGAAACCTTTTCATTTGGCGCCCATTCACATTCTATTTCATCATATTTTGCGGCGTTTTCCGTAATCTCTGTACTTGGCGTCCCCGGATAACTGGACACCACTTTGACACCCGCTTCATATAATCCTCTTGCAACGGCTTCGTTGCCGAGCATAAGCTTACTCATATAACTCATCCTTATATATCGTATTTTCTGTCAAATTTTTACCTTTTGGTATTATTTTAGCAAATGCTTCCCGGCTGTGCAATATGTAATTTACGGAAGCGTGGCATCAGGTCTGTGCATTGCGCAGATCCAATATCCGTTTTGCTTTCCCCTGGAAGCGCTCGAGCGTTTTCGGCTCTACAAGCGTTACCTTGGTTTCCAGTCCAAGCACGCTTTTAAGTTTGTCGTGAATCCGCTTTTGCAAAGCCTCAAGCTCGCGGAAATCTACAAGCAGTTTGCCACTGGTCAGCTCGACCTTGACTTCCAGGTTATCTTTATAATTGGCTCTTCTTACTACCAGCTGATAATGCGGGCCAATCCCTTCCATACCGACAAGCACGCTTTCAATCTGCGTTGGGAACACATTGACGCCTTTAATGATCAGCATGTCGTCCGTTCTGCCCATGGTTTTCGCCATGCGCGCGTGCGTTCTGCCACAGGCACAGGGCGCATAGGTAAGCTTTGTGATGTCTTTGGTACGGTAACGCAGGACCGGCATTCCCTCCCTGGAAAGCGTAGTAACGACCAGTTCGCCCACCTGGCCTTCCGCCAGCACTTGGCCTGTGTCTTTGTCAATGATTTCCGGGAGAAAGTGGTCCTCTGCAAAATGCATACCCTGCCGCTGCGGGCAGTCGCCGGAAACCCCTGGGCCGCCGATTTCTGTAAGACCATAGTTGTCCGACACAAAAACATGCAGGTTTTTTTCGATCTGTGCGCGCATTTCGGGTGTGCAGGGCTCTGAGCCTAAAATACCAAGCCGCAGCGAATAATCTGACAGCGGGTAACCTGCTTCTTTGACTGCCTCGCTTAAATACAGCGCATAAGACGGCGTGGCCACCAGCCCTGTTACGCCGAAGTCGCGCAGCATCATCAGCTGCCTTTCGGTATTGCCGGAAGACGCAGGAATAACGGTTGCACCGAGCTTTTCAAGCCCGTAATGCAGGCCCAGTGCGCCGGTAAACAAGCCGTACCCAAAGCTGATTTGGATAATATCGTCCGCCGTTGCGCCGCCGGCCACCGCAACCCTGGCCACACAATCCGACCAAATGTCTATATCGCGCTTTGTATAAACCCCTACCGTCGGTTTGCCCGTTGTGCCGGAGGATGCGTGAATCCTTACGATCTTGCGCATAGGGACCGCCAGCATCTCAAACGGGTAGTGGTCGCGGATATCTTCTTTGGTTGTATAGGGTATGTAAGAAATATCAGACAGTGTTTTGATCCGGCTGCCGTCCAAAACACCACATTGCGTTAGCCTTTCATGGTAAAACGGGATGTTATTGTAACAGTAAGAAACCATTTTTTTTAGTTTTTGCAGCTGCAGCGCTTCTATCTCTTTACGCGGCATGGTTTCTATTTCCTTTTGAAAAAACAAAAAAAGCACTTCCTTCCATGATCATACGGTGCAAAAGCAAATACCTGGTTACATGCATAACCGCACCCAAAATAGAGTGCGGCCTTTATATCTTTTAAATTATAACATATTTCTGTTTTTTGTGCAGTAGAAAAAGTAAAAGAGAAACTATGCACAGTGCACGAAATTAAAGCGCCTTTTTATATTCGGAAAAAATGGCGTCAATTTCCTTTTGCTTTTTATTTTTTGTCAGTGCGCTGACGATCGGCACCTCTATCAGACCGACCAGCATTGCGATGGCTCCCCAGTTGATTGGGGAGGACAGATCCAGCGGAAGCTGCGCCGCGGCAGCTGTAAGCGCTGGGAAAAGCTCCAGATTGAACAGCACCATGGAGACAACTGTAATCCCCACGCCGGAGATCATGCTGACCCACACTGCCGCCTTGGTAATTTTTCTGGAGAAAAGCCCGTACAGAAACGGCGCCAGGAAAGCACCTGCAAGAGCCCCCCAGGATATGGACATCAGCGTGGTAATATAGGTGTTTTTATTGAGCGCAAGAATCACGGAAAACAGCAAAAAGACCGCAATAAAAATGCGCATGATCAGCACCTGCTTTTTCTCCCCTACTTTTTTCCTGACTACCGGAAGAATCATATCAATTGTAAGCGTAGAGCTGGAAGTAAGCACCAAAGAGGACAGTGTGGACATGGAAGCAGACAGCACCAGAACCACGACAATCCCAAAAAGAAGCTCCGGCACGGCAACGTTCAAAAGCGCAGGTACAATCATATCATAGACAAGTTCACCTGTTTCGGGGTTTGTAATTTCCTGCGGCGTTGCAAACAGCCTGCCAAACCCTCCCATAAAATAAGAGCCACCCGCTACAACAACCGCAAAAAGGGTGGAAATAATCGTTCCTCTTTTGACGGCGGGTTTATCTTTGATCGCATAAAATTTATGCACCATCTGCGGCAGGCCCCATGTGCCCAGCGACGTTAAAATAACGACGCCCAGCAGATTCAACGGATCCGGCCCGAACAGGGAATTGAGGCTGTTCTGCGGAACGCCTGTGTCTGTGATTTGACCCAAACCTGTCATTGCCTGTACAATACCGCCCTGGTTATTTAAGACGCATACCACTACCGCAGCAATCCCAACCAGCATAATGATCCCCTGCACAAAGTCATTGATCGCCGTAGCCATATAACCGCCTAAAATTACATAAACGGCCGTCAAAAGCGCCATAACAATAATGCATATGGAATAATCAAACCCAAACGCCTGCTCAAACAAGCGGGACAGGCCATTATACACAGACGCCGTATAGGGAATTAAGAACACAAACACAATGCATGCGGCGGCCGTCTTCAAACTCTTTGAAACATACCGCTTTTCAAAGAATTCCGGCATGGTGGAAACATTCAGCTGTTTTGTCATAATGCGTGTGCGGTTGCCCAATAGCATCCATGCCAGCATACTGCCGATGATTGCGTTTCCAATGCCGATCCAGGTTGCCGCAATACCATAGTTCCAACCAAATTGACCGGCGTAGCCGATAAACACCACCGCAGAGAAATACGACGTGCCGTACGCAAACGCCGTCATCCACGGCCCAAGGCTTCTGCCTCCCAGTACAAAGTCAGAGACACTGCCCGTTTTTTTCTTACAATAGATACCGATCCCCACCATAATGCATATGTAGGCGATCAGCGTAATCCACATTACCATGTTCTATCCTCCCGTTTTCTTGCGCTTTATCGATTTAAAGCTTTTACCTATTGAAGTAAAGGCGCGTTTTATTATACATGGTATTTAAAAATAAATCAATAGTTTCCTGCAAACTTCAGCAGTTTGCTGTAGAAATAAGTACAATTTTAGTAAAAGCGCACATCTTTCTTTGTAAGCTTCATTGGTTTGAGACCCTTTGACAGAGATCTGCAAATTTTTTGACCGCATTATAAATTTTCTATGAACAATTGCTCTGCCACCCTTTTAATTGCCGTGAGACATTGACTTTTTTTTGAATTTAAGGGATAATGGAGTATGTTAAATTATTAACGGGTATTTGTATTTGTTCCCCATGCAGGACAGCGAATCGCAAAAGGAGGAGATTATCATGGGTTATACACTGGCACAAAAAATTATCCGGTCGCATTTGCTCAGCGGCGAAATGACCGTAGGCAGCGACATAGGGCTGAAAATTGATCAGACGCTTACACAGGACGCAACAGGCACCATGGCATATCTGGAATTTGAAGCCATGGGCGTACCCAGAGTTAAAACGGAAAAGAGCGTTGCATACATTGACCACAACACGCTGCAAACGGGCTTTGAAAACGCAGACGACCACCGTTTTATCCAGAGCGTAGCAAAAAAGCACGGCATTTACTTTTCCCGTCCCGGCAATGGCATTTGCCATCAGGTACATCTTGAGCGCTTTGGAAAACCGGGCAAGACACTCATCGGCTCTGACAGCCATACCCCAACCGGCGGCGGTATCGGAATGCTTGCCATGGGTGCCGGCGGCCTTGACGTGGCTGTCGCTATGGGAGGCGGCGCATATTACATTACCATGCCGAAAATGGTGCAGATAAACCTGACCGGCCAGCTTTCGCCGTGGGTATCTGCCAAGGATGTCATACTGGAGGTCCTGAGGCTTTTATCTGTAAAAGGCGGCGTAGGAAAAATTATAGAATACACCGGTCCCGGCGTTGCATCGCTGACCGTTCCTGAACGCGCTACCATTACAAACATGGGCGCGGAGCTGGGCGCCACCACTTCGATCTTTCCATCTGACGAAGTAACAAAGGAATTTTTAAAAGCACAGGGCCGCGAAGAAGACTGGCAGCCGCTTGCTGCCGACCCTGACGCCGTTTACGACGAAACCGTAAATATTGACCTTTCCTCGCTTGTTCCTATGGCCGCATGTCCGCACAGCCCGGACAATGTAAAGACCATTGAGGAAATCGGCCCGCAGAAAGTAGACCAGGTCTGTATTGGCTCCTGTACAAACTCTTCTTATCTGGATCTTATGCGCGTAGCTGCAATTTTGAAGGGAAAAACCGTCCATCCCGACGTAAGCCTTTCCATTGCCCCAGGCTCCAAGCAGGTGTACAACATGCTTGCTTTAAACGGTGCGTTGGGCGATCTGATTGCCGCGGGCGCAAGGATTTTGGAATGCGCCTGCGGACCGTGCATTGGCATGGGGCAGTCGCCCAATTCCAAGGGAATTTCCCTTCGTACCTTTAACCGCAATTTTGAAGGCCGCTCCGGCACGGCAGATGGGCAAATTTATCTGGTAAGCCCTGAAACCGCCGCCGCTTCGGCAATTGCCGGCGTGTTTACAGACCCCAGAACACTTGGTAAAGAAGTAAAAATTGACCTGCCCAAAAGCTTTTTAATCAACGACAATATGGTGATTCCACCTGCGCCGGAAGAGGAAATGGACAGTGTTGAAGTCCTGCGCGGCCCAAATATTAAGCCCTTCCCGACGACAACACCGCTTGCGCAGTCGATTGAAGCGCCCTGTGCTTTAAAAGTTGGTGACAATATTACCACCGACCATATTATGCCGGCAGGTGCAAAAATTCTGCCGCTGCGCTCCAACATCCCCGCCATTTCCCAGCACTGCTTTACCGTATGCGATCCCGAATTTCCAAAGCGCGCGCAGCAGTTGGGACAAAGCGTGATTGTCGGCGGCGCAAACTACGGACAGGGCTCCTCCAGAGAACATGCAGCGCTTGCCCCGCTTTATCTTGGCGTACAGGCCGTTCTTGTCAAAAGCTTTGCAAGAATTCACCGCAGCAATCTGATCAACGCCGGCATTCTTCCGCTTACTTTTGCCGATGAAGCAGATTATGACGCGATTTCACAGGGCGACGTTCTTTCTATGGCGGATGTAAAGGATTGTATAGAAAACGGCAAGGACATTGTTATCACCAATCAGACAACCGGCAAGAAGATTGTTGCAGAATGTCCCCTGACAGAGCGCACCAGAGCGATTATTCTTGCGGGCGGTCTGCTGAATTATACAAGGGAAAATTCCTAAAGGCCCTTTTTCCTGCCTGCCGGCTGTTTTTGATGACTGCGTACAGCCGTATAAAAAATCAAATAAGAAATTATGTGAATCTGAGAAAAGATAGGACAATACTATATAGGAGTGATACCAATGGCAGAAAAAATTCAAATGAAAACGCCTTTAGTGGAAATGGACGGCGACGAAATGACCAGGATCATCTGGCAGATGATCAAAGACATTTTGCTCACCCCCTATATTGACCTGAAAACAGACTATTACGACCTTGGCCTTTCCCACAGAAACGAAACAAACGACCAGGTAACCTTTGACAGCGCACAGGCGACCAAAAAGTACGGTGTTGCCGTAAAATGTGCTACCATTACCCCAAACGCAGAGCGTATGACCGAATATAACCTGAAGGAAATGTGGAAATCCCCCAATGGTACGATCCGTGCGATTTTGGATGGAACGGTTTTTAGAACGCCTATTCTGGTCAAGGGCATTACGCCTTTTATCCCCACCTGGACCAAGCCGATTTGTATTGCCCGTCATGCGTATGGCGACGTGTATAAAAACACGGAAATGACTGTAAAGGGCGGCTCTAAAGCGGAGCTTTGCGTAACAATGCCGGACGGCAGCGAACAAAGGCAGTTGATCCATCAGTTTGACGGGGATGGGGTGATTCAGGGAATGCACAACCTGGACAAGAGCATTCAAAGCTTTGCTCGCTCCTGCTTTAATTACGCACTGGATACCAAGCAGGACGTCTGGTTTGCAACCAAGGATACTATCAGTAAGAAATACGATCACCGGTTTAAGGACATTTTTCTTGAAATTTTTGAAAGCGAATATAAAGAAAAATTTGCAAATGCCGGCATAGAATACTTCTACACGCTGATTGACGATGCTGTTGCAAGGGTGATCCGTTCCCAGGGCGGTTATATCTGGGCATGCAAAAATTACGACGGAGACGTGATGTCCGACATGATCGCCACCGCGTTTGGTTCGCTTGCCATGATGACCAGCGTTCTGGTTTCTCCTGACGGTATTTACGAATATGAAGCGGCACACGGTACTGTGCAGCGGCATTATTATAAGCACCTGAAAGGTGAAGAAACCTCCACAAACAGCGTTGCTACCCTTTTTGCCTGGAGCGGCGCTTTAAGAAAAAGAGGCGAGCTTGACAATATTCCCGCGCTGTGCGCTTTTGCGGACAATTTGGAAAAAGCGACAATCCAAACCATTGAAGACGGCGTTATGACAGGAGATTTGTATTTGCTTTCTACGCTTACAAATAAGAAAAAGGTAAACACAGAGACCTTTTTGCAAGAAATCAACAATCGTCTTGCTCAGCTGATGTGATATCTTTTAGGGACATGGGGCAGGCATAACCTGCCCCATATCCAGGATTGCTGCCGTTCTTAAGCCTGCGTTATACGCTGTTTTCAGAATGCCAGTCATTCAAATCCATTGTTTTGCACGAGGTGAAACGAGATGCCGAAAAGAGAACACATATCTATGTCTGTGGTAAGGCGTCTGCCCCGCTATTACCGTTTTTTGTCCGAACTGCGTACGCAGGGCGTTATGCGCATTTCTTCCAAAGAATTGGCCACAAAAATGAACCTGACCGCCTCCCAGGTCCGGCAAGATTTTAACTGTTTTGGCGGCTTTGGCCAGCAGGGCTATGGTTACAGTGTGGAACAGCTGCACGACGAAATTGAAAATATTCTGGGGTTGCGCAGTGCATACAAGGCAATTTTGATTGGCGCAGGGAATCTGGGCCGCGCCGTTGCGATGCACATGTCTTTTGAAACGCGCGGGTTTGAGCTTATTGGGATTTTTGACCGCGATAAAGAGCTGATTGGCACAGAGATTCGAAATACAAAGGTATATGACATCCGCGATCTTGCAGATTTTTGTAAAACAAACCGCCCCAGCGTAGCGATGCTGTGCATCCCGAAAAGCTCCGTAGGCCCAATTGCCCAAACTTTGTACAACTGCGGCATAAAAAACTATTGGAACTTCAGCCACTACGACCTGTCGCTGGTATATGACGACGTTATTATGGAAAATGTTCATATGTCGGACAGCCTTATGACCCTCTGTTACCGCATTACACAGTCGGACAACCGAAAATGATTGAAAATAGCACAAGCAATATGTGCGCACAAAAAGCAGACAACCGTAAAAAGGCTGTCTGCTTTTGTTTTGCGCTGGATTTTAAGAATGTAAATTATTTTCACACATCCAGCACGCATACTGCAGGCAATTCAAGCATAGCGGCAAAATATAGCTTTACTTTTCGTTTGTGCCATGAATCAGGTAATCCATTGAAACCTGATAAAACTGCGCCAGTCTTTCTAAATGACGAAGTGGTATTTCATTTTTGCCGTTTTCATATTTGGAATAGTACTGTTGTGATATTCCAAGCGCTTTTGCAACTTTCGTTTGCGTTAAATCGTGGTCTTCCCGCAGATTTCTTATTACTTCACAGTATTTTTGCATTTTTATACCTCCTTTCGTATAAGATATATAAATGGTACCATGGTTCGTTCTTTTTCGGCTGTTCTACATAACATATTATGTAAAACAGCCAATTTTACTGATAAAAAACCGTGTGGAAAAACATATTTTTTGTCGAATTCCAGTATTGCTTTTATTATTGAATGAAAATATGCTTTTTTCCGTGTGAAAACGAAACTGTTTTTGCAGTTGATAACATCATGAAAAGCCTATTATAAAATCGATTGTGTACACAACGCGTACAAAAAGTGATCGCTTTTCCTATGGTATATATTTCATATTTTTCTTTTTTCTTGTTGTAGGAGTTACAATGATGTGTGACAAATAAGAAAAAAAGATAGCGAATAGAAA
>OJRQ01000661.1_pt1 | contig 14546 bp, 15 predicted proteins | sample 1599271 | NCBI WGS metagenome assembly OJRQ01 (sample SAMN03922533, study PRJEB24848) | human gut metagenome | isolation source: stool sample | host: Homo sapiens | place: Germany | collected 2010-05 | reverse complement strand
TCCCACAGGAGGCGGCTCTTTTCGCATCTTCCACAGCCCTTTCTCCCGCCCCGCAGTGAAAAATCCCTTGGATTTTTCACCACGGCTTTACTTCCCCGGCAAAACCCGCTACAATAGGAAAAAACGAGAGGAGGTGGGCCTATGGAGACCTTACAGGTGGCGCTGGGACGGCGCAGCTATCCCATTTACATCGGCGGCGGTCTGCTGGAGCAGGCGGAGGAGCTGCTGCGCCCGCTGGGTGTGGGCCGCTGGGCCATCGTCTGCGACGACACGGTGGCAGCCCTGTACGGCGCTCCGCTGGCCCGCCGCACCGGCTGGCCGCTGGTGACCTTCCCGGCAGGGGAGGGCTCCAAGTCGCTGGAGGAGTACGACCGGCTGTGCCGCCGGCTGGTGCAGCTGGGCCTGACCCGCAGCGACGGCATCGTGGCTCTGGGCGGCGGCGTCACCGGCGATCTGGCGGGCTTTGCGGCGGCCACGCTGCTGCGTGGCGTGGCGCTGGTGCAGGCCCCCACCACCCTGCTGGCGCAGGTGGACAGCGCCGTAGGCGGCAAAACGGGGCTGGACCTGCCGGAGGGGAAAAACCTGCTGGGCTGCTTCTACCAGCCCCGCATGGTGCTGGCGGATACCGTCTGCCTCGCCACCTTGCCCCGGCGTCAGCTGGCCTGCGGCATGGCCGAGGTCATCAAATACGGCTGCATCGCGGATGAGGAGCTGTTGACCCGGCTGGAGCAGCAGGAGCCGGACTGGCCCCGGATCATCCGCCGGTGCCTTGCCTGCAAGGCGGCGCTGGTGGCGCAGGATGAGCGGGACGAAGGCCCCCGTCGGCTGCTGAACTTCGGCCACACCTTCGGCCACGCCATGGAGGCACTGGGCGGCGGCCGCTATACCCACGGCGAGTGCGTGGCGGCTGGTATGATGGAGATGCTCCGCTGGCAGACGGCCCACGGCAGCGACCAGACGGCCATGCTGGCCCGGCTGGGGACGCTGCTGGAGCGCTATGACCTGCCCCGGCGGCTGGACTTGCCGGAGACGGCGTGGCGGCAGTACCTGCTGCGGGACAAAAAACGCAGCGGCGGCGAGATGACCATTGCGGTGCTGGAGCGCCCCGGCCACGGCGTGCTGTGGTCGGTGACGCCGGAGGAGCTGCTGGAGGAAACCCGATGGATGTGAAGCTGTATCCCGCCCCGCTGGCGGGGACGGTGGCGGCCCCGCCTTCCAAGAGCCGCTGGCACCGGGAGCTGATCTGTCAGGCGGCGGCTGGCCGGTTCCCGCCGGTTTCCCCCGACGCCCCGGAGGATATCCGGGCCACGGCGGCGGGCTTGCGGGTCTTATACGGCGGCGGGGAGGAGGTTCCCTGCGGAGCCAGCGGCAGTACCCTGCGCTTCCTGCTGCCGTTAGCTATGACGCTGGGCCGTGAGGTGACGTTCACCGGTATGCCCCGGCTGCTGGAGCGGGTGATGCCGGGCCTGTGGGGCGTGACGCCCTGTCCCGGCGGACTGCGGGTCACGGGCCGCCTTACCGGCGGCGTGTACCGTCTGCCGGGGGGCGATACCTCCCAGCTCATTAGCGGGATGCTCATGGCCCTGCCCCTGTGCCGGAAGGACTCCCGGCTGGAGGCGCCGGGGCCGGTGTCCCGGCCCTATGTGGACTTAACGGCGTGGGTGCTGGAGCGCTACGGTGTCGTGCTGCACCGGGCGCAGGGCGGCTGGCGTATTCCCGGCGGCCAGTGCTTTGCTCCGCTGCCCATGGAGCAGGAGGGGGACTGGTCGGCGGCGGCCTATTGGCTGGTGCTGGCGGCGCTGGGTCAAGGCATCACGGTAACGGGTCTGCGGCAGGACTCCCGGCAGGGGGACCGCAGGGCGCTGACCCTGTGCCGGGAGCTTCCCCAACAGGTGTCCCTCCGGGAGAACCCGGATCTGCTGCCGCCGCTGGCTCTGCTGGCGGCGCTGCGGCCTGACAAGGAGATGTGCTTCACAGATGCTGCCCGCCTGCGGCATAAGGAGAGCGACCGCTTGGCGGCCACGGCGGCCCTGCTGACGGCCTTGGGCGGCCGGGCGCAGGAGACGGCGGACGGTCTTGCCGTCCGTGGTGTGGCGTGTCTTCAGGGCGGCGAGGTGCAGAGCGCCGGAGATCATCGGCTGGCTATGCTGGCGGCCTGCGCCGCCCCCTTCTGCCGGGAGCCGGTGGTGCTGCGGGGAGCGGACTGCACCGCCAAATCCTACCCGGCCTTCTGGCGGGACTATGCCCAACTGGGTGGAAAGGTGGAACACTTGACATGATGGATTATACCATATTTGGGGAGTCCCACGGCCCCGCCGTGGGAGTGCTGCTGCGGGATGTGCCGCCGGGGTTGCCGGTGGATGAGGAGTTCATCTGCCGTCAGCTGCTGCGCCGTGCGCCCCAAGATCCTCTCTCCACCGCCCGGCATGAACCGGATCAGGTGGAGGTACTCAGCGGGGTCTATCAGGGCGTGACCACCGGAATGCCGGTGTGCCTGCTGCTGCGGAACCGGGACGTTCGCTCGGCGGATTACGATGCCCTGCGCCACACGCCCCGGCCCAGCCACGCCGACTATACCGCTTGGGTGCAGAGCGGTGGGCGCAACGATCCCCGTGGAGGCGGGGCCTTTTCCGGACGGCTGACGGCCCCTCTGGTGGCGGCGGGTGCTCTGGCAAAAAGCTGGCTAAAGCTGCAAGATATTGAAGTAAATGCGCAAGTTATTGATGAAAATACCCTGCGCCAGCGGGCGGCGGAGGCCCGACAGGAGGGGACTCCGTGGGCGGTCAGGTGCGCTGCATCGTCACGGGTCTGCCCGCCGGCTGGGGCGGCCCGGACTGGCGGGGGACGGTGGAGTCGGAGATCGCCCGCCACGTGTTCGCCATCCCCGGCGTGAAGGCGGTGGCCTTCGGGGCCGGGGAGGAGTTTGCCGTCCTCCGGGGCAGTCAGGCCAACGACCCTTGGCGCACCGACGGCCGGAGGGTCTGGTCTGTCACCAATCACAGCGGCGGCATCAACGGCGGCATCACCAACGGGATGCCGGTGGAGTTCACCGTGACCTTCCGCCCCACCCCCTCCATCGCCCAGCCGCAGGAGACCATCGACCTTGAAACTATGACCAACACAAAAATCACCATCGGCGGCCGTCACGATGCCTGCATCGCCCTGCGGGCGCCGGTGGTGGTGGAGAGTGCGGCGGCCTTGGCCCTGTGGAGACTGAAGGGCGCCGACGGCGGCGAAGAACTGGACAATTTGCGTGGTCAGCTGGACATTCTGGACACAGAGCTGACGACGCTTTTTGTCCGAAGACAGTCCATTTCCCGCCGGATCGGCGCCTATAAACGGGAGCATCACCTGCCGGTGCAGGATGCCGGTCGGGAGGAGCAGGTGCTGCACACACGGGGGCAGCTGGCCCCGGAGCGGCGGCAGCAGGTGGAGCGGCTGTTCCGCCTGCTGATGGAGCTGAGCCGGGAGGAGCAGGCATGAAAAAGCTGATCCTCATCGGTCTTCCCGGCAGCGGAAAAACCACCGTAGGCGGGCTGCTGGCCCGGCAGTTGGGTCTGCCCTTCCGGGACTGCGACCCGCAGGTGGAGCGGCTGGCGGGCAGGACGGTGGCGCAGCTGTTTTCCGGCGGAGAGGAGTGCTTCCGCCGCTGGGAGACGGCGGCATTGCAGGCACTCTGCGCCGGAGAGGACTGCGTGCTGGCCACCGGCGGCGGGGCTGTGCTGCGGCCGGAGAACCGGGCGCTGCTGCGGCGCAGCGGCGTGGTGTTCTGGCTGGATCGCCCGGTGGCAGATATTGAGCGCACATTAGAAAGAGCGAACCGCCCGCTGCTGGCCGGGGGCGGTTCGCTGGAGACGTTGCGGCGGCAGCGGGAGGCGCTGTACCGCATCTGTGCCGACTACGCCATCCGGGAGGATACGGCGCAGGCGGCGGCAGAGGTCATTGCCGCCATATGGAGGGAACAGGTATGAAATTCCTCATCATCAACGGGCCGAATCTGAATCTGCTGGGCAGCCGGGAGCCGGATATCTACGGCACCGGCACCTATGAGACCCTGTGCCGCCGGGTGCAGGACTACGCCGCCGCCCACGGCTGGGAGGCGGACTGCTTCCAGAGCAATCACGAGGGGGCTATCATCGACGCCATTCAGCAGGCGGCGGGGGTCTATGACGGCATCGTCATCAACCCGGCAGCCTATACCCATTACAGCTATGCCATTTACGATGCTCTGCGGGCGGTAGATGTTCCGGCGGTGGAGGTACACCTGTCGAATATCCGTCAGCGGGAGCCCTTCCGGCAGATATCGGTGACGGCCCCGGCCTGCCGGGAGCAGATCGTGGGCCACGGCTTTGACGGCTATCTGGAGGCGCTGGTACTGCTGGCGGAGGGCCTGTGATGCGGCTGTGTGTCATCGGGGATCCGGTGGGTCACAGCCTGTCGCCCCGCATCCACCGGCGATTTATGGAGAGGTGTGGTGCTGCTGGAAGCTATGAAGCAGTGACGGTGACGGCGGAAACACTGGGGGATTTCGTGGTGCAGGGCTGCCGGGGAGCGTGGGACGGGTGCAACGTCACCATGCCCCTGAAGGAGCGCATCCTGCCGCTGCTGGATGCGGTGGAGCCGTGGACGGCCTCCTGCGGCGCCGTGAACACCGTATGCTTCCGGAATGGCCGGGCCGTGGGGTACAACACCGACGGGCCGGGGGTGGTGGAGAGCCTGCGGCTGCGGGGCTTTGCACCGGCGGGGCAGGCGGCGCTGGTGCTGGGGGCCGGGGGAGCCGCCAAGGCGGCGGCGCTGGCACTGGCGCAGGCGGGCTGCCGGGTGACGGTGTGCGCCCGGACACCGGAAAAGGCAGCGGCGCTGGCTGCCCGGTGCGGCGGTGTGACTGTCTCATGGGAGGACCTGCCCCGTGCCGCCGCAGAGCATGGGCTGCTGCTGAACGCCACACCGCTGGGCATGGAGGGTTCGCCGGAGTTCGAGTCTTTGGATTTCGTACAGGCGCTGCCGGCGAAGGCGGTGGTATACGATTTGGTGTACCATCCCACGGACACAGCTCTGATGCGAGCGGCGGAGCACCGGGGCCTGACGGCAGTGGGAGGGCTTGCCCTGCTGGTGCAGCAGGCGGCGCTGTCCTTCGCTCACTTTACCGGCATAGTACCGGATGCGGCCCTGTGCCGGGATATCCTGCAGGAGTTGGAGGCGACGCAGTAGGGGAGCGGCTGCCGCTTCCGTAAAAAATGCAAAAAAATCTGAAATAGGGCTTGCAAAATAAAAAGGAGTGTGGTATAGTAATCAAGCTGACATGATGCAGCGAGTGAATATGGTATCCGGGTGTGGCGAAGTTTGGTATCGCGCTTGAATGGGGTTCAAGAGGCCTCGAGTTCGAATCTCGACACTCGGACCAAGGAATGATAATCCGAACTACATTATCCAAGCGGGTAATGTGTTCGGATTTATCATTTCTATTGAGAATATTTTGTGAAAAATGCAAAAGCCACACGGTCTGTGTTTGCAGGCCGTGTGGCTTTTTTTGTTAAGACAAGGCTGTTTCTGAGAAATTCACATATTTCATGTATATTTTTTCCTTTGTCAATCTATACTGATCCACATAGCGGGGCGGACACATATAGGTAAACCAATGATATTATCATAGGCGGCAACCCCGATATAATCAATTTTATTGAAAACCGCACCTACATACATTGCACTGCTTTGGTCATATCCTGGTGTTCTCAGCCACCAGCCTACATAATTGTAGCTGCTCACTGACCCGATTGCCCTGCAGTCCTTTGCATCGTCGGATGGGAAGTACTTTTCGACCTCCGGCACGCTAAGCAGAAACAGTCTGTCCGTCGTGGCATTTCCGGGATCGGTGTCAAATCTTGGATTCTTGTCCGCCGGCAAATATGTTTCTTGAATTATCTCTTTCTCTTTTGCATTGAATATACTATTTATAAACTCGCTGTTCATCCATTTTCGAAGTGAGCAAGTTTCCCATGTTACATCCGAATCGGCTGAATTATACTCTTTGTGGGCGAGGCATTTGTCGCTAATAAGAAGCATCCGATTATCTCGTTTTTCAAGCACGAGCCATTCAATGTTCTCTCGTCCGTTTTCCTCATTACCATCCTGTTCCCATGTCCCCAAAATAACCTCATCGCCAACTCCTTTGGTTTTAGCTATTTCAATTTTACATTGAGTCTCTCTTTCATCACTATCTTTATAATGCAGTCCCTTGAACAGCAGGCGAGCAGAATCATAATCCCCAGACTCCATCAGCGCAACGGCTCTGTCGTATTTATTTGAAATAATTGCGTCACTATCTCCCAGTTCTTCGAGAAGGGCATACGCAGATTTATAATCACCGGATTCAATTAGATCCATTGCTCTGTCATATTTGTTTGTTGCAATCACATCATTTTTGCCGATTTCCTCAAGCAATGCATATGCGGATTCGTAATCACCAGAATCAATCAAATCCATCGCTTCGTTATATTTTTGATTTGGAATAATAACTGCATTCAGCACGATCACAAACGCAATGCAAACGCAGACAATGGGCGTGGCAATGATCGCAATTTTCTTTGCCTTTTTCTTGGCCTTCTCCACAGCGACCTGTCGGGCTGCCTCCTTGGCCTCTAAGTCTTCGATTTTCCTTCTGCATTCGCTGATTTGCGCCGCAGAGGAACGGAAGCCCGGAACAGATTCGTATAGTTGGATCGCAGTATTATAGCTCTCGATTGTCCCTTTGTGCATACACTTCTCGGCTCGAGAATAGATGTCTTCTTTCCGCTTTGTTTCTTCACGCTGCATGCGATCTGCTCTTATTCTATCCGCCCGCTGTAAGCATTGCTCTCTGTGCGCCGAAGCATCCTTGTAGCTCCCCAAGGAATAAAACTTTTGAGACGCGCTTCTGTAAGCCTCTTCATCGGACGCTGCGGTCATACAGGCCATGGCTTCCGTGTAAAGCTGCTCATTATGCTGCACTTCTTTTGCATTCGACAAACGTTCCCGGAGGCTCTCGTCAGCAAAGCGCATGACCTTTCTGTAATTATCAGATTGGTCAAGCGGTTCTTTTGCTTTGCTTAAATCCTCTTTTTTGCGAATCTTCACCTCCGCCATCAGCTTGCCCAGGTACGCCTCGGCGCATTTGGGGTTCTGGTCAAGGACACTTTCGCAGTATATGTCTGCCTTGTCCCAGTCACCGTCCTCCAAAAACATAAAGGCACGCTCCAAGAGAACCTTGGGGTCACCGCTGACGCGGGCGATACCACCCTGCTGCATATTGGAGCCATTGGGACCGGCGCCTTTCTTGGTGACAAATATCCTTCTGAAATATTCCACGGCCCATGTAATATTCAGATGAATCGTGCAGCTTTCCTTATTCTTCAGGAAAACTACAAAGGTTGCTTCTTCGATGTTCGATACCGATGAGGCCAAAAGTCCCAGGGCGGCTCCACCCAGCAGGGTGCTTTTTGCCACGGCATTAAAATTCGGTCCCGTGCGAGAGCCGATCTCCTCATAGCCCACGACTGTACTTGTATCCAGGCATATATCCGACAAACTGACCGAGGCAGTATTTTTTCTTTCAGATAGATAAAAAGCCTCTTTATCTATCCCTAAATGCTTTGCCCAGTAAACATAAAAGCCGCTGTGTGCGCCCTGCACAACTGTTCCGATGTTGTCAGCCATAATGCTTTCTCTCCTTTTTCGGTTTTACGAATGTGTACTTTTACAAATTATGGTGTGAATTTTATCATGTTGTCATTATATTATCAAATTATCTAAATATCAACCATTTCCGTGCTTTTAATTTGCTTATTTGCTGTGTTTTGTAAAAGTACGCATCTCCGAATTTTCAGTGCGGTTTGATCAGGTGGTATTTTCAAACTTGGTGCCCCACCTGCGCACCGGGGGGGCGATGATGCCTCCCTCGCCCAGACGATCCCCCAGCAGCTCCCGGGGGAGGGCGTTATACGCCTCCGATTCGAAAAGGGCAGGGTGTGGTTCAGGCGGAGCAGCAGCTGTGCCGACTGCTGCCGCTGGGCGCTGTAGAATGCAGCGGCGGCCCGTAGGTCCTCCCGGATTTCCTGACAGTCCATGCTACTGCATCTCCTTGACCCACCGGGTCAGGGCCGGTGCGGCCTCGTCCACGTGGCTGCCGCGGATGGCAAGGCCACGGGTGACGGTGGCCCCCGGTGCGGCTTTGCGGATGTCCCGCTCTGTCTGGGAGAGGCCGCTGCCCTCGTGGGTGCAGAAGGGGCAGATGAGCTTGCCGGTGAAGTCGTAGTGCTCCAAGAAGGTATAGACCGCCATGGGCATGGTGCCGCAGTAGTTGGGATAGCCCAGATAGATGCGGTCATAGCCCGACAGATCTTTCGGCAGACCCAGCAGCTCCGGACGGACACTTTGCTGCCAGTCGGCTCTGGCCTGTGCCACGCAGGTGCGGTAGTCGTCGGAATAGGGCTGGGCCTGACGGAGCTCCAGCAGGTCGCCGCCGGTGAGGGATGCCAGCTGCTCCGCCACCCGCCGGGTGTTGCCCACGGGGATGCGGCGGTAGGAGCCGCCGAAGTAGTTCTCTCCCGCACGGGAGTAATAAGCAATTAGAATAGCCATGTCAAAGACTCCTTTTAATACAGGGACAGGCGCTCCGGGGGGAGGGCGGGGTTCGCTACCGCCCAGGAGAGGCCGGCCCAAGAGACAGGGACCTCCGCCCACAGGAGCCAAGTGGCCATGTCCTGCGTGACGCACTGGTTCCGGGCCGGCAGGGGGCGCTGCAGCCGCACCGTGCCGTGGCCGTCGGTTATATCGGCAGTATGGAGAATGGGAGGCAGGGATCCGGAGGCGGTGGTATCCGTCACCAGCAGCAGGGCGTGGCCGGCGAAAAATTCGGGATCATAGGAGTTCAGTTCCGGTACGTCCGGCAGCCGGGACAGCGAGGTGACGCACCGGGCGTCGCTGCACCGCCGGGTATAGGGCAGGCGCACCCGGCCCGCCGTCTGCAAAGGATGCTGCTTCATAAGTTCCTCCTTGAAAGCAGTGCGCCGCACCGGGCCGGAGCGGCCCCATGCGGCGCAGGGGTTATTTGCTGGCGTACAGGACCACGTCCACCGTCAGGGACTGGCCGTCCCGCTGGATGGTCAGACGGATGGTATCGCCCACGGAGTGGCTGCGCCGCACCGTCAGCAGATCGCTGGTGACGGAGACAGGCTGGCCGTCCGCCTCCAGAATGATATCGCCGGGCTGCACACCGGCCTCCGCAGCGCCCAGGGCGTCGTCCACGGTGTAGACCTCCACCTGCGTGCCGCCACCGGACTTTTCGATGGTGCGGACGGTGATACCGATGGTGGGGGTACCCAGAAACTCCCCGTGGGCGATGAGGTCATTGACCACGAAGGACACGGAGCTGATGGGCAGGGCGAAGCCCAGTCCCTCCACTGTGGCCTCGTCCTCGGAGAGGCTGGAGTTGCTCATTTTCATGGTGTTGATGCCGATGACCTGCCCATAGCTGTTGATGAGGGGGCCGCCGGAGTTGCCGTTATTCAGGGCGGCGTTGGTCTGGATCATGGTCATGGTGCGGCCCTGCATCTCCACCTCACGGTTGATGGCGGAGACGATGCCGTTGGTGAGGGTCCCCCGCAGCTCTACGCCCAAGGGGTTGCCGATGGCGTACACCGGGTCACCCACCGTCAGCAGGTCGGAGTTGCCGAACTCCGCCGCCGGCAGGGGATTGTCCGCAATGGCCCGCAGCACCGCCAGATCCGCGTCCTCATCATAGCCCACCAGACGGGCGTCGTAGGTGACGCCAGTGTCCAGCGCCACCCAGCAGCTCTTGCCGCCGGAGATGACGTGGGCATTGGTGATGATATAGCCGCTCTCGGTCATGATGACGCCGGTACCCACGGCGGCAGAGCCGTCGGACTGCTCCGCCACCACCGCCACCACCGACGGGTTCACCTTAGCGTATACCTGCTGAATGGTAAGCTCCTGACCGGAGGGGTCCTGACAGCTGAGCTTCACGCCCTCCTCCCCGGAGATGCGGGGGATGGTAGTCTCCTTCTTGCGGAAGATATCCACCATGCTGCTGGCGGAGTGGCCGTCGTCGCTGCCCGGCAGGCTGGGGGCGCTGGAGGCGGTGGAGGACAGGAGCACCGCCACCACGATGACCACGACCACCAGCGCTATGCCGCCTATGCCCAGCCACGTCCACAGACGGCGGCGCTTGCGCTGGGTCTTGGCGGCCTGCTTCCAGACGTTCCGGGGCATGGGGCGCTGCTGGACGAAGTAGTTGACGACCTCCTCCGGCTCTTCCTGCCGGGGAGTGTACCAGCTGACAATCTCGTCCGGCTCCTCCTCCGGCAGGTCCGTCCGGTCCTGCTGCGGCTGGGGCGGCAGATCGCCGCCTACCGGGTCAAATTCTCTGTTTTCGTCATTATACATAGGATACTTCCTCTCACGGTTCGTTCCGCATGGGGTGAGCCATCTGAACGGTAAAGCTGAAGGCGGTGACGCCGTTTTCGCTGGTGACGGTGATCTGCTCCTTGTGCTGAGACAGGATGGTCTTTACCACGTACAGGCCCAGCCCGTAGCCGTCCTTATCCTCGCTGCGGGATTTGTCGGACTTGTGGAAGCGCTCAAACAGCAGGGGGATCTCCTCGGCGGGGATGGTCTGACCGACGTTGCGCACCGTGACCACGGCCTTCTCCCCATGGATGGCCAGCCCCAGATACAGGGATGAGTGGGAAGCGGCAAACTTGGTGGCGTTTTCCAGCAGGTTGTAAATGACCTGCGTGATGAGGTCGTTGACGCCCTCCACCATCACAGGCTCCTCCGGGATGTCCGCCTCTACGTCCAACTCCCGGTCGGTGATCTTCTGCTCCATGGACAGCAGCGCCAGACGCATACTCTCGCACAGGTCGAAGTCCTCTTTTTTCATCTCCTGCGACTGGATCTGAGAGATATCCAGCATCCGGCGCACCAGACGGCTGAGCCGACGGCTCTCGTCGGAGATAATTTGCAGGTACTTGCGTTCTTTTTCCGGTGGGATGGTGCCGTCCAGAATACCGTCGGTGTAGCCGGCGATGGAGGTCATGGGGGTCTTTAATTCATGGGAGATATTGGCGATGAAGTCCCGGCGCTGGCGCTCCGTCTCCGCCAGAGAGTCCGCCATGTTGTTAAAGCCCGCCGCCAGCTCGCCGATCTCATCGCCCCGGTCGGCGTCCTGCATCCGCACGTCGAAGTTCCCGGCGGCGTAGGCCCGTGTGGCCTGCACCATCTCCCGGATGGGCTGGATCTGCCGCATGGAGGTCAGGGAGGTGACGATGAACACCAGCAGCAGGATAATGGCGGAGGTCATGAGGAACAGGCTGATGAAGGACCGCCACATCCCCATGACGGAGCGGGCGTTCATCACCGCCAGCACCATGCCGATGGTCTGGTCGCCGTCCTGAACGGGGACGCCCACCACGAACTGTTTGGAGATGTAGGCGCCGCCCAGACTGCTGCGGCCCTGATACAGGCCGCTGCCCGTCAGAACCTCCTGCGTGATCTCCTGCGGGATGGCCACCACCTTGCCCCCCAGCCGCTGGTCCGCCGTCAGCAGGGCATAGCCGCTGTCGTTGCACACCAGAAATTCGGCGTTGGTCATGGCGCTGCCCAGACTGATGAAGCGCTTGAGGTTTTCATCCTCCGTCTGGCCGCCGGACTTCAGGTAGTCCACGGACACCTGAGCAATGAGACTGGCCCGCTCCTGCAGCTCGTCCCGCCGCTCGGTGAAGTTATAGTTATAGCTCAGGGCGAAAAAGGACACGCCCAGCAGCAGCAGCGTCAGCATCACCATGCCGGCGGTCAGGGCGAACTGCTGCCAGTAGAGCCCGCTGAACCGTTTCTTGCGCTCTGCCATCACTTCACTTCAAACTTATAGCCCACGCCCCACACGGTTTTCAGCTCCCACTGGTCGGAGACATTCTCGATCTTCTCCCGCAGGCGCTTGATATGGACGTCCACTGTCCGGGAGTCGCCGAAGTAGTCGAAGCCCCACACCTCGTCCAGCAGCTGGTTGCGGGTGTAGACCCGGTTGGGCGTGGAGGCCAGATGGTACAGCAGCTCCAGCTCTTTGGGGGGCGTATCCACCTTCTTGCCGTCCACCAGCAGCTCGTAGCTGTCCAGATTGATCTCCAGCTTGTCGAACACCAGACGCTTGCGGGTGTCGTCGGGGATCTCGCTGCGGCGCAGCACGGCGTTGATGCGGGCCATCAGCTCCTTCATCTCGAAGGGCTTGACCAGATAGTCGTCGGCGCCCATCTCCAGACCGGTGATGCGGTCGTTGACCTCGCTTTTGGCCGTCAGCATGATGATGGGTGTCTTGGCCTTTTCCCGGATGTGGGCGCAGACGGACCAGCCGTCCATCACCGGCAGCATGATATCCAGCAGCACCATGTCCGGCGCCTGCCGGTCGTACTCCTCTACGGCCTTGCCGCCGTCATAGGCGATGCGGACGTCAAAGCCCTCCTTCTCCAGATACATCCGAATCAGGTCGGAAATATTGCGGTCGTCCTCGACCACCAGAATATTGCGTGCCATAGGAAACCTCCCAATTATGTACTATATTACCATTATACCCGGCATCCTTCCGGCTTCCTGAACATTTTGTAAATTGGCTCATAAAAGTATACCACACTTTCGGCCGCTTGTATATGCCCAGGACAATATTTTTCGGTGGGCTGGGGGACAAGGGGGGACTTTTCGGATATTTTGTGAACAAACGGTGGCACTTTCGTGAACTTTAGCACTCGCCGCTTGACAGTGCTAAAAATGGTGCTATGATGAAGCTGTTCCAAGGGAGAGAGCCAAAGAGCTCCACCAGGGAACGGAAAACGCATACAATGTGTAAGCGGTGACAAAAGTTGGCGCCGGCGAGACACCGGCACCCGGAATTTTGAATGGAGGTATGACTTATGTTGCCCAGCATTTTTGGTGAGAATTTGTTTGATGATTTCTTCTCTGATCCTTTCGGGATGATGGTACCTCAGAGCCGTGACCCGCTGTATGGCAAGCACGGCAAGAACCTGATGAAGACAGACGTGCGGGAGACGGAGAGCTCCTATGAGCTGGATATCGACCTGCCGGGCTTCAAGAAGGACGAGGTCAATGTGGAGCTGAAGAACGGCTATCTGACCATTCAGGCCGCCAAGGGTCTGGACAAGGAGGAGCAGGACAAGAAGGGCAAGTACATCCGTCAGGAGCGCTATGCCGGCGCCTGCAGCCGCAGCTTCTACGTAGGCGAGGACGTGGAGCCGGAGGAGGTGTCCGCCAAGTTCGAGGACGGCATCCTGACCATCTCCGTGCCGAAGGCGGCCAAGAAGCAGTTGCCCAAGCAGACGTCCATCAACATTCTGTAAGCGCTCTGTGAGCGCCCGTAAGAGACGGGAAAGGGTCCCCGGCGAGAGCCGGGGACCCTTTTTGCGTGCCGGGATGTCAACGGATCAGGGGCAGCTGGCAGGACTCAGGGAGTACTCCAGTATGGAAACGCTCACGCCGGAGGTGGTCAATAGAAAGAGAAAAGGCCGCAGCCTCCATAACAGAGGTTGCGACCAATCTCTCATAAGAAAATACATCCTTATGAACGGAAACGGTTGATGCGCCTGGCTTTTCGCCAGACGCATCAACCGTTTCGTTCATATGCGAAAGAGCGACTAAACGGTATATAAGTGGGGGTAAAAACGACCAAAAGTAGTGTAGTTGCGCTGTTCGATAAATTGGAATTTGTCTATCTATCCAATAAATGGTTTTAAAGAACCATTACCATAGTTCCCATTCCAATAAGTATGCAACCTATCAACGATTTCGTTGTAAATTGCTCATGTAGGAATACAAATGCCAAAACCAATGTAATTACAACACTTAATTTGTCAATTGGAACAACCTTTGAAGCATCACCTAACTGTAATGCTCTGTAATAGCATAACCATGAGGCACCCGTTGCCAAACCCGACAGAATTATAAACAACCAGCTTCGTTTGCTTATTTCAGCAATTCCGTTTTGTGAATTCGTGAGGAACACCATTCCCCAAGCCATAACAACTACAACAACGGTTCTTATTGCTGTTGCAAGATTTGAGTTGACGCCTTCTATGCCGACCTTTGCCAGTATAGAAGTAAGTGCTGCAAATATTGCAGATAGTAATGCAAGCACAAACCACATACAATATTACCTCCGTAAAATTCTTATTTATCGAACTGATTATACCACAAAACTATGATTTTTTCAATAGAACACAAAAACCTCTCTTGTCTTGGTAGACAAAAGAGGTTTCTTTGTTGGCGCAGTGGGAGGGATTTGAACCCTCGTGCCGCTTTTGACGGCAACACGATTTCCAGTCGTGCTCGTTATGACCACTTCGATACCACTGCATATAAAATGCTGCCGCAACAGCACGGTCTATTATACCAAAAATCTGCGCCTTGTCAAGCGAAAAGCACAAAAAAACCGATAAATTTTGGAGGAGGGCCGCTTGCGGCCCTCCTCCATGCGATACCCTCAGTTC
>OJRQ01000660.1_pt1 | contig 14555 bp, 12 predicted proteins | sample 1599271 | NCBI WGS metagenome assembly OJRQ01 (sample SAMN03922533, study PRJEB24848) | human gut metagenome | isolation source: stool sample | host: Homo sapiens | place: Germany | collected 2010-05 | reverse complement strand
CAGGACGCCTTGGAGTCCACCCTGCGCCGCATCCTGCGGGAAGAACTTCAGGCTGTCCCTTCCCAGCCGGTGCAGCAGCCGGAGAAAACCATCCCACCGGAGATGCTGGGCTTCCTCAATACCCTCATGGATGATGAGTAAAATACCCCAAAGCAGCCCCTAACATAGCCGTTATTGCTTGTGACGTTTGTTGCCTCTGCTTTGGCTGAAAGGTTGTTGGTCTTGGTAATAGCTTTCTCTTCGCTCTTCGGGTATGCTTGTGTTGCCCGAAAGATGTTAAAGGACCGGGGGATCATCATCCGCTTTGAAAAAGAAGGGTTGGATACCTCCCGTGTGACCAGCGAAATATTCTTCACATGGACCAGCGCCTTTGCCCAAGGCGAAAGCGAGTCCCTGAGCAACAACGTCAAATGGGGCAAGCGGAAAGGATACAGCCAAGGGAGGTTTGCCTTTCCATATTCGAGTATGCTGGGATATAGGAAGGATGAGGATGGTGAACCGGAAATTGTGCCCGAAGAAGCGGAACACATCAAAATGATTTTTAACCTGTTCCTGCTGGGCCGGAGTCTCCGCCAGATCAAAGAAGCCCTGGAGCGGCGAAATGTGCTAACCCCTCGAGGGAATACCGAATGGAGCCTCTCAAGTATTGAGCATATCCTGCGGAATGAAAAATACATGGGAGATGTTCTCCTACAAAAGACTTATACTGTGGATTTCCTAACCAAGAAAAAGAAGAAAAACAACGGAGAACTCACCCAATACTACATAACAGATAACCACCCCGCCATCATTCCCCGTGAGGACTTCCTGAATGCCCAACTTGAACTGGCCCGCAGAAATAGCAAAAAGAAGGTTTCCCAAAAGAAAACCAAGAGCGCGCTGGGGAAATACTGCAGCAAATATGCTTTATCCGAAAGGTTGGTCTGCGGGGAATGCGGTTCCATGTACCGACGAACCACTTGGGCTAAAAAGGGCAAGAAAAAAGTTGTCTGGCGTTGTATCAGCCGCCTTGAGTTCGGCACGAAGTATTGCCAGCACTCTCCGACCCTATCCGAGGAAGCATTACATCAGGCAATCCTGCAGTGTGTTCAAACCGTGGCCGGTGACAAGGATGATATCATGCAAAACCTCCGGGATGTCCAAGAGAACATTATCCTCTTTTCCGGGAGCCAAGTCACTCCTCAATCACTGGAAAAGCAAATCAACAAGCTGGAGCAGGAAATGTCCGCCTTAGTCAAGATCGTAGCACAAGGCGGTGACAGCGACTTCTACGCAGCCAAGCTTCGGCAGCTTTCAGAGCAGAAGATGGATCTCACCAGCCAGCTGCAGGAAATCCAAAAGAAAAAGATAGAGAATCAAGCTCTGGAATACCAATACCAGCAGGCTCTCATTTATATCAACAACGAAGAAAACATGAACCTCACCGAATTTAACGATGACTTCATCAGAAGAATCATCGAACAAGTGACCGTACTCTCTGCCTCCCAAATAAGGATCCGGTTTGTCGGAGGGTATGAACTGGATGCCTCCATGTCGTTGCAAAAATAGGTTGCCTGTAAGAAGTGCCGCCGATATTCACTCACGGATATCGGCGGCACTTCTTGCAGGCAGCTTTGCTACATATAGAAATAACCAGCTTTTAAAAATGCGGGCAATTCGTAGAAAAGGACTTGGTGATGGTTGCGAAAGAAATCCATTATGTGTTACACTGTAATTACTTTAAAGATTTCTCCATTTGGCTGACCGGATTGGCTGGCTCGACAAAGGGAGTTGTTACAGAATGAATATAGCCGAAAAGTTTGCCGAGTTATCTATTGCCTCCAGCAAGTTAACAAAAAAGAAACAGCAAACGAAGAAAAAGATAGAGTATGTAAGTGAATATGTGCGTCTTTGGGCCCTTGTAATGCTTGAGAGGGCCGATATCGACACACTCAATTTTATCGATTGTATGTGTAATGCAGGTGTCTACCAAGATGGGGATTGCTGTACATCTATCGAAGTGTTGCAGATTTTCTATGATTTATCTAAAAAATATACCAATAAAAAATTCTGTATTTGGTTCAACGATAATGACCCTGAAAAAATTGAAACCTTAAAACGAGTTCTTGACTTTTTCCCGGAGAATCCGCAAATACTGGTGTCCATCAAGCAAGTGGACGTAAATGAATACCTTGATATGCTACACCGTGATTCAGATTTGGCTAAGCGCATCTTCAAGTATGGTGCCGCAACGATTCTATATGTCGATCCCTACGACTTTGGAACTGTTGAAATTCCAAAAGTTTCTGCTGTACTTCAAAATCGTTATTGCGAATTGCTTTTTAATTTTTTTATTAGCGACTATGTTCGTAATATACATCAAGATGCCGGCCGCATAGCAAGATGCTTAGGCGGCCAAAAAATCGAAACAAAAGACGATTTAATTGCATATATGCGTAAGCAATTACGAGTTGGATATGTAAAGTATCTTTTTGCGTACCAATTCAGAACCGAAAAGAATGTTGAACTTTATCAAATTGTTTTTGCTACGCCAAATCCAAAAGGGTTAGAAAAACTTAAAGAAGTGCTCTGGAATGTTTTTAATGGTGCAGAATTCCACCGAAATCGTATAGATAGTGGACAGACGTGTTTTTTCACTCCTAAGGATGAAGAAACTTTTTCTTTACGTTTATACGCAACTGAAGCTCAACATATGTTATGTGAGAAATATGCTGGACAAACTATCAGTTGGAGCAATCTTAAGTTATTCCTGATTGAGCATACCATGCTAAAAGAATCTCAAATCATACAGCATATATTGCGGCCATTAATTGCCTCTGGTCAAGTGAAGAAATGTAATCTTTGCGGAAAGAGAAATTACAAAGCAGATTCCTATACTTTTTTGCCCGAGGAGATATTATGATACGAAAAACTTTGATTTATAAAACAGGGGTAGAATACGGTGATTATACTCTAAATCACATACAAGGTTGTTCTCATGGCTGCAAATATCCATGCTATGCATATATGATGGCCAAACGATTTGGAAAAGTAAAAAACTATGAAGATTGGATACACCCGCAAATTGTAGAGAACACTATGCAACTTCTAACAAAGGAACTGCCCAAATATAAAGATAGGATCCATTTACTTCATCTTTGCTTTACAACTGATCCATTCATGTACAGGCATGAGGATATCTGTCGTTTAAGTCTGCAGGTGCTTCAAAGAGCAAATGCATATAATATTCGTTGTTCAGTATTAACTAAGGGGATTCTTCCCTGTGAACTGGTTGACTTGCCGTTGCAAAATGAATACGGAATAACTGTTGTCTCGTTAGATAATGATTTTATCAGGCAGTACGAACCGGGAGCAGCACCAATTCATGCAAGAATCTCGGCATTAAAAAAATTAAACGAACATGGGTGTAAAACATGGGTCAGCATAGAACCTTATCCCACACCGAATATTATTAATCAGAGTTTGATTGATATTCTTAACGCTGTGTCCTTTACAGATAGGATTATCTTTGGTAGACTTCACTACAACAAAGTAGTTTCCGAATATAAGCCGCACAAGGAATTCTATAATCAATGTGCAAAACAGGTTATTGAGTTTTGTAAAGAGCATCATATTGACTATCATATCAAAACAGGGACAATAACTGAATAGATACCTAAATGGGAGTTAATTTCCAAACAGCTATTTTGGCGGTGGAATGTTGATTCCCTTTTCTCTTGTTCTATTCAGGTTTCAAAAATACGATATAATATTGGCGACTTTGCAAATAGAAAAGAGGGACTAATCAGTGAGGCGTAATTACTTAAAGGATTTAAAATGGCATATTCTCATGACAATAATATCAATATTTTTTATTTGTAAATATTCTTCTGCGCCGCCAATATTTGATGCACTGAATATCATTTTTCAAAGACCAGAAGAAAACACCTTTATGTATGAATTAATACGGATTGCTGAGAATGTTAGTTTAGCCTATATTGCATCTTTGGTTTTCTATTTGCTTGTTGACTACATTCCGCTAATTAAAGAAGAAAATAATACTTTACACCTTTTAGAAAAGTACCTTTGTCCGTTGTATATGTATATGGATAAGGTGAATTCTTACTTTCGATATGCAACTGGTATTTCAAATATCCAAGCTGCAACTAATGAAGAAGTGAAAACTATTGATGACTTTTCTTTCAAAAATTCAGCTGAATTTTTGATGATAAAGAGTATTCGAGACGGAAAAGACGATGGTGAACATGTAGATGCTTTTGAGGCAAAAAAATCTATAGTGTTTTGTGGTCAAAAAATTATGGAATGTATCCACAACATTGATTGCAACGGTGTACAAAGGGAACATAATAAAAAACTTAATAATGGACTGCCAATCTTACACAAAGTACCGCCCAAACGAGACTACGGGCGGTATTTTTGTATCTTGGCGGAGAAAGGAGGAATTTCCCACGGGGGCTTGACTGAAAAGTTGAGCCCCTTTTTTTACGCCCAAAAACAGGAGGTAAATGCTTATGGCAGATGATAAAACCACGAAAATGCCGGAGCAGCCGGTAACGGATACCGGGCCGGGCAAGGAAACTCCGCCCGAGCCGGAGAAAACGCCTACTCCCCCGGAGGCCGAAAAAAAGACGGAACAGCAGGCAAAGAGCCCGCAGGTGTCCGTCTATGACTTCGCTGAAATTATGAAAGGAAAGAAGGCCGAGGAACGAGCGGCAGCTTCCGGCGGGGAAAACCCTGCCCCGGCAAAAACGGAGAAACCGGAAAAGCAGCCGGAGGCTCCGAAAAAGGCCGAAGGAAAACAGGAAAAGCCCAAAGAGCCCGAGCAGCCGAAGCGTCGGGGCCGTCCTCCGAAAGAGGATAAGGACAAGGCCGCCGCTCCGAAGCCCAAAGCCCCCGCACAGAAAAAGCAGGAAAAGGCCCCCAAAGAGAAACCGGAGAAAAAAGCGGCTCCCACGGTGCAGGCCGCTCCCGCTCCGAAGGAACCCGAGGGGCCGAAGGAGGCTCCCCGCCGTGGCGAGGAACAGATCGTATATATCAAGCTGAACGAGCTCCACGCCTTCAAAAACCATCCCTTTGAGGTCCGGGACGATGAAGAAATGCGGGCTATGGTGTCCAGCGTCAAGGACAAGGGCGTTACCCAGCCCGCTATCGTCCGTCCCCGTGAGGATGGCGGCTATGAGATCGTGTCCGGCCACCGCCGCCAGAAGGCCAGCGAGCTTGCCGGATATGCGGATATGCCCTGTATCGTCCGCAACCTGACGGACGATGAAGCCATCACGCAGATGGTGGAGGACAATCTGAACCAGCGTGAAGAAATTCTCCCCAGCGAGCGGGCCAAAGCTCTGAAAATGCAGCTTGAGGCCATCAAGCACCAGGGCTCCCGAACTTCGGGCCAGATTGACCCGAAGGACGCAGGCAAACGCTCCAACGAGATCGTGGCCGAGCGGAACAAGATGGCCGTCAAGCAGGTGCAGCGGTATATCCGGCTGAATGAGCTGGTCCCCGACCTGATGAAGCTGATGGACGAGAAAAAGCTGGGCTTCACTACGGCGGTGGAGCTTTCCTACATCGGCAAGAAGAACCAGAACTATATCGCCGTCGCCATCGACAGCCAGCAGTCCTCGCCTTCGCAGGCGCAGGCAAAGCGTATGCGGGAGCTGGACGAAAAGAAGCTGCTCAACGGGGATGTGATCGACGGCATTATGATGGAGGACAAAAAGGAGGTAGACAAAGTGATTTTGACAGGTGCGGAACTGAGCAAGTATTTCGGCAAGGAAACTACGCCGAGGGAAATGAAGGACCAGATCATCAAGCTGCTGGACGACTGGAAGGGTCAGCAGAAGGAACATGAAAAGCCGGAGAAGAAAACCGAACAGGAAAAGTAAGCCCAAACTTCGGGTCAGCATGGCCCGAGGATTGCGGGGCTCTGCCCCGCGCCCCGAAGCTCTGGAGATATAAATTATTCCCCGTCGCCAGTTATTCCGTAGCATAGCCGGGAAAATCAGTCAAGGGCAGCGCCGCCGCAGGCGGTGCCAGAGGCACCCTTGACGGATTTCTCCCGGTTATGCTTTTTCCCGGACAAGCGACGGGGATATAAATTCTCCAGAGCCGTCCCCCTTCCCGGGGGAAGGGGCGGAGGGGTTGGGCGAAACCTTGCTTTCCGCAAATCAGAAAGAAATGGAGGTTGAACCAATGAAACGACCTTTGGCCTATCTGACCGCCGCATGGAGCGGTGAGCCGGATATTGATATGGAGCTGGCGGCCCACTACTGCCGTCTTGCCTATGAGGCGGGCTTTTCCCCCATCTGCCCGCTTTTGTATCTTCCGCTGTTCTTGAATGACAGCGTTCCCGAGGAACATAAGGCCGGGATTGATATGCGCCGGGATATGCTGCGGCGCTCTCATACCCTGATCGTCTGCGGCGGTGCGGTGGACGAGGATGTGAAAAACGATATTGCGGTTGCCGGGCGGCTGGGTATCGCGGCTACTACGCTGGACGGGGTTCTTGCCGTGAAGGGACACGGCGGCCCGGGTCATGCCGGACATTAAGCTGGGGAGCCTTTTTGACGGGATAGGCGTTTTCCCTCTGGCGGCCTCCCGCTGCGGTATCCGTCCGGTGTGGGCCAGCGAGATTGAAAAAGCGCCGATCTCCATAACCAAAAGGCACTTTCCCGATATGGCGCACTTGGGGGACATTACGAAGGTGGACGGCGGAAAAATCCCGCCTGTCCATGTGATAACCTTCGGCTCTCCCTGTCAGAACCTTTCTCTGATCGGCAACCGCTCCGGCCTTGCCGGGGCAAAATCAAGCCTGTTCTATCAGGCGTTTCGTATCATACAGGAAATGAGGGATGCTACTGATAACCTATATCCAGCTATCGCTGTTTGGGAAAACGTCATGGGAGCGTTTTCTACAAATGACCGGATGGATTTTAGAGCCGTCCTATCCGCCTTCTCGGACACCGAAGTTCCAATGCCTCCTTCTGGAAGATGGGGAAACGCCGGAATGGTGCGAGGGGGAACGCCTGATGTGTGCTGGCGGCTCATGGACGCCCAGTATTGGGCAGGCTCCCGAAGGCTGGCGCGAAGGCAGCGAATTTTCATCGTGGCGGATTTTAGAGGCAAACGTGCCGCCGACATACTATTTAAGCCCCGTCCAATGCTCCCACTTCCTCCGCCTTGCCGAGAGGGCGGGCGGACCGCCGCCGAAGGAGATCGAACATCTTCTTTTGAAACAGGGCGGCAAATACCAGTCATCCACCCCTTTCAATGCTTCCGTATGCGGGGAGCGGCAAAAAGGCAGGAAGAAACCGCCTTCCGAAACAGCTTCGGATTACCAACTGACCCTTTTCCCACTCTTTTAGCCAGCGACGTGACGCCCTTCGCCTTTTGGTACGAGGGCGACCCGGACGGCGGCTGTATCCGCTTCTTGACGGAAACGGAAAGTGAGCGGCTGATGGGGCTGCCGGAGGGCTGGACAAAGTACGGGGCGGACGGCGAGGAAATCCGGCCTCTGCAACGCTACAAGGCGCTGGGAAATGCGATTGCTCTCCCTTGCGCCGATTACATCATGGCCGGGATTTATGAAGTGCTGGCAGACAGGGACGGAAAGGAGGATTGAGCCCATGTTTGAAGCCTATATAACCAACACGGCCCTGTACCCCATGATGGGGATTGAAGTGGGAACAACGGTACATTTTCCCACGACCACACAGGAGGTACAGGCTGCCCTTGCCAAAATCGGGATAGACGGAAAGCGGTACAGCGAAGTGTTTATTACCAGCTTTGACAGCGATGTGCTGGGACTGTACGACTATCTGGACGAGTACGAGAACATCGACGAGCTGAACGAGCTGGGCCATGCCCTGCTGGAAGTACGGGACAAGGGCGGATTGGAAACCTTTGAGGCCGCTCTTGTCTTGGGAAAACACACAGGCAGCGTGAAGGACCTAATCAACCTGACGCAGAACCTTGACCTCTACCGCTTTTACCCGGATATTTCCGATGATGAAGGGCTGGGCCATCTGTACGCCGACGAGCTGGGGACCATCGACATACCGGAGCACATTCAAGGCTACTTCGATTATGAGGCATACGGACGGGATATGCGTATCAACGAGGGCGGCGTATTCGCTCCCGGCGGCTATGTGGCGGCGGACCCGGTGGGCTTTAAGGAGCATTACCACGGGACGCAGGACATACCGCCGGAACACCGGGTATTTGCCTATCCCGAAAAGGCCGAGCCCGTCCATTCCATTCTCGGCGCACTCAAACGGTTTCAAGAGGCCCCGCCCGTTCCGCAAAAGGACAAGGCGGGGCCTTCCCATGAGGAACGGTAAGACTTCGGGCCAACATGGCCCGAAGCATGAAGGAGGTGCATACCATCAACTATTACCCCATCAATGAAGGGGCCGCCCGCCGGGCAAAGGAAATGAACAGCTTTTGCGACTATAAGGAAGGGAGCGCAACGGCGGAATACCGGGCAATGGTAGACAAGGCCGCAGCCATAGCCGAACAGCAAAAATCCCGGGTGGACCCCATGTACCATGAGAAGATCGACCATCTGTTAGACACCTACGCCCGCAAGCTGGCCGAAAACATGAACCAGAGCTTTGCCATTGACGCAAGGGTTCCCTCTGTGCTGATCGCCGGGCCTTCCAATTTCCCGGTGGGAAAGAAGGAAAAACAGAACCGGGCGCGGGACAGCAACATGGAGGAATGGCGGCATATTCAAGGGCTGCTGGATAAGATACGCAGCACCGGCATGGGCGGGATCAGCGCCGATGACCCGGCAGCGATTGAAAAGCTCCAGAAGAAGCTGGACGGGCTGGAACGCTCCCAGCTCATTATGAAGGAGGTCAACGCCTATTACCGCAAGCATGGCAAGCTGGACGGCTGTGCGCTGCTGTCGCCGGACCAGATCGAAAAGCTGAAAGCAAGCATGACGGCAAGCTGGCGGAGCGACCCGAGGCCCTTTGAAAGCTACCAGCTTACCAACAACAACGCGGAGATCCGCCGGGTAAAGGCCCGTATCGAACAGCTTTCCAAACAGGCGCAGCGGGAGTTTTCCGGCTGGGAGTTTGACGGGGGCCGTGTGGAAATGAACCGGGAGGACAACCGCTTGCAGGTGTTCTTTGATGGAAAGCCTGACGCAGACACCCGGGCCGAGCTGAAAAGCAACGGCTTTCGCTGGGCTCCCAGCGTGGGCGCATGGCAGCGGCAGCTCACGGACAACGCCATCCGGGCGGCTGACCGTCTGGAATGTATCAAGCCGCTGTCCGGCGAAAAGCCCTCCCAGCTTCAAAAGAAGCCCTCTATCTTGCAGACCATGCGGGAACAGGGCGAAAAAGTCCAGACGGAGCCGGAAAAGAAAGCTCCGTCCGGCAGGGATGCCGAGCGGTAAGCCTCGGGCCACATTGGCCCGAGGTTTTCTGTTGCCCCGGAGTGTACGGGGGCCTCCCGTCTACCGGGAGCCCTGACGGAAAGGAGGTTTTATGCAGGAAGAAGTAAACCAAAAAACAGTTGCCCTTTCGATCAAGACGGCAAAGCTGACGGGAAAAGTGCTGGCCGCCGCTCTTGGCAAGGTGGTTCGGGCGCTGCAAAAGCACCACCGGAAGGCGCTGACCCCGCAGGGCCGCCAGAGCGTGAAAAAGCTGATGAACCACTACGGCGGTAAAAACGCCATGCAGTATGTGGGCGCGCCAAAGGATTTTGACCGGATAGCGAAGGAGTTCCATGTGGACTACGCTTTCCATAAAGTGAGCCCCGGCCATTATCTGCTGTTCTTCAAAGCCAATCAGGCGGACGCCATCACGGCGGCCTTCCAGAAATACAGTACAAAGGTGCTGAACAAAGACCAGGACAAGGCTTCTATCCTCGGCCAGCTCCGCAAGCTCACGGAGCAGATCAGGACAAAGCCGAAGGAGAAGCAGCGGACCAGAGAGGCGGTGAAGGACGGGCGTTGAGTGACAAGATCAGAAAATATGTGTTCCCCAACCTGCCGTACCTCTTTGTGTTCTGGTTTTTCTCCAAAATCGGGACGGCCTACCGTATCGCGCCCGGCGCAGACTTCGGGACAAAGCTCATGGGGATGCTCGACACCTTCCCCAAAGTCTTTGAAACTTACTGGCCGGGGCTGGGCGGCATTGACCTGGTGGTGGGCCTCGCCGGTGCGGCTGGGGTGTATCTGCTGATACAGTCCAAAATCAAGCAGGCAAAGAAATTCCGGCGGGATGCGGAGTACGGCACCGCCCGCTGGGGAACAAAGGAGGATATAAAGCCGTTTGTAGACCCCAAATTTCAGAACAATGTTATTCTCACCGGGACGGAGTTTCTTACCATGAACACCCGCCCGAAGATACCCGCCAACGCCCGCAACCTGAACGCCTGCGTCATCGGCTCGTCCGGCTCGGGCAAGACAAGGTTCTGGCTGACCCCGCAGCTCCTTCAAGCCCATTCCTCGTATGTGGTGGTGGACCCGAAGGGCGGCACCCTCGACCAATGCGGGCGGTTCCTGCAACGGGAGAAATATAAGGTGCGGGTGTTCAATAGTATCGACTTCTCCAAATCCATGCACTACAATCCGCTGGCCTACATCAAAACGGAAAGCGACGTGCTGAAATTCGTCACCGCCCTGATCGCCAACACCAAAGGCGACGGCAAGGAGGGCGACGAGTTCTGGACCAAAGCCGAAACCCTTTTGTACTGCGCCCTTGTGGCCTACATCGTATTTGAGGGGCCGGAGGAAGAACGCAACATGAATACGCTGGTGGAAATGATAAACAGCATGGAAGTCCGGGAGGATGACGAAACCTTCAAAAACGCGGTGGACTATATGTTTGACGGGCTGGAGCGCCGGAGTCCCCAGCACTTCGCTGTGAGGCAGTACAAGAAGTACAAGCTGGCAAGCGGCAAGACGGCTAAGAGCATACTGATTAGCTGCGGAGCCAGACTTGCCCCCTTTGACATTCCCCAGCTTCGGGAGATCATGTCCTATGACGAGCTGGAGCTTGACCGGCTGGGGGATGAAAAATCGGCGCTGTTTTTCCTTATCAGCGATACGGACACCACCTATAACTTTCTTGTGGCCCTCGCTTTCTCGCAGATGTTCAACCTTCTGTGTGAACGGGCCGACAACACCTACGGCGGACGCCTGCCCCATCATGTACGGGTGCTGTGGGACGAGGCGGCCAACACGGGACAGGTGCCGGGGCTGGAAAAAATCGTTGCCGTTATCCGTTCCCGGGAGATCAGCCTGACGCTCTTTTATCAGGCTATGAGCCAATGCAAGGCGCTGTACAAGGACCATTCCGAAACTATCATGGGAAACATGGACAGTATCGTGTTCCTCGGAGGCCGGGAGGCTTCCACCCTAAAGGATATTTCGGAAAACTGGCTGGGCAAGGCCACCATCTCTATGCAGACCGAGGGTCGAAGCCGTGGACAGTCTGAAAGTTACAGCCAGAATATGCAGCGGCTTGGCCGGGAGCTGATGACCACCAGCGAGATCACCACCATGCCCGGGGATAAATGTATCTTGCAGCTTCGGGGGCTCCCGCCCTTCCTGTCCCCGAAGTATGACTTGAAAAAGCACCCGAATTACAAGTACACAGCCGAATTTGATAAAAAGAAAAACGCCTTCCGCTTGGAAAGCCTGTTCCGCCACCGGCCATTGAGACTAAAGCCGGAGGACGAATACACGGTGTACGAGGTGGACGGCTCCGACACAGACGAAGAAGCTGACCTGTTGAATTTCGACGATCTGGACAGCGACGAGTTTGTGTAACTTCGGGCCATGATGGCCCGAAGCGCCGCCAATGTGGGCGGCTTTTTTTGTACCCAAAACCAACAAACAAAATGGAGGAACGTATATGGAATTTTTCAACTCTGCTATCGACATTCTCAAGATTCTGGTCATGGCTCTGGGCGCTGGTCTGGCGGTGTGGGGCGTCATCAACCTGCTGGAAGGTTACGGGTCCGACAACCCCGCGGCAAATGCTCATGTACGGTAAGGAAGCAAGCAACCGAAAACAAGAGATAGACCGCCAGCACTACACTATTCCGAACCAAAGACCAAAAGATAAGCATTGTGGGAAAATCTAAACTTTTGGATTTTCCTACAATGCCAACTACGGCGGAATCCCTCCCACTCCTTATATCTTTCTGTATACATTGAATTTGTATTTAGTAAAATGCAGACAACACCACGGATCGGCTTTTGGCTGGACAATTCCAACCAAACACCACAGCAGACAGCAGAAAACATTCTGAACGCTAGGAAGCCGGTATGATTGTTACATATAAGGGGAAGAAAAATTTCTTTTAGGTACTTGCTTTCCTAAAACTGATGTGATACAATGATTTAATCCAGAAAAGGAGTAAAAAATATGCGGCAAGGTATTCTTAAATAAAACTATAATCAAATAGTGGGAACAAAGGATTATGATAGCTCCTTTTGTAGGGGCTTAGTTTTTTGTACCCAATTTAAGAATACTTTTGCCTTATCAATTTTGACATATCCCCAAAAACAGCAATCACAAACAGGTGTATGCTGTATATGTGTATGTCCGCAACTTATAATCCCCAGTGGTAAAAGTATTTTACTGCTGGGGATTTTTATGCCCTTTGGGGCTGTAAAGGGAGGACAATCACATGAAAATAATCAATATTGGAATTCTTGCCCATGTAGACGCTGGAAAGACGACCTTGACGGAGAGCCTGCTATATGCCAGCGGAGCCATTTCAGAACCGGGGAGCGTCGAAAAAGGGACAACGAGGACGGACACCATGTTTTTGGAGCGGCAGCGTGGGATTACCATTCAAGCGGCAGTCACTTCCTTCCAGTGGCACAGATGTAAAGTTAACATTGTGGATACGCCCGGCCACATGGATTTTTTGGCGGAGGTGTACCGCTCTTTGGCTGTTTTAGATGGGGCCATCTTGGTGATCTCCGCTAAAGATGGCGTGCAGGCCCAGACCCGTATTCTGTTCCATGCCCTGCGGAAAATGAACATTCCCACCGTTATCTTTATCAACAAGATCGACCAGGCTGGCGTTGATTTGCAGAGCGTGGTTCAGTCTGTTCGGGATAAGCTCTCCGCCGATATTATCATCAAGCAGACGGTGTCGCTGTCCCCGGAAATAGTCCTGGAGGAAAATACCGACATAGAAGCATGGGATGCGGTCATCGAAAATAACGATGAATTATTGGAAAAGTATATCGCAGGAGAACCAATCAGCCGGGAAAAACTTGCGCGGGAGGAACAGCAGCGGGTTCAAGACGCCTCCCTGTTCCCAGTCTATCATGGCAGCGCCAAAAATGGCCTTGGCATTCAACCGTTGATGGATGCGGTGACAGGGCTGTTCCAACCGATTGGGGAACAGGGGAGCGCCGCCCTATGCGGCAGCGTTTTCAAGGTGGAGTATACAGATTGCGGCCAGCGGCGTGTCTATCTACGGCTATACAGCGGAACGCTGCGCCTGCGGGATACGGTGGCCCTGGCCGGGAGAGAAAAGCTGAAAATCACAGAGATGCGTATTCCATCCAAAGGGGAAATTGTTCGGACAGACACCGCTTATCCGGGTGAAATTGTTATCCTTCCCAGCGACAGCGTGAGGTTAAACGATGTATTAGGGGACCCAACCCGGCTCCCTCGTAAAAGGTGGCGCGAGGCCCCCCTCCCCATGCTGCGGACGACGATTGCGCCGAAAACGGCAGCGCAAAGAGAACGGCTGCTGGACGCTCTTACGCAACTTGCGGATACTGACCCGCTTTTGCGCTGCGAGGTGGATTCCATCACCCATGAGATCATTCTTTCTTTTTTGGGCCGGGTGCAGTTGGAGGTTGTTTCCGCTTTGCTGTCGGAAAAATACAAGCTTGAAACAGTGGTAAAGGAACCCACCGTCATTTATATGGAGCGGCCGCTCAAAGCAGCCAGCCACACCATCCATATCGAGGTGCCGCCCAACCCGTTTTGGGCATCTATCGGACTGTCTGTTACACCGCTCCCGCTTGGCTCCGGTGTACAATACGAGAGCCGGGTTTCGCTGGGATACTTGAACCAGAGTTTTCAAAACGCTGTCAGGGATGGTATCCGTTACGGGCTGGAGCAGGGCTTGTTCGGCTGGAACGTAACGGACTGTAAGATTTGCTTTGAATACGGGCTTTATTACAGTCCGGTCAGCACGCCGGCGGACTTCCGCTCATTGGCCCCGATTGTATTGGAACAGGCATTGAAGGAATCGGGGACGCAGCTGCTGGAACCTTATCTCTCCTTCACCCTCTATGCGCCCCAGGAATACCTTTCCAGGGCTTATCATGATGCACCGAAATACTGTGCCACCATCGAAACGGCCCAGGTAAAAAAGGATGAAGTTGTCTTTACTGGCGAGATTCCCGCCCGCTGTATACAGGCATACCGTACTGATCTGGCCTTTTACACCAACGGGCGGAGCGTATGCCTTACAGAGCTGAAAGGATATCAGGCCGCTGTCGGTCAGCCGGTCATCCAGCCCCGCCGTCCAAACAGCCGCCTGGACAAGGTGCGCCATATGTT
>OJRQ01000658.1_pt1 | contig 14640 bp, 9 predicted proteins | sample 1599271 | NCBI WGS metagenome assembly OJRQ01 (sample SAMN03922533, study PRJEB24848) | human gut metagenome | isolation source: stool sample | host: Homo sapiens | place: Germany | collected 2010-05 | reverse complement strand
GTATAAGAGACAGCAGAAGGCCTATATGGCTTATGCCAAGCACATCGGGCCGGATTCTACCAAGAATATCATGATCTCCACCCACATCGACAAGCGTTGGGATTCCATCGCCGTCATGCCGGAGATCGACTTCGACTTCCAGAACCGCCAGATCATGAAGATCCATCAGGCCATGATCTACGGGCTGGTGTACGATGCCATCAAGTACGTCAATCTCTCCCATGCCGCCGCCGGGAAGCGTGTGTATAAGTACGAAAATTCCGATGAGCGCATGGTGGACATGATCGTCTCCAACGGCACCCTCTGCGACGAATTCTATGAGATTCTGGATGCCCTATACATCAATTCCGCCGTGGTGGAGGATATCGAGGTCATCAAGCGCAAGCGTCGGACCAAGGACGTGGTGCGCAATTCCAACTACTCCGACACCGCCTTTGCCCACGCCGTCCGCAAGTTCTCCATTGACATCCTCCACGAGGGCCCTGCCAGCCTCTTTGAGATCCCGCTGGCCTACTATACCTCTCTGCCCAACAGCCAGCGCTTTGTGGCGGAGATCACCGCACTGGTGGAGGCCGTGGTCAAGACCCTCAGCAACGAGCTGTATATGTGGGAGCGTCCCGATGATGCCAAGTTCATCCTGTGCGACGTGCTGAAGGAGCAGTTCGTGCTGCTGATGGAAAATTATCGCAAGACGCCCCAGTTTGAGCGGAGCCGCAACGCCGAGAACAATCTGGTGATCTCCATTGTCTACCGCAAGATCAAGGAGACCATCGAGGAGACACCGGAGCCCGACGATTTCGAGGCCACGCTGGAGATGCTGCAGAAGCTGATGCATGACTGATTGGTCAGATAGATATCTGCACGAACAGGAGAACGGAGGAAACGAGTTTGTTCACTGTTATCATTGCGGAAAAAGAGCATATCGATCGGATCAGGGAGTATGACATTTTCCTCAGCCCCTTTGCCGACCACCGGCGCATTGCCCTGTGCCGGTGGTATCCGGAAAAGGATACGCTGGCCGAGGCGGTGCCGGAGCTGCGGGAGACCGTGGCCCGTGAAAAAACGTGGCGTGCGCTGATCCTCACCACCGGTGAGGGCCTGACGTACCGCAATCCCTTTGACTTGGTGCCGTTTGAGCCGCCGCAGAAGGAGTGGGAGGAGCCGCTGGAGGAATATCTGCCCCGGCTGCGTCAGGTGAAGCTGGCGGCCTTTGACGCTGCGGCGGAGAAACCCCTGACGAAGCTGGTGACCCACCTGTGCCGCCAGCCGCTGGTGCAGGCGGGACGCAACAGCGTGGGGGAGAGTGACCCGGAGTTTGCCGAGTATCAGCTGGAGGCCCAGTATAAGCAGCAGCTCCGCAGCCGCATCACCACCAACGAGAGACTGGACATCTCCCTGCCATCGGAGGTGATCTGCGTAGCCCGACGCACCTATACCCAGCGCAGCGAGGAGATCCACTCTGCCTGGGGGGAGCACGTGGAGCAGCAGTATCGCCGCTTTCCGGACTGGAACCTGTATTTCGATAAAATGCGCTATCTGGTGTTCGACCTGCCGCCGGAGAATTACCAGAGCTACCCCTTTGATTACCTGCGCCTGCTGTCGTCGCTGATGCTGCTGGCGGGGCAGGAGATCCCCGGAGGCTGCCTGCGGCCGGGACGGCTGTACCGGCTGGAGTGCGAAAACGACGATGCCGCCCTGACGGAGCTTCTGCAGCGGTACGATGGAAAGCTTCAGGCGACAGACGCCCTTTTGGAGCAGAAGATCGACGCCGTGCGGGAGGAGCAGCGCCCCCGCATCAGCGACTATGAGGCGGAGCGCAGCTTCTGCGCCAACGTCACCGTGCCGGTGACGCCACGGGGAGACTTCGATAAGTCCGACCTGTACGTCTCCGGCCGGGAGCTGGGACTTTCCACGGATTGCCCCACCGACGAGGCTGCCTTCTGGGACAGCGCCCGTTCTGCCTCTGACAAGGCCATCCATCGGCTGATCAAGCAGCCGGCACGGGCCTTGGGCAAGGCGCTGGAGAGCTTTCGGGGCATGAACCGCATTTCGGACCGTCAGGCGGCGTGTCTGGACGGATACCAGGTGGAGGATGTGCGGGAGCACATCCACACCGAGGAGCAGGCCATGTTGGATACCGGCATCACCATGGCGGAGAATCTGGATGCGTGCCGGGTACGCATCGATAAGGCGGATCATCAGGTGCGCCGGAAGATTGACGCCCGAATGACCCGCAAGTGCACCATTGCCATGGGGCTGGTGCTGCTGGGGGTGTTTCTGGTGGGATGCCTTCCCATGCTGGTGAAGAACCTTGGTGCCGTCGCTGCACGGGGTACGGCGCTGGGCTTGACGGCGATGGGACTGGCGGCGCTGGCACTGACGGCGGTGGTATGCCTGTTTTTCCTGCGCCGTGCGCTGCGCCGCAAGGTCTATACCTACAACGACGAGGTGGCGGAGCTGGACCGCACCGTCACGGGCATGATGAATGACTATTCCCGCTGCCTGAGCCATGCCTGCAACGTCATGCGTGGATGCTCGGTGGTGGCCTACCACACGGCCCACGCCAACCCTGAGGATGCCCGCATCATGGTCTACCGCAAGCACCAGTCGGATATCCGCCAGCGGCGGGAGCAGCTGCGGACGGTGTTCGCCCTGTTTTTCCCCAGAGAGCAGCAGCCGTGCCAGCAGGAGCCGGAGGCATACCCCTACGAATTTGACCGCCCGGTGGACTACGAGTATCCTGTCCCCTATGCCCAGCGGCAGCGGGCCATCGACTTTCTCCAGCCGGATAACCGGGTGGTGCTGCCGGTGGCGCACATCAAGGGTGTAACGGTGAGAACGGAGGAGCTGTATGACTAATACCATGCGACTGCTGGGCGGTGCCGGTATCACGGCACTGTTCCTCCTGCTGCTGAAGCTCAGCTCCAAAGCCAACCTGAAGAAAAAGGACCGCAGCTGCCAGATGCTGGAGCCCATCTTCGCCTCGGTCTACTGCGTGGTCCTGATGGTGCTGGCCACCCGCCTGTGGAACTGGATGTCCCGCCTGCTGGAGGCCCTGCCCGCTGCGCTGGAGCGCTGGGGCAGCAGGATATCCCTCTCCTGGCTCAGCCAGCTCCTGACCCGCCTTGGCCAGTGGCTGCAGGAGCTGTTTCTGAGGATCAATTTCCCGTTTCTGACCATGGTGGCCCTGAATCTGCTGATTCTGCTGGCCCACGTGATCCTGAAGAAAGTCATGGTTGCCATCAGCGCCCGGCTCTGCCGTGATCCGGAGTTCGGCACACCGGTGCGCAGGCTCTTTTATGAGCACGACCGTGAAAAGGACTACTGGTACGTTCGTCCCCATCTGGGCCAGTGCCGCACGCTGGTCAAAACGGTGTATACCGCAGCGGTGCCGGTGTTGCTGGCGATGATGTTCGCCTCAGCGCCGCTGATGAGCCGGGAGCTGCTGGATCAGCCCTTCTTCCCGGTGTTCGGCATGATCCTCATGGGCGAGATTTACTACTTTCTGGACGGCCTGCTGGAGCAGGAGGATCAGGAGAACCAGCTGGAGGGCGAGGAGGACGACGCCCGCTGCAAGTGCGACTATACGGTGCTGCGGAAGGCCCTGCGCCGCCTGTTTGGCGACCGTCTGGTGGCGGATGATATCACCGCCGGAGCCTTGAGCAACAGCGATATGACCTGCGATGAGCTGCTGACGAAGATGGAGGAGCAGGTGGGCGAGCCGGTGGAGCTGTACGGCCGCTATATGCGCTCTCTGCTGAACCGGGGCTTCCCGGTGGATAAGAGCAGTCTCATCTCCGGCCGGGATCTGCTGGAGGGCCGCAGCATCCTCTTCAACGACCCCTTTTACTATGACCTGATCCCCTACGCCTTTTATGCCATGAACCACACGCTGCTGCGCCATCGGAAGGTGCTGATCGTGCTGGGCCGGCACAGCGTGGAGGAGGATATCATCGCCTGGTGTCAGGAGGGCCTGCAGGCCATCACGGGCCTGCCGGGCCTGTGGCGTGTGGGCGTGCTGGAGCAGGAGTCCCGCCCGCTGGATGTGGGCATCATCACCCGCTCCAGCGTCCATGACCTGCCTATGCACGAGGCCAACGCCGAGTTCTTCGACGAGGTGGATTATGTGGTGCTCATGGAGCCCTCCCGCCTGATCCCCACGGCGCAGGTGGGTCTGCGCTCTCTGGCGGAGCACATGAGCCCCCGCCCGGTGACGTATTGCTCCATCGATAAGAACTGCGACGGACTGGTAGATGCACTGTCCCATGTCCTGATGATCAGCATCAGCGAGGTGTCCGCCACCACACGGCGAGACGGAGCCTGCGCCTATATGTGCTGGGAGACGGGCCGTGAGCATCTGCAGCACCGTATGATGCCCAACCTCTCCCGCTATTTGGGTATGGGGACGGAGCTGTCCTTCGTGGCGCTGAAGAATCAGGTGTCCGCCGCCACATGGTACGGCGGCGAGGCATTCCCCGTGACGGATATGCGCTGGATCGCCAAGCAGTACTACTATGATCTGCTGCACTATGCCCAGCTCCCTACGGAGCAGGAGATGATGGACCGCTGCTTCCGGGTGTCTCCCAACCTATGGGATGCCAGAGTGGAGAAAAACCAGTACATGGTGGTGGAGGACGAGTCCTTCAATATGTTTGAGGTGAAGCGGGACTTTGCCACCCGGATCGGGGAGCAGGGCTTCATCAATGTCATCACCTCCGACTATCTTCTGCGGGACTATATGGCCGCCAACGAGGGGATCTTCAACGCCGATCCCAAGGCCATCCCGTACATCGTGGCGGATCACGCCCGCACGGAGCGCAATGTAGCGCTGCGGCTGTGCCTGCGCATGAGCGTTGAACCGGTGCCGGATCGGGAGCTGCACCGGGAGCTGATGCTGCTGGGAGCCGATTCGGAGGAACCGGCGGATACCCTGTGGCAGATGCTGTGCCGCTGTATGCAGAGCAGTGATGTGGCTCTCATGGATGACGACGGAAATCCGCTGCTGCGTCTGCCCTCCGGCGGAAAGGAATTTCTCTTTGGCCGCCGGGTGCTGCGGAGCAAGCGCCGCTTCTCCATGAAGACCGGCCAGACGGAGACTGTCTGGTACATTGAGGACGAGTTGTTCCGCCGGCTGGTGCTGCAGGACCTGCAAAACGCCCGCTACATTGCGGAGGACGAGAACGGCAAGCCCCATTATCTGGGCTCCGAGCTTCGGGGTCATGTGTTCCAGAAGTATCTGCCGGGCCAGTTCTTCACCTTTGACGGCAAGTACTATGAAATGCTGTCGGTGACGTCCGACGGACAGGTGCTGCTGCGCCGTGCCGCCGACCACATCGATGGTCGCCCCGCCTATCGTCAGGTGCGCCGCTATACCCTGTGCCACGTCTGCGACGGCGAGGACATGGGCGCCCTGCGGGATATCGGGGGTCTGAAGCTCCGCCGCCAGACGGCGGATATCCGGGTAGAGACTCCGGCCTATTGGCAGCTGTCCCACTACAATGACTTTGCCTCCGGCAAGCATCTGACCATCAACGGCGTGCCGGATCGCACCTATTACCGCAAGCAGATCCTCCGCATCGACTTCCCGGCGCTGGAGGGGACGGAGGGCGCTGCCCCCACGGTGGCCCTGCTGATGAACGAGGTGTTCCGTACCCTTTTTGCCGAGAACGCCGACTACATCACGGCGGTGGCACCGGCGGCGGAGCAGCCCTATATCACCCACACGCTGGACTGCACCGCCGTGGAGGAGCCGCCGATCAACGGACTGTACATCATCGAGGACAGCCCCATGGATATCGGTCTGCTGGTGGCGGTGGAGCGGAATCTGAGCCGCATCTTCTCCATCCTCTGTGACTATCTGGATTGGCACCTTGCGGCGCTGGAGGAGAGCCTGCACCCGGCGCCCCAGCCCGAACCGCCCACCTACGCCATCCCACCGGAGGAGCAGACGGCGGAAAAGCCCCGCAAGAAGGGCCTGCTGGGTTGGCTGGGCAGACTTTTCCGAAGGATCGGAGACTTCTTCCGGAAGCTCTTCGGAAAACGCAAGAAGCCGGCAGACCCGGACCAGCCCGCCGAGCCTGCAGCCGAGCCCCCGGCAGAGGGGGAGGTCCCCCCGGAGACTGCCGCCCCCACGGAGCCGGATGCTCCTGAGGAGGAAGCTGCCCCCGCAGAGGAGGAGACCACGGACGCCCCTACCGGGGACGCAGAGCCTTCCGAAGGGAAGGAGCCGCCCAAGGAGGACCGGAGCCTCTTTGATGCCGAGCCGGAGACGGGCGGACCGGAGGAGGGCGAACCGGTAGAACCGGAGCTGACCTTCGAGCCGGAGCAGGTGATCCCCTCCGGCGGCCCCGATCTGGAGCGCAAGCCCTATCATCAGCGCTATTATCTGCTCTATGGCTATGCCGAGCAGCCGCAGGATCTGCATCTTCAGGAAGCGCTGGAGCTGCTGCGGCAGCTGGGCTGCGACGGCGGATCACTCAAGCAGGCCCGTGACGGCCAGAACGTGGCGGAGCTCATCGAGAAGAACTATGTTCCCAACCGGCAGGGGGTCCACTACTGCGATTTCTGCGGTGTGGAGCTGACCGGTGCCGAGAGCGAGGTGCTGTCTGACGGACGGGAGCGCTGCATGAACTGCAGCCGCACGGCCGTCAAAACGGAGGCCGAGTTCCGGAAACTGTATCAGGATGCCGCCCGTGGCATGGAACTGTTCTACGGCGTTCGGATCACGGTGCCGGTGAAGATACAGATGGTCAACGCCAAGCGCCTGCACCGCAGCTTGGGCAAGACCTTCGTACCTACGGCCAAGCCCGACGGCCGGACGCTGGGTGTGGCCATCAAGCGTGGCAATGACTATTCCATCCTGTTGGAGAACGGCTCGCCCCGCATGAGCTCTCTCATGACTCTGGTCCACGAGATGACCCATATCTGGCAGTACCTGAACTGGGATATGGATGCCATCCGCCGCAAGTACGGTGCGGAGATGGAGCTGGAGGTCTACGAGGGCATGGCCAAGTGGAGCGAGATCCAGTACGCCTATCTCATGGGCGAGACGGCGGAGGCCAAGCGTGCCGAGATCTGCACACGAGTGCGTCAGGACGAGTATGGCCGGGGCTTTGTGAAGTATCTGACCCGCTACCCCATGTCCCATGCAACGCATTTGGAGGGTGCTACACCCTTCGAGGACAAGGAAACACCCCTGTAAGGGGGCGGGGAGACAGCTGCCGGTATGCCTGTCGGCAGCCGTCTCCGCATTTACACGATACACCATGATATAAAAGGGGGAGTCACAGTGGCAACTAAAAACACCGCACCTACCGCTGCACAGCCGGAGCTGTTCGACGACGTGCATACAAAATTTGAAGCATATACGGGGAAGGAGCCGTACCTGTTCGTCAGCTATTCCCACCGGGACAGCAAGGTGGTCTATTCCATTCTGGATGAACTCTACGACCACAAATATCGCCTTTGGTACGACGAATCCTGCGAGAACGGCAATGATTTCCGGGATGAGCTGCGCCAGAAGATCAAGGCCGCCGAGGCGGTGATCCTCTTCGTGTCCCAGTGGTCCATGGCCTCACCCTTCTGCGGCATGGAAATCATCGTGGCACGGGAGTACGGCAAGCGCCTGTACCCCATCTATCTGGATGACTCCGTGATCCCACCGGCCTTCGAGATCCTGCTCTCCAACACCCACCACAGCACGGTGAAGGACCGCAAAAAGCTCATCAGCACCATGATCCGTGACCTCCCGGCGGAGGCCATGGATCGCCTGACCATCGAGAACGACCGTCTGGAGAAGTGCGAGGACAACGGCAAGACCATTCAGGTGGACGAGGGGATCACCACCATCTGCCACCGGGCCTTTCAGGGCCGCCGGGCCCTGCACCATATCCAGCTTCCCACCACGCTGCGCACCATCGAGCAGGAGGCTTTCCGTGGCTGCGCCAATCTGGAGGAGATGGAGATCCCAGCCGCTACCACCCGTATCTGCGACAGCGCCTTCCGTGACTGCGTCAGTATGCGCCGTCTGGTGGTGGAGAATGACCGGGTGAAGATCGGCGAGCGGGCCTTTGAAAACTGCGCCAGTCTGGAGTCCATTCAACTGCCCGACGGCATGACGGAGATCTACGGCGGCGTGTTCAACAGCTGCAAGAGCCTCCGCAGCATCTGCCTGCCCCAGCACCTGACCATTTTGGGGGAGAGTGCCTTCTCCGACTGCGAGGGGCTGGAGGAGATCGTGGTGCCGGAGAATGTCACCAAGATCGACGACCTGACCTTCAACGGCTGCACGGGACTGAAGAGCGTGACCCTGAACAACGGCCTGCGGAAGATCGGCAAGAGCGCCTTCAAAAACTGCCGTATGCTGACCCGCATCGAGATCCCGGAGTCCGTCGCCTTCATCGACAATGCCCCCTTCCGGGGCTGCGAGTCCATGAAGTCCATTCAGGTGGCGCCCCGCAACAAGTACTTCAAGTCCGCCCCCAGCAAGCGGGACGGCAATGATTTCGTGCTCTTCAATAAGAATAAATCCATCCTCATCGCCTACCCGGCCAGCAGCCGTGAGGTGCAGTACGACGTGCCGGACAGTGTGGTGACCATCTCCGACTGGGCCTTCAGCGAGTGCCGTAAGCTCAGCCGCATCACCATTCCCGACAGCGTCCATGATATCGGCGAGGGGGCTTTCTCCAACTGCGCCCTGCTGGACGAGGTGGAGATCCCCGACTCCGTGACCCGCATGGACGACTGCGCTTTCCGTGGCTGCGTCAGTCTGGAGCGTGTGCTGATCCCGGACTCCGTAAAGGACCTTGGTTGGGGACTGTTTGACGGCTGCGACAAGGTTGTGGTATACTGCCGGGAGGGTTCTGCGGCGGAGAATTACTGCCGTCGCAACGGCATCCGCTTTACCACTCTGTCCGAGGGTGAGGGCCTTGCATACTGAGTATCCGGGGAGACGACCTTCTATGCACGCATTTATCAAAAAGAATATGGTCATGGTGATCGCCCTGCTGGCTGCCGCCATTACCAGCATCATTATCCCGCCGGACCGTGCGTATTTGGGCTATTTTGACCTGAAAACGCTGACGTGCCTGTTCTGCGTGCTGGCGGTGGTCTGTGCGCTGAAGAATATCAACTTCTTCTATATGCTGGCCAGAAAGGTGGTCAAGTACTTCAAAAACGCCCGCATGAGTATTCTGGCGCTGGTGTATATCACCTTCATCGGCTCCATGCTCATTGCCAACGACATGGCGCTGCTGACCTTTCTGCCGCTGGGTTATCTGGTGCTTACCACCACCGGCAAGCAGCGCTACATGGCCTTTACCTTCGTCATGCAGAACATCGCCGCCAATTTGGGCGGGATGCTGACCCCCTTCGGAAACCCGCAGAATCTCTACCTCTACACCTTCTTCAACATCCCCACCGGGGAGTTCATGGGGATCATGGCCCCGCCCTTTGCGGTGTCCATCGCCCTGCTGACGGTGTGCTGCCTGTTCGTGCGGCCGGAGCCCATGGAGATCGAGGACGAGCCCATCCGGCTCCCCACCGGCCGGACCGTGCTGTATCTGGTGCTGTTCGTGCTGGCCATCGTCATCGTGTTCCGGGTGATCCCCTATTGGATCGGCCTTGTCGTGATCCCGGCGGTGCTGCTGATCGCTGACCCCAAGGCTCTGAAAATGGTGGATTATCCGCTGCTGCTGACCTTTGTGTTCTTCTTCGTCTTCGCCGGCAACATGGCTCGCATCGATGCCGTGCGTGATCTGCTGGGTGCGCTCATGAGCCGTGACACGCTGCTCTTCAGCACCCTGTCCTGCCAGTTCATCAGCAATGTTCCCTCGGCCATCCTGCTGTCCCATTTCACGGACAACTACCGGGAGCTGCTGCTGGGTGTCAACATCGGCGGCACCGGCACGCTGATCGCCTCGCTGGCCAGCCTTATCACCTTCCGGGAATACGTTAAGCACAATCCCGGACGCACCAAGTACTATATCGGCGTCTATTCTGCGTTCAACCTTGCCTTTTTGGGGCTTTTGCTGGCCTTTACCATGCTGACCCGCTGAAATCCCGCCAACCCATCCGCCTTTGCGGATGGGTTGGTTTTTGCTTCCGATCAAAACTCCCGCCGGCCACCGCTTGCTATGCGGAAAAAAACATGGTATAATAAAAAATCAAGTCTGCATCGCCTTTTGCGCTGCGGCAAGTATATGAACAGGAGATTCAGCGTACCATGACCACCAAGGATTTTCAGACCAAGCGGCCTCTGGCCATTTTCCTCAGTTATTTCCGGCCCCACCGCCGGCTCTTCGCATTGGATATCATCTGTGCTTTCATGATCTCTCTGGTGGATCTGGCCTTTCCCCTGATCTCCCGTACCGCCATGTACCAGTGGCTGCCCCAGCAGCAGTACCGCACTTTCTTCATCGTCATGGGGATTGTGGTGCTGGCCTTTGTGCTGCGCTCTTTTCTGTGCTTCGTGGTGGGCTATTGGGGCCACACCTTCGGCATCCGGGTGGAGGCGGATATCCGCCGGGATCTGTTCCGCCATATGCAGGAGCTGGGCTTCGACTTCTACGACCGCAACCGCACCGGCCAGCTGATGAGCCGCCTGACCTCCGACCTGTTCGAGGTGACGGAACTGGCCCACCACGGCCCGGAGGATCTGTTCATCTCCGCAGTGACCATCGTGGGCGCCCTGATCGTCATGTTCTCCATCCAGTGGCGTCTGGCGCTGGTGGTGAGTCTCATCATCCCCATTTTCATGGTGGTGGTCATGTACCGCCGCCGCCAGATGAGCGCCGCCTCCCGCGCGGCCAAGCAGAAAACCGGCGTCATCAACGCCGAGATCGAGTCCGGTCTCTCCGGTGTCCGCACCACCAAGGCCTTCGCCAATGAGGAGAAGCAACAGACCCGATTTGACGGCGCCAACGAGATATTCAAGACCGCCAAGCGTGGCTTTCATAAAGAGATGGGCCTTTTCAACGCCAGCATGGAGTTCTTCATCTGCATCCTGTCCGTGGCGGTCATCGCCGTGGGCGGCTGGCTCATCATGAAGGGGCAGATGGACTATGTGGGGCTCATTACCTTCAGCCTGTATATCACCACCTTCATCAGCCCCATCCGCAAGCTGGCCAACTTTGCCGAGATGTTCTCCAACGGCTTTGCGGGCCTTCACCGGTTCATTGAACTGATGGCCACGGAGCCCACCATTCAGGACGCCCCCAACGCCGTGGAGCTGTCGCAGGTCCGGGGCGAGGTGGAGCTGGATCATGTCAGCTTCACCTATCCAGGCAGCAGCGAGGTCCTTCACGACATCAATCTCACCGTGGCCGCCGGGGAGACGGTGGCCATCGTAGGCCCTTCCGGCGGCGGCAAGAGTACCCTGTGCCAGCTGGTACCCCGGTTCTATGACGTCACGGAGGGCAGCATCCGGGTGGATGGGCTGGACGTGCGGCAGGTGACCCAGCGCTCCCTGCGCCGGGCCATCGGCATCGTGCAGCAGGACGTGTTCCTCTTTGCCGATACCATTCGGGAGAACATCCGCTACGGCCGCCCCGACGCCACCGACGAGGAGGTGGAGCAGGCGGCCCACCGGGCGGAGCTGCTGGAGGATATCCGGACCATGCCTCAGGGCTTCGACACCTATGTGGGGGAGCGGGGGGCCATGCTCTCCGGCGGCCAGAAGCAGCGGGTGGCCATCGCCCGCATCTTCCTGAAGGACCCGGCCATCCTCATTTTGGACGAGGCCACCTCGGCACTGGACAGCGTCACCGAGGCGAAGATCCAGGGGGCCTTTGACCAACTGAGCCAGGGCCGCACCACCCTCATCATTGCCCACCGGCTCTCCACCATCCGCTCCGCCCACCGTATTCTGGTGGTGCAGGACGGCCGCATTGCCGAACAGGGCAGCCATGCCCAGCTGCTGGCGGAGAACGGGGCCTACGCCCGGCTGTACCACACGCAGAATCTGGGGGAGAACCATGGATAAACGGGATCTGTTGGACCGACTGGCGGCAAACGGTGACGAGCGCCTGCTGCTTGGAAGGGTCTGGGATAAATACGAGCAGTGCCGCCGCAGGAACATCCCGGTGGTGACGGGCTTCCTTTCCCCGGCGGAGCAGGAGCTGGTGCGCCGCCTGATGGGGGCGCTGGATGTCCGGGAGGGCTGGGTTCTATGGGGTGGCTACGACACCGCTCAGCGGCGGCAGGCCCACTTCCTGCCGGATTGGCAGACGGAACCGGACTTCGAGGCCGTGGCCGCTCTGCGGGCCACCTTCTATGAACCCAACAGCCTGACCCACCGGGACGTGCTGGGCAGCCTGATGGGGCTGGGTATTACCAGAGAATCCGTGGGGGATATTCTGGTGGCAGAGCAGTCGGTGGATGTGCTGGTGACGGAGCCGGTGCGCCGCTTCCTGCTGGATAGCTGGGACAGCGCCGGCCGGGTACGGCTGAAGGTGCAGCCCATCGGTCCCACGGAGCTTCAGGTGCCGGAGGAGAAGGTGAAGCTGCTGCGGGATACCGTGTCCTCCCTGCGGCTGGACAGTGTTCTGTCGGTGGGCTTTTCCCTGAGCCGCAGCAAGGCGGCGGAGGCCGTCACCTCCGGCAAGGTGCAGGTGAACTGGGCGGACTGGCAGAAGCCGGACCGACAGGTGGTGCAGGGCGACGTGCTGACTCTCCGGGGCCTTGGCAAGTGCGTGCTGGAGGAAGTGGGGAATCAGACGAAAAAGGGAAGGGTGTTTATCACCGTCAAGCGCTACCTCTGACGGCACCGTCCCGACTGCGGATATCCTGCTGCGGATCATTTTGCTGCGGATGGCTTGTTTGGGACATTTTGTGGACATTGCGGATATTTTGGACATTTTGTGGACGCTTTATAAACTGTACCCTGCAGAATAGACACTCATAGTTTAGGGGGTGTCCTGATCTTCGGACAGGAAGATTAGGGGGACGCCCTTAACGGTGGACGCTTCTGCGGGAAAGATTTGTGTGGTAAGATGTATCCATGAAGAGGACAGAAAGGCATGGATACAGATGAGCAAGAAGACGCACACGAACCCACTGTCCAAGCAAGAGATTGAGAAGCTGCGAAAGAATCCGTACGTTGCTTCCGTGACCACCAACACGGTGCGCTTTACTGAGGCCTTCAAGGAACAGGCGTATGAGAAGAAAAGACAGGGAATTCCTGTGATGGAAACGATGCGCCAGTGCGGGATCGATCCAGAGATTCTCGGAGCCAGCCGTGTGGAAGGATTCTCCTACACGCTTAACAAGAAAGCCAAGCAGGAAAGCGGCTTCTCGGATAGGCGCAGCGAGAATTACCGACGCCCTCCGAAGACTGGAGAAGAAACGGTGGAGCAGCGGATCCGGCAGCTTGAGAATGAACTTGCTTACACAAGGCAGGAGGTCGAATTCTTAAAAAAACTGCAGGCGGCAAATATGGAGGCTCAGAAACAATGGGAATCCAAGCACCGGCAGAAGTAAAGTACGGCCTCATCTGCGAGGCTGTACGGCAAGACGGCAATCTGTTGAACATCAGTGCTCTGTGTCGGATTGCAGGCGTATCCCGATCCGGATATTACGCCTGGCTGGATGCCGCGCCGTTGCGGCAAAGCCGTGAGGAAACGGACAGCACAGATTTTGCCCTGGTGAAGCAGGCTTATGAATTTCGGGGATACAAAAAGGGAGCACGGAGCATCTACATGCGCCTGCTGCATCTTGATCCGCCTGTCGTCATGAACATCAAGAAGATTCGCCGTCTGATGCGAAAATATGGACTCCGCTGCCCCATCCGTCAGGCAAATCCCTATCGGCAAATGGCCAAGGCGATGAAGACGAGCCATGTGGCAAAGAACGAGATTAACCGTCAGTTCCGAAGCTACGAACCACGGAAAGCCTTACTGACAGACATCACCTACATCTTTTACCGGGGCGGCGTCTGTTATCTGTCCCCGATCCTTGACGTCTGTACGCATGAAGTGCTGGCTTACCGGCTTAGTGACAACCTCAGAGTCGATTTCGTTCTTGACATGGTTGACACCATGTGCAGCAAGTATGGAGCCGAGCTGGACAACTCGACCATCGTCCATAGCGACCAAGGCTGCCACTATACCAGCAACGCCTTTATCCAGAAGCTCAAGGATGCTTCCTTCGTGCAGTCTATGTCACGGAAGGGAAACTGCTGGGATAACGCGCCGCAGGAGAGCTTCTTCGGTCACATGAAGGATGAGATTGCCTCTCTGATTGCCGGGTGTGCCACTTATGAGCAGGTTCAGGCTGTTGTCGCCGATTGGATGGACTACTACAACAAAGATCGCTACCTGTGGGATTTGGAAAAGCTCTCGCCGCGGGAGTATTACTGTTACCGTCAGACTGGCGTATATCCGCTGAAACCGGGCATCTCGAAAAACCGGAACTCCCGGGGCTCTGCCCCGGACCCCGAGGTTTAGCGCTTTGGTTTCCAGGAGGCAGCGATAAAAAAGGCAGCATGCTCATGCACACTGCCTCCCGCAAACTCGCCCGGGCGCTCGAGTCGCTCCTCAGCGTTGCCCTATCCTCCCTGGTGGTAAAGCAGCTACATGTTATCATATCTGGGGCCATTTTTAACCCCTAAAATTCAAAATTGTCCTTGACATGGGGTACACTTCA
>OJRQ01000648.1_pt1 | contig 15104 bp, 14 predicted proteins | sample 1599271 | NCBI WGS metagenome assembly OJRQ01 (sample SAMN03922533, study PRJEB24848) | human gut metagenome | isolation source: stool sample | host: Homo sapiens | place: Germany | collected 2010-05 | reverse complement strand
GTGGGAGAGGCGGGTGGGTCCCGAAACCTCACGGGGGCGCCACCACCCAAAAGCGTTTTTCTTTGGGGCTCCACCCCGTTTCTTTGGGCAAGACCAAAGAAATGGGGTGGAATCGCAGCACAACCTAAAGTCCAGCAGGGCAAAACGGCGAGTTCCTCCAACGCCCCCCAAAGCCGCAGCTCCTCCCAGGACGCGCTTACTCCACGCGCTCGTAGGTGCAGAAGCTGCACTGGTATTCGCCGGAGGTGAAGGGCTCCTCAGCGGTGCATTTCCAGTCGGGCAGGGAGTCCAGGTTGGGGAAATAGGCGTCGGACTTCGGCTGCGCGCCTATCTTGGTCACGTGGATGCGGTCGAGATACTGAAACATCGCCATGTACACCGTCGCGCCGCCGATGACGAAAACGCGCCCGCAGTCCCTGGTGGCCTCCACGGCTTCCTGGACGGTGCGCATGACCCGCGCGCCCTCTATGTCGTCGCCGTGCCGCGTTATCACGAGGTTCTCCCGCTCCTTCAGCGGCTTGCCGCCGGGGAAGTCCGCCAGCGTCCGGCGACCCACTATCACAGTCGCGCCCTTCGTCAGCTGCGCAAAGCGCCGCCTGTCCTCGGGGATGACGATGGGCTGCGTGCCGCGTGCGCCTATGCCCCAGTCCGAATACACTGCCACAATAGCTTCCATAAACTCTCCTTTCCGCTCGGCTCACACCGCTATGGGTATCTTCTCGTTCAGCTCCGTGTACTCGTAGCCGGGCAGGGAAAAGCTGTTCTTCGTGAAGGCGTAAAAATCCCCCACGCTCTCGTCCACTATGAGCTTCGGGGCCTTTTTCGGCTCGTTTTTTATTATCTTTTCCACAATGGGCACATGCCGGTCGTAGATGTGCGCGTCCGCGATGACGTGGACAAGCTCCCCCGCCTCCAGGCCCGAGACCTGGGCGAACATATAGGTGAGCGCCGCGTACTGGCAGACGTTCCAGTTGTTCGCGGCCAGCATATCCTGGCTGCGCTGGTTCAATATGGCGTTCAGCGTCCGGCCTGTGACGTTGAAGGTCATCGAATACGCGCAGGGGTAGAGCGCCATCTCATGCAGGTCCTCAAAGTTGTAGATGTTCGTCAGTATCCTGCGCGAGGCGGGGTTGTGCTTCAAATCGTAGAGCACCCGGTCCACCTGGTCGAACTCGCCCTCGGGGTACTTGTGCTTCACGCCCAGCTGGTAGCCGTAGGCCTTGCCTATGGAGCCCGTCTCGTCCGCCCACTGGTCCCAGACGTGGCTGCCCAGGTCCTTTATGTTGTTGGACTTCTTCTGCCAGATCCAGAGCAGCTCGTCAATGGCGCTCTTCCAATAGGTGCGGCGTATCGTGAGAATGGGGAACTCCCCGCGCAGGTCGTAGCGGTTCACGATGCCGAATTTCTTGACCGTGTGCGCGGGCGCGCCGTCGTCCTCCCAGCGCGGACGGACCTGCTGCTCCGTGTCCCAAAAGCCGTTTTCGAGGATGTCCCGGCAGTTTTTTATGAAGACTTCGTCGGCGTAGCTCACGTTCAGGCCCCCTGTGCGCCGCGGCTGCGGCGTATGTAAAATATATTTAAAATAAGTATAAACCATCCCGGCGGCACCCGCAAGCGGCAATTGCATAGAATAGATTGAGAAAGGGGCGTGGAGTTTTATGATTTTTGCCTTATGCGGAGGCGACGGGCGTCAGGCCCGGCTGGCCGGGCTGCTGCTGGCGGACGGCCACAGCGTCCGGACCTGGGCGCTGGAGCGCGCGGAACTGCCCGAGCCCGCCCGGCGCTGCCGGAGCGCGGCGGAGGCCCTGGACGGGGCCGACTGCCTGCTGCTGCCCATGCCGGTGTCCGCGAAGAGCGGACTTTTGAACGCGCCGCTGTCCGGGGAGGGCCACTGTCTGGGCGAGGTCTTCGCCGCGGCGGCGCCGGATATGCTGGTCTGCGGCGGGATGCCGGGCGCGGAGGCGCGCGCGGTGGCCTCGGGCCGCGGCCTGCGCCTGCACGACTACGGCGCGCGGGAGGAGCTGCTGGCGGCAAACGCCGTGGCGACCGCCGAGGGCGCCATAGGCGTCCTGCTCGGCGAGACGGAGCGCACGCTCTGGCGCAGCCGCGTGCTCGTCACCGGCTGGGGCCACGTGGCTCGCGCTCTCGCGCCCAGGCTCGCCGCCCTGGGGGCCGGGGTCTGCGTCTGCGCGCGCAGTCCGGGCGCCCGGGCCTGGATAGCGGCTGAAGGCCTCGAAGCCCTCGGCCTGCCGGAGCTCCAGGACGCCCTGCCCGGCTGCGGCATAGTCATAAACACCGTGCCGGCCCCCATGCTCACGGCGGCGCGCGTCGCCGGCATGAAGCCCGACGCGCTCATACTCGACCTCGCCTCCGCGCCCGGAGGCACGGACTTCGAGGCGGCGCGCGCCTTTGGCATTCGCGCGCTCACGGCCCCCGGCCTGCCCGGGAAGTGGTCGCCCCAGACGGCGGCCGAGGCCGTGCGCGACGCGGTGTACAACATTTTGGAGGATGAAAAGGCGTGAAGGAACGCAAAAGACTGGGGCTTGCCCTCTGCGGCTCCTACTGCACATACGAGAAGGTCCTGAAAGAGGCGGAGAAGCTGGCGGCCGACTGGGACCTCACCGCCCTCATGAGCGAGACTGCCGCCTGCACGGACAGCCGCTTCGGGAAGGCTGAAGACTTCATCGCCCGCCTGGAGGCGCTGACGGGCAAGGGCGTCATGCGCAGCATAGTGGAGGCCGAGCGTGTGGGGCCGGAAAAGCTCTTCGACGTGCTGGTCATCGCGCCCTGCACGGGCGCGACGCTCGCCCGCCTGGCCTCGGGGCTCACGGACACGGCGGTGACGATGGCCGCCAAGAGCCACCTGCGCAACGGCCGGCCCGTGGTCATAGCGCTCTCGACCAACGACGCGCTCTCGGGCTCGGCGGAGAACATCGCCGCGCTGCTCAACCGGAAGAACTATTACTTCGTCCCCTTCGGCCAGGACGACCCGCAGGGGAAACCCAGCTCGCTGCAGGCGGATTTCTCCCGCATGGGCGAGGCCGCCGCCGCCGCACTGGAGGGCCGCCAGCTCCAGCCGGTGCTGAGATAAAGCTGCATAACAGACAGGGGGCTTTCCGGCCCCCTGTTTTTTATATGGATTTAACAATAAAAATTCTTTAAGGATATTTTCAATTGTGTATAAGGGGTGTATAATGGTTTAGCCTTCATTGAGGTGGAACATAATGCGAAATACTGTCAGAAAAAGGAGAGTACACATGAAAAAGCTGCTATCCCTGTTCCTTGTCCTCGCGCTGGCATTCTCACTGTGCGTGGGCGTGCTGGCGGATGAGACCACGGCGGCAGAGCCGTCGGATGAGACCGCAGGCGAACTGGCCGGCCAGATAGTCATCCTGCACACGAACGACGTGCACGGCGCCATAGACGGCTATGCCAAGGTCGCGGCGCTCAAGGCCGACTATGAGGCCAAGGGCGCGGAAGTGCTGCTCTTTGACGCCGGCGACTTCATCCAGGGCACCACCAGCGTCAGCCTGTCCCAGGGCGCCACCGCCGTCGAGCTCATGAACCTCGCCGGCTACGACCTCGTCACCCTCGGCAACCACGAGTTCGACTACGGCATGGACAACCTCAAGACCATCTTTGCCAAGGCCGAGTTCGGCGTTGTCGCCGCCAACATCAAGCTCAACGGCGCCGCCGCCTTCGACGCCAGCAAGGTCTTTGAGCTCGCCGACGGCACCAAGCTCGGCGTGTTCGGCCTCGCCACCCCCGAGACGGCCACCAAGGCCAACCCCGCCAAGATAAAGGGCGTCACCTTCCTCGCCGAGAGCGAGCTCTACGCCTGCGCCGAGGCCCAGGTCAAGGCCCTCACCGACGCGGGCTGCGACTACATCATCTGCCTGGGCCACCTGGGCATCGACAACGAGAGCGAGCCCAACCGCTCCATCGACCTGCTCGGCAAGGTCAGCGGCATCGACGTCTTCATAGACGGCCACAGCCACAGCACCCTTGACGAGGTCAAGGCCGCCACCGACGGCACCGGCAAGGTTGGCGACACCCTGCTCACCTCCACCGGCACCGCCGCCGCCAACGTCGGCGTCGTCACCATCACCAAGGACGGCATCACCGTCTCCAGCGTCGACCTCAGCAAGTATGAGGGCTCCGTGAAGGCCGTGGCCGACCGCGCCGCCGCCATCAAGGCCGAGATAGACGCCGAGTACGGCGAAGTGTTCGCCAAGACCGAGGCCGACCTCAACGGCGAGCGCGACCCCGGCAACCGCACCGAAGAGACCAACCTCGGCGACCTCATCGCCGACGCCCTCCTCTGGGAGGTCACCAAGGACGGCTCCCTGCCCGTGGCCAAGGAGAACGTCGTCGCCATCACGAACGGCGGCGGCATCCGCGCCAGCATCGCCAAGGGCGACATCACTAAGAACGACATCAACACCGTCCTGCCCTTCGGCAACACCGTCGCCTACGTCACCGTCTCCGGCGAGACCCTGCTCGAGGCCCTTGAGGCTTCCACCTACTGCACCCCCGAGGCCGTCGGCGCCTTCCCGCAGGTGGCCGGCATAGAGTTCACCATCGACACCGCCAAGGCCTACGACCAGGGCGACCAGTACCCCAACTCCACCTACTACGGCCCGAAGAGCGTGAACCGTGTGACCATCACCAGCGTCAACGGCAAGGACTTCGACCCCAAGGCCACCTACGTCGTCGTCACTAACGACTTCACCGCCGCCGGCGGCGACACCTACTACGCCTTCACCACCTCCGCCAACATCGTCGACACCGGCGTGCCCATGGACGAGGCCCTCATGAGCTACATCACCACTGAGCTCAAGGGCGTCATCACCGCGGAGAAGTACGGCGAGCCTCAGGGCCGCATCACCGTCAAGGCCCCGGTGTTCACCGACGTCGTCGAGGGCAAGTGGTACTACGACGCGGTCATGGCCGCCTATGAGCAGGAGCTCATGAACGGCGTCACCGCCAACACCTTCGAGCCCATGACCGCCATGAACAGGGCCATGCTCGTGACCATGCTCTACCGCCTTGAGGGCTCCCCCGAGGTCGAGGGCAACGTCTCCGAGGTCTTTGCCGACTGCAAGGACACCGCCTACTATGCCAAGGCCGTGCTCTGGGCCTCCCAGAACAACATAGTCTCCGGCCGCGGTGAGAGCGCCTTCGCCCCCCTTGCCACCATGACGAGGCAGGAGATGGCCGTCATCCTCTACAACTACTCCGTGTTCAAGGGCGCCGCTGAGGTGACCGAGCCCGAGCTCGCCTACGCCGACGCCGACGCCGTCGCCTCCTGGGCCACCGCCGCCGTCGCCTACTGCGGCGAGGCCGGCCTGATGACCGGCGTGACCGACACCGAGTTCGCCCCCGCCGGCAGCGCCAACCGCGCCATGGGCGCCACCGTCCTCGTCCGCCTGGTCGAGGCCGCCGCGTAAACCTACAGCTTTAGAGCCGGGACATTTGTCCCGGCTCTTTTTGTTTCTGTTTCCCGCCGCGGCGGTTTCCGCCCGGTGATCACCCGGCACGAACGCCCGCGGGCGGACGGCGCCGCCCGCAAAAATGGGGGGCCCCGCCCGGGGTCCCCCATTTGGCCGTCTCGGCAAGCGGCTCAGTGATGGCCGCAGTGGGTGCAGGAGCCGGAGCAGCCCGGGCAGCCTCCGCCGCAGGAGCAGCTGCCTTTGCCGCGCTTTTTGTCGCGCAGCAGCTTCCACAGCGCCAGTCCCAGGACGGCCAGCACCACCAGGCCCACAATGAGGCTCGCGGCGTTTGATGCGATCCACTCAAACATTGACGGCCGCCTTCTTCTCGGTCAGGCGCTCGCCGTACTCGCCGTACTTGTTCCGGCGCAGCAGCAGGTAAAGCACGCCTGCCAGCACCACTATTGCCGCGACGGTGCCGAGGCCGAAGCTCAGCTCGCCCGTTATGAGCCCGCCGAACTGGTAGATCATCAGGCTCGCGCAGTACGCAGCGCCGCACATGTAGCCTATGGCCGCCAGCGTCCACTTCGGGCTGTTCATCTCGCGCTTGATAGCGCCCATGGCCGCGAAGCAGGGGGCGCACAGGAGGTTGAACACCATGAAGCTGTAAGCCGCCACCGGGCTGAAGGTGCTCTGGAGTATGCCCCAGATCTCTTCGCCGGTCTCGCTGGCCTCGCTCACGCCGTAGCAGATGGCCATGATGGTGACGAGGTTCTCCTTCGCCACAAGGCCCCCCACGACGCCGACAGTCGCCTGCCACACGCCGAAGCCCAGCGGCAGGAAGATGAACGCCACCGCGCCGCCTATCGCCGCCAGCAGGGAGTCGTTGTTGTCCTCAACCATGCCGAAACCGCTCTCCGTCACGCCGAAGGCCTGCAGGAACCAGATGACGACGGCGCTGAGCAGTATCACTGTGCCCGCGCGCTTTATGAAGCTCCAGCCGCGCTCCCAGGTGGCCCGGAGCACGTTGGACGCCGCCGGGGCGTGATAAGGCGGCAGCTCCATGACGAAGGGGGCCGCCTCGCCCGCAAAAGCCTTGAGCTTCTTGAGGATTATGCCGGAGATGATGATGGTCGCCACGCCGATGAAGTACGCGCTGGTTGCGACCCACCAGGCGTTGTTGAAAAATGCGCCTGCTATCATGCCGATGATGGGCATCTTCGCGCCGCAGGGGATGAAGCAGGTGGTCATTATGGTCATACGCCTGTCGCGCTCGTTTTCAATGGTGCGGCTGGCCATAACGCCGGGCACGCCGCAGCCGGAGCCGATGAGCATCGGGATGAAGCTCTTGCCGGAGAGCCCGAACTTGCGGAAAATGCGGTCCATGATGAAGGCCACGCGCGCCATGTAGCCCACGTCCTCAAGAATGGAGAGCAGCAGGAAGAGGATGAGCATCTGCGGCACAAAGCCAAGCACCGCGCCGACGCCGGCAACTATGCCGTCGATGACGAGGCCGGAGAGCCAGGGCGCAACGTTCCAGCCCTCGAAGAGCGTCGTGAGCCCGCCCGTTATCCACTCGCCGAAGAGCGTGTCGTTCATGAAGCCCACTGTCCAGTCGCCCACGCTGCCGATGGAGATATAATACACCGCGGCCATGACGGCGACGAAGATGGGCAGGGCAAGGATGCGGTTCGTGACGACGCGGTCAATTTTGTCCGAGACGTTCATCTTCCGGCCGGTCTGCCTCTTCCTTACGGCCTTTGCAACGACGCGGGCTATGTAGGCGTAGCGCTGGTTCGTGATGATGCTCTCCGCGTCGTCGTCGAGCTCCTTTTCGCAGTCGGCGATGTGCTCCTCGATGTGCGAGGCGAGGCCCGCGTCGAGGTGCAGCTCCTGCATGACCTTCTCGTCCCGCTCGAAGAGCTTTATGGCGTACCAGCGCAGGAAGCGGGGCTCCACCAGGCCCTCGATGGCCTCCTCGATGTGGGCGATGGCGTGCTCCACGCTGCCCTCGAACACCGAGGGCGCCGAAAACTCCCGGCCCTCCGCGGCTATCCTCGCCGCGCGCGCCGCCGCCTCCTTGGAGCCCTCGCCCCTGAGCGCCGAGGTCGCCACGACCTCGCAGCCCAGCGCCGCGCCGAGGCGCTTGAGGTCGATGACGTCGCCGTTTTTGCGCACGACGTCTATCATGTTCACGGCCACCACCGTGGGGATGCCCAGCTCGATGAGCTGGGTGGTCAGATACAGGTTTCGCTCTATATTTGTGCCGTCTACTATATTGATGATGGCGTCCGGCTTCTCGCCGACGAGATAGTTCCTCGCGACGACCTCCTCAAGCGTGTAGGGAGACAGCGAATATATGCCGGGCAGGTCCTGGATTATGACGTCGGGACGGCCCTTGAGACGGCCTTCCTTTTTTTCGACCGTGACGCCGGGCCAGTTGCCCACGCGCTGGTTGGAGCCCGTCAGGTCGTTGAACATCGTCGTCTTGCCGCAGTTCGGGTTGCCGGCAAGCGCAATTTTCACACTCATGCGTTTTCTCCTCTCTCATGCGGATAGTTTAGACTAACTCAGGCGGTCAAAAGTGCCCGGCGCTGAGGCCGGGATATGACAAGGCGGCTTATTCTATCTCTATCATCTCCGCGTCCGCGCGGCGGATGGAGAGCTCATAGCCGCGGACGGTGGTCTCCAGCGGGTCGCCCAGGGGCGCGACCTTGCGGATGTATACCTCCACGCCCTTCGTGATGCCCATGTCCATGATGCGGCGCTTGAGCGGGCCCGCACCGTTCAGGCGCACGACCTTGACCGTTTCCCCCACCTTGGCGTCTTTAAGCGTTCTCATCTTCAAACCCCCTTACCATAATTCTGTTTGCCAGACTCCTGTCCAGGGCGATACGGCTGTCCTTGACCTGAAGTATCAGGTTGCCGCCAAGCGAGTTCATCACGGTGACCTCCTCGCCTACCACAAGTCCCAGCTCGGCAAGATGCCGCCTTACCTCGTCCCTTCCGGTTATCTTGAATATTGCCTGTGTCTCGCCCGGCGCGGCCATCGAAAGCGGAAGCATGCCCCTATCACTCCAAGACAGTTATTTTTGACTAACTATAGCGCAACCAAAAAGTTAGATACCTCTAACTGCCTTGCAGTTTAATACAATGACGCTCATTTGTCAATAGGTAAGGAATAAAAAACTTGCACTGGAACATTCGTCCAAAAACCTTCCGGGCAAATCTAACAGGTTTCACAAATCGTGTCGGACGGCTCGTATTGTTGTTGACTTTCTGCACAAAAGTGGTAAATTGATAGCAAAGAGACTGGAAACGTTACCGGGAACGTTTTCTGACAGCCGCCCGGGGAGTGTGTGGAATGACTATCAAGGACATAGCGCGGCAGTGCGGGGTTTCGGTGAGCACGGTCTCGCGCGTGCTTAACGACAGGCCGGACGTGAGCCCGGCGGTCCGGGCCGCGGTGCTTGAGGCGGTGCGCAGCAGCAACTATGTGCCGAACAACAGCGCCCGGGACCTGGTCCGGGTGAATTCGGACGCCGTGGGCCTCGTGGTGCGCGGGGTGTCGAACCCCTTTTTTGCAGACATAATCAAGGCCATCGAGCGGGAGATAGACGCCGCCGGCTGCACGATGGTGATGCAGCAGATAGACATAGGCGAGGACGAGGTCGCGCGGGGCGCGGCGATGGAGCGGGAGAAAAAGCTCCGCGGCCTCATCTTTCTGGGAGGGCGCTCGGACTGCGCTCCGGAGGACATGGGCACCATCACGGTCCCCTTCGTCTGCTGCTCATTCACAAACAGCTTCGGAACGCTGTCGAAGAGTGAGTATTCCTCAGTTTCGATAGAGGACTTCGAGACCGCGCGCCGCGCGGTGCGCGAGCTGCACAGGCTGGGACACCGGCGGATAGCGGCCCTGGTCTCAGAGACGGATGACCGCTCCATAAGCGAGCTGCGCTACCACGGCTACACCACGGCGCTGCGCGAGTTCGGGCTCGAGCCCGAGCCGGAGCTCGTAGCCTGTGCAGGCAGCTTCGGCATGCACGACGCCTACGCCGCGACGCAGCGGCTGCTCGATTCCGGCGCGGAGTTCACGGCGTTATTCGCGATATCCGACATGATGGCCATCGCGGCCATAAAGGCCCTGGAGGACCGGGGAAAGAGTGTGCCGGGCGACTGTTCCGTCCTCGCGATAGACGGTCTGGAGCTTTCGGAGTACATCAGGCCCACCCTGACGACGCTGTGTCAGCCGGGCGAGCGCATGGGCGCGGAGAGCGTCCGCATACTCATGGACATGATAGAGGGCCGCGGAGGCAACCGGCAGATCATGCTGGAGCCCGAGCTCAGGCCCGGCGGCTCCGTGAGGGCCGTTTAAGTTCGTATTTTCCGGTTAAAAACCGCGGAAATAAATATTTATAGGAGATGTTAAAAGAATGAAGAAGTTTCTTGCACTGCTTCTCGCTCTCGTGATGGTCTTCGCCCTGGCCGCCTGCGGCGAGGCCGATGCCCCGGCGAGCGACGCCCCGGCCTCCGAGGCCCCGGCTTCCGACGCCCCCGCGAGCGAGGCCCCTGCCGACGGCGCCGCCGGCAGCGTCTACTACCTCAACTTCAAGCCCGAGGCCGACGCCGCCTGGCAGGAGCTCGCCGCGCTCTACACTGAGCAGACCGGCGTACCCGTCAAGGTCGTCACCGCGGCCTCCGGCGAGTACAGCTCCACGCTGACCGCCGAGATGGACAAGAGCGATATGCCCACCCTGTTCCAGTGCGGCAACCAGGCCGGCCTGGACACCTGGGGCGACTATTGCTACGACCTGACCGACAGCGCCGTCTACAAGGAGATGACCACCGACGACTTCAACCTCTTCGGTGAGAACGGCGAAGTCTACTGCATCGGCTACTGCTACGAGGCCTTCGGCATCATCGTGAACACCGCGCTGCTCGCCGAAGCCGGCTACGAGCTCTCCGACATCACGAACTTCGAGAGCCTCAAGTCCGTCGCCGAGGACATCACCGCGCGTCACGCCACGGGCGAGCTGCCCTTCGCGGCCTTCTCCTCCGCCGGCCTCGACTCCTCCTCCAGCTGGCGCTTCTCCGGCCACCTGGCCAATATGCCGCTCTACTACGAGTTCCGTGACGACGGCGTGACCAGCCAGCCCGCCGCCATCACCGGCGCCTACCTCGACAACTTCAAGCAGATCTGGGACCTCTACGTTGCCAACAGCGACACCGCCCCGGCTCAGCTGACCACCGCCACCAGCGACCAGTCCAAGGCCGAGTTCGGCGAGGGCAAGGCCGTGTTCTATCAGAACGGCTCCTGGGAGTACGACTCCCTCGTCAAGGACTTCGGCATGGACCCCGCCAACCTCGCCATGATCCCCATCTACTGCGGCGTTGAGGGCGAAGAGGACGCCGGCCTCTGCTGCGGCACCGAGAACTGCTGGGCGGTCAACTCCAAGGCCTCTGAGGAGGACATCCAGGCCACTCTCGACTTCATGTACTGGGTTGTCACCTCTGATGAGGGCACCACGATGATGGCCGAGCAGTTCGGCCCCATCCCCTTCAAGAACGCCAAGGAGAGCTCCAACGTGTTCTTCAACAACGCCAACGAGTACATAGCCGAGGGCAAGTACACCGTGACCTGGGCCTTCAACTACACCCCGAACGTTGACTCCTGGCGTGCGGCCGTTGTTGCGGCTCTCACCCAGTACACCGTCGGCGGCGGCTCCTGGGACGACGTCGTCACCGCCTTCGTCCAGGGCTGGGCCACCCAGTACGCGAATCAGTAAGCGTCTCCCCTGAAAGGGAAAGCAAGCTCACAACAGGGGCGAGCGGCAGCCGCCGCTCGCCCCTTTCCAAAAGAGGGGATGGATAATGGAAACCAAAAAGAGGAAAAGGCACAGCCTTGCGGTAAACGGCAATATGCTCAGCGGAAGCATACGCAAGTGGTTCCCGGTTTTCCTCCTGCCCACGCTGGCGGCCTTTCTGATAGGCTTCGTCTACCCGTTTGCAAAGGGCTTCTATCTGTCGTTCTGCACCTTCAGGACGACCTCCGACGCCGAGTTCATCGGCCTCGGCAACTATATCAAGGCGCTGACTGACAGCTCCTTCATGTATTCCTTCTGGTACACGGCGCTTTTTGCCGTCGTATCGCTCATCGCCATAAACGTCCTGGCCTTTGCGGTGGCCTACGCGCTCACCCGGGGCATCAAGGGCTCGAACCTGTTCCGCACCGTGTTCTTCATGCCGAACCTCATAGGCGGCATCGTGCTGGGCTATATCTGGTCCATGATCTTTGACGGCATACTCATAAGGTACGGGACATCCATACTGCTTTCGACAAAATACGGCTTCATCGGCCTGCTCATACTCATGGCATGGCAGCAGATAGGCTATATGATGATAATCTACATCGCCGGCTTGCAGAGCGTGCCCGACGACCTGCTCGAAGCCGCGAGGATAGACGGCGCGAGCGGCTGGAAAACGCTGACCAAGATCACCATCCCCTGCGTCATGCCGTCCATCACGATCTGTACCTTCCTGACGCTGACAAACTCCTTCAAGCTCTTTGACCAGAACCTGGCGCTGAACAACGGCCAGCCCTACATATTCCAGTCAGACGGCTCCATCATTCACTCGACGGAGATGCTGGCGCTGAATATCTACAACAGCTTCTATCAGAACGCCAACTCGAGGGGCGTGGGCCAGGCAAAGGCCGTGCTGTTCTTTATCCTCGTCGCGGCCATCGGGCTTATCCAGCTTCGCTATACCAGAAAGAAGGAGGTGCAGCAATGATGAAGGGCAGCCTCAGTAAAAGCCAGAGGAATAAGAACCTCCTCACGGTCCTGTTCGCGGTCATAGCCATACTTTACGTCATGCCCATCGTCATCGTGCTCATAAACTCCTTCAAGAGCAACTCCGGCATAAATACGCAGACCTTTGCGCTGCCGAACGCTGAGACCTTCATGGGCTTCGACAATTACATCAAGGGCGTCACCTTCGGCAACTACAACTTCTGGAAGTGCGTGGAGTACAGCTTCACGATAACGATACTCTCGACGGCGCTCATCATCCTGTGTACGTCGATGGCGGCCTGGTACATTTCGAGGGTGAACAGCCGCTTCTGCAAGCTGGTGTACTACGTCTGCGTGTTCTCGATGGTCGTACCCTTCCAGATGGTCATGTTCACGCTGGCGAAGACGGCCGACACGCTCAAGCTCAACACGCCCTGGACGATACCGGTCATCTACCTGGGATTCGGCGCGGGCCTCGCGGTGTTCATGTTCGTGGGTTTCGTGAAGTCCATGCCGATAGAGATCGAAGAGGCTGCCGCCATAGATGGCTGCGGGCCGCTGCGGACCTTCTTCCTCGTCGTGTTCCCAATGCTCAAGCCGACCATGATCTCCGTCGGCGTGCTGGAGACGATGTGGGTCTGGAACGACTACCTGCTGCCCTACCTCGTGCTCGGCAAGGACTACAGGACCATACCCATACACATCCAGTACCTCAAGGGCAGCTACGGCTCTGTGGACATGGGCGCTACCATGGCGCTCATTCTGCTGAGCATCCTGCCGATAATCATCTTCTATATCTCCTGCCAGAAATACATTATCAAGGGCGTCGCGGCGGGCGCCGTGAAGGGGTAAGCAATTATGGAGCGTAAAAGCGGCATACTCATGCCCATATCCTCCCTGCCGTCGAACTACGGCATAGGCACCTTCGGCAAGGAGGCCTATAAATTCGCGGACTTCCTGGCCGCGGCGGGACAGAAGGCCTGGCAGCTCCTGCCCCTCGGCCCCACGAGCTACGGCGACTCGCCCTACGCCTCCTTCTCCACCTTCGCGGGCAACCCCTATTTCATCGACCTCGACCTGCTCATCGAGGACGGGCTGCTCAAAAAGGCCGAGGTCGAGGCCGTGGACTGGGGCTCGGACCCCATGAACGTGGACTACGGCAAGATCTACTACAACCGCTTCGACATCCTGCGCCTGGCCTGCGCGCGCGGCTGGGACCGGGATGCCGCGGAGATAACACGCTTCCGCGAGCAGAACGCCGGCTGGCTGCCGGACTACGCCCTCTTCATGGCGCTCAAGCGGCATTTCGGCATGGTGTCCTGGACGCTCTGGCCGGACGAGGACGTGCGGCTCAGAAAGCCGGGGCGCCTTGAGCACTACCGGACGCTGCTGGACGCGGACGTGAGGCTCTTCACCTGGATACAGTACACGTTCTACAAGCAGTGGGATAAGCTGCGGGACTACGTCCACTCCCTGGGCATAGAGATAATAGGCGACCTGCCCATCTACGTGGCGCTCGACTCCTCCGACGTCTGGGCGGACCCCCGGAGCTTCCTGCTCGACGAGAAGAACATCCCCACCTGCGTCTCCGGCGTGCCGCCCGACTACTTCTGCGAGGACGGTCAGCTCTGGGGCAACCCCATCTACGACTGGGCGCGCATGAAGGGCGACGGCTACGGCTGGTGGATACGCCGCATCGAGGGCGCGAAGAAGCTCTACGACGTCATCCGCATCGACCACTTCCGCGGCTTTGAGAGCTACTGGAGCGTCCCCTACGGCGAGAAGACGGCGAAAAACGGCAAATGGCTGCCCGGCCCGGGCATGGGCCTTGTCGGCGTGCTGCGCGACTGGTTCCACGACACGAAGTTCATAGCGGAGGACCTGGGCTTCCTCACGCCGGGCGTGGAGCAGCTGCTGCGCGACTCCGGCTTCCCGGGCATGAAGGTGCTGGAGTTCGCCTTCGACTCCCGCGAGCCGAGCAACTACCTGCCGCACACCTACACGCCGAACTGCGTCTGCTACGTCGGCACGCACGACAACGAGACGCTGATGCAGTGGTACAAGGGCGGCAAGCGCGACGACGTGGCCTACGCGGGCCTCTACCTCGGCCTGAACGAGGAGGAGGGCGTAAACTGGGGCGTCATCCGCGGCGGCATGTCCTCTGTGGCGCGGCTCTTCGTGGCGCAGATGCAGGACTATCTCGGCCTCGGCGCGGAGGCGCGCATGAACGTCCCCGGCACGGCCCAGGGCAACTGGCGCTGGCGCATGAAGCCCGGCGAGGCCAGCCCCGAGCTGGCTGCCAAGATCCGCAAATACGCCACGATGTACGGCCGCTTCTGGGTTCCCCCCGAGCCCGAGCCCGAGGAAAAGGCTGAGAAAACTGAAAAATAAGCGGAAAACGCCCCTCCGGGGGCGTTTTTGCTTTGGAAGCGGGACTGCGTGCGGCGACGGCAGACCGCCGGCCCCATGGAGCCGCAGCCGCCCCTGTAGGGGACGGCATCCCCGACGTCCCGCAAATAAAATCAAAACGCCGCCGCGACCCGCACCCGGTAAATTCCACGGCACGCGGCCCGGCCTCGCCGCAGCCCGTAGGGGTCGGCGTCCCCGACGTCCCGCCCTCGCGGTCCACGCCGGCCTCACCACGTTCCCGCCCAGGCGCGGGATGCTCTCGCGGTATATCACGTGGCGCACGGGCCGTCTCCCACCCGCCCTGTAGGGGACGGCGTCCCCGACGTCCCGCCGTCACGGTCTCCGCCGGCGTCACCACGTTCCGCCGACCCCCGCACGGCGCGGGATGACTGCGGGCGTCCGCAAATCGCGCGGGCTGCGGGCGGCGGGGGCCGCCCGCAAAGGGGGAACCCCCGGCGAGGGTTCCCCCTTT